>Ga0102592_1000071_pt1 | contig 318426 bp, 257 predicted proteins | sample AraplaCol_mMF_r2_FD_76861 | JGI IMG/M metagenome (GOLD analysis project Ga0102592, IMG submission 76861) | Arabidopsis root microbial communities from North Carolina, USA - plate scrape MF_Col_mMF_r2 (SPADES assembly) (version 2) | ecosystem: Host-associated > Plants > Roots > Endosphere...
CTCCTTGAAAAGGAGCTCCACTATGCTCCGATCGCTCAACTGAACGGCAAAGATTAAGCTCCCCTAGCTGAAGTGTGAGAATTCGCGCTTTTTTCGCTATGGCAAGAATGTTATGCTGCGCCGTTGGTCCGAGACCGGCCAGAACCGGCCATTCCCCAATGCTTGCTCTACACTTTGGTAAACTGCGTACCTATATTGCCTTTCTAGCTAACAAACAATGCGCCTAACTCCCAAGTTGATGGATGAATTTGTGAACGAAATCGTGTTGCCGATGCTTTGTGAGTTGGGCAATGAGACATCTCAGCAAATCGGCGCAGAGGTGGTCTTTATGCACCCTGGTGGCATTAATAGGCTGGACGTTAGAACGTCAGGTCCAAGCGTTCATCCCGATGTCGAGGGAGAAATCAGAATAGTGATGCGTGATGCGTTTCATCAAGATTCGTTCAAATTCGCCCTGCAATCGATCATGCATGGAATCGCCCAAGGAACGGGCTTTTCAGGCTTCTCGGCGCGGGGAAATGTTCGTTTTTCGCATGAATCTATTGCCCTAAAGCTGACCGGCCGCAGTAATCTTTACAATGTATGGGCGTGGCCCGAGAAGTTCGAAATGAACGACGCCGACTGAGTTCGGCCAACAGCGGACATCGGCAAGCTGCACGTTGCGACTTACGACTGCGCCCTGTAAGCCTTCCTTCCCTCTACCTGGTGTTTGAAGGATTACGTTGATTGAGCTTCCTCGTCGCGAGAGTTGGGGGGCCGTCTTCATCAGTCAACACTGTGCGCGAGGCGAGGGATAAGCACATGCACCAACGTTTCAAGAGTCGTTCAAACGCTGTACCCGCCATCAAAGCCTCTAGCTCGCTAATGGCTGCTTCCAAGCCAGAAGGGACATCAATCTGACCGGCCAAAGACGCCCCGCTCCACCGAGCGGGGCGTCTCCCCTGTTAATCCCTGTCAGCTTGCCGGATTGCGTGCCATGACGATCCATGCCGCGCCTTCGATCATCACCGACCGCTCACCGGGGAGGCCCGCGAATACGGCACGAACCGCGGCCGAGGCGCGGGCGCGGATGTCGTCGGGCTGATCAGCGAGCGCACGCGACAGCGGGCCGACCTCGAGCGCCATCTTCACCGCGTCGTCGATCGCAGCGTCCCGCGTCCCGCCCTCGCCGAACGGGACGGAAGCATCGAAGGGCGCGATAGCGATATCGGTGAAGCCGGCTGCCGTCAGGATGCGCGCCACCCGCCTCCGGTCGCCGAACGAAAATGGGCCGGGCGCTTCGGGATCGGGCAGTGCGGTCAGCGGGACGATGCTCTTGAGCGCGCCAATCGGCAGGCGCACCCAATCGTTCTCGGCCACGCCGCGCCAGCAGACGAAAGCGATCCGCCCGCCCGGCCGGAGCGCGCGTCGCAAGTGGGCGAACGCCCCTGTCGGATCGTCGAAGAACATCACCCCGAAACGCGAAAACAGGATGTCGAACACGCCCTCGGGCAGCTCGGCGCTGCTGGCGTCGGCCACCTGGAACAGGGCCGGCGTATCCTGTGGCGCAAGCGCGCGCGCTCGGCCGATCAGCAGTTCGGATATGTCCACTCCCAGCACTTGGCCCCCCGCGCCGACGCGGGCGGCCAGAGCCAGACTCGACGCGCCCGCGCCGCAGCCGACGTCCAGCACGCGCTCGCCCGTCGTGGGCGCGACGGCATCGATCGCGGCCTGGCCGAACACCGCCACCATGGCGTCGAGCCGGGCCTGGTTGGCGACCCAGCGCTCCCCGCTTTGGCCATTCCAGTCGGCGACCTGATAGGCATTTTGCTCTGTCATGCTATCTCCTTGTTCTGATTCGTTAACTAACTACCCTTTTATCGAGGCAGGGGGAAATGACGCTACTCGGCCCCATCCCGCGATCCGTTCCGCGATCGCCTCGGGGGCCTCGACGTGTAGGAAGTGACCGACGTCGGGGACGACCTCCATCGTGTGCCGGGCGGCGAATCGATGTCGGTCGTCGACCTGCGGGGGGAGAATGCAGCCGTCGTCGGCGCCGTGAAGCTGCAGCAGGGGCACAGCGATCGGCTGAGACATGCGGCGCGTGGCCCCAAGCATGCCGGGTCGCAGCATCGCCCGGTAGTACTTTAGAGGCGCGGGCATGCTCGCCCGCAGGTGCTCGTGTAGCTCCGCCTGGAGAGCAGGATCGAGCGAGAAGCCGGGCGACCACTGACGCCAGAGGCGGTCGATGAGGGCGAGATCGCGGGCGGTGGCAAGCCAGCCGCTTCCCGGCAGTTGAAAGAGCCCCATGTACCAGCTCCGGCGCAATTGAGCGGGGTGCGTCAGCTGGCTCATGAACGTGAGTGGGTGAGGGATTGCGAGCACGACCGCGCGTTCGATCATCTCCGGCGCGGTGACGCAGGCATCATATGTGATCAGGGCGCCCCAGTCGTGGCCAATCAACTCCACAGGTCGCCCCGGAGACCAGCGGTCGATCAGCGCGAGCACGTCGCCGGTGAGGGCTGCGAAGTCGAACGGCCCCGCAGTCGGGGACGGCGCGTAACCGCGAAGCCAGGGGGCAACGACGTGACGTCCACGGCGGCCGAGCTCGGCAAGGAAGGGCTTCGCGGTCGGCGGATGATCCGGGAAGCCGTGCAAGACGATCGTCGGTTGTCCATCGGGATCACCACCCTGCAGCGCGTGAAAGGTGCCGTGTGGCAGGTCGAAAGTGACGTGTTCGAATTCCATGTGTGTCTTCTCAAACCACCATCGACTGCTGGGCGAAGATACCCGCCATCGCGCCCTGTGATGATGCCTGGGTGACCGAGGGCAAGAACGGCGTCGTGAGGTCGCCGGCGGCGTAGATGCCGGGCATGCTGGTTTGGTGACGCTCGTCGACCTTGAGCACGATGCCGGTGGGCGTATCGACCGTTGCGAGGCCCAGTGGAGCATGCAGGCTTGCGGACGGCTTGTTGCGCGGATGGGCGAACAGGACGTCGACCGCGACATTGCGGTGGGTATCGAGATTGACGGTGATGATATGGCCCTCTTGGTGGGCGATCTCGACGATTCGGCCAAGGGCGACCGGTATGTCGCGGCGCGCCAGATCGGCCTGGATTTCGGGCGGAATGTCATGACCATCGGCGAAGACAGTCAACTTCTCGGTCCAATGTTGGAACAGCCGGGCCTGATTGTGCGACTGCGGGCTGGACCAGACGAGGCCCCAATGCTGGCCGGCGACTTCAAAGCCGTCGCAATACGGACAGGGCACGATAGACGTGCCCCAGCTTTCGGCAAAGCCCGGAACATCAGGCATCTGGTCGGCGACTCCATAGCTCAGGATCAGACGGCGTGCCTTTAGCTGTTCGTTATCGTCAGTGACGACGCAAAAATCGTCGATTGCGCCAGACACGCTCTCGGCGCGGGCATTGACCAGTCTGATCGTTGGATAGCGCGCCAGCTGCTGCCGCGCCTCTTTTAGAATGTCCAGCGGCGGCTTGTGATCATGGCCGAGCAGGCCATGCGAATGGCCGGCAAAGCGGTTGCGCGGCCGGCCGGTATCGAGAACAGTGACCTTACGGCGGGCACGGCCGAGCTGCAGGGCGGCGGCGAGGCCGGCAAAACTGCCTCCGATGATGATGACATCATTCATGGTGATGGGCTCCGAGTTGTGGATGAGGGTTGGGCTGAGGCTGGCTTGTGCATTTGAGGTACTGAATGGTATCATAATTGAGGAATTTGAATACTGTCAAGTACTGGAATTGTCATGACCAAAAATAGCCAGGGCCGGCGCGGCCGGCCCGCCAACGAGGCGCTTCGCCAAACGATAATCGACGCCGCCTGCGAACTCTTTGTGGAATTGGGTTTTCAAGCGACGACCATGGACAAGGTCGCCCAGCGGGCGAAGATATCCAAGCTAAGCATCTATCGACACTTTGAGAACAAGGAGGCTCTGTTCAGCGCGGCCATGGCGGCCCACTGCCATCCGTTTGCACCACCGGCCCTTGTTGAAGGTGTCGACGGTTCGGCCGAAGATCAGCTCATGGCGGTGGGATTATCCCTGCTTCGCACGCTGTTGAGCCCGGACGTCCGCAGTGTCGAAGCCATGGTCTTGGCCGACAAGACGAATCAAAAGTCGTTAAGCAAGCTCCATTACGAAGCTGGGCCCGCCCATGTCATCGGCCAAATCGAGGCCCTGTTGCGTCAGTTGCACGCAAAGGCGGTTCTGAACGTGCCCGATCCTCTCCGGTCCGCTCGCTTGTTTGCCGCGCTTTTCAAAGGATCTGATCTCCTGGTTATCGCACGTTTCGATGAGGCGAGAGCAGAGGACGACAACGAAATCGAATCCTATTGCCGGTCGGCCGTCGCCATGTTCATCACCGCGCACGGTGGCATCTAAGGTGCGATGTCGCGGGTGTGATCTTGCCCCCCTACGGGATGAAGGCTGAGACGATGGCAGTGTCATCGAGTTGCAACTCGAAAAAATATAGCATCTAACTGGCGGATTTCTCTGGTCTGTCCGCTTAGGTGAAACCTGCCTGTGATGCCGGCCTAGCTACAGGTCCAAGTACAACACTTGAAAATCAAGACAGTATCTGACAGGAGCTGTCAGTTGAGTTAGAGTTCTGCAGGCCGCTACCGGCCAGAAGGCGACATTCATTTCCGTCAATTGTCTTACGATCCATACCACGTTAGTTGGTTCTCATTAAAGCTAGACCCACATATGACGAGCACCCGAATCGAAGTTGTCGGCACCTTCAGGGTCGATCCTGCGCCGGAGGCGTTTCGGGATGCTTTAGCTGTGCAGGGAGATGAAGACTATGTGCGTCGCGAGTTATCAAGTATCGCGCTGGTTGAACTGAAGGTCCTTGAAGCCGATCATCGCTTCGATCTCTCCCGCTTCAAACAGCCTCACACCGATTACGTGGCCTATGACGAAACTTTCCTAGACCTTGAGCACGGATCGAAGCTTGAATACGACTGCTGTCATCTTGGATTCGGTGTGTTCGAGGATTCTGAGACTAAGCGCTTACTGAAGTATACTCAGGCAACTGAGAGGACTGAATACGCGACCGTTGAAGAGGCTGAACAATATCGCCTTCCAGGGCAGCGCAATTTTAGGGTTGTTTTCTTTCTGCACTTCTTTGATCCCGCGCACCCGCTCGAAACGCCATATGGGCCAATCCACTTACCTCCAGTTGGTGCGCTACCCGACCGGCTAAGTTGGAAAAAGTATGTCTATTGGGATTGAATTGCCGAACCGTATTGTCGTGGCGAACCTAAAGAAGCGCTGTGCGATCCACTTACGCCCAGATGGAAGGTCGGCTTTGGGGCGGTAGCCGCCGGACAACGACCGGCTAAGGCGTATAATTGAATCATCGACTCGCGACGTTTTCGACCGTGGTGTCGAGCCTCAGAGCATCGAATTGGTTTGCTCCCGGTCGCCGAGTGTACGTTTCTCCTCAAACATAATAGAAACTGGTACGCTACGCTCGTTCACAAAATGCGAACATTGTGTAGGAGATACATAGCCTAAACGCAACTTTTTTCGTGGTATCGGCGGCTGGTACCAATACGAATCAGGTGGGGAAATCGTAATAAAATCAAGGACCTCTGGCCCTCGTTGATAATCGAGTGGGAGTGAGTTGTCAAAAAGAAAATATTGTGCTTTGATTCACTTTCCGTAGTTAAGGCCCTGTTTTTACAGGGCTTTTTCTTTTAACTTTTCGTTCACGAGCTACCAACTTTTCACCATAGTTCATAATTCGGAAACAATTATTTTCGGCGTTTCGGCTCGCCAACGGCGGCCCGCGGACATTGCCGCTGCACCGGTACTGAAGGGGGGGCAAACTCCGGCTGGATGGTATGGTCCGCTGTTCCGTTCGCAGACTCAACAGGTTTAATCGTTGAACAATCTACGAAAGCTCTAACAGTTCGCTCTTACCAAGACGGGTCGCGGCGCAATGACTGCATGCGGATTCCATCGTCGACATCTGCGGCGGCAATCATCGTCAAAAGGTATTTAGAGCGGGGTGCCTCAACGTATGCGCCGGAAGCCACCATTGGGCAAAGGTACTGCGACTTGAACAGTCCTGGTTAAGTCTGCTGGTACCTTGGATTTGCGACCTCGAGGAACAGGCTGTGCATTGGATACGTCCAAGTGCTGCAGGGCTTGGTTATGGAAGTGGTCGTTCAGCGCGCCAATTGGAAAGCGCCAGGAGCGGCCATAACGAATTGCGGGCAATTGATGATGGGAGGCTGCACTCGGTAGCGAAAGTCACACAGCCGCACAGTACCGGCGCCTGCGGCGAACACGCCCACCTTCAAGCTCAGGAAGCCCGCTGAATACATTGTGGTGAATCCCTGACACTTTCATGCGCGTGTCATGTACCGCCCAGGTCTTGCCACCGTCAAGCGAGAGTAGACTGGGCCGCTCCACTCGATGCCATACGGCACGTGGAACGTGACCCACATTCTCGACGTTTGTCAGGCGCACGCGTGCGCTGGACATTGTCTGCGGCCGGCGCGTCCACGTTTGTTCTTCGGCGTATTGGTACGTTCTAACATTTTCGGGCGCGCGGCCAGGGCCGAGGGATGCCTTGCAGTCGTAGCTGGATGCCGTCGGCCCAGATTGCGTAGATCGACCACTGTTTGCCCTCCGGCGCGGCCGGGATGTAGATGTGTAGCGGCCGTCGTGCTTGCACAGGTCGAGGGCACAAATGGTACCCAGCGAGTGGTTCGGTGCTGGGCCGACCGGGGCCCAGTTCACGAGGTCCGTCGAATGACGGATCACGATGCCCGGATACGACAGGAAGGAAGAGAAGGTCATGTAATAGCCCTTGCTGTCCATGCTGTCCTTGCGGATCGTCGGGTCGGGGTGGCCGCCGGAAATGATCGGATCGGCGTAGGTCCCGTCGCCTCACGATATGTCAAAGCGCCGTTGCTCAATTTCATTGGCGACTTTGGCAGTTTTCGCAATTGAGAAGGAATAGAAGCACTTGCAAAATGCGCTGCGGGTCCCCTCACTTCCACATCAGACGACGGTATGAAGATCAAGCGCGCGAATGCGATTATTCCCTTGGTAATCGCCATACTTGGCGCTTCGAGTGCTCTTGCGCAAAGTGTTAATGGGCATCCGGACTGGCCAGGCGCAGGCCAGCTCTTTGTCGGCACCAACTACCAGCCTTTCGACCGCAGTGGCCGCGACCAGATTGAACGCGACATTCAACGCATGAAACAGGCCGGGATGAAAGTGGTGCGGATGGGCGACCTGGCGTGGGATACGTTCGAGCCCGACGAAGGGAAATTCGACTTCGCGCTGTTCGACTGGATCATGGATCGGATGCACGCCGCCGGCCTGAAGGTCATCATGGACATCCCGGGCCAGCCGGCACCTGTCTGGTTGCACAAGAAGTACCCTGGTGTCGACATCGTCACCGAGCGTGGCGTGCGGCTCGATCCGGTCGAGCGCTACATGGACGACACCAGCGATCCCGACTACAGGCGCTTGCTGGGACGCTTGGCCGATACCATGACCAAACGCTACGCGAAACATCCAGCGCTGTTCGCCATCGGTTACAACAACGAAAGCGGCAACGGCATGGTGTCGTACTCTGAGGCAGACCGCAAACGCTTCATCGGCTGGCTCAAACGCAAGTACGGCAGTGTGGCCGCGTTGAACAAGGCCTGGGCGACACAGCGCTGGTCGCGCCACTTGAATACTTGGGATGAAGTGCGCTTGCCATACATCGAAGGCGCCGGTCCCTACGAGCGTTACCTCGATATGCGGCGCTTCTGGTCTGACCAGACCGTTGAAGTGCTGGAGCTGCTGGAAGCGGTACGCAAGAAGAATGTGCCGGACAAACCCGCCATCTCCAACCTTTGGGACAGCGCAGGGCGCAAGGGCTTCGACTACCTGGCAACCTACCGGAACTACGTGAGTTACGGAGCAATGGGCTTCTATCCAGGAGATCCGTTGAGTGCCGGGTTCGAATCGACGATGATGCGTGCCGGCATGCAGGCCCCGATCTGGTTCAACGAATTCACTGCCGGTGGTCCCGGCTACTACGGAACACCGGGGCGCTCGCGCATGTGGGCGCACTTCGGATTGCTGATGGGCGCGCAAGCGGTGATGCCGTGGACTTGGCACAGCCACCACGGCGGCGAGGAACAGGCACTGTTCGGCCTAATCGACCATGACGACCGGCCTTCCTGGAAGCTGGACGAGTTCGCCGCCATTGCGAAGGAGTTCGCCGCGCTCGAGGAGCTGGGGTTCCCGCGAATGCAACAGCCTAAGGTGGCCATAGCCTACGCGTTCGACAATATGATCGCCACCAGCCTGCCGAAGGAGGGGATGAACAACACAGTGCGGCCATACGTGGACCCGGGTTACATGAGGCAGGCGCATAACGCCTATGAGCCGCTGTTCAAGGACAATGTAGATGTGGCCGTCATCCACATCGGCCATGAAGACCTGGGCCGTTATAAGTTGGTGATTGTGCCCGGCATGTATTTGCTCGACGCGGCATCGACCGCCAACCTGCGCAAGTTCGTTTCCGACGGCGGAACGGTCATTATGACCGCGCAGTCGGCCAAGGTGAACGATAGCAACCAGTGGCACGACACGCCGCTGCCCGGCGGATTGACTGACGTGTTTGGCCTGCGCACCAATGAGTTCTACAACGGCGGCGCCCTGGTGACGACATTCGGCGACGAGGTAATCAAGGGCAGCATCGGTCACTACGAAGTGCTGGAGCCGTCGACCGCGCAGGCGCTGTCTCGCTTCACCAACGTCGACGGCACGCCGCCGGCCATCACCGTCAACAACTTCGGCAAGGGGCGTGCGATCTATGTCGCCACGCCGGCGCAGCCGCAGATCATGCGCCCGCTATACCGCCAGCTGTACGCCAGCCTGGGTATTGCGCCGGGTCCGAAGACGCCGGACGGCGTCTATGCGCGCGAAGTGGAAGGCCGCGTGTTGTACGTCAATACCACGGGCGACGCCAAGGAAATCCCGATCGATGGTGCCATGAAGGGCGTGCTGTCGGGCAAACAGTATGCGGGCACGCTGCGGCTGGCGCCAATGGGCGTGGATTTGCTGTCCAGGTAATGACGAGGACCGACCAATGAAACCAACCCTGTTGACCAGGCTTGCCCCCAGCCTGTTGCTGGCTGCGTGGTCCGTCGCAATGTGCGCGGCAGCCCAGTCCATCCCCTATGCGACCGAGCAGGTCGTCGCCGCCGGGGACAGCGACGCTGTGATTGCGGAAAAGGCGGCCAAGGTGCTGCCGCGCGCCAACCAGGTGGACTGGATGCGCCTGGAGCGCACCTTTTTCCTGCACTTCGGCGTGAACACCTTCAATGAAGTGGAGTGGGGCAGCGGCAAGGAAGCGCCGTCTCTGTTCAATCCCAGTGCGCTGGATGCCAGGCAGTGGCTGCGCGCCGTCAAACAGCTGGATGGCAAGATGCTGGTGCTGGTGGCCAAGCACCATGACGGCTTCTCGATGTGGCCGACGCGCTACACGCCGCATTCCCCGGCCGCCAGCCCTTGGCGCGGCGGCAAGGGCGACCTGGTGCGCGAAGTAGCCGACGCGGCGCGCGGCGCCGGCGTGAAGCTCGGCATCTATCTGTCGCCGGCCGACCTGTACCAGCTGAAAACCAACCCGAACAACCCGGCCGGCTATTACGGCAACGGCAGCCCGAAACTTAAGTCGACCATCCCGACCGACCCCGCCAGCTTCAAGAGCGACCCGGCCAGGGGGCGCGCGCCGCCGCCGGGCTTCAAGTCGTTCAGCTACGAGGTGGACGACTATAACCGCTACTTCCTGAACCAGCTGTATGAACTGCTGACCGAATATGGCCCGGTCCACGAAGTCTGGTTTGACGGCGCCAACCCCGACCCCAGCGTGCCGGAAACCTATGATTACGCCGCGTGGTTCGACCTGATCCGCAAGCTGCAGCCGAATGCCGTCATCATGGGCAAGGGCCCCGACGTGCGCTGGGTGGGTACGGAAAGCGGTTATGGCCGCACCACGGAGTGGAGCGTGATACCGCTGCCGGTGACGCCCGGCCAGTTCAACTGGCCCGACATGCATGGCGACCTGGGCCACCGCACCCAGCTCAAGCAGGGCTCCCACCTGTGGTGGTACCCGGCTGAAACCAATGTCACCATCCTCGGCAACGGTCAATGGTTCTGGGCCCGCGACAAGCGCCCGCGTCCCGTGACGCAACTGGTCGACATCTTTTATTCGTCGGTCGGCCGTAACAGCAACCTGATCATGAACCTGTCGCCCGACAACCGCGGCCTGGTGCCGGACGACCAGGTGACAGCGCTGGGGCAGATGGCGGAAATCGTGCGCGACACGTTTGCCCGCAACCTGGCGCAGGGTGCTGCCGTGTCGGTCGGGAACAGCGCGCCGCGCCATGGCGCCGCCGCCGTGCTCGACGGCAAGCTCGATACGTGGTGGGAGGCGGCGTCCGGTCATACGGATGGCGTGCTGACCTTGGCACTGAACAAGCCCGTGACTTTCGACGTGGTGTCGCTGCAGGAAGCGGTGGCCCAGCGTGGCCAGCGCATTGAGTCCTTCGTGATCGAAACGTGGAACGGCGCGGCCTGGACCGCCGCCGAACTGGTGCCGTCCGACACCCAGACCACGGTCGGCCACCGCCGCCTGCTGCGCCTGCGCGCACCGGTCACCACGGACCGGGTGCGCGTGCGCATCACAGGGGCGCGCCTGCAACCGACGTTGGCCGAGGTTGGCCTGTACAAGCAAGCGCTCGATTCGGCGCCGCCTGTCATCGCCGACCGCTCGGCCGACGGCACGGTGCGCCTCAGCCACCCTGCCGGCGGCAGGATCGTCTACACCACCGACGGCACGGCGCCGACGGCAGCGTCGCCGGTCTATGGCGCGCCGCTGCCGTTGCCGGCCAGCGGCGTGATCAAGGCCGCCCGCGTCTTGCCGGACGGCCGTCTCGGCGTGACGGGCTCGCGCAGCTTTGCCGGATTATCGCCGCTGGGTTGGAAAGTGGTGTCGGTTGACAGCGAAGAAGCCAGCAACGGCGCAAGCCAGGCCATCGACGGCAGCCCCGACACGTTCTGGCACTCACGCTTTGGCGAGCAGCAGAAAAGGCCGCACACCGTCACCGTTGACATGGGCGAGGCGCACCGCATTGCCGGACTGGCCTACCTGCCGCGGCAAGACGGCCAACTGGGCGGCACGGTGGAAAACTTCCGCTTCGAGACCAGCGAGGATGGCGTCACGTGGCAGGCCAATGTCGAGCAGGGCACGTTCGGCAACGTACGCAACAACCCGGACTGGCAGGAAGTACGGTTTGCGCCGGCCACCGCACGCTATTTCCGTTTCACGGGCCTGGACGACGTATGGCGCAGCGGCTGGGTCAATGCGGCGGAGCTGACGGTCATTCCGGCCGCCAATTGACAATGCGTCGGATGACATGAGCGCACGCATGAGCAGATTGTGCCCAGGCGATTCACAGGATTGCCCCCATGTACAACAAACAATGCAAGACCGGCAGTGACGCCGGCGTCATCCGTCCTGACGCGTCAAAACTTGATATCAGCGATGGCTGGCCGGTGACTTCCGGCCGGCATCGCACCCCACGAATCGGAGGAAATGGTATGAAGAAGATACCCGGGTCTGGGTTCCTGGCACTGCTGCATCGCCACGCGAGTGCCCGCGTAGCCTATATGTTGCTGGCCTGCCTGACGGCGGCTATGCCGTTGGGGGCGCCGGCGGCGCCGGACACGGCTGCACGCATGGAGCAGCAAGTCCGCCTGCGCGAGATTTTCAACGCCGGCTGGCGCTTCCACCTGGGCGATGTGGCCGAGGCGGAGCAGCCACAGTTCGACGATGCGGACTGGCAAGCCGTAGGATTGCCGCACAGCTTCAGCATCCCATATTTCCAGTCGGCCGAATTTTATACCGGCTACGGCTGGTACCGCAAAACTCTGGCGCTTACCGCGTCGCGGCAAGACCAGCAAACGTTCCTGGAATTCGAAGGTGCGTTCCAGGATGCCGAAGTGTTCGTCAATGGCATCCGGCTGGCGCGGCACCGCGGCGGCTACACCGGGTTCGCCGTCAATATCACGCGCGCGGTGCATGCGGGCGACAACGTGATCGCAGTCCGCGTCAACAATCAGTGGGATCCGGAACTTGCGCCACGCGCCGGCGAGCACGTGTTCAGCGGCGGCTTGTACCGCGACGTCTGGCTGGTACGGACGAGCGGTGTGCACGTGCCATGGACCGGCGCCTATGTGACCACACCCAACCTGTCCGCCGAGCGCGGCCAGGTTGCGGTGGAAACAGAAATCCGCAATGACAGCGGAGACGCGCAGCCGGTCACAGTGCGCACAGACATTATCGACAGCAACGGGACCCGGGTCGCGGTCCTGCCGGCTGCCCGCGTGCACGTGGCGGCGGGCGAAGGCGCAGTGGCGCGCCAGCGGTCGGCCTACATCCCACGTCCAGGCCTGTGGTCGCCGGAAACGCCTGTCCTGTACCGTGCCGTCACGCGGTTGCTGGTCGGGGGCCGGGTGCAAGACGTATTTGAAACGGAATTCGGCTTCCGCTGGTATTCCTGGAGCGCGGACCAGGGATTCTTCCTGAATGGACGCCACCGGTACTTCCGCGGCGCTAACGTCCACCAGGACCAGGCCGGGTGGGGCGATGCCGTGACCAACAGCGCCATCGAGCGCGATGTGGCCCAGATCAAGGATGCGGGCTTTGATTTCATCCGTGGTTCGCATTATCCGCACGACCCGCACTTCGCCGTGGCCACCGACCGCCTGGGCATGCTGTTCCTGTCCGAAGCGCCGTACTGGGGGACCGCGGGCTTCAACAGCAGCTGGGGCGCATCGGCATACCCGACCGATCCCGCGCACCGCGCCGGCTTCGACGCCAGCATCAAGCAACAGTTGACGGAGATGATCCGCATCCACCGCAACCACCCGTCCATCGTGGCCTGGGGCATGTGCAACGAGCCGTTTTTCACAGCTGCCGAGACGCTGCCGGAGGCGCGGCGGCTGTTGAAGGAAATGGTGGAGCTGAGCCACCGGCTGGACCCGAGCCGGCCCGCCGCGGTCGATGGGGTGCAGCGCGGCGACTTCGACCGGCTGGGCGACATTGCCGGCTATAACGGCGACGGCGCCTTCCTGTACCCCAATCCCGGCGTACCGAACTTTGTCGCCGAATATGGATCGACCATGGGCGATCGTCCCGGCAGTTATGAGCCCGGCTGGGGCGATATCGAACGCACGCCGGGCGCCGTAGCGGGCCAGCCCGCGACGTGGCGCCAGCCGTGGCGCGCGGGCGAGGCGATCTGGGCCGGGTTCGACCATGGCTCGATTGCCGGACGCCAGTTCGGCTCGATGGGGCTGATTGACTATGCCCGGCTGCCCAAGCGCTCCTGGTACTGGTACCGCAATGCTTACCGCGGCATTGCACCGCCCGCCTGGCCAAAGCCGGGACGCGCCGCGGCGCTGCGCCTGACGGCCAGCGCGCCCGCGATCGGCCGCGCCGACGGCACGGACGACGTGCAGCTGCTCGTCACGGTGGTCGATGACCAGGGGCGCCCGCTCAGCAACAGCCCGCCCATGCGGCTGCGGATCGAAGCCGGTCCTGGCGAAATGCCGACCGGGCGCCAGATTGACTTCACGCCGGGGGGCGACATCCCGGTCAGGGATGGCATGGCGGCAATCGCCATGCGCAGTTGGCAGTCCGGCGTCAGCCGGTTGCGCGCCACGTCGCCGGGATTGCAGGACGCGACCCTGGACATTGCCACGCTCAGCGGCCCGCCATTCCAGCCTGGAGTGACGCCGCTGGCGCCCGAGCGGCCTTACCGTCCCTTGCTGCCGGCGGTGGCGGCGGAACAGCAGGACCAGGTTTTCGGCGGCGACAATCCGACCGGCGCCAGTTCTTTCGCCGCGGGCCATCCGCCGCGGCTGGTCAATGACGGCGACACCGGCACGTACTGGCTTCCCGCGCCGGACGACAGCCAGCCGTGGGTTGCCCTGGACCTGGAGCGTATCGTCACGGTCCGCCGCCTCATGGTCACGCTGCGCACGCCCGGGCAATATGCGCTGCGCGCCGAACTGGAAACAGCCGAAGGTCAGTGGATGCCGCTGGCCGCGCTGCCTTTGACAGATGCCCCGCAGGCGACGATCGAGACGCCTGCTGAGGCCTGCACCGGGCGCCGGGTGCGTGTCAGCATCCAGTCCGCCAGCGGCGAGCCGGCAGGGGTTGCCGAGATCCGGGTCGGCGGAAAGCTGGAAAACCGTTAGCGCGCATACGCAGGTCAAGCGTGGCGGCATGCGGCCAGGACCGGCCCGGAGGCGTACCCTGGCAACGCCGCTTTGACCGGCATCAGAAGGGCGGCACGCTGCGGCGTCCCTTGACCGTCATCTGCAGTTTCACCCCGGACGACTGGCGCGTCACCGTCGGCCCGGTTGGCTGGCCGCCGCCGACCCAGATGGTGGCAGGACCGGCTTCCACGATACGGTTGCCGTTCGCGTCCACGGTGCTCAAAGCCTTGCCTTCGAGCTCGAACGTGATCCTGCGCTGCTCGCCCGGCTTCAAGCTGACGCGGGTGAAACCGGCCAGCGTGCTGATTGGCGCGCCGTCACCGGGACGGCTGACGTACAGCTGCACCACTTCGTCACCGGCGCGCTGGCCGTCATTCTTCACCCTCACCGCCAGCTTGACCCTGCAGCCGGCGCACACGGTTTTCGGCATGGGTGCGCCGGCGGTATAGCTGAAGTGCGTATAGCTCAGGCCGTGGCCGAAGGGGTACAACGGCTCGCCTTTGAAGTACTTATAGGTGCGGCCCAGCATACTGTAATCCTTGAACGGCGGAAGGTCGGCGGCGGACTTGTAGAACGTGACGGGCAAGCGGCCTGCAGGACTGAAGTCGCCTGCGAGGAGTTCAGCCACGGCTTGTCCCCCCTCGCCACCAGGATACCAAGCCTGGATGATGGCCGATACCTTGCTATCGGCCCAGTTCAAGGCCATGGCGCTGCCGCTCATGTTCACCAGCACCATCGGCCGGCCCAGCGCGCCCAGGCGCTCCAGCAGCGCTTCCTGCGGGGCGGGCAGGTCGATGCTGGTGCGGTCGCCGCCGGTAAAGCCGGGCGCATGGACCGACATTTCTTCACCTTCCAGCTGCCAGTTCAAGCCGCTGACGAAGACCACAAGGTCGGCCTTGCCGGCCGCTTCCAGCGCCGCGGCGTCATCGAAGCTGGGTTTGCTCCATTGCAGGCGCTGCTCGCCATCCCAGCCCATCTGCTGTGCTTCGACGTCGATCCGGTACACCTTGCCCGCTTGCAGGCTGATCTCGGTTTTCGATGTCGGCCACGCGATGTCCCACAAGTCCGCCACCATCTTGCCGTCAACGCGGATGCGGTAGCCATGATTGCCCTTCAGGCGGAAATTGTGCATGCCGCTCTCGGTGGCACGCACATAACCGGTCCAGCGCGTCGACGTCTTGCGGTCGTAGGCGTTGGGCCAGCCCCATTTGAATTCGGCTCTTGCCTGGATTTCCGTGGCCCTTGGCGCGCCCTCCAGGTTGAGGTTGTCGAAGCGCTCCAGTTTCACGCCATTCTGGGTACAGGCGCTGTCCACGCACAGGCTTTCGGGCGGCACGTCCTGCAGGGGCGGAGCGACCCAGCCCGTGCCTTCCACGTACGTCACCTGCGCGGCCGGGAAACGGGCGCGGATGCCTTCCAGCACCGTGACAGGCTTGGAAGGGGTGCCATTGTAGTTGCCCACCAACGCATCAACGCTATCCGCGTTCGGTCCGATTACGGCGATGTGCCGCGGCGCTTGCTTCAGCGGCAGCAGGCCGTCGTTTTTCAGCAGCACCAGCGATTGGCGCGCCGCTTCCAGATTCAAGCGGCGGTGGGCTGGCGTGTCGTAGTCCTTGGGCGTGATCTCCCTGAATGGGCGCTTATCCGGAGCGTCGAGCAGCCCCAGGCCGATGCGCGCCGCGAGTAGCCGCTGCACGGCGCGGTCGAGGTCTGCCTCGGCCAGCAAGCCCTGCTTTACGGCACGTACTGTGGTGGCTGGAGCGGCGGTCGGTGTGCCGCCGAATTCGCAGAGCACGTCGGTGCCGGCCTTGATGGCCGCAGCAACCGCCTCTTCCGGCGTCTTGACATAACGGTGTGCGCCAACCGAATGGATGTCGGCCACGGCGCCGCAGTCGGACACGATATGCCCCTGGAACTTCCAGGCTCCGCGCAGGTAATCCTTCAGCAGAGAAGTGTTTGCGCAGGCCGGCACGCCGCCCACGGCGTTATAGGCGCACATGACGGACAGCGCTTTGCCTTGCGTGACGGTGGCGTGGAAGGCCGGCAGGTACGTCTCGACCAGGTCGCGCTGCGTGGGGTGCACGTCTTCACGGTGCCGGTCCGATTCGGGGCCGCTGTGTACGGCCAGGTGCTTGACAGCGGCTGACACCTTGGGTGCCAGCGGATCGTCGCCCTGCAAGCCGCGCACATATGCTATTGCCGTACGCGATGTCAGGTATGGGTCTTCGCCATACGTTTCCTGGCCCCGGCCCCAGCGCGGATCGCGGAAAATGTTGACGTTGGGTGACCAGACCGTCAGTCCTTGGTAAAGCTGGGTGCCGCCATCGGCGCCGACCGTTTCGAGGTACTTGGCGCGGAATTCAGTGGCGACCGTGTCACCCACCCGCCTCACCAGCGGACTGTTCCAGGTGGCTGCCAGTCCGATGGCCTGTGGGAAGACCGTGGCGTTGCCGGCACGGGCGACGCCGTGCAAGCCTTCATTCCACCAGTTGTAGCGGGGAATGGCCAGGCGGGCGATGGCGGGCGAGTCGTATTGCAGTTGGCTGGCCTTTTCCTCCAGCGTCATGCGCGCTACCAAGTCCATGGCGCGCTGGGCCGGATCGGCGGCATCGGCACCGGCGGTTTGCGCTGACAGGACATAGAACGTCATGGCCACGGCCGCCGCTGTGGCGGTCCGGTTCTTGTATGGATGTTTCATGGCTTCTTTCCGTGTTGGACTAACGGCCGCGATCGCGCCGCGCCATCGGCGCTGTTGGCCGGCCGAATTTCGCGGATGTTATCACCGCGGAACGGGGCCGAAAGCGGTGTGCTTGGAGGTTGGCGAAAATTGTTCCGGCATTGATTGATTTCGTAATTCGGAACTCGGAGCAGGTGCTTGAATTTCGTGAGGGTGTGGCCAGCTATTGCGAGGAATAATTTTCCGTCTGGCTGCAGCGCGCAGCACTTGGCATTAAACCAAGCCTAAGCCCCTGATTTTCAGGGGCTTTTTCTTTTTTAGTGGCGAAATCTGGCAACGATTGGCAAGGGGACGCAGCTGAAATTGATGGTCTCGGCGATGGTATGCGCGAGCCGGATTGCGGCGGACACGCAAATACCATCAAACCCAAGCGACTGACCGTGCCGTGATTGAAAACCGCTTTGGGAACATGCCGCGGCGCTCCAGTTCCAGGATAATGCGCTCTCCGAGTGGCACCTTCTGCAGTATGGCTGGTCTCAAGTCATAAGCTGCCGCTCAACGTAGAGCCAACTGGCGACGGCAGATGCAGCAGCCAGGCCGAGTCCAGCGAATGAAGTGAGAGCGAGAAACACCGCTATGTTAGGCGATTTGCTGGGCGCAGCGAGGCTGCATTATTGACGGTGTTGGTGTTCACTGATCTTGGCCCGAAGCAGTCGAAACTGTTCTTCTGCGATATCCGCTCTGTAGTGGTTCGAGGTTGGACTCATGAAGCCGTGATGCGTGCCTGAGAGAACGATGCACTGCGCACCAGACCGGCCAAGGGCCTTGGCCAAGTTGGTTGGATTGAATGAAGGCTCGTTCTCTGCGAAGATAGCTGTTGTAGGACAGCGTGGAACAAGACTTTCATAATCCCTGATTCTTGAGCCGTAGTAGAGGAACGCAAGGCTGGCTGGATTGCATTGTAGACTGGCGACATACCGCCACAGGCTGGTGGCGCCGACGCTGAACCCAATGAGAACGGACGGTTTCCCTCGTGCTACTTCAGCGATTTTTCTCTCGTAAAAGTCGAGTCCATCTTGTTGATGAAAATGCAGGACGGACTCATGCTCGGTTGCGAAAGGCTTTCCGTCGCCAGACCAGGGTGAAACGACGATTGACTCGCCAAGAACGGCCAGTTGTGTTCGCAGCCGTTCATGTGTGCCGTGAATGTCTGTTGCAACGATGATCTGCATTCGCCTAATGTTCCGCGTAATCCACATTCAAAGCAGGCAGAGCGAAGTGGCGCCGCTTTTGGCTGTCTGGGTTACCGAATTTATTGTTCAAGATTTTCGACATCAGAGGCCCATCACGAACTGCTTCCCATTTTGTTAGACGCTCTTGGGCTTAGATATTCAACAACTGCGCGTGCCAGTATGTCGCCTTCAACCGCGTGTGTCTGACCAGAAAGTGTTAAGCGCGTTGCGCGTGGTAGTGCCACGGCGATAGCATTGGCCGCTTGTTGCACGAAGGCGAAAGAGTTACTGCCGTCGATAACGAGTGCTGGAGCCTCTACCTTGGCCAGCAGCGGCATAGGCACCGGTAGACCTTCACCTAACACAGCCATGTCATACGAAAGGGTATGCGCGACCGCTAACAATAAGGGCCAGCCTGGCGTCGAACGCATGGCATCAACCGTCGCAGCAGGGATATCCATCTGGTGGAAGAACAATCGCAATGCCGCCTCCCGTTCGCCGCGTTTTAATAAGACATCGAGTGCGGCGGCGAAGCTGCGCCAGCTTTCCTGAATGCTTGGGTCGATGCTAAACGGCACCTCGAACACAACTAGGTGACTGATTCGGTCACCAAGCCGCTCAGCGGCCCTGAGGGCCAACGCGCCTCCTGATGAAAGCCCCAGCACAGGGACAGGCATGCCAACAGCGTGGACTACACATTCCAAGTCGTCAATTTCCCGTTCAACTGCATAGGGGAGGCAATCCAGGCTGTCGCCTCGTCCGCGACGATCATAATGGTAGATGGTAAAGTCCCGCGACAGGGCCTGCGCACGCTGCCCGAGCAGCCTGTCCAATGCGCGGTGCTGCAGCGCGCCGCCAACCAGGACCAGCGGCGGGCCGTTGCCGAGACGCTCGAGCGCCAAACTGGTACCGTCGCGTGAAGTAATCTTTTTCATTGAAGACTCCGTCATGAGGTAAAGGGATGGTCAGCGGTTGTACCGGTGTTTGCCGGCCAACTGGAAAATCCGTGATCGAGAAATTCGAGCATGACCTCGAACGAGCGATTGACGGAACGCCGATGGGTGAAACCTTGGACTTGTTCAAGCGTGATAAAACCATGCAGCGCGGAGCGAAGGCAGCGAACAGCATCGGTCAATCCCGGCTCGGCAAGGCCATAACTGCATAGCGTGGCGTAGATCGGCTGCGCCACGCGCGCTACCGCAGTCTGAGCCTCAATCGTCGTGGCAGGCGGTAGTTGACTGGCGGCATAGCGCCCGGGGTACCGGTGCCCATATGTGCGGTAGCCATGCGCCAAGGCGCGTAGGGCATCGCCGCGGTGGCGACCCTCTACCGCCGGCCCGAGAACGTCAGCCAGTTCATTCGTGGCAAGGTTGGCTATCAACTCGCGCAGGTGCTCCAAGTTTCGGACATGCGCATACAAGCTTGGAATCGCAATATCCAACTGCTTGGCCAAGGCGGCCATGCTTAATTTGGGAAGTGAACATGCATCGACGAGCACACATGCCGCTCGCACGACGGCATCACGGTCCAATCCTTGGCGTGGCATCTCATCCTACTGTAAAACGTTCTAAACCTAATGATATTAGGTTTTCGCAATGATGGCAACTTTGACGCATGCGCAAGTGAAGTTTGGCTGAGCGATACGAGTACGTGGAACTATTGAATGACCTACTCCGTCGCTGGTATGTTAATGAACCGAGTCTGCTCCTGCTGCACATCAGACGCTCGAGCAATTCGAGTGAAAGACCGCTTAGAGACGGTTTGAAAACTCACCGGAAACGAATTCGGTGCAGCAGAGATGATCCCAAGGCGATGTAAATCATGCCTTCGGATACGTCGAGGCGTCGCTCGTAATCCCGGACCAGACGACGATAACGCATCAACCATGCGAACGTCCGCTCAACGACCCAGCGCCGCGGCTGTACCTGGAAGCCTGCCTGGCCCTGCAGGCCTCGGACAACCTCGACCGTAAATCGAGGAAAGCCGCCTTGTCCAGCAGTGTGCGCCGGTCGTAAGCAGCATCGCCAAAGTGATGCTTGACCCAAGGCCAACGCTTGACCAAGGCGTCCAGTACCAACTGAGCGCCTGTCGAGTCAGCCACATCGGCAGGCGTCAGGTTCACTGCCAGAAGGCGTCCGTCCGTATCCACTGCAATATGCCGTTTGCGTCCGCTGATCTTCTTGTGTGCGTCATAACCGCGCTCACACGCGCCCGGGGCTTTCACTGACTCGCTATCGACGATGCCGGCTGAGGGAACGACTTCGCGCTGCTCGCACATCCGGTCAAGCATCAACGCCAGGTCGTGGATCGTCCGGAACAGGAAGCGTCGTACCAGGCGACGAAACCAGTAGTACACGGTCTGATAGGGAGGAAAATCGTTGGGCAGCATGCGCCATTCGCAGCCCAAACGGACCAGGTAACGCAAAGCATTGACGACTTCGCGAAGGTCTACCTTACGCGGTCGACCAGTATGTGCTTTACCCGGCAATAATGGCTCGACGAGTTTCCATTCCCTATCGCTGATATCGGTTGGGTAGCCCCGCCGCTCCTAGCGCTCTACGACTTTGTGTCGCGCCCGCTGCTCTGCTGTCCACATGGCCTGCTCCTGCGAGAGAGAACCGTACGGACATCATAGTTGCTTCCGAGTTTTCAAACCGTCTCTTAGGGGCGGAAGCCGACGGCCGCAGATCGTGCCGGGCTAGGTGTCATTGCGAGGTTCTGTACTGCGCGAAATGGGGGTGTTGATCACTTCCATCATGGTCGCCGGCCGCTCGGGCTCAGCGTACACGGCTGAAATTGGCGTCATGAAAACGCGCGACGAAGTCGACGCGCTCACCGTGATGGGGCTGGAGCCGATGCAGATGCTGGTGGTGCCGCGCGTGATCGCGCTGGTCCTGACTTTGCCCGTACTGACCTTCTTCGCTGACATTCTGGGCCTGATCGGTGGCGCGGCGATCTCGCAAGTGCTGCTGCACATGGCGCCGTCTCAATACCTGTCGCGCTTGCCGCAGGTGGTCAGCCTGAGCGACTTCATGGTCGGCCTGTTCAAGGCGCCGGTCTTTGCCTTCTGCATAGCCGCCATCGCGTGCATGCACGGGCTCAGGGTGAGCGGTTCGGCGGAGAGCGTCGGGCGCGAAACCACCCGCTCGGTGGTGAAGTCGATCTTCCTGGTGTTGGTGCTCGACGCCTTGTTCTCCATCCTGTTTGAAAGACTCAACGTATGAAGCCCGCCGCCTCGACTATCCTGTCTGCCCGCGGCATCGTCAACCGGTTTGGCAAACAGCTCGTGCATGACAAGCTCGACCTTGACGTCAAGCGCGGCGAAATACTGGGAATTGCGGGTGGTTCCGGCTCGGGGAAATCGGTGCTGCTCAAGACCCTGATCGGCTTGCATCAGCCGGATAGTGGCGATGTCCAGCTCAATGGCAAAGCGATCGGCGCCATTTCGGCCCATGAGCGCGCTTTTGCGCTGGGTGTCCTGTTCCAGCAGGGAGCTTTGTTCTCTTCGCTGTCGGTGGCCGACAACATCATGTTGCCCATGCGCGAGCATACGAGCTTGCATGCCGATGACCGGCAGCAAATCGCCGCGATGAAGCTAGCGCTGACCGGTTTGAACGCGGAAAGCGGGATCAAGTTTCCTTCCGCATTGTCGGGCGGCATGGTCAAGCGCGCGGCGCTGGCCCGTGCGCTGGCGCTTGATCCGCAGATTCTTTTCCTGGATGAACCGAGCTCGGATCTCGATGCGATCGCCGCCGCCGGTATCGACGAGCTGATCCTGCGGCTCAACCAAAGCCTGGGCATCACGGCCGTCATCGTGACGCATGACCTGACGACCCTCATGACCATCTGCGACCGCATTGCCGTCCTGGTCGACCGGAACCTTACCATCGGTACCCCCGGCCGGCTACGGCAGTCCAGGCACCCGTGGATACATGACTTCTTCCACGGTCCGCGTGCCGAGGGCGCCATGACAGCGAGGAAGGTGAGCCATGGAGACTGATAAACGCTATTTTATGGAAGGGCTGTTCATCATCGCCTTCGCCGTTGCCGCCGCTTTGTTCGCCATCTGGCTCGGCAGCCCGGGCCAGTGCGACGATGTCCTGTACCGTATCCATTTCCCCGAATCGGTCAGTGGCCTGGCAGTTGGCGACCCGGTCAAATTCCGCGGCGTCGATGCCGGAACGGTCAAATCAATCATGATCGATCCGAACGATCCGCGCCTGGTACAGGTCGACGTGCGCTTACGCAAAGATACACCGGTCAAGACAGACACCCGGGCCAGCCTCGCGATCAAGGGCATCACTGGTGTCGTCTACGTCGAACTAAGCGGTGGAGACAAGGCGGCCAAACCTCTGCTTGCGGAAACACGTCCTGGCAAAATTCCCGAGATTCCATTCCAGAAGTCCGGCTTCAAGGCAATGCTTGATGACCTGCCGAAGGCCGTCGAAAAATTCATCGCGATCGAGAACCAGGCCAAGAAAGTCGTCACGGACGTCGGCGGTTTGACCGAAAAGGTCAAAGCCAATCCATCGATCCTGCTGCGCGGCCCCAGCAAAGACAGCGACAGCGGCGCTAAGAAATAAATACGGGAAGGATCAATGGGTGCCTGGCATCAGTTGTTGTCGCGCCTGGCGGCGAGGGCTTGGATGACATCGAAGACTAGCATGCCAAGCACCATGGCCGCGACAAAGCCGCCAGCCTTGGGATAGCCTGCACCCAGCGCGACCAGTGCGGGGCCGGGACAGAATCCCGCGAGGCCCCAGCCCACTCCAAACGCAGCGCTGCCAAGCATCAAGCGCAGTGTGACCTGGGTATTAGCGGGCCATTGCAGCGGCAGGCCAAGAAAAGAGAGCTGGCGCCGCCGGGCGAGGCGGAACGCTAGCGCCCCGATGGCAATGGCGCCCATCATGACGAAGGCAAGGGAAGGGTCCCATGGTCCCGCCAGGTCGAGGAAGCCCTGAACTTTGGCCGGATTGGCCATGCCGGACACGATGAGGCCGATGCCAAACAGCAGCCCGGCGAACAGTGCGAGAGCGGTTGCCATGTCATTCTCCGACTATGTGGCGGCGTACAAATACGGTGATGAACCCGGCCAGCATGAAAGTGAGCGTGGCGACCACCGACCTGACCGAGCCGCGCGAAATGCCGCACACGCCATGGCCGCTGGTACAGCCGCTGGCATAACGGGTTCCGGCTCCCACGAGCAAGCCGGCGAGCAACACTTCCGGCCAGGACGCTGAAATCTGGGCCACGGGCGGTTCGTCAAACAGCGTAGCGATGATGGGGGCTACCAACAGGCCGGCAAGGAAGGCGATGCGCCAGGCCATGTCGTGGCGAGGCAAGCTGAGTAGCCCGCCGAGGATGCCGCTGATTCCAGCAATGCGCCCATTAAACAGCAACAGCATTGCAGCTGCCAGGCCGATGATGAGTCCTCCTGCAAGCGACAGCCAGGGCGTGAAATGGCTGAAATCGATCAGCATGCGTTCTCCTTTTTTCTTGCGCCAAATTGCATAGCGGCAGGTTGTCCTGGTTGGCGAGGACCTGGTCCGCCCGAAATGCAGACGATATAGCATACCATATTATATTGAAAGATAGAATAATGGCTGCTCACAAGGGAGAATTGAACTGCCGGAGACGATGCGAGGACGGGTGGACTTGCCTATGGCCGCGTTTTCGCCATACAGGCGGGTTGCTGGGCCGCGCGTGACGGCCGCAGCCGGGCGCCGGCACCCCAACCATGAGATGGCGGCCGGCCCGATTGGTCGTGCCGGATGATGCGCTATTGCAGCTCGCCGACGATCACGCCGCCACGGTTCGCGCCGACGTAGACACGGCCAAAGACGCGCATGTCGCCGGTGACGTAATTGGCGCCTCCCCACTGGTGCTTGTCGTCATTGATCCTGGTCCAGGTGGCACCCGCATCGAGTGATTGATAAATGCCCGGCACGTTGTTGATCCTGGCCGAGACATAAACGGCAGGGTAGCTCTTGCCGGCAGCGGCCATGCCGAATCCAACACCGTACGCCGCCTGAATATTGGCGATCTTGACCGGCGCCGCGCCGGCACCGTTGATGTGCCACAGGCCGTTGGGTGTCGCCAGCCACAGGTCGCGGCGTACGGAGCCGGGGACAGATGCAAGCTGGTGCTGCGACCCAGGCTGCAAGACGTCGAGCCCGCTATGAATCGGCGTGAAGCTTTGGCCATTGTTCGCGCTTTCCAGGATCGTGCCGGCGGTGAAGTCGTAGGTGTAAAAGTAGCCGTTCGCGACCTTGTCTGCAACGGGACTGAAGAACTTGCCAGAGTTCACAGTGCCCGTTGCCGGATAGCCTTTCGCGGCGCTCCAGCTGCTGCCGCCATTGGTCGAGTAGAGCGCAGTCAGGCCGCCTGGTACCCATAGCAGGGCCGTTCCGGTCGCGGATACCGCGACACGTCCGCCATCATAACCAACGAGGGCGGCTGACTGCCGCCAGGTAATGCCATTGTCGGAGGAGAGCATGAGTGCGTTGGTGCTGGTGCGCGCCACCACATTGGTATTGAGTTCCGCCACATCGACGCTGTAGCTGGAACTGTTCGCGCTGCCGAAATAGCCGCTGTTGCTATTGAAGGACGTGTCGTAACGCGCGCCGGACAGGTTGGCCAGTGCGGTAAGGAGGTGGGCACCGGTGCCCGGTGACACCAGTGGCGCCGTGAGCCCGCTCTGTTCGATGCCGTTGACGTTGAAGAGCCATGCCACGGTTGCGCTGCCGAAGTTATCGCTCTCCCACAGCCCATAGCCCGTGTTGTACATGACGTTATTGGAATTAAATGGATCGATGTCGATGTCGCTGATCCAATGCCCCATCTTGCCGGCCAGTGAGCCGCCGTAATAGGCGGTCACCCAGGGATTGGCGGGTGCTGCGTGCGTGCTGATGCCGTTTAACGCGGTCCAGGTCCTGCCGCCGTCGGTCGATTTGTACAGGTCGTCGCCGGACGAACGATCGATGGTCGATACGACGATGGTATTGGGATCGCGGGCATCGACCGCCAGGCCGCTGTAGCCGAATGGCAGGCTGCCGCTCGGTGCGACCGGCGTGATGTTGCTCCAGGTAGTACTGGACGTCGTCAATTTGTAGACCGCGCCTGAGGTGATGTTATTGGGGCCGAGACCGTTAGCATAGGTCAGCATCAACTGACCCGTGCCGTCCAGTGCCCCTTGCACTGGCATCATGCCGGCCGGGCCGCCTGGTACCGGGGCCCAGCTCGTGCCGCCATCGCTTGAGCGGTAAAGCGTTTCGCCGCTTGTCGCCGCGATGCCAACGTACAGCGTCTTAGTGGCGGTGCCCAAGCTGCTGCTGGATTTGTCAAACAGGACGAAAGTGGTACCGGCAGTGGTTGGGAAGCCCGGCACCTGCGACCAGGTGGCGCCGCCATCGGTCGATTTGTACAGGCCGTTCTGGTTCGTGCCGAGGAAAAGGATCGATCCCTTGTTCGGGTCTACCTGCAGGCGTTCGCCCGTTCCCCGGCCGTCGGAGTTGCCTCCCAGGCGGATTGGCAGTTCGGTGCGCGACCAGGTTGCGCCACGGTCACCGGAGCGCAGGATGGCGGCATTTCGTTCCGACGTTGGCAGGTACATGCCGGCCGCCACGTAAAGTTTCTGCGAGTCGTTCGGATCGATCGCCAGCGATGCGCTGCCTTCCAATTGCTTGTCGTCGCGGCTCAAGTCATCGTTGAGCGGTACCCAAGCCGTACTGCCGGGATTGCGGCGGTAGACACCGCCGGCGTCGGTGCGTAGATACACCAGTCCCTGTACCGACGGGTGATATGTGATGCCGGTAATATAGCCGCCGGCACCGAACAGCGCCGTCGACCACGCGTAGGTTTTTGGAGCTGGTGCGTTGCTTGTACCCGAAGGCGGCGTTGCCGTGCCCGAAGAAGGCGGCGTGGCTATCCCCGAAGAGGGCGGCGTGGTCGTACCCGAAGAAGGCGGTGTGGCCGTACCCGAAGAAGGGGGCGTGGCCGTACCGGAGGGCGGCGGAGTGGCCGTACCCGATGTGGGCGGCGCGGCCGTATCCGCAGAGGGTTGTGTCGGCGTATTGCTCGACGGTGGCGTTACGGCAATCCCATCGCCAGGCTGGGGTGAGCCGCTGGGTGGCGTGGACGCGCTTCCGCTAGAAGGGGGCGCAATGATTTGGCTGGATGGCGATGCCGTATTATCGGCCGGGCTGCCTGATGATTTGTGCCAGCAGCCAGTTAAGGCGAGTGGCAGCACGATGACGCTCAGGAAAACAGGATTTGCTGGCTTATTCATTATCGCGATGTCTGCAATGTTAACTAACCCTCTATCCTGAGGGAAACATTGCTGCATTGCAATTATGAAAATGACCAGATGCCTTTATGATTCTGATGGCGGAGGTGCCCTGCCTGCCATCTGGTTCGGCAGGGCGCCAGGGCAGGATTTAGAATTTGTACTGCAGGTTGGCAAAGAACGAGCGGCCGCGTGGATCCCCGTAGGTTGGATCCCAGGTCACTTCGAAGTAGCGCGACTGATTGGTGAATGGCGGCGGAGTATCGAACATATTGATCACGCCTGCGCGCAACTTGAGGTTCTTGCTGAACGAATAGCTGCCAGTCAGGTCCCACAGCGAATAGGCTTTCACGTCGCGGTCGTTCCAACCCGGATCAGCCAGGCCCTCAATGTTCTGGTCACGATAGCTGGAGAAGAAAGTGTGTCCCAGGCTCAGGTTGACGGGACCCTGGGTCCAGTCGATATTAAGTTTGTGGCGCCAGCGCTGCACGGCCTTGTCGTCGCGGAAGACACCCAGGCCATTCGTCATTGGCGAAAGTGGATCGGACTGGAATTTGTATTTGGTGATCAGAGTGCCGTTCAGGTTGGCGCTGAAGCGTCCCATTGATGTGGCATCGCCAAACCAGTTCAGCGAAACGTCGAGTCCTGAAGTGTTGAGCTTGCCTCGGTTCTCCTTCTTGAACTGCAGGAAGGACACGAAGCCATCTTCGTCGCGCACCACGATGTTCGGATCGTTGTAATAGACAGGGTTGTCGAACACAGTCTGTTCGCCGATTTCCGAGATGATGTCGGTCTTGCGGATGATCCAGTAGTCAAGGCTGGCGGTCCAATTCTTATTGGGTTCGAAGACCACGCCGGCCGAGAACTGCTTGGACTTTTCCGGCCTGAGCTGTGGGTTGCCGTAGCGGTCCACGTCAAACTGGGCGACTTCACCCGAGATCGGGTCTTTGACGAAGCTGGCCGTGGTATCCGAGCGCACCGGCAGGAACATTTCAGCAATCGACGGTGCACGGAAGCCAGTGCCAAACGATGCGCGTCCCAGCACTGCTTTATTCGGACGGTAGCTGACCGCAATTTTCGGATTGGTAGTGTTCAGCGCCGATGTGGTGATGTTGGTCAGCGGGTCATGCACGCCTTTGTAGCGGTCGTAACGGACGGCGAACTGGGCTTCCCATTCCTTGCTGAACGGCGCATTGATTTCCGCGTAGATGCCGGCGATGTCGCGCGAGTTCGAGGAATCGGCCAGCAATTCGTCGGAGCTGGAGCGGTCGCCCTGCACGTCGTTGCTGCGCAATGCGTCGGTCGAAGTAAACTCGGTTTTCTCGCGCCGCAGTTCGGCGCCCACAGCCAGCATGGCATTTCCGCCACCTAGCGCCATCAAGGGGCGGGTCAGCTTGCCGTCGACGCTGTCGCTGGTGCCTTTGGAAATACGCGCTGCATCGCGGATTTTGATCGAGTCCATGAATTTGCGGCCAGAGTCATCCGTGGCCGGGACAAACGGGTTGTACTGGCCGCTGGCGATACCCGCCAGCATCTTGCTGCGCGAAACCCAGCCATCGATATCGAGGTCGGTGGCCTTGTTGACGCTGTGGTTATAGGCCGTATCGTATTCCCAGTCGCCCACGGTACCGGTCGCACCCAAGACGAAGCGCGAGGCTTTGCTGGTCACTTGCGAAGTGCGGCGGCCGGCGTCCGACAGGCGGAAGCGGAAGTTGATCGGAGTAGTGATGCCGGTCTTTGCTTGCAGGTCGGCTGGCAGGAAGATACCGGTGGTGGTGCCGTTGATGCTGCTCGAGACGGCGGGCGAGGCGGCATAGCTGGTCTCGGCTTTGCTCAGCAGGACTTCGGCAAACACCTGATGGGCGTCCGCTACCTGGAAGGTGGCACGGCCGATGAAGTTTCGTTTTTTTGCATCCGGATAGACTTCCGAGTCACCCATGTAGTTGAAGGAGCAGCCTTCTGTGCCGCCGGGGCCGAGCGGACGCACGACGTTCGGGCTGCCGTCCACACAAGACTCCTTGCCGAAGTTGACGCGCCGGCCCGGCGACGGCACCCAGGTGCCTCCGGGGCCTGAGCCCTTCAGGTAGCTGGAGTTGTTCAGGGTCGCCAGTTGGGCGGCAGTCAGGTCGACGTTGGCTGGAAAGGTGTAGCTCGATAGCTGTGGCGACAGGCGATCGGGCAAGCTGTATTCCTGCATGAAATTGCGTTGCGAGCTGGCCAGGCGGTCCGTTTTCTGCACGTCCAGTGTGCCGAACAGGTTGAAGTGGTCGGTGCTCAAGTTACCGAATCCACCCGACAGTGTGGCCGACCTTTTGCCGCCGCCACCTTCGTCCGTACGCAAGGCATACACGCTGGCATCGCCACCCTGGTAATCCTTGCGGGTGATGAAGTTGATTACGCCGCCCATGGCGTCGGTGCCGTAAATCGCCGATGCGCCATCTTTCAGCACCTCCACGCGCTGGATCGCACCGGCGGGGATGTTGTTCAGGTCTACGCCAGAATTATCGCCAGGGCTGGCGAAGTTGGCCATGCGGCGGCCATTCAGCAGCACCAGCGTGCTCGAGACACCCAGGCCGCGCAGGTTGGCGCCGTTAAAGCCGCGCTGTCCGCCCATGACGTCGCTGGTACTGGTGCCATCGGTCAGGCCGCCCACATTCGAGGAAATCTTTTGCATCAGTTCGGCTGCAGTCGTGACGCCGGACTTTTCAATATCTTCCCGCTTGATGATTTCGACTGGCAGCGCTGCTTCACCCTCGATGCGCTTGATACTGGAGCCCGTGATTTCCACACGCGGCATGGTCTGTGCGTAAGCGCTCAAGCCCATTGTGCTTAGTGCGAATAGTACGGCATGGGTGCAGTGGGAGCGGCATGGTGCCGGTGCCTTGTGCTTGCCAGGTTTCTTCATGCGATCAGTCCTCATAAGTTGGTATTCATCTGCAAGCAAAGGCTTGCGTCACCGAGTTGTCATGGAACTATTTCAGTGTAAGCAACTTTGCTCGGCTTGCGCGCGCCGGAACCAGCGTCATGCAATAAACGTGTGGCATTGTTGCAACGAAGGCAATATGGCAAGCAGGCGTCCCATGCCCGATCAATGGCAACATGGACGGCAATTCCATCGCGGTGAAGGAGCTTGCACGTGAAATCCAAGTCGATACTGCTGCTATGCGCGGCGCTATTGGGCGCTCAATTGGTGGGTTCTGTGGGGCGTGCTGCGGACGCTTCGCAGTCGCTGGCGTTCCAGCCTGTTGCCGGCACCGTGGTGCCGATGGGCGGTTCAGTGCGCTCGGACAATGAGGCAGTACGCCAGCGGCTGGTGCAACTGGCGGGTGGCGCCGCGGCGCGATTTGTGGTGATTCCGAGCGCATCGTCGCATCCAGATACATCAGGCGCAGACGCGGTGGAACAGCTGCGGCGCCGTGGAGCCCACGCGGAATTGTTGAAGATCGCGCCTTGCTGGGCTGGTGAGACGCTGGAGTCCGCACGCCGGGCCGCCGCCGATCCTGCCAACGTGGCGAAGATCCGCGCCGCCACAGGCGTGTTCTTTACCGGTGGCGACCAGGGGCGCACGGCCGATGTCCTGAATCCGGACGGGGTAGCGTCGCCCGTGCTGCAGGCCGTGCGCGAATTGCAGCTGCGCGGTGGCGTGATCGCCGGCAGCAGCGCCGGTGCTGCCATCATGAGCAGCACCATGTTCCGTGACGCGATGAATTCTGTGCAGGTGATGAAAGGCGTTATGCGCGATGGCAAGGAAATCGACCGGGGGCTGGGGTTCGTTGGCGACCAGCTGTTCATCGACCAGCATTTCCTCAAGCGTGGCAGGGTGGGGCGCATGCTGGCGCTGATGCTGGCCAAAGGCTATAAGGTAAGTCTCGGGGTGGACGAGAACACCGCAGCAATCATTCATGGCAGTGAAATCGAAATCGTCGGCAGCAGCGGCGCGCTCTTGCTGGACTTGCGCCAGGCGACGCAGGATGCGGGGCCTGTAAACGTGCGCAACGTTCGGATTTCTTATCTCGATAACGGCGATCGTTATGACCTGGCGAAATTGAAAGGCCAGGTACTGGCGGCCAAACAGGCCAGGGGCGAGATCAAGTTTCGCCAGCCGGGCTTCGTTTCGGAGCTTGAATTTGTCCGCCCCGCCTTTACTGACATCCTCGGCGAAAACGCTATCCTGCGCGCATTGACGCAACTCGTGGATGGCCCGCGCGATCATGTGCGCGGCATCGCCTTCGACCTCGAGCAGTTGCCCGATGCGGCGGTGGCTGATCCTGCCCCTGACCTGGGATTCGAGTTCATGCTTCGGCGCGATGAACATACGCGTGGCTGGGATAACGCAGACCTGGATGATAAGGATTACTCGATCTTCGATGCGCGGCTGGACGTGCGGCCGGTACGGCTGAAGACTCCGTTCTATCAGGCGTATTGACCGCTGTGTCGCGCTGCCAGCAGGCAGCGCGACGGCGGAATAGCTTACTGAACGACCAGTTCCACCCGGCGATTCTTGGCCCGTCCAGCTTCATCTGTGTTCGAAGCCACCGGCGCCAGGCTGGCGACACCCTTGCTCGCCAGGCGCGTAGCAGCAATCTGGTATTGCCTGGAGAGCGCGTTCACCACGGCTTGCGCACGCTGCTGTGACAGCGTCTGGTTGGCGTCCAGGTTGCCCTGGTTATCCGTGTGGCCAACGATGTAGACCTTGAGCGCGGGTTGGCTCTTGAGGAGTTTCGCCATTTCGTCCAGCTGCGTCTTGGATTCCGCGGCCTTGATTTCCGCCTTGCCGGTATCGAAGTAAATTCCGTAAAGGGCGATTTTGCCGCTGGACTGCAAGGCATTCTTCAATGCGTCTGCGTTGACGGTGACCTGGCCGCCCTGCATGGCTTGAGGTTCTGCGATTTCGATGTAGGTGGTGGTGAAATCGGTGCGATATACCTTGCCGGTATTTAGCATCACGTGGACCGTGTTGCCATCCTTGGCCAGTGTACCGTAAGTGAAATAGAGGTCGTCGGTACCGAGCATATTCGTGCCGCCCAGCGAGAACATCTGGTTGTTCAGCGCGGATTTTTCGGGATGGCGCGCCCGATTGGCGCGGAAATCGGCTTCCTTCATGCTGCTGTAGTGATCGTCAAAGCCGTAGCGCATGTGTTCGCACCCTTTGTCGCGCGGCGTGCAACTGATTACCGCTTTGAAGCCGGCTGCCTTCAGGGCCTGTTCATAGTTACGGTGCACCTCCAGAGGCGTCTTGCCGAGGGGGGCGAAATATACCATGCGGGTAATCTGGCCTTCCACCGTGATCGGGCTGATGAACTCGTTGTGGCTGTCCAACCCCAATTTGCCTGGGAAGGTCGTCTGGTCGAAGCCAATTTTCTTGTACGCCATCATCCAGGAATTGTTATAGCGCTGGATTAATGGATGGTCTTCGCCTCCGGCGACATCGATTGCCCAGTCAGGGCTGGCCGAGGCAGAAGCGGCGATTGCAAACGAAGACAGGCAGAATGCGGCGGCGATGAAGTGGCGCGCCAGGTTGGAGGGCATCAGTTTCAAGATCTATCCTTTCTCAAAGAACGGCTACGTTAAGGGGTAGTGCGAGTGATGCAAATCTTATACTGTGCTGCGGCCGTTCATGGCATGGATTCGTCGGTAATCGGAGCGACTATTTAACGATGGGCTCGATGCAAATCTGGGTGCCAGAGTCGCTTAAATTTAGGTGGCAGTACCAATTTCTTCATCCCTGCATGTCCTTAAAGTTCATCGCAAGGTGCCAGCGCAACTGCTGAACACCCGGGTCAACAAAACAAGGGAGCTCATCATGACAGGGCAATTCTTTTTACATCGTTTCAATCTGCTGGGTGCGGTTGTCGCGGCGCTTGTGGCTGCGCTACTCGCGGGTTGCCAGATCACGCGCACCGTCCATAATGACGATACGCCGGTGTCCGGCAGTTCGGTCTTCGAAATGTATGTCGTGCAAAGTGACCGGGACCGTGCATTTAACGTGCTCTTCGTCCCGGACACTTCGTACGGCGATATGAGTGTCCTGGCAAACCGCCAGGCTTTCGTCAATGATCTGGCCAACGTGATCGAAAATGGCTACTGGCAGAATCGTGCATACTTCAACGCCTGGGGCGTGTACAACTATTTCTACATGACCGCTACCGGCTCGGTTGTCGAACAAGCGCCAGGGCCGGGTGGACAGTTCCGCTGCCCCATCGTTACCTGGCCATCGCAGGTCGACTCAGACGGCGTTTTCGCCGACCAGATCGTGCTCATTCACCGCAATGAATTGCGCGACTGCGGCGGCGGCGGCCGGGCGACAGCCGAGCCTACCAGCTATCGCACCATCGTCCATGAAACCGGCCATGGCCTGTTTGGCCTGCCCGACGAATACTGCTGCGACGGCGGCTACTTCGTAAAGCCGCCTGTGATGTACAGCTCGCAGGCAGCCTGCAACGGCGACGGCGCCAATGCCGGCTGGCGCAATTGCCAGTCGATCACTTCCAGCAGGAATGGTTCGGTTTGGTGGCGATCGCAGGGCAATATCACGGACAACCTGATCATGCGCAATGCGGGCGATGAAGTATGGGAGGCGGGACCAGCCGATTGGGCGGTGATGCGAGCGGCTTATCAGGGCCTGTCCGGCTCCCCGACCATTACACAGCCTGCTGCCTTTGCGCCAGCCCACTGGAGCTATACGGTCCCGCCACCATGGCACCCTTGAGTGAGAGGAGAACATCATGAAGAAGACGTTTCTTGCCATCGTGATTTGCGGAGCAGGCCTTACCCACGCCCGGGCTCAGCAACAGGACGCTGAGCGAGTGAGGGAACTGCGGAGCGCGGCCCGTGTTGAAGCAGCCAAGCCGGCCGCTGCACCGGCAGGACAGCAGCAAGTTGCCGTGCTGGCGGTCAAGCTTGATGTCGTAAAGGGTGAAGTCCGTACGGCGCGGGTCGAGTCGGTGAAGCGTGTTGCAGGCTATGCACCCAAAGTCTTTGCCCGCGAGGGCGGCATGTGGGAAGTGGTGATTGAAGGTGATACGCGGCGCACCTTCTACGTCGACAGCCCGGCCCGCCGCGAAGCCGAGGCGTATCCGAGGTCGAACTCTGGTTATCAATGGGTCGATGAAACGGGAACCCTCGACTGGCGCCTGGTGGTGCCGCTGTATGCCGATGGCCGTTCACTCGGCGCCCGTAGTGTCACTGTCCGCGACAAGCTGACTGGGGCGACCATCGTGCAGTCAAATTTGTAATTACTGGTTACGAACAGGCTGGACCCGGTTCCGTGCCTGCGCCAAGCCCCCGCTGCTTCGGGGGCTTTTTTTGTTCTGGGTTGCCTGCTGCGCCTAAACGCAGGCACATTGGCGCTATCATCAGGAAAAACGAAACCCCGGGTTCACGATGTCCTTCATGCGCCATTTGCTGCTCGCCTTCCTCTTAACTTCAAAGATTGCAATCGCATCAGAGCTGGTAATGGCTATCTCCAGCGGCAGTGGCATGCCAATGACGGACATCCGCGACGAGCAGTTAAAGGGAGGGATACTCAAGGAATTCGGGGATAAGTTGGGCGCCCTGCTGCATCTCAAACCAAGATACCTGATCCTGCCGCGAACCAGGGTGGAGGGAGCGCTGCTGCGCGGCCACGCCGATCTGCTATGCGACCTGCGGCCGGAATGGCTCGATAACCAGACCTTCCTCTGGTCTGAGGCGATTATTTCGAACCGGATGATCGTCGCCATGCGGCGTGAGACACCTGTGCCCGGCTCCTTGAACGCGATAGCGGGCCTGAGGATCGGCACGGTTCGGGGCTACCGGTACCCGGAAGTTGAACATTTGCAGCCGCCAATTGTGCGTGACAATGCTGCGAACGATAGCCAGAACCTGGATAAGCTATTGCTCAGGCGCTTCGATCTCATATTCACAAACCGCATCTATTTCGACTACCAGCGCAAAGTACATCCTGAACGCACGCGCCTGGCTTCCCATTACCTGAAGATAACGGACTTCGATACCTACTGTGCAGTTCCTGCGCAAGGCAAGCTCGGCATCCAGGAGCTGAATCAGGCAATTGCCACGCTAAAGGCACGTGGCACCATCCAATCGATCCTGGCGCACTATCGGCCGGACCCTTAAGTTTTGTTTAATTTAGAATGATTGCCTAATACGCAATACTTGGCGCTTGTCTTTAGCGAAGGGAGCGCGATCAAACTACGTGGCAGGGTGATCAAGCACATCCTTCAAGACATTCATATCCAGTTAACCAGAGAATGGACCGACGCAGATTCTTAATGGCAGGTGCGGGCGTCCCGCTTCTTGCTTCATGCGCTCGCGGCATTGAGCCGCGGCGCAATGCCTTCCTGGAGGACTTTGCCAGGTCACTCAACGTCAGTGCCGCCACGTATGCGGTACTGCGCTCTGGACAACCGGTAGCAACGCAGGCCGTGACAGGCGCGACAGACGCAATCTTCCAGGCCGCGTCGCTGACCAAGCCGGTAGTTGCGTTCGCTGCGCTGAAGTTGGTGCAGGCTGGTCGGCTTGAGCTGGCTGCGGCAGTGTCGCATTACCTTCCCGGCGGCTATCGGCATTTTCACGATCCCTTGCGGCGATCATGTCGCTTGCGGCCGCGATCGCCCAAGAAGTACTGCCTTTCGAGCATGCCGCTTTCCGCTTTCCCCCAGTGGCCTGACGCTTAAAATCGCTCGTTGCGCGCGACGAGTTCGCCTGGTGAGCTAAGCAGGTACATATTGTCGTTCAGCGCGTCATCACCTTTGATGTGTTCGTATGAGGTAAGCGATGGGAGCAGGTCGCGCACGAGCGACTGCTGGCTCGGGATCGATTTGTCCGACTTCAGCTTGCCCAGGATGATGGTCTTCACTTGCTCGGACTGGCTGGCCGTTTGCTCCAGGCTGGCTTTCTTCAGCTTGCCCTGGAGGTAGTTGAGCGAGACATTGCTGCGCGCGCTATCGTCAATCTGGTGGTACTCGTAGTTCTGGGTCTGCAACGTCCCATCAAACCACGGCGGGCTGGATTTGCCGATGTCCGTATGGAACTGGGCGGCAAGGCGTGATTGCTGGGACTGGGCGATCTTGCGGTCGTCGTGGCTGGTTCCATCCACTTTGGTTGCCTGCGATACGTCATAGGAGAAAGTGTCCTGCTCCCAGGCCTTCAGCGGATTGCTTGATTTGGGGGTCTGGGTGACGGCCGCACTGAAATCGGAAAGGCCGGTCAGCGTGGAGCGGTCGTCGGCGTTCAATTGCCACTTCGATGGCGTACGGAGGAAGTCGTCGCGGTCTTCGGCAGTGGCCGTCCGGTTCATCTCGGAGAAAGCGTCCCTGAACATGGACATCAGTTTCTTATCGCCGTGTCCGCGCGATACTGCCTGGTCGAATTGGGCCAGATAATTGTTGATGGCTTTGGACTGCTGCTTCCTGGTGCCGAGGTGCTCCGCTGTGCTTGTGTCCACGTTCACTTCAGCGTGACCATCTGGTCCGCCAATGCTCACTTTCCTCATTGAGTCGTCAATGTGGAAGTCCAAGGTCTGCGAAGTGGAATCGGGGCCAGTCACTTGCGCATGGAAGTCGATGGACTGCACAAACTTGCTGTCGAATTGCGTCAGGCCGCTTAGCCGGACTTGCGGGTTCGCGCCCGCCATTCCGTCGATGGCGGCCTGGAAACCCTCTGCCAGCTTGGACAGGGCTTCACTTTCCTCCTGATCCAGCTTGGCGCTTGAGCTGACCTGGTAGATCATTTCGTCGCCCACATTGGCCAGCGTCAGGTCGACCTGGACACCGCTGCGCGTAGTGAGACTCAGCGTGAACTTGTTATCGACGGTGTCCGGCAACTTGGCATGGTCCAGCGGAATGACCGCGCCGGAACCGATCTGCTTGAGCATGTCGGCGCCAAGGTCCTGGTAGCGTACGCTCGTCGAGATGGGCGCAGAAGCAGCGGCGATCGCTTCTGGGCTCAGCGTGACGATGGTTGAAGGTGAAGACGACGCGGCCTCAAGCTTTGTTGCGACAGGATGCGTGCTCCGAGCGGTTGGGGCGACGGGGTAGCGGGTGGCTGGTTGCCAGTTGGAGAGTGTGGATATGGAGCTCATACCCGCTTAACGACACATCATTAATGAAACTTTAATTGTGACCCTTTGCTCCGGAAAAGCATGCTACGCTACCATTGCTTTCGAGGAAATGTTTTTTCGTGCCCGCTTTGCGATCCGCTGCGGGCGGTTCCATAGTCCAGGCAGGCCGAGGCTACCCGCCTCAGGCCCGGCCGGGATTGATTCTGCGTCACCATCGCAACTGAAGGAATCTGAATGAGCAAGGGCGAACCACTTCGCCTGCACGTTCCCGAACCCACGGGACGTCCAGGCTGTGCAACTGATTTTTCTTATCTCCGCCTGTCACCGGCCGGCGCCGTGCGCCGTCCCGAAGTCGATGTGGCTCCAATGGATACGCGCGACCTTGCGTACTCCCTGATCAGCGTGATCGATGCCGAGGGCAATGCAGTCGGGCCATGGGTGCCGCAGATCGATATCGAAGTAGTGCGCAAAGGCCTGCGCGCCATGATGAAGACCCGCATCTTCGACAGCCGCATGCTGATGGCGCAGCGCCAGAAAAAGATGTCGTTTTACATGCAGAGCCTGGGCGAGGAGGCGATCGGCACCGCGCAGGCACTGGCACTGAACGTGGACGATATGTGCTTCCCGACCTACCGCCAGCAAAGCATTCTTGTCGTGCGCGACTATCCGATGGTCGACATGATCTGCCAGTTGATGTCGAATGAACGCGACCCGCTCAAGGGCCGGCAATTGCCTGTCATGTACTCGGTCAAGAAAGCGGGCTTCTTCTCCATCTCCGGCAACCTGGCCACACAGTACATCCAGGCCGTGGGCTGGGGCATGGCTTCGGCGATCAAGGGCGATACCAAGATTGCCTCGGCATGGATCGGCGACGGCGCCACGGCCGAAGCGGACTTCGATACCGCACTGACTTTCGCTCACGTGTACCGCGCGCCGGTCATCCTCAACGTGGTCAACAACCAGTGGGCCATCTCGACTTTCCAGGCCATTGCCGGTGGCGAGGATACGACGTTTGCCGCGCGTGGAGTCGGCTGCGGCATCGCATCGCTGCGCGTTGACGGGAACGATTTCCTGGCTGTGTACTCGGCTTCGCGCTGGGCCGCGGAGCGGGCGCGCCGCAATCTTGGACCATGCCTGATCGAATGGGTTACCTACCGTGCGGGCCCGCATTCGACCTCGGATGATCCGTCGAAGTACCGTCCCGGCGACGACTGGTCGCATTTCCCGCTGGGCGACCCGATCGCGCGCCTGAAGCAGTACCTGATCAAGGCTGGCGCGTGGTCCGAGCAGGAGCATGAAGAAACGCAGAAACTGCTGGAGGTGGAAGTATTGGCCGCGCAGAAAGAGGCCGAACAATACGGCACCATGGCCAGCGGCCATACTTTCAGTCCCGCGGAAATGTTCGATGGCATCTATAAGGACATGCCGGAACACTTGCGCGTGCAACGACAGCAACTGGGGATCTGAGATGGCGGAAAATACAGTGAAAACATCCATGACCATGATCCAGGCGCTGCGTTCCGCGATGGATGTGATGCTGGAGAAGGATGACAATGTCGTGGTCTTTGGCCAGGACGTGGGCTATTTTGGCGGCGTGTTCCGCTGCACCGAGGGCCTGCAGAAGAAGTACGGGAAATCGCGCGTGTTCGATACGCCGATTTCGGAGGGAGGCATCGTCGGTGTGGCAATCGGGATGGGGGCGTATGGCCTTCGGCCGTGCATCGAGATCCAGTTCGCCGACTACATTTATCCGGCTTATGACCAGATCGTGTCCGAGGCGGCGCGCCTGCGTTTCCGTTCGGCGGGCGACTTCACTGCGCCAATCACGATCCGCACACCTTGCGGTGGCGGCATCTACGGCGGCCAGACCCACAGCCAAAGTCCGGAAGCTGTTTTTGCCCACGTCTGCGGCTTGCGCACCGTGATGCCCTCGAACCCGTACGACGCCAAAGGCCTGTTGATTTCGTCGATCGAGAATGACGATCCGGTGATCTTCCTCGAGCCTAAGCGCCTGTATAACGGGCCGTTCGACGGTCACCATGACAAGCCGGTCGTGCCATGGTCGCAGAATCCGCTGGGTGAGGTACCCGAAGGCTATTACACGGTCCCGCTGGATAAGGCGGCAGTCTTCCGGCCGGGCAAGCAGCTGACGGTGCTCGCATACGGCACCATGGTGTGGGTGTGCGAGGCGGCTGCACGCGAGACCGGCATCGATGCCGAAATCATCGACCTGCGCAGCTTGTGGCCGCTGGACCTGGAAACGATCGTGGAGTCGGTCAGGAAAACCGGCCGATGCGTGGTCGTGCATGAAGCCACGCGGACTTGCGGCTTTGGCGCCGAGCTGGTGTCGCTGGTGCAGGAACATTGCTTCTACCATCTGGAAGCGCCGATTGAGCGCGTAACGGGGTGGGATACGCCTTATCCGCATGCACAGGAATGGGCGTATTTCCCGGGGCCGGCGCGCGTTGGCGCGGCGTTCAAACGTACGGTGGAGGCATAACGATGGGTATTCACGTCATCAAGATGCCTGATATTGGCGAGGGCATTGCAGAAGTTGAACTGGTCATGTGGCATGTCAAGGTGGGCGATGCGGTTACCGAAGACATGATCCTGGCTGATGTCATGACCGACAAGGCCACCATTGAGATTCCATCGCCGGTGCATGGTACCGTCGCCATGCTTGGCTGCGCGGCGGGGCAGGTGATGGCCGTGGGAGCGGACCTGATCCATATTGAGGTTGAGGGGGCGGGCAATCTGAAGCCGCAGGCCGGCGGAGCAGCGCCTGCGGCGCACCCGGCTCCGGTACCTGCGGCGGCAGAGGCGAAGGCTGCAGTCCCTGAGCCGGCAAAACCAGTGGCGCCAGCAGTTTCATCCGCGCCTCCTGCTCCGCACGAAACACAAGCTGTAGCGGCTCGTGTGGCGCGCGAACCGGGCGCACGCCCACTTGCCTCGCCGGCAGTGCGCAAGCGTGCATGGGACATGGGCGTCGAACTGCAGTTCGTGCATGGCAGCGGCCCGGCGGGACGCATCCAGCACGCCGACCTTGACGCCTACGTGGCGCGAGGCGTCCAGGGCGCCCCGTCATCCGCAGCAGGCGGCTACCGCGAGGTTCACACAGAGCAAACCATTCCTCTGATTGGCCTGCGCCGGAAGATAGCGCAGAAAATGCAGGAATCTAAACGCCGCATCCCGCACTTCTCTTACGTGGAGGAGATCGACGTCACCGAGCTTGAGAACCTGCGTGTGCGCCTGAACGAGCAATGGGGCAAGGAGCGCGGCAAGCTGACCGTGCTGCCTTTGCTGGCGCGCGCCCTGGTGGTTGCGCTGCGCCAGTTCCCGCAGATGAATGCGCGCTTCGATGACGACGCCGGCGTCGTTACGCAGTACGGTGCCGTCCATCTTGGCGTCGCCACGCAGACCGATGCCGGGCTGATGGTGTCGGTCATGCGGCATGCAGAGGCGCGCGATATGTGGTCATGTGCGGCGGAGATCGCACGCCTTGCGGACGCCGCGCGCACCGGCAAGGCCACGCGCGACGAGCTGTCCGGTTCGACGATCACTATTTCCAGCCTGGGAGCCCTGGGCGGCATTGTCACCACGCCGGTGATCAATCATCCGGAGGTGGCCATCATCGGCGTCAACAAGATCGTGGAGCGCCCGATGGTGCGCCAGGGCGGGCTGGTGGTTCGCAAGATGATGAACCTGTCATCCTCGTTCGATCACCGGGTTGTAGACGGCATGCACGCAGCCCAGTTCATACAAGCCATCCGCACCTTGCTGGAATGTCCAGCGATGCTCTTTGTGGAGTAATCGATGAATCAACACACCACTACGCTGCTGGTGATCGGCGGCGGTCCTGGCGGCTATATCGCGGCTATCCGCGCCGGCCAGCTTGGCATACCCACAACGCTGGTCGAAGCGGGTGAACTGGGCGGCACCTGCCTGAACGTTGGCTGCATTCCCTCCAAGGCGCTGATCCACGCGGCGGAGGAGTTCGAGAAAGCCAGCCACTACGCGAGCGGTTCTGCGCTTGGCATATCAGTCCAGGCGCCTCGAATCGACATCGGCCAGACTGTGCTTTGGAAAGATGGCATCGTCGGGCGTTTGACTGGCGGCGTGGCGGCTTTGCTGAAGAAAAGCGGCGTGCGAGTCGTCAAAGGCTGGGCCAATATCGTCGATGGCAAGACCGTCGAAGTGCTTCGCGACGGCGAGAGCCCGCAGCGCATCGGCTGTGAGCATATGCTGCTGGCCACCGGTTCGCATGCTACCGAACTGCCCTTCATGCCGTTTGGCGGGCAGGTCATCAGCGCAACGGAGGCGTTGTCTCCCAAGACCGTGCCGGGCAAACTGGTGGTGGTCGGTGCTGGATACATTGGCCTTGAACTGGGCATTGCTTACGCCAAGCTCGGGGCGCAGGTCCATGTGGTGGAAGCGCAGGAACGCATCCTCCCAGCCTACGACGCGGAGCTGACCCGTCCGGTCGGGATAGCGCTCAAGGGGCTGGGTATCGAAACCCACTTGGGTTGCTCGGTGCTCGGCCTGGGCGAGCAGGGTGGTTCCGTGCGCATCAGGAATGCGGCCGGCGAGGAATCAGCTTTGGCGGCGGACCAGGTGCTCGTTGCCGTCGGGCGGCGCCCGAACACGCGCGGCTTCGGCCTGGAAAAGCTGCGCATCGACATGGATGGCCACTTCATCAAGGTGGACGACCAGTGCCGCACTTCAATGCGCGATGTGTGGGCCATTGGCGACGTGACCGGCGAACCGCTGCTGGCGCATCGCGCCATGGCGCAAGGGGAGATGGTGGCCGAGATCATCAGCGGCAAGCGCCGCCATTTCAGCCCGGCGGCGATTGCGGCGGTGTGCTTTACCGATCCCGAAGTGGTGGTGGTGGGAGCCACTCCCCAGCAGGCACGGGCGCAGGGGATGGATTGCATCGAAGCCTTGTTCCCGTTTGCCGCCAATGGGCGCGCCATGTCGCTCGAATCGAAAGACGGGTTCGTGCGGGTAGTGGCGCGCAGGGATAATCACCTGGTCGTCGGCTGGCAGGCGGTTGGCAAGGCTGTGTCCGAGCTGTCAGCCGCATTTGCCCAATCCATCGAGATGGGGGCGACGCTGGAAGATGTGGCGGGAACGATCCATGCCCATCCCACTCTGGGTGAGGCGATCCAGGAGGCTGCGCTGCGCGCGTTGGGACACGCGCTGCATATTTGAGGCGGGCTGGCTTGCCGAAGACCGTCTATACGAACTTCGGCAAGCAGCGGAGCACTGTTACTGTTGCGGTTGCTGCTGGTTGCGCTTGGCGATTTCGTTGCCGACATAGCCGCCGCCGATAGCGCCGGCGATGGTGGCCAGCTTGCGGCCGTTGCCGCCGCCCACCTGGTTACCGATCAAGCCACCTACCACTGCACCGATGCCGATGCCCAGTGCGCTATTCTGTGGCGCCGGTGCGGGTGCGGGTGCGGGTGCCGGGGCCTGCGCAGGGACTGCCGATGGCGAGGCCACTTGCGGCTCGGCTGCTGCAACGCGTGGGCTTGGAGCGTAGGTCCGGTGGACCACAGTCTTATGTTCTACAACTTTGCGCACTTCCGGTTCAGGCGCTGGGGCCACTGCGGACGCAGGTGCTGCAGCCATTGCTACGGGCGCCGTGGCTGCGCTGGGCATCGCGGTCGCATGCGAGTTTGGCAGCAGTCCTGCAATTGATGCCGCTCCAACCAGGCTTACAAGTGCAACCGAAGCGGCTGCGGCTACAATCATTGGATGAATCTTGGTGCGTGGGCTGTTTTCCATTTTCTTTGCTCCTGAAATCGCCATCGTTGGCGCTTGTTTGCAAAACGGCTGGGAAAGCAAACACGGTGACGCAGAAAATGTTTCGCCGGTAAGCAATTGTTACCGGCGAATTGGAGCCTTACTCGACGAATTCGTCAGTCCAGGTCTTGCCGCCGTCCTTCGAAACCTCGAAGCGTGCCGGCAAGCGTTCGTTCCAGACCAGGCCCAGGATTTCACCGGATTTGAGGGTGACCAGGTCACGCGATTGCAGTTCGTCGGTCAACGTGGTCCAGGTCTTGCCCATGTCGGTGCTCGATTGCAGCTTGAGTTTGCGCCACGCGCTGCCATCAAAACGAAGCAGTGCGCCGTCGGTTCGCTGCATGAAGGGGATCGAGCTGGCAGTACTGGAAACCTCCATCTGGTTCCAGGTCTTGCCCTGGTCCAGCGAGATATAGGAGTCTTTCGAGCCGTAGGTCATCAGGCCGCGCCCCCCGGTGACTGCGCTCCACATGCCATTGCCGCTGATGCGGAAATGGTCCACCCGGCCTGCTTTAGGCGTCGCCCGTTTCGTCCATTGGCTGGTTGCGTAGTCATAGAGGTGCACTGAGCCTTCGGACGTTGCATAGGCGAAGCCGGTGCCCATGTCACGCATCCAGAACCAGGAGCCGGGGCCAAACGCGGAGCCGTGGACGCCTTCACTGAACATCTTGCTCCAGTCGCCGCCTTCCAGCTTGGCCGAGTGGTAAACGGTGATTTCGCCTTTGCGCCGCACGGCGATGTACCAGCCTGCGTTCACATTGCCGGCCAGCGCGATCAGGTTGCCGTACGGCAGATTGCCGGTGTTGACCGACACCAGCTTGTCCTGTCCCGGCGCGTGGCGCAGCAGGGTGCCGAATTCGCCGAGGGCCAGGAAGTCGGCGTCCGGCATCTGGACTGGCTGTACGCTGTTCAGCGACTCGATCTGGTCGCTACCCAGTCTGCGCCAAATGCCAGCAGGATTACGCAACAGGACTGTACCCATGCGGGTGGCCGCGGCGACGCTGCCATCTGGCAGTTCGGTCAGGCTTCCGGCGCTGGTTGGACGCTCCAATGCCATTTCCTCGACACGGTCCCCAGTCCTGCGCAAGTCCTTCCAGGTGACTGTAGTTTCGGCAGCAAAGAGCTTCAGGTGGTCGGGGGAGTAGCGCTCAATCAGCGTGCGGTTGTCGCGCACGCGCGCGCTGCGGCCAATTGCTACACGATCTTCGTACAGCGGGGTGACAATCAGGCGGCCGAGGTCGAGCGGTTTGCCTTCTTCGACAGTGAAACTGCCAAGGCCGCCGCCCATCTGGACGTAGCGGTTGGCATTGCCGCCGTCGATCAGGCGGTCGAAGTAGTACTGGCCTGGTGGAAGGCTGCCGATGAACAATGTGGTGTCATGGGCCATGTCCCTGGAAACTTGCGCGAGCGTGTAAGTGTTCGAGACGAAGGCCTTCTCCTCTTCGCGAGGAACTACCTTGGTAAGGGAAATCTTGCCAAGACCGCTGACCTGGTCGGTGTTGGCGGTGATGCTGACGGTAACGGCCGTGGTGCCAGCCTGCACGCCGCTGGCGCGCGGTTGCGCTACGCGGTTAGGGATTTTCGGCATCGACAGCCAGCAGCCGCTGAGCAATGTAACGATGGCGGAGGCCGCCACCAGGTTTGCGAACGTACTTCTACGCATAATCATGTTTCTAAGGATTAACAAAAGTTTCATTATAACATCGAAACTAGCGTTACATGATCAGCAAGGTCTGGCGCGGTTCACTGGAGCTTGGCAAGGTCAACTACGACATCGAAATCACATTGAATGTGCTTCTTTTCAGCGCCGCACACCGCTGCGTCAAAGAGCGGCAGTTGGCGCTTGCCGGAACTGGCGCCGCGGATAGAACGTGCAATGCCGTCGCGGACGCAGGCGTCGCTTGGTTCGGATGCCGGCAGGGCTGCCGCGTTGAACTCGAACTGGCCGACGGCGTGGATACGTTTGAATCCTGGCTGCGGCGCGTCCGAGACAAGCATCTTGTTCACCTGGATTTTGAGTTTCGCCTCAGGGTCGTTCTCGACAGCCGAGAACTGCTGGCTATAGGTACCACCGTTGAAGTCCCTGAGAAGATCGCGGTCCTTGTTCCTGATCTTGTACGAAGCCAGGGTCATGCCTGGCTCCGCCAGTGAGGGAAAGTGATAGGTACCACTTTGCATCGGCATTGACATCAGCGAGCTGGAGACCTCGTACACCTTGTCCCCGCGCTCGACGGTCAGGCTAAGTCCAAAACCTGTGATGGTATCGCCCTGGATGCCGAAACTACCGATCCCCACTTCCGGCTCGCCGCTACCATCCAGTTTGAAATCGCCTGCAATACAGTGCATGGCATTGCCCTTGGAGAGGGATGCTGGGGAATGCTTTTGCGACGTCGCAGCCTCCCTGTCGCACGCAGTTAGCAGGAGCAGGACGGGCAGGAGGGCAGAGGGCTTCATGGCATTCGTTCTTATGAAAAAATCAATTACGGCATGGTATCATCACCGCCATTTTTGACCGACTAACACTGGAGTATTGAGTATGAAGCAGCGAATGTGGGCTGGCATCGCCATGTTGGCACTGGCCTTGCCGGCCAGTGCGGAGCCGACGCCGGCCCCGGATCTGCCTTTATGGGAGGTCGGACTCTTTGGTGGCGCCGCTTCGACGCCGGCCTACCCGGGCTCGGCCGACCGGTCCACACGCGGGTTGCTGCTGCCGATGCTGATTTATCGCGGCAAAGTGTTGCGTGCCGATCGTTCCGGGGTGAGCGCGCGCTTGTTCGACACTGAGCGTGTGGACCTGGACCTGGGATTCCAGATGTCGCTGCCGGCCCGTTCGGATGACGTGGCAGCGCGCGCCGGCATGCCGGACCTGAACTCGCTGCTGGAATTTGGCCCGCGCCTGAAGGTGTTGCTGACGGAGCCGTCGGCTCCCAACCGTGTGAAGCTTGAACTGCCGTTGCGGGTGCCGCTTGAATTGGGCAACGGCTTCCGGCGCCAGGGCCTGGTGTTTGAACCGCGTCTCGTGTTCGAAACCAGTGGCAGCAACCAGAAATGGCAGGCCGATGCAAATGTTGGCGCGGTGTTTGGCAATGCGCGCCTGAACCAGTATTTTTATGAGGTCGCGCCGCAGTATGCAAACGCCACGCGTCCAGTCTATAAGGCCGAGGGCGGCCTGATGATGACGCGATTGGGCATGAGCCTCTCGCATACAGTTGGCCCGGACTGGCGTGTGTTCGGCTTTGCCCGCTACGACAATTACACGCATGCGGCCAACCGCGACAGCCCGCTGTTCCGCAAAAACCATGGATTGTCGCTGGGCTTTGGCTTTACATGGACAGCCTACCGTTCGCAGGCACGAGCCTGGGAGTAAGCACCAGGCTTGCTATTCGTCGAATTCCGAACTCAGGTCGCGGAAGCCTTTGCGGACGGCGAAGGGCAGGAATTCGTCCGGCGTGTCGAGCACGAGCAGGCGCTTTTCCTGGAGCACCGGATCACCCGGTTTCAAGTCAGGGCCGTGGTAGCCAAGGGTGCGCAGGTGCGCGCCAATTTCGGTGATGAGTTTGCGGTCCTTGTGCAGGCCGTCAGTGGCCGGGGCGGCCAGGTCGACATAAAGGTCGACCACGCCGTAGCCTTCGTCGAAGATACGGATGGATTTGATGTCGACGGTACGGCCGTTGCCGTCCACTGCCTTGAAAGGGCCGCTGAGCTGGATATCGGTGTCTTGAGTCATGCCGGCAGCATACACCATTCAGAAGCCCTGGCTTAGCCGACGGGGAATCGTGTTGCCATAAATATATGCTTCTGGATTATGATTGCGGCCGTCGCGGCCCAGCCGCAAGATTCGGAAGCAAAATGAAGCAAAAACTCATCGCGCTGGCCTTGCTCGGCGTTGCAAGCGGCCTGGCGAACGCGGCGGCCGCTGACCTGACGGCGGCCAAGGCTGCCTACGAGACGGGCCTCTGCGAAGAAGCGATCAAGGCACTGGCGCCAATCGCCAAAGCCGGCGACGTCGCGGCGCAAAAGGCGCTTGGGGACGTTTATCTCAATAATGAACGCTACTGTCCGGGCCTGGTTAGGGATGAAAGGGCGGCTGAACCCTGGTACTTGCTGGCTGCACGCGCTGGCGATGTCGAGGCGCAGCGCCGCCTGATCAGTCTCTATGGCCACGGCATCGATCCACGCAAGGCGGAGCAAGCCGTCTTCTGGATGGCCAAAGTTGCGGAGCAGGGCGAAGCAAGCGACCTGTCCATACTTGCGACCCGCCATGAGCGCGGTGAGGGCGTGCCGCACGACCGCGTGCTTGCATACGCCTTCAACCTGTTGGCCAGCCGCCGCGAGGAAAAGGGCACTGGAAAGGGCGTGGCAAGTACGCTGCAAGCCGACGCAGCAGCCATGTCACCGGAGCAGCTGGCCGAAGCCGAAAGCCTGGCGGCAGCCTGGAAGGTTGGCACGCCGCTGCCTGCCACTTCGTCGACAGGCCGTCGTGATCCACGCGACTGGTATAAGGCAGCTGCCGAAGCGGGTGACCTCGGCGCCGCGCTGAAGGCAGGCACGCTGTACTGGAAGGGCGGCAACGGGCTGGAGGTCGATCCTGGACAGGCTGCGTTCTGGCTGCGCAAGGCCGCGCAGGGCGGAATCGCCGATGCGCAGTACCAGCTCAGCCAACTGTATGCGATGGGCTATGGCGTGCCGAAAGACTTTGTGCTTGGCTATGTGCTGCATACGCTGGCGGTCCAGGGAGGCAGCGAGCGCGCCCTGAAGCATAAGGATAGCTGGAACGATACCTTGACCGAGCAACAGCTCGGCGAAGGGAAGGCGCTGCTGGCAAAGTGGAAAAAGGGCGATTCCTTGCCGCTGGCGACGCGTTACGGCATGCAGCGCAAGGTCAATTTTGTGGAAGATGCCTCTGGCCAGCTGGCGCCGACAGCGGAAGTGCTGGCGCTGTTCAAAGCGGCCAGTGAGGGCGACGAGGCAAATTTCAGCCGTCTGTTGGCGCGGGTAGACCACATCAACGATTACCAGGTCGAGCACCAGAAACTGCTGCATGTCCTGTTGCTGCCAGCGGAGAGCTTGCGTACGGAAGCCGAGGCATGGCGCAAAGGCCAAAACGACGTGCGTGAAACCACCCATTGGCAAGCGCAGCAGGCGCGCCATGCGGCACTGCTGCCGGCAAAGACCCGCATGCTGGCGCTGGCGTTGAAGCACGGCGCCACCTTTAACGAGGGTACCCAGCGCTACAATGCCGCGCCATTGCACCTGGCGGCCATGTTCGGCACGCCGGAAATGGTGCGCCTGCTTCTCAAGCATGGTGCCGATCCACGCCAGTTCGGGGGCGAGAAAAAGTCACTGGCTCCCCTGGAGTTCGCGCTGGAGCAAAACGATTACGCACTGGGCCTGCCGGAGTTGATCACGCCGGAGCAGCGCACCGGAAATCTCCTGGCGCTGCTGCAGGCTGGCGCGCAGCGTCCGTATATTCGCTATGAGGCAAAGCTCAAGCGACCTCCGACCGACTACCTCCTGTGGCCCAAGGTAGTGGCGCTCACCCGCGGTACTGCCGTGCTGGATGCACTGCTGAAAACTGGCACCAGCCCGGCCGATGACGAAGACGGCAGGACCAGTTTCGATTCCGCTGCCGAAGCAGGCAACGCCGAAGCCATCGCTTGGCTGAAGAAGCGCGTGCCGCGCTATGGCAAGGAGAGCCGCGACCGCTGGCTCGATGCCGCGATGCTGGCCATGTACAGCAGCACGCCGGGGCGCGATAAAGTGCTGCAGCAACTGGTGGTCAAAGACATGAACTGGAGCCAGCGAGGGCCGCAGGAGAGCGAAGGCCTTAGCTTCCGCCCCCTGTACGGCGGCACGGAACGCATTCAATCCGGCACGCTGCTGAACCACGCCACGCGCGCGCGGCGCCTCGAATGGGTGCCTAAACTGGCTGCGGTGGGAGCGCCAGTCAATACTGGCGGCAGCACCAGGGACCTGGTGGATGCTGTACGCGAAAACGATGCCGGCTTGGTGAAAGTCCTGCTGGCACAGGGGGCTGATCCCCTGGATGCCACGGAATCAGCCATGGATCTCGCGCTGCAAAGGCCTGACAGCAAGAGTCCGATAGCGGATCTCCTGCTTGATCATATCGTTCGAGTGCAAAAGAAATCACTGGCGACGATGCGTCCTTCGCCGGTTGAAGGGATGCTGAAGAGCCCGGATGCTATTGACATGCCTCGCTTGCGCAAACTGCTCGATGCGGGTGCTTCCGTTGATGGCTTGAGCGGTCGTGCCGTCGATGCGGCGTTACGGGCGCCGGATCGCGAGGTCGCGACTTTGCTTATCAGGCATGGGCTGCTTCGCAAGCCCGACGGCGGGCCGAACTTCCTGTCCTTCGCCGTCAGTGCAGGACGTGCCGATTTGCTGCCGGTGATGATTGCGCAGGGGCGCGACCCGAACCATCGCGAAAAGGTGCGCGATGATTTCTTCCAGCCAAGCGCTGTGGAATACGCGATCTCGCTCGGCAAAATGGAGGAGCTCAAAATCCTCCTGGCGCATGGCGGAGTGATCGACACCTCCACGGGCCAGCGCTGGGGTACGGCACTTGATCTTGCCATTGCTTCGCTTAACGCCGATATGCTGCGCATGGTGAGCAAGGACTTCGCGCTGCCATTGAACAAGGCTTGCCTCAAGGCCAATGGGCAGTTGGCAAGGGTGGTGCTGGAATCGCCTGCCAGTTATTGGAAGCTGTTGCGGGACCACGGTTTTGCCAGCGATAACTCCTGCGCAGGTACGCAGGAAAGGCTTGCGCTGCACCTGTCCGAGTCGCGCAATGTGGTGCTGGAGGGATGGATGGGAGAGCAAATGGTCGAACGTTTGCCGCAGCTTGCCGTGGCTCGCGAAGCCTTCAGCGCAGAAACCTGGGAAGCCATTGAAGCAAGCAAGAACCAGGCTTTGCCCGCCCTGCTGGCCAAGGCGGGCTGGAAGCGTCCTGGTGCGGCCGGCGGCGAGGCGCCGCAAAAGGACAAGGCTGCCGACCGTGCGCTGCAGGCCAAAGTAGCCGGCCGATATTACCTGGCAGGTGTGCGGGAAATGGCAGGAGAACTGCTGCTGCGCCCGAATGGCAGGTTCCGGTATTCTCTGTCTTATGGCGCGCTCGATGAATATGCCGAGGGCAGCTGGAAGGTATGGAACCAGGAGGTCGTGTTCCGTTCCGAGCGCGCTCCCGCGCGGGAAGCTTCGATGCGCCTGTCGTCCGAGGCGCCGGCGCTCGAGGTGCCTGCGGGCCAGGTGCTGGTGGACTTGCGTTTCCAGGGCGAGAGTATCCCGGACCTCAAGGTGAAATTGCTGGGCGAGGCGCCATCGAGGGCCGAAGGCTATACCGGAGCCCAGGGCTGGCTAACGGCTTTCAACGGCGCAGTGCGGCAGATTGCGGTGAGCCATCCGGAAATCAATGGGGGCAAATGGATGATGCATGACGTGGCGCCAGGCGACGCCAGGCGCAGCGCATACTTGCTGGACTTCCAGCCGCCTGCTGCCGCACCAAGGGACTTCAATGGCACTTACGAAGTCCTGGAGAACAGCCTGGTCATGCGCGGGCCTGACGGACGGATGGAATTCCGCAAGGAGTAATTCTACGGCTACAAAGCCCGCACTGCGCTCAGGAAGTCTTCGTTGAAGCGGAACAGGGTTGGGTCGCTCTCCGCGATTTGCTGGTAGCGCAGGACAAACTGCTTTGGAGGACCCTGCAGCAAGCGGAAGATCGCTTGCTTGCCGTCCTTGCGCTCAATGGCATTGGCCATGAGCCAGCCCATGTCGTAGCCCAGGTCGTTGAAATCGCCGTAGAAAAGCATGCCGTAAATGCGGTCGTAATGATCTTCATCGCGCGGCGGAGCCAGGAGCAGGCGCAGGCTGCTGGTTTCCATCAAGGCCGCGATGTTCTTGATGCGGGCGAGGTTGCGCGCAATGCGTTCCTTGCCGCGCGTGGAAAATGGGGTGGCTGGGCGGTCGGCAATCGGATGCGAGAATATCTCGGCCGTTCCTTCCTGCACCAGGTCATACAGCAAACGGTTCATCCAGATCTTGCCGGTTGCCGATTGCGCCATGCCTGCGGGCGGACGCGGAGGGGCCGTCATCACATGCGACTGTACTGCATGGAATAACTCATGCGATACCACTTCGGCCAACTCCTCCGCGGTCGCTTGGGTGAAGCGTGACAAGTCGACGTAGACATCGTCGTGCATATCATCGAAGGCGAAGCCCATTGCGTTGCCGCCGAAGATGAAGTGCACGGTGAGGTTGGCGGAGAATTCAGGGGGCACATAAGCCTTCAGCTGGCGCGTGATTTCAGTGGCCGCCTGAGCAAATTTGCCGCCGGTCGCCTGCCCGAATTCCGCCTGCACCTGGGTTGCCAGCTCGACTTTCTTGCTGTCGCGTGCAAGGCCGCGCAGGTAGTCGATAAAGGCATCGGCATCTTTCAGCCGCATTTTGCGCACCATCGCCGCCGTTTCGGGCAGGCGGCGAATTGCTTCGCCTGCTGCGGCGTCGATCTCTCCCTTTTGCACTGCGGCGCTGTAAAGGCGGGCAGGCGTGTCGTTGAAACGGAATTCGAGACCGCTTGCGTTGGCTGCTCCCAGGGAGAGCAGGGCGATGGAGGCGGCGAGGGCGCGTAATTGAATGAGCATGCGTTGAGGTCCTGGAGAGGGTTATAGCTGGACGCCAGCAATCCTCGCTATTTTGCGTTGCAATGCCATTTTGTCAAGCGCCTCTTCAGGCAGGTTGCGGAAGATTTCCAGCCGCGTCTTGATTTCGCGGCACACCGTGAAGAATTCCTGCCGGATATCCTCGACCGATCCATGCACGGCGGCAGGGTCGCGGAAGTTCCAGTTCGCTGTCGCGGGTTGTCCGGGCCAGTTTGGACATGGCTCGCCGGAAGCTGCATCACACACGGTGATGACGAAATCCATCTCCGGTGCTCCCGGTGCCGAGAATTCATCCCAGGATTTGCTGCGCAAGCCAGTCAGGCTTTCGTCAAGGGCCCGTATCTGTTCGACGGCGAAAAGATTCAATTTGCCGGCTGGCTGGCTGCCAGCACTGAAAGCCCGGAAACGGCGTCCGCCAACGGCATTCATCATTGCCTCGGCCATGATGCTGCGGGCACTGTTTTGTGTGCTGAGGAACAGCACGTTGAAGGTTCGGTTGCTCATGCAAAATGTCGGATCATAGCGAAGTTTGATTACAGTTTGATGACATGTCCGTTTCGCTATCGGAATCACAGAAAAGGTCATTGGACACTCCAGACCCGGCGCGCTAACTTGCGTAAAAACATAAATGGAGACGAATGTGACCAAACCCTTCTCGCGATGGGGAGCTGCTGCTGTATTGGCCTCTTCCATGCTGTCCCTTGATACCTCGGCCGAAGCGCCCTACGCCCCGGTGACCTTCCAGAACGCCTCGGTACACGATCCTGCTGTAATCAGGACTGGTGGCACCTACTATGTCTTTGGTTCGCACCTCGCATCGGCCAAATCGAGCGATTTGATGAATTGGTCGCAGGTGACCAGTTCCGTCAGCGCCACCAACAAGCTGTTCCTGAATGGCGCCAGCAACGTCTATACGGAGCTGGCCGAGACTTTCAGCTGGGCGCAAACGAATACGCTGTGGGCGCCAGACGTGATCCGCCTGGCCGACGGCAGGTACTACATGTATTACAACGCCTGCAAGGGTGATTCGCCGCGTTCGGCGCTTGGCGTTGCAGTCGCCGACAAGATCGAAGGCCCCTACGTCAACAAGGGCATCATCCTGAAATCGGGCATGTGGGGCCAGGCCAGCTACGACGGCACGATTTACGACGCGCTCAAACATCCGAACACGGTCGACCCGAACGTATTCTTCGATAACGGCGGGCGGCTGTGGATGGTCTACGGTTCGTACTCCGGCGGCATTTTTGTGATGCAGATGAACCCGGCCACCGGCATGCCTTTGCCGGGACAGGGTTATGGCAAGCGCCTGATGGGCGGCAATCACAGCCGCATCGAAGGGGCCTACGTCATGTACAGCCCAGCCACGCAGTATTACTACCTGTTCACCTCATTTGGCGGGCTGGATGCTGCAGGCGGCTACAACATGCGTGTGGCGCGCTCCACGTCGCCGGACGGTCCGTACTTCGATGCACAGGGCGTGAATATGGCGGACGTCAAGGCAGATCCGGCGAAACCACTGTTCGACGATGCCTCGATTGCCCCATATGGCGTGAAGATCATGGGCAATTTCCTGTTCGAGCGCAAAATCGGCGAGGCGGGAAGCGGGATCGGCACTGGCTATGTGTCGGCTGGCCACAACTCGGCCTATTACGACGCCGCGACCGGCAAGCACTTCCTGTTTTTCCATAGCCGCTTCCCCGGGCGCGGCGAGCAGCATGAGATCCGTGTGCACCAGATGTTCATGAACGCCGATGGATGGCCTGTGGTGGCGCCGTACCGCAATACGAATGAAACCCTGGCAGCGATTCCGCGCGGGTTTGTATTCGGCGACTATATGTTCGTCAATCATGGAAAGGACATTTCGGCCGCCATCAAGAAATCGAAGCTGCTCACGCTTCATGCAAATGGCACGGTCAGCGGGGCGGCATCCGGCACCTGGGCACTGGTTGGCGGCAACCAGGCGGAGATCAATCTGGCAGGTTCACCGCCGTTTAAAGGCGTGTTCCTGAGCCAGTGGGATGAAACCTCCGGCAGCTACGTGGTAACGTTCAGTGCCACCTCGCGTGACGGCGTATCAATCATGGGCAGCCGCTTGCCACATCGCAGCGACATGCAGGTAGTGCAGGCCGTGTATGGTGAGCTTAGCCTGGGAAATGCCAACGCGGTGACGGGCGATATTGTGTTGCCGACCAGTGCCGCGCGCGACTCGGTGATTTCGTGGACGTCGTCCAATCCATCGGTGTTGAGTAATACCGGGCAGGTTACCAGTCCAGCCAACGACGTGACTGTCACGCTGACGGCGACCATCACCAAGGGATATGCCAAGGCCGTCAAGAAGTTCGTCGTCACCGTGCGCAAGCTGGGCGGCATGATTGCCCACTATACCTTTGATGGCAACCTGGGTGATTCTACTGGCGCGTTCGGGGCTGGCACAGTTGTGGGTAGCAGGATCGATGCAGCCGGCGGAAGCATGGCTTATGAAGCGGGTATGAAAGGCAGTGCTGCCGTCTTCAATGGGACGACCGGCGTGCGCCTGCCGGACGGCCTTATTTCGGGCAATGCCTACACGGTGGCGATGTGGCTGAAGCCTGCGCAGCTAACGGCTTTCTCGACTACCTTCTTTGGCGCACGCTCAGGCGATTCCTGGATCAGCTTCCTGCCTAAGGGGCACGACTTTGTTGGCGGGGCCAGCATGTTATGGTCGGGTACCGCCTGGTACGACGCCGGGCTTGGCATGAATATCCCAACCGGACAGTGGTCGCACGTGGCGTTCACGGTGAAGAGCGGCGCAGTGAGTGTGTACGTTAACGGCGCGAAGCGCTTCAGTGGCCAAAACTTCCCGAATGTCTTCACGACCAATAATGGCATATTTGCGCTGGGCGTCAACTGGTGGGATACACCGTATAAGGGCGCGATGGATGACCTGCGCATTTATGGCACGGCTTTAAGCGATGCGGAGGTCGCAAGCATTGCGCGCTGAGCCGCCTCGCCCGAGGGTGGAGCCTTAGCTCGCCAGGCGCGCGATCTCGAGCGATCCGTGTTCGTCGAAAATCGGACACTGTTCGGCGAGGGCGACGGCCTCGTTAAAATCTGCGGCTGCCAGCACGGAATAGCCGGCCAGCGCGCTGCTGGACGATTTGGGGCCTGCGAGCCGCGTGTCGATGTCAACGCTGGCGTGGGTCAGGCTCCCGCGGTCCAGCAGGCGGGCGCCGAGGGAATCGAACCAGCTTGCCCAGTTTTGCAGGACGTGCTGCCGGGCCTCGGCCGTGCCATCTGGGGCTCCGCGATAGACGAGCAGGAATCGCTCCATACCGCCTCCTTGAACTAACAAAGACTCGATGTCAAGATCTTAGCAATTGGCCTGTTTGAGGGACGCACCGTTGGCCGGACGCCTAATCCGACGACACAGGGACCAGGATTTCTCGGCTGCCATTGGTTGACATCGAGGACAGAATGCCGGCCGCCTCCATGTCCTCTACCATGCGTGCGGCGCGGTTGTAGCCGATTCGTAACTGGCGCTGGATGGACGAGATCGAGGCGCGCCGCGTACGGATGACAAATGCCACTGCTTCATCGTATAGAGGGTCGGTTTCGCCCGCGCTGACGTCGCCGAGCAGGTCGGGCGCCGGCTCTTCACTTGGCGTGCCGGCCAGGATCGCTTCCTCGTATTCCGGTTCGCCGAACTGCTTCAGGTAATCGACTACGCGGTGTACCTCTTCGTCTGACACGAAGGCGCCGTGCACGCGCTGCGGATAGCCACTGCCGGGCGGCAGGAACAGCATGTCGCCGTGGCCGAGCAGGGTCTCGGCGCCCATCTGGTCAAGGACGGTGCGCGAGTCGATCTTCGACGAGACCTGGAACGCTACCCGGGTCGGGATATTGGCCTTGATCAGGCCCGTAATTACGTCGACGGATGGGCGCTGCGTTGCGAGAATCAGGTGGATGCCGGCAGCGCGGGCTTTCTGTGCCAGGCGCGCGATCAGCTCCTCGATCTTTTTACCTGCGACCATCATCAGGTCGGCCAGTTCATCGATGATGACGACGATGGTTGGCAGGGTGGACAGGGGTTCCGGTGCGTCCGGCGTAAGGGAGAAGGGGTTGGTGATGTACTTCTCCGCGGCCTTGCCGTCGCGGATCTTCTGGTTGAAGCCAGCGAGGTTGCGCACGCCCAGCGCGGACATCAGCCGGTAGCGCTTTTCCATTTCGGCGACACACCAGGTCAGGGCATTGGCCGCCAGTTTCATGTCGGTGACCACGGGCGCCAGCAGGTGCGGGATGCCGTCATAGACCGACAGTTCCAGCATTTTCGGATCGATCATGATCAGGCGCACGTCGGTTGGCGTGGCTTTGTACAGCAGGGACACGATCATGGCGTTGATTGCTACCGATTTGCCGGAGCCGGTGGTGCCTGCAACCAGCATGTGCGGCGCGCGGGCCAGGTCGGTGACGACAGGAGCGCCGGTAATGTCCTTGCCCATCGCCAGCGTCAATTGAGAGCGCGAGGCGCGGTAAGCGTCCGAGGCCAGGATTTCGGACAGCTGGATCATGTGGCGGCGAGTATTCGGCAGCTCGAGGCCCATGCAGGTCTTGCCTGGAATGGTTTCGACCACGCGCACCGAAGTGACCGCCAGGGCGCGCGACAAGTCCTTCATCAATGCCACGATCTGTGCGCCGCGCACGCCGATGGCTGGCTCGATTTCGAAGCGGGTGATTACCGGGCCGGCGGAGGCACCCAGCACGGTGACGGGGACCTTGAATTCTTTCAGGCGCTGTTCGATCAGGCGGCCGGTTTCTTCCAGTTCGGCGCTGGAGACCTCGAACTTCGCTTCCGAGTACGCATCCAGCAGATCGAGGCCGGGCAGTTCGACATTGGCTTCAGGCTCGGGCAGCAGGGTGATTGGTTCGCCTACGGGCGCACTGCGGGTTGCTGATGCAGCTGGCGCACCTGGCACGGCGGGTGTAGCCAGTGCGGCTGATACAGCGGATGCAGCCGGCGCGGCGGGGCTGGCGAATGCAGCAGGTTCGGCGAAGGCGATAGTTTCGGCGAAAACGGCGGGAGCGACAAAGGCGGCGGGTGTGGCGAATGCCGCGGTCCCGGCCTGCGGCGCGCAGTCAGAGAGCGGCGCGGCCATGGGGGCAGGCGGCGATGGCTCGGCGAGCGCTGCGGGAACGGTTTCTTGCCATTCGAGTGCCGGCACAGGACTCGCCGACGGCGTGAACGGCGTATATTCCATCTCAATTGGTGTATTTGCCGCTGGAATCGCCTGGGGCGGAGTCTCGGTGACCCACGCTGGGCCGGGCATGGAGGTGGTAATGGTCCGCACCTCCACCGCCGCGTGAACCACCTGCACCTCGACAACCGCCTGTGCGCTGGCTGCCGGAGCCTGGGGCATGCGCACCGGCTCTGCGTCGGCGCGCGGCAATTTGACGATCCTGACGGTTTGCGCCTGGCGGGCCAGGGCGTCGGCTTCTTCTTTTGCTTTGGCACGAGCGAGCATGGCCGGCGTCGGGCGCAAGCTTTCGACTTCGGCCCATTCCCTGGCCGGACGCGGCGCCGGAGCGCGCGCCTTTTCAACAGCATCGGCGCCGAAGAACCTGGTGGGCGATGCGTCGGCAGGCTTTTCCCATGCCGGGCGCTTTTCAACCCTGCTGCGCGCCGGGCTGGCCGGGGCCGAAACATGGGAAGCGGTTCGCGCCGGCGCACGGCGTTCCGTTTCGGCAGGCCGCTTGACCAGCCGCGTGGCGCGGCCGCACCAAGCCAGGAATTCCAGCGCGCGATAGCCGAACATCCACGGTACAGCCACGACGCCGATTGCCAGGATCACGAAAATGCCACCGGCGCTGCCCACCGCTGCGCCAATCGAGTTGGCCAGCAACATCAGCGCGGTGCCGAACACTAATCGAATGAAGCCTTGTCCGAGCAGGGTAGTCCTCTTCAGCAGGAACACCTTCACGAGGCGCCAGACCAGGGGGAGTGTCCACAGCACAGACCAGCCAAACCACGACATTACTGCCATTCAAATCTTTCCTGAAAATCGCTCGCCCGGAGTTTATCACGAGCAATGATGACAATAAGAGACGTAAAAAGTGAGTTTTGGCGAGAATTTGAACGAAGTTCTGCGGCTTTTAGGTGCCAATATGCAAAAAAATGTTGCTTCTGGGTCATCGTTTCTATCTCTGATGGGGCCTGTTCGTTTATAATCGCCGGCTTCCTCCAGATTTCCGATAGTTCACCAAAGTGCGCACCCAGGGCATTAGTTTTTCAATCCTCAGGCATTCCGCATGGGCGCCAGGCCTTATTACGCCTGAAGCCTGGCAGGCCTGGTCGCAAGCACCGTTTGCGATCCACCCCGGCGAAGAGCCTGGGGTGAAGGCGATGCCGGCCATGCTGCGGCGCCGAGCGGGCTTCCTCGGCAAGATGGCGCTGGAAGTAGCTTATGACTGCCTGGATGGCCGCAGCGATGTCCCTACGGTGTTTTGCTCGCGTCACGGCGATGTGGCGCGTGCCGTTGAACTGCTGTCGGACCTGGCGCGCAAGGAACCGCTGTCTCCGATGGCATTTGGCATGGCGGTTCACAATGCGATCCCGGGCCTGTTCAGCATTGCGCGCGGAGATCGCGCGAATTACACGGCGCTGGCTTCCGGCACGGCATCGATCGAACATGCGCTGATTGAAGCCTGCGGCCTGCTGGCCGATGGCGCGCCAGAGGTGTTGCTGGTGGCCTGCGATTGCCCGCTGCCGGAGCTGTTCACCCCATTTGAAGAATACGAAGAGCAGCCACACGCCTGGGCCTGGCTGCTTGCCCCGGCTGGGGACAACGCGGTCCGGCTGGAGTGGCAGGCGTGCGTCGAGGCGCCTTCCGCGAAGATGCCGGGCAGCCTTGAAGTCGCAGCCTTTCATGCCAGCGGCGCGCACCGGCTCGAACGCTGCGACGGCCGCCTGCGCTGGACCTGGAGCCGCGATGCTTAACCGTTACTGGCGCATTTTCGTCACGGGCCTGAGCTTCGTGGTTTTTGGTGTTGGCGGCATCGTGCTGGGCCTCCTGGTGTTCCCGGTCATGAACCTGCTGATCCGCGACCGGCAACGCCGCGTCAATGCGGCGCGCACCGTGATCCGCTGCGCTTTCCGCGTCTATATCGACATGATGCGGGTGATTGGCGTGCTGCGGTACGAGGTGCGCGGTCTGGAAAAGCTGGAGCGGGGCGGCATGCTGATATTGGCCAACCATCCGACCCTGCTCGATACCGTGTTCCTGATGGCCTTCGTGAAAAACGCCGATTGCATCGTCAAGGGTGCTCTGTGGAATAACCCGTTCACGCGCGGTCCTGTGCGGGGCGCCGGCTATATTAACAATGAAGGCGGTGCGGAACTGGTAGACGACTGCATCGCATCCCTGGAACGGGGCAACAACCTGATCATTTTCCCGGAAGGGACGCGTACGCCGAAAAATGGCGTGATCAGCATGAAGCGCGGTGCCGCCAATATTGCGGTGCGCGGCGGGCGTGACATTACCCCGATACTGCTGCAATGCGATCCGCCCACGCTGCACAAGGGCGAAAAGTGGTGGCGCGTGCCGTCGCGCCGCTTCCTGATCCAGATCGACGTGCAGGACGACCTGGCGGTCGCGCGATTTACGGAGGGCGCCAGCGATGTGATGGCAGCGCGCCAATTGACCGACTTCTTACAAAATTATTTTGCCGGAAAGTGCCAAAGCAATGCTTGAACTCGAAGTTAAACAACTGATCATCGATGCCCTCCAACTGGAAGACATCACACCGGATGACATCGACAGCGCAGCGCCGCTGTTCATCGAAGGCCTTGGCCTGGACTCGATCGACGCGCTGGAACTGGGCGTCGCTTTGCAGAAGAAATACGGAATTTCGCTCTCGGCCGATTCGGAAGAGACTCGCCGCCATTTCGCCTCCGTGCAGGCACTGGCCGCGATGATCGAGAGCCACAGACAGAAATAAAACTACTAGGGGTGAAAGATGATTAATCTGAAAGAAATGAGCAAAGACCAGCTGCAAGCCTGGGTGGTCGACCTGCTCGCTGAAATGTTTGAACTGGATAAGTCGGAACTGACGGCCGATTCCAACCTGTACGCCGACCTGGATATCGACAGCATCGATGCGGTCGACCTGGCCGTGAAACTGAAACAGCTCACCGGCCAGCGCCTGCAGCCGGAAGTGTTCAAGACCATCCGCACCATCGGCGACGTGGTGGAAGCGCTGGCCGGCAAGACGGAGCAGGCTGCGTAAGCAAGATGAGGATGAGTTTTCTGGCGGCAGCGATTACCCTGCTGTATCCACTGGCGATCTGGTTTGGCCACGGCCGTATCGAGCCGCGCTGGCTGGCCGGCTTGCTGCTGGTGGCCGCCATTTCGCGGTTGCCGGCGCTGAAGCTGAACGGCGTTGCGCGCTGGTCGGTGGCCGGCGCGCTGGTGCTGGTGGCTGCGGCCATCTGGAGCAACCTGCTGCTGCCTTTGAAACTGTACCCAGTGCTGGTGAGCGCCGCGCTGCTGGCCGGTTTCGCCTATAGCCTCACCACGCCGATGTCCGCCGTCGAACGCATGGCGCGCCTGCGAGGCGAGAACTTCCCTCCTGTGGCGCAAGCCTATATGCGCAAGGTGACCCAGGTCTGGTGTGGCTTCTTTGTAGTCAATGGCGCTATCGCCCTTGGCACTGCCCTGTGGGCGCCGGAAGCCGTCTGGTCGCTGTACACAGGTGTGATTTCTTATGCGCTGATGGCGCTGTTATTCGGCGCAGAGTACCTGGTACGCCTGCGTTTCAAGCGCTTGCACAATGTCTGACCGTATCGAAAATCTGTACGCCGCCATTGCGGCGCGCCCGGGTAATGCATTGGCCGGCTGGCGCGCGGGGCAGGGCGTCGGCAATGCGCAGTTCCTGGCGAGCGCCCGGGATTGGCACGCGCTGCTGCGCGCGCAGGCAGGACGCAACTTTGCGCTGTACCTGGAAGACAGTATGGAATTTGCTGCGGCGCTGCTCGGCGCCTGGCAGGCCGGCAAGACGATCTGGCTGAGCGCGGATACGCTGCCTGCCAGTTGCGCCGCCTTGCGCGGTGCCGTGGATGGCTTCCTTGGCGAGTTCCCGCCAGGTCTCGTGCCGCTCCAGCCCTCTGCAGCTTGCTCCGGCGAAGTGGCCGATGGCACCGCGTTCAGCCCACTGGATCCGGACATGCCGGCGCTGGTGGTGTTCACGTCGGGCAGCACTGGCGCTGCGCAAGCCATCCCGAAGAAACTCTCGCAAATCGCGAGCGAAGTCGCGACCCTTGAAGACCTGTTCGGAGCGCGCATAGGCGATGCTTCGGTATTGGCGACCGTATCGCACCAGCACATCTACGGCTTGCTGTTCAAGGTCCTGTGGCCACTGGCCAGCGGGCGTGCCATCCATGGCGCCAGCATCGTCTATCCGGAAGAACTGCTGCCTGCGATGGCAGCCGCACAGTGCGTGCTGGTTGCCAGCCCGGCGCACTTGAAACGCTTGCCGTCCCACCTGGACTGGAGCGCTGCGGCATCCATGCTGCGCGGCGTATTCTCGTCTGGCGGTCCGCTGGCGGCCGATGCCGCAATGGCAACCGGGGCAATGCTTGGCCAGGTGCCGATCGAAGTCTACGGCAGCTCTGAGACCGGCGGCGTCGCCTGGCGCCAGCGCCGTGATATTGGCGACGATGTGTGGCAGCCATTCCCGACGGTGGCGTGGCGCGTCATCGAAGAAGACGGCACGCTGGCGGTACGTTCGCCGCACCTGGCCGACGATAACTGGCTGGCACTTGCAGATCGCGCAGCTGCCATCGATGGTGGTTTCCGCCTGCTGGGCCGGAGCGACCGCATCGTCAAGATTGAGGAAAAGCGCGTATCGCTGGACGCGATGGAAGCGGCCTTGCTGGCATCCGGCCTGGCTGCGGAAGCGCGTGTGGCGCTTTGCGAACCAGTGCCGGGCGAACGCCAGCGCCTGGCTGCCTTCGTGGTTCCGAGCGAAACCGGCAGCGCCGTGCTGGGCCAGCAGGGCAAGCAAGCCCTGAACACCCGCCTGCGCGCAGTGCTGGCCAGCGTGGTGGATGCCGTTGCCCTGCCGCGCCGCTGGCGCTACCTGGAGCAGATGCCCGTGAACGCGCAGGGGAAGGTCACTGTGGCCGCCTTGCTGGCATTGCTGGGCGACGAGCGGCCGCGTTTCCCGCTGGTGCGCGAACTGGAAAAGGAAGCAGGGCGCGTGCTGCTGGAGATCACGGCGCCGGCGCGCCTGCTGTACTTCGATGGCCACTTCGACGTGGCGCCAATCCTGCCGGGCGTGGTGCAGGTCGATTGGGCGATTCACTACGGCCGCCAGTATTTCCCACTGCCTGCGCAGTTCCAGGGCATGAGCCAGCTGAAGTTCCAGCAGGTAATCGCGCCTGAGAAAGCGGTGCACCTGGAGCTGGCGTATGACGCGGACAAGCAAAACCTGCGCTTCAGCTACAGCTCCGCCGTCGGCCAGCATTCGAGCGGCCGCATTGCGCTGGGAGGTAGCCATGGCTGATTTCAAGCCCTGCATCGTGGTGCCGGTGTATAACCACGAACATGCAATCGGCACTGTCCTGGAAGGCCTGCTGCAGCACAGCGTTCCAGTCATCCTGGTGGACGATGGCAGCTCCGCGTCCTGCGCTGCCGTACTGGACGCGCTGGCTGCGCAGCATGCCGGGCTGGTGGTCCTGGAGCGGCTGCCGCGCAACCAGGGCAAGGGCGTAGCGGTACTGGCCGGTTTCCGCCGCGCCGGGCAACTCGGCTACAGCCACGCGGTGCAGATCGACGCGGACGGCCAGCACCAGACTGTCGATGTGCCGAAGTTCCTGGAGCAGGCCGCGGCGCATCCGGATGCCGTGATTTCCGGTTACCCGATCTACGACGACTCGGTGCCGAAGGCGCGCCTGTACGGACGCTACGCCACCCACATCTGGGTCTGGATCAACACGATCTCGCTGGAGATCAAAGACTCCATGTGCGGCTTCCGCGTTTATCCGGTGGCGGCGGTCAATGCGCTGGCTGCACGCCAGGCAATCGGCTCGCGCATGAATTTCGATACCGACATCATCGTGCGCCTGTTCTGGGACGGCCTGCGGGTGGTGAATGTGGGAACGCGCGTCTCCTATCCGGTCGATGGCGTGTCGCACTTCCGCGTCTGGCGCGACAACGTGCTGATCACGCGCATGCATACCGTGCTGTTCTTCGGCATGCTGCCGCGCATTCCAAAGCTGCTGGCACGGAAATGGCGGACAGCATGAGCGCGCGCGGCCTGCATTGGGCATCCATCAACGAAGTCAGCTTCGTGGCAGGCATGCGCCTGATGTTCTGGATTTTCCGCGTGTTCGGCCGGTGGCCGTTCCGCCTGGTGCTTTACCCTGTGCTGGCCTGGTATGTGATGGCCAAGCCGCTGCCGCGCCGCGCCTCGCAGGAATACCTGCGCCGGGTCGCCAGCCATACGTCCAGCGAACCGGCTGGCGTGATACGCCATTTCGGCGCCTTTGGCGAGAGCATCCTCGACAAGATGCTGCTGTGGGGCGGCCTGTTTGATTTCAACTCAGTCGACCTGCATGGCGGCGAACTGATGACCGATGCCGTGGCCGCAGGCCGTGGCGGCCTGCTGGTATGCGCCCATCTCGGCAACCTGGAACTGTGTCGCGTGCTGTCGCGCCAGCGTCATGACATCAAACTGACGGTGCTGGTGCATACCAAGCATGCGCAGGCATTCAACGCCATGCTGGGCCGCCTGAATCCGGAGAGCCAGCTTAACCTGTTGCAGGTGACCGAGATGTCGCCTGCAACGGCAATGATGCTGTCGGAGCGGGTTGCGCGCGGCGAGTTTGTGGTGATTGCCGGCGACCGTATTCCGGTTTCCGTGAACCCGCGCGTGGCGGTGGCCGACTTTATCGGCGCTCCCGCTGCATTCCCGATTGGCCCGCATATGCTGGCCAGCATTCTCCAATGCCCGGTCTATCTGTTGTTTTCGGTACGCCGGGGCAGCCGTTCGGAAGTGCATTTCGAGCATTTCCGTGACCAGGTGCGCATCCCGCGCCAGGGGCGCGAAGCCGCACTACAAGTGCTGGCCGCCGACTACGCCCGCCGGCTTGAACACCATACCCTGCGCGCGCCGCTGCAGTGGTTCAATTTCTACGATTTCTGGCATTTACCTGAACTGGAACACAACGATGCATCTCGCTGACATCGCCCAACTCAATACCCCGCAGCGCACCGTGCGCATTGACCGGGACAACCTGTCGATCGAAGACATCGTGGACATCGCGCAAGGCCGCGCCGCCGCCGTGCTGTCGGACGATCCTGAATTCCGCGCGGCCATCGAGCGCGGCGCCAACTTCCTCGACCGCCTCCTGCGCGAGGACGGCACCGTCTACGGCGTGACCACCGGCTACGGCGATTCCTGCACCGTGACCGTGCCGCCTGAGCTGGTGCCGGACCTGCCGCACCACCTGTACACCTATCACGGCGTTGGCCTGGGCGAGTACTTCACGCCGGCCCAGTCGCGCGCCATCCTGGCTTCGCGCCTGGCGTCGCTGAGCAAAGGCTTTTCCGGCGTCAGCGTCGAACTGCTGCTGCAGATTACCCGCCTGCTGGATGCCGGCCTGCTGCCGCTGATCCCTTCCGAAGGCTCGGTCGGTGCTTCCGGCGACCTGACACCGCTGTCCTACCTGGCCGCCGTGCTGTGCGGCGAGCGCGAAGTCTGGCGCAATGGCGAGCAAGTGCCTACCGCCCAGGCGCTGCAGGAAGCCGGCATTACCCCGCTACGCCTGCGCCCGAAGGAAGGTCTGGCGATCATGAACGGCACCGCCGTCATGACTGCGCTGGCCTGCCTGGCTTACGACCGCGCCGACTACCTGGCCAAGCTGTGCACCCGCATCACCGCCATGGCTTCGTTCGCGATGGACGGCAACGCCCACCACTTCGACGAGGTACTGTTTTCGGCCAAGCCGCATCCGGGCATGCAGCAGGTAGCCGCCTGGCTGCGCAGCGACTTGCCAACCGACCAGTGGGAGCGTAACGGCAAGCGCCTGCAGGACCGCTACTCTATCCGCTGCGCCCCGCACGTGATCGGCGTGCTGGCCGACACCATGCCGATGTTCCGCCAGCTGATCGAGAACGAGCTGAATAGTGCCAACGACAATCCGCTGGTGGACGTGGAGAACGAACGCATCCTGCACGGCGGCCACTTCTACGGCGGACATATCGCTTTCGCGATGGACGGCATGAAAAATGCGGTCGCCAACCTGGCCGACCTGCTGGACCGCCAGATGGCACTGCTGGTCGACGCGCGCTACAACCACGGCCTGCCAGCCAACCTGTCCGGCGCGGTCGGCGCGCGCGCCCCGATCAACCACGGCCTGAAAGCGCTGCAGATCAGCGCCTCGGCGTGGACGGCTGAGGCGTTGAAGGCCACCATGCCGGCGTCCGTATTCTCGCGTTCGACCGAGTGCCACAACCAGGACAAGGTCAGTATGGGCACCATCGCCGCGCGAGACTGCCTGCGCGTGCTGGACCTGACGGAACAGGTGGTGGCCGCCTTGCTGGTCACAGTGCGCCAGGGCGTCTGGCTGCGCTGCCGCGACCACGCGGGCGTGCTGCCTGAAAGCCCGCTGGCCGCAATGCAGGAAGCATTGGCAGCCGATATCGCGCCGGTCGAAGAAGACCGCCGCCTGGAGCCGGATCTGCGCCTGATGCTGGAACGCATCCGCAACAAGGCATGGACGCTGTATGCGTAAGCACAAGCAAAGCCGCTGGTTCGCGGAAGTCGAGATCCAGGTCCAGTTCTTCGACCTGGACCCGATGGAGATCGTCTGGCACGGCAATTACGTGAAGTACCTCGAAATCGTGCGCTGCGCCTTGCTCGACAAGATAGGCTACAACTATCCGCAGATGAAGGAGTCGGGCTATGCCTGGCCGGTGATCGACATGCAGCTGCGCTACGTCAATCCGGCACTCTTCGCCCAGAAGTTGAAGCTGCGCGCCGACCTGGTCGAATGGGAAAACCGCATGAAGATCGATTACCTGATCACCGACGCGGAAACCGGCCAGCGCCTGAACCGTGCCAGCACCACGATGGTGGCTGTCGATATCGCGACGAAGGAAATGTGCTTTGCTTCGCCGCGGGTATTGTTTGAAAAACTGGGGATTGAACCAGCATGAAGAAACTTGTCGCAATCGCCCTGGCGCTGGCCGCCGCGGGCAGTGCGCAGGCTGCCGTGCCAAGCGCAAAAATCCAGGCGATGCTGGCCAAGCCGGCCGTCATATGTGGACGTTTTGACCAGACCAAGCAATTAGCGGGCATGAAAAAGCCGCTGGCATCGGAAGGGCGCTTTTGCGTCATTGCTGGCAAGGGCGTGCTGTGGCGCACCCTGAAGCCGTTCCCGAACACCCTGCGCCTGACGCGCGAAGAGATCGTCAACTACCAGGGCGAGCGCGTGGCAATGCGCCTGGACGCCAAGACCGAGCCGACGGTGCGCATGATTAACAACGTGCTGTTCTCGCTGCTGTCGGGCGACTTGGGCCAGCTCGACACCCTGTTCGAAGGCGAGGGCAGTGTGGATGCCAATAGCTGGAGCGTGGCGCTCAAGCCGCGCCAGGCCGCGCTGGAGAAGGCCATCGGCACCATCAAGCTTGAAGGCGGCAGCTACGTCAAGCAGATCGTGATGAATGAAGCCAGTGGCGACCGTACCACAATCGTGTTCTCCGCCATCCAGACCGGCGAAGGCGCGATGAACAAGGAAGAGGCGGCGCTGTTTTGACGCAAACCCGAAAATTCGCGTGGCTGTGGGCCCTGGTGGCCTGCCTGCTGCTGGGTCATAACGCTACTTTGTGGCTGGTCCAGCGCATCGTGCCGGATACCGATATCATGGCGCTGCTGCCGGTGCAGGAGCGCGACCCGGTGCTGCAGGCTTCCTTCAGCCACATGGTCGACGCGGCGCAGCAGCGGGTCCTGGTGCTGGCCGGCGCTGCCGAATGGGATGATGCGCGGCGGGCTGCCGATGCCTACCAGGCGGTGCTCGACACGCGCAAGGATCTGCTTGAAGCGACCCCGATCAACGAGCAGACGCAGAGCGACTGGCTTGGCCTGTTCCAACGCCATCGGCTGGCGTTGCTGACGGCGCAGCAGGAGCAGCAGTTGCGCGAGCAGCCGGCGCAGTTCTGGCTGGAGTCGGCGCTGGCCAAGCTGTATGCGCCGTTTGGCGGCCCGAAGCTCGGCCCCTGGCAGGATGACCCGTACGGCCTGTTCGCAGGCTGGGTGCAGGAGCGTGCGCAGGAAACGCCGGTTCGCCCGCGCGATGGCCACCTGTTTGTCGCCGATGCGCAGCGCCAGTACGTGCTGTTGCCGCTGACGCTCAAGGTGCCGGCCTTGTCGATGACGGCACAGGAAACCGTGCTGCCCTTGCTGCAGCAAGCGGAGGCCGCGGCCCGCAAGGCGGCCCCGCAAGTGGACCTGATCCAGGCTGGCGTGATCCTGCATGCCGCCAATGCCAGCGCCCAGGCCAGCGGCGAGATGTCGACCATCGGCATTGGCTCTCTGGTCGGTATCGTCCTGCTGACGTGGTTCACGTTCCGTTCCTTCAAGCCTATCGCGCTGATCCTGCTGTCGATCGGCATTGGCTGCCTTGGCGCGCTGTCCGTGTGCTGGCTGCTGTTCGGCCGCATCCACCTTTTGACGCTGGTGTTCGGCGCCAGCCTGATTGGCGTGGCGCAGGACTATGGCATTTACTTCCTGTGCAACCGCCTGGCCGCTGACGAAAAACTGGATTCCGCGGCCTTGCTCAAGCGCCTGCTGCCGGGCCTTGGCCTGACCCTGCTGGCTGCGGTGATCGGCTATACCGGCCTGGCCCTGACGCCTTTCCCTGGCTTGCGCCAGATGGCAGTGTTCTCGGCCCTCGGCCTGGTGTTCGCCTGGTTTACCGTGGTGTGCTGGTTCCCGGCCCTGATCAACGGCCGCACCCTGCGCAGCGGTGGCCTGGTCAGGCATTATGGCGCCGCGCTGCTGCGCTGGCCGCTGTGGCGCGCCAGCCGTACCTCGCTGGCGATCGCAGCGGCGTTCGCCCTGCTGGCTGCCTGGGGCATCAGCCGTCTTGGCGCCAACGACGATATCCGCCTGCTGCAGAACCCACCCAAGCACCTGGTCGCCGACCAGCTCAAGCTGGGCAAGCTGCTGGACGCGCCGACGCCGGTGCAGTACTTCCTGGTGCGCGGCGATTCGGCCGAGCAGGTGCTGCAGCGCGAGGAAGAATTGAAGACGCGCCTGGAACCGCACGTGGCTGCGCAGCGCCTGAGCGGCTACCAGGCTATGTCGAACTGGGTGCCGTCGGCCCGTACGCAGGCGGCGCGCCGTGCGCTGGTTGAGGAAAAGCTGCTGGCCGATGGGGGCCCGCTGCAAGGCATTGCCGCGCAGGCGGGCGAGGACAAGCAATGGATTGCCGCCACTCGCCAAGGGCTGTTGGCATCCGGCCAGCCGCTGATGCTGGACGAATTCCTCGCTTCGCCGGCGAGTGAACCGTGGCGCCACCTCTGGCTCGGCGAGCAGAAAGGCGTCTACGCCAGCATCGTCGCACTGCGCGGCATGGACAACAAGGCTTCAAAGCAGGTCATGCTGGCTGCGGATGGCTTGCAGGGCGTGCAGTGGGTAGACAAGGTAGCCGAGATTTCGTCTGTGCTAGGCCGCTACCGCGCTTACATGGGCTGGGTGGTGCTGGGTGCCTACGTCGTGGTATTTGGGCTGCTGTTCCATCGCTATCGCGGCCGCACCTGGCGCGTGCTGGCGCCAACCGCGCTGGCCAGCATCGCCACGCTGGCGATCCTGGGCTTTGCTTCGCAGAACCTGCAACTGTTCCACGTGCTGGCCCTGATGCTGCTGCTCGGCGTCGGCGTGGACTACGGCATTTTCATGCAGGAGCACCCTGACCGCAGTGACCGCACGCCGTGGCTGGCGGTTGGCATGTCGGCGGCCAATACCATTCTGTCGTTTGGCCTGCTGGGCTTGAGCGCAACGCCGGCCCTGCAGGCGTTCGGCTTGACGATGCTGCTGGGGACCACGCTGGTGTGGCTGCTGGTCCCATGTTTTGGTACTGTGAAGGAAATCAAGAATGTTTAACGCGATGTCGCGCCGCCTTGCCGTTGCTGCATGCGCCATGCTGCTGGCAGCTTGCGCGGCCACGCCGCAGCAGCCGCAGGCCCGCCTCGGCCTGAAACTGGCCCCAGCCGCCCTGGGCACGCCGCTGAGTGTGCAGCAGCACCTGAAGGTTGAGCGCAATGGCCGCACCGACGACCTGGACGTCGCATTGCAGGTAGAACCGGAAGCGGTCGACGTGGTCGGACTGGCATTCGGCCAACGCGTACTGTCGCTGCATTACGACGGCAAGGAACTGACTTCCTGGCGCCACGTCATGCTGCCGGCACAAGTGCGGGCCGAGGATGTGCTGGAAGATATCCAGCTCACGCTGTGGCCGGCCGATGCGGTGGCTGCGGCCTTGCCGGCCGGCTGGCGCGTGGCGGAGCAGGGGCGCGTGCGTACGCTGTACCTGGACGGCGCGCCGGTCATGCAGATCACGTACAGCGACGCGCAGCGCTGGAGTGGCACCGTGGTATTGGAAAACCTGCGCTATCACTATAAGCTGACGATTCAGTTCGCGGCAAATGCGGATTGAGTGCGGGGGCGAGCCATGTCGAAGATTTACCTGAACGAATGCGGCATCATCTGTGCGCTGGGCGAAGGCCCGGAGCAGGTGAAGGCGCGCCTGTACGCCGGCCAGCCGGGCGTGGCGGCGACCAGCCGCTGGTCGGAAGGCCGTGAGCTGGCCCTCGGCGCCGTGCCGGGCGAACTGCCATCCGTGGCGCACCTTCCCTTGCACCTGCGCAGCCGCAACAACGCGCTGGCCCTGGCAGCATTGGCTCAGATCCGTCCCGCAGTGGTGGCGGCAGTGGCGCGCTACGGTGCAAGCCGCGTCGGCGTCGTGCTTGGCACCAGCACCTCCGGCATTGGCGAGACGGAGCAGGCGCTGGCCCACCATGTGGCAAATGGCGCGCTGCCGGAAGCATTCAGCTACCGCGCGCAGGAAATGGGCTCGCCCGCTGAACTCCTGGCCCTGGAATTGGGCCTGGAAGGTCCCGCCTACGTGCATTCGACCGCCTGCTCGTCGGCCGCCAAGGCCATGGCCAGCGCGGCGCGCATGATCCGCATGGGCCTGTGCGATGCAGTGATTACCGGCGGAGCGGATTCCCTGTGCGCCTTTACGGTTGCAGGCTTTTCCTCGCTGGAATCGGTCAGTGCCGGCCAATGCAACCCGATGAGCGCCAACCGCAAAGGCATCAATATCGGCGAAGGCGCGGCCCTGTTCCTGATGGAAGCCATGCCGTCGGGCCGGCAATCGGTCGAATTGATGGGCTGGGGCGAATCGTCGGACGGCCACCATATTTCCGCACCGGACCCGGAGGGCACAGGCGCCAAGTTGGCCTTCGAGCAGGCGCTGCACCGCGCAGGCGTCACTGCGGCCGAGGTGGACTACATCAATATGCACGGCACCGCGACGCCACAGAACGACGCCATGGAGTCGCGCGTGATCTCGGCCCTGTTTGGCAACGAAGTGCCGGTCAGTTCGACCAAGCCGTTCACCGGACATACGCTGGGCGCTGCTGCCGCCGTGGAAGCGGCACTATGCTGGCTGTCCATGCAGGACGATAACGCGCAGGGCCGCCTGCCGCCGCACCTGTGGGATGGTGCCGCCGATCCCGCGCTGCCGGCGCTGAACCTGGTGCCGCCAGGCGCTACGCTGGGCCGGCCTTTGCGCCGTGTGCTGAGCAGCTCTTTCGCGTTCGGCGGATCGAATGCCGTCCTGCTGCTGGGGAGGACTGAATGAACATGCCCGATATTCGCCAACTTGTGCCGCATTCCGGGCAGATGGTTTTGCTCGACCGCGCGCTGGAAGCGGACGCGGACCACCTGTGCGCCGAAGTGCGTATTCATGAAGCGAGCATCCTGGCTGGTGCCGATGGTGTCGGTTCCTGGGTGGGCATCGAGTACATGGCGCAGGCGATCGCCGCCCATGCCGGCTGGCTTGCCTTGCAGCGTGGCGAGGAAGTCAAGGTCGGCTTCCTGCTGGGCTCGCGCAAGTACGAAGCCAACGTACCGAATTTTGCGCTGGGAAGCGTGCTCCATGTGCACGTGCGCCGCGTGCTGCAGTCCGATAATGGGCTGGGCGCCTTCGAATGCCGCCTTGATATCGTGGGCGGCATGGCCAATGCTGCTGCCGCCACGGTCACGGTATTCCAGCCGGATAATGTCAATCAATTTCTCAAAGATGGAAACGTAGGATGAATCAGAATAAGTCCATGAGCGTGCTGGTGACCGGATCGTCGCGCGGTATCGGCAAGGCGATTGCACTGCGCCTGGCACGCGACGGTTACGATGTGGTGCTGCATTGCCGCAGCCAGCGCGCGGAAGCGGAAGCCGTTGCACAAGAGGTCGTGCAGATGGGCCGCGCCGCCCGCGTGCTGCAGTTCGACATCAGCGACCGCGCCGCCACGGCTGCAGCGCTGGAAGCCGACATCGCGCAGCACGGCTGCTACTACGGCGTGGTCTGCAATGCCGGCGTGGCGCGCGACAACGCCTTCCCGGCCATGTCGGGCGAGGACTGGGACATCGTGCTGCAAACGAACCTGGATGGCTTCTACAACGTCCTGAACCCGCTGATCATGCCGCTGGTACAGCGCCGCAAGCCGGGCCGCATCGTCACGCTGGCTTCCGTATCGGGCCTGATCGGCAACCGCGGCCAGGTCAATTACAGCGCGGCCAAAGCCGGTATTATCGGCGCCACCAAGGCCCTGGCGCTGGAACTGGCCAAGCGCTCGATTACCGTCAACTGCGTGGCGCCCGGCCTGATTGAAACCGACATGATCGAAGAAGTGCCGATGGAAGAAGCGCTCAAGATGATCCCGGCACGCCGCGTCGGCAAACCGGAAGAGGTGGCCGCCGCTGTCAGCTTCCTGGTTGGCGAAGACGCGGGTTATATCACCCGCCAGGTTATTTCCGTCAACGGAGGCCTGGCATGAGCCGCCGCGTCGCCATCACCGGCATGGCCGGTATCAGCCCCCTAGGCAACGACTGGGCCGCGATCCGCGAACGCCTTGGCCAGTACCGCAATGCCGTGGTGCGCATGGAGGAGTGGGAGGACTATGACGGCTTGAATACGCGCCTGGGCGTACCGGCTGCGCCGTTCGAGCTGTCCGGCCGCTATAACCGCAAGACGACCCGCAGCATGGGCCGAGTGGCACTGATGGCAACGCGCGCCACCGAACTGGCCCTGGAAGATGCAGGCCTGATCGATCACCCGCTGATCAAGAGCGGGGACATGGGCGTGTCCTTCGGTTCGTCCGCCGGCACGCCAAGTGCGATCGGCGACTTCGGCCGCATGATGGAGGAGCGCACCACCAAGGGCATCAACGCCACTACCTACATCAAGATGATGGCGCACACCGCACCGGTGAATATCGGCGTGTTCTTTGGCCTGACCGGCCGCGTGATCACCACCTCCAGCGCCTGCACTTCCGGCAGCCAGGGTATCGGTTATGCCTATGAGGCCATCAAGAGCGGCAAGCAGCTTGCCATGGTTGCCGGCGGCGCCGAGGAGCTGTGCGCGACGGAAGCCGCGGTGTTCGACACACTGTTTGCGACCAGTGTGCGCAACGATGAAGCGCAAGCCACGCCACGGCCGTTCGACCGGGCGCGTGATGGCCTGGTCATCGGCGAAGGCGCCGGCTGCCTGATCCTGGAAGACTTGGAACACGCAGAGGCACGCGGCGCCACGATTTACGCGGAGCTGGTCGGCTTTGGCACCAATAGCGACGGTTGCCATGTGACCCAGCCGAACTCCGCCACCATGCAGCGCGCGATGGAGCTTGCTTTGCAGGACGCTGGCCTGCAGCCATCGGACATCGGTTATATCAACGCCCACGGCACCGCCACGGCGCAAGGCGATATCGCCGAATCGCACGCGACGCTGGCCGTATTCGGCGGCGGCACGCCAATCAGCTCCCTCAAGAGCTATATGGGCCACACACTGGGCGCCTGCGGTGCACTGGAAGCCTGGATCAGCATCGAAATGATGCGCGAGGGCTGGTTTGCGCCGACCATCAATCTGGAAGAAGCCGATCCGGAATGCGCGGCGCTGGATTACATCGCAGGCACCGGCCGTGAACTGGACTGCGAATACGTGATGTCGAACAATTTTGCATTCGGCGGCATCAATACCTCGCTGATTTTCAAGCGTTACGGCAAATAACAGGGGGCGCAGATGCTGATCTGGCTGGCCGACGCGGACGCAATGACGGATGCCAGCCTGCAGCGCTACCTGGGCTGGCTGACGCCGGGCGAACTGGCCCGCCATGGCCGCTTTGTGCGGGAACAGCGCCGGCGCCAGTTCGTTGCCGGCCGGGTGCTGCTGCGCATGGCGCTGGCGCCGCTGCTGAGGGTGCAGCCGCAGCAAGTCCTGCTCGAAGAGCGCAACGGCCAGGCGCCGCGCTTGCTGACGCCGGCGCCGGGCGGCGCGGCACCAGGCTTCAGCATTTCGCATAGCGGACGCTGGGTGGCCTGCGCCGTCGGCGAGCATGCGCTAGGGCTGGATATTGAAGTGCGCGACCCGGCGCGTGACTTGGCTGCGTTGGCAAAGCAGGCCTTCGACGCCGACGAAATGGCGCGTTGGCAGCAGATGCAGCGTTGGGATGATGAGGCGCGGGTTGAAGGGTTTTACCGGCTGTGGAGCGAGAAAGAAGCGCGCATCAAGCTCGGCATGGCGGTAGGCGGCTATTGCATCGCTGTTCCGCACGAGGAGCTGTCCGTGGTGCTGTGCAGTGCCGTGCAGCCGGCTGGCGTGCCGGAGCCTGTGCTGGTCGCGCTGCCTTGAGTATTACTGCCACAGCCAGTGCCAGAGTCCGGGCAGGGGCGGGGCGTTTTCCGGGGTGTCGACGGTTGACGCCATGGCTGCACGTTCCAGTTCGTCGCGGTTGTCGTAGAAAGGTTTGCCGGCCAGCGGAATTTCCAGTTCGCGGGCCACATCGAGCAGGATCCCGAGGTATTCCTCGAGATGGCGGGCGGTATAGCTGTTGACGTCGTGGAAGGTGACGACGACGGGTGTGACGCCGTCGACCACCGGCATGGCGCCGGCGGCCCAGCGCTTGCGGGTTTCCGCCAGCATCTTGAGCATGTTGGAACGCTTGTGGAAACTCATGTTGAAGACGTAGACCACGCCGTCCTTGGCACTCAGGTCGGTCAGCAGCATGTGCAGGCCATGGGCATGGTAGGAGGCCAGCGTATCGGCGTCATAAGCCCAGAACGGCGGTCGCACCAGCTTGGGCGCAACGCCGGTTTCGGCGACCAGGTCGGCGATGCCAAGCTGCAGGGTCTCATCGAGCTTTTCGCGGCTCATGAGGCGGTGATTGGAATGGAAGGTCGTGGCGGAATGCAGCGCGACCACGTGGCCTTCGGCATGTTCGCGCCGGATCAGCGCGCGGCCCCTGTCGGTGCCGCCGCCGCTCCAGGCGCGGGTCTGGGTGAAAAACACGGCCTTGAGGTTGTCCTGGTAAGCATTCTTTTCCAGGGTCTCGAGGATGCGCACGGTGGGATTGAAGTAGGGGGCCCAGGCAGGGCCATCATCGAACGTGAGCAGGAAGCGCACAGGGGCTTGGTCGGCCTGCGCTGCCGCTCCCGGGGGAAGTAGCAGTATTGTTAAGGCAGCAAGTAGCAGGCGCAGGAAGTACACGGCAAAAGGGGCGTCAGGATCGTTCGGCCCGACATTGTACGTGATTTGCCTGGGCGCTTCTTGCGGACCCTTTTGAATCAACTTAATAACAGAAGAAGATATGAGCGCTAGTTTAGAAGTCGCCCAGCCGTCCGGTGAGGTCCACGTTGAAGAGACGGCATTTGGCAAATGGTTCCTGCGTACCGAAACGTGGACGGTGCATGTGCTGGAACGTGCGCTGAAGGACTTGCAGCGCCTGATGCCGGATGCGCCGGCAAGTTTCGGCGTGGTTGCTGACGTGGGCTGCGGTTTTGGCCGCTCGCTGCCGAAGCTGCACCAACGCTTCGCGCCGCAGCGCCTGATCGGCATGGACATCGATCCGGAAATGCTGCAGCACTCGGCGAAGGAGGTTGCCGCGCACAACATCAAGGCAGAATTCATCTGCTGCTCCAGCTCGAACATCAAGCTGGAAGACAATTCGGTCGACCTGCTGTTCTGCCACCAGACTTTCCACCACCTGGTGGACCAGGAAAACGCGATCCGTGAATTCTTCCGCGTCCTGAAACCGGGCGGCGTGCTGCTGTTCGCCGAATCGACCAAGCGCTACATCCACTCCTGGATCATCCGCCTGCTGTTCCGCCATCCGATGGACGTGCAGAAGACCGCGCCGGAATACCTGGCCATGGTGCGCAATGCCGGCTTCAGCGTCCCGGACAGCGCGGTTTCCTACCCGTTCCTTTGGTGGAGCCGTGAAGACCTGGGATTGATGGAGCGTGTACTGCGCATCAATCCTCCGGCGGTACGCGAGGAAACCCTGATCAACCTGGTGGCGGTCAAGCCTTAACTATCCTGCTGCGGCGCTACTTTGCCGCAGTCGCTTCCTTTCCAGCGGGCGGTGACTTCCTGGGTTGCATGGAAGTCGCCCGCTTGCGGCACCGGCGCGCCATTCGGGCCGGTGACCTTGCCGTCGCCGACCATCTTGAAGCGCCATTCCTTGCTGTTGGCGACGACATACTCGCCGCTGCCGTTGTAGTTGGTGCCTTGCGGCCCCATGCAGGCCGCCCTGAATTTGGCGCCGGAGCTGTTTGCGGAAATGATGTCCAGCCTGCAGCCTTGCGACGACTGTTCCATCTTGCGCTTGATTTCTTCGGTGTCGACGCCCTTGGCCACCTGCGCCGGCGTCAGGCAGGTCTGCGTTGCACCGCCATTGCCGCCCTGGCCCATTTGTTCCTGCATCTGCTTGCGCTGTTCCGGCGTCAGGCGTGCCATCATTTTCTCGCGGCCCTTGCGCAACGCTTCCTCAACGTTCTGGCCGTTGATCATGGTGACGCGGGTTTCTTCCCACAGGCCGGGCGCCAGTTTGAGAGGGATGACTTCGGCGTGGCTAGCCAGGCATGCGGTGGCCAGGCTGGCGCCAAGGGCAACGGTTTTGATTGCGTGGTTCATTAGGTACTCCTGTTGGCGAAAGGAGCGAAGAATAGCAAAAAAACATCACACTGCGGCGCAAGTTTATCTAGTTTGTTGCGAGAGTGTTGTTTAAAGAATAGCCTTGCTGAACAATAATTCAGACAGGGGATACCGTGAAGGACATCGAAGCTCGCCGCAATTTCCTGAAGTACGCAGGAGCACTAAGTCTATCCACATTCAGCGGCTGTTGCCTCTTCGGGCCGCGACAGATCATTCCTTATTGTCCGGGCAGCGGCGCGGTCAGTGATCGCAAGGCAGAACTGACCATTGACGTTCATGCGCACGTTTTCAATGGGACCGATCTTCCTGTCAAGGCCTTCCTCGAACTTGTGATGTCGCGGCAGGCCGGTGTGCCCGGTAGCGTTGCAAGGGTGATTGGGGAGCTGCTGCAGGCGGCAGCGTGGTCACGTGCCCCCAAGGCCAAGGAAGAATTGGCGGAGCTGGAAAAAGTTGAACAGAAACTCGCTTCATGCAGCGAACCGGGTGGGCAGATGGCCCTGGCAGCAATGGTGCAGGGATTGGCCGACAAAGCCTTCCGCAATGGCGTGCAGGAGTTGCAGGACGCATATAACGCCTCGCCGACGTTGAAGGGGGCAAAGCTGCGAGCGCAGAACCAGGCTTTCGCACTGGACTTCAGGATCCAGTCCGAAGCTGCGGTTGCCGACGAAATCGAATTGGTTTCAAAGATACCGTCCTATAGCGAGTACCGAAAGTATCTCGGAAGCGCCCCCGCCGGTGAGGGCCTTGTGCGCACTGCCCGCATCAGTGCGCGCGGCGCCATTGCCTTCGTGCTGCAGAACTTCCAGTACCGGTACGTAAGCGTGCACGACTATCTTAGCCTGTATAACGTGCCCGGCGAGCGCGTGATTGACTTGTTGATGCCGATGATGGTCGATTACGACTGGTGGCTGGCGAAAGGTTCGGCAACGGCGTCGTCCCTGGCCGAACAGGTGGATACGATGGAGCAGATGGCGATCGTGACAGGAGGGCGCGTCCATGCATTCGTGCCATTTGATCCTCTGCGCGAAGTCGCCTATGGAATGAAGTTGGCGCCTTCCAGCTCGCTCGGGCTGGTCAAGGAAGCATTGGACCGAGGATGCATCGGCGTCAAGCTGTATCCCCCGATGGGTTTTGCCGCGATGGGCAACGAAGAGTTACAGAAACAGTCGCCTGGATTCTGGCGCCAGGACTGGTTCGACAAACGATTGCTGCTGCCGGACCTGGGCAAGCGCCTCGATTCCGCCCTCTTTGACTTGTATGAGCATTGCGTGAAATACGACGTTCCCATCATGGCGCATACCGCCTTGTCGAATGGTCCTTCGACAGGCTTCGAAGGACTGGCCGCCGCCGGGTACTGGAAGAACGCCCTGTTGAAGTTTCCAGGTTTGCGCATCAACTTTGGACATTTCGGCGATACAGGTCTTGGCGGAAGCGAGGCCGAAGCTTACTTGCGGGCGAAGGCCTTTGCCGATCTGATGCAAGCCCAAGGCCCTGGAAACAATGCCTATGCGGACTCGGGCTATTTCATGGAGGTCATTGAACACCGGGCCGGGCTGAAAGCGGTGCTTGCGCAATTGATGAAGGAAACCGAGGGCAAAGGTGGTGCTGCACTGGCAAAACGCTTCATGTATGGCACTGATTGGGAAATGACGATTACACAAGGGAATATCGCCTCCTACCTGAAGGACTTCCAGGGGGTATTCGACAGCAAAGAAGCCTTACGCAATTTCCTTGGCCGGAATGCTGCCGACTTTGCTGGCCTGCACGCCGGCATGAAGACGCGCGCGCGACTGCAAAGCTTCTATGACCGGCACAAGATCCCTACGCCGGACTGGATGTACAAGATCGACCAAACGGGAACAGTCTGAGGAGAATGATGGTGACGAATGTTTACAAGCTGTTGGTGCTGGCCAGCGCCGGTTCCATTGCCTTCAATGCACAGGCCTTTGACGTGGACCCCTGGGCGTTCCACTTCAGTGCAGAAAGGGCGGCGAAAGAGCGGGCTGCGGCGATGAAAGGTCTCGGCGCCGAAAACCAGGATCCCAAGGCGATCTTCGATCCGGTGCACGAACAAATGACGCTGCGCTCCCTGGCTGCCGCAACAGGTAAAGCAGAAGAAGATTGGGTAGGGCTCGCTACCACGGGCAGTGGGCGCAGCGTGGTCTACGGTGTGCGGTGGAATGATTCACCGTATGTCGTACGGACTGGCGCGATGTACTGGATCTGCAGGGTCAAGAAGCAGGCGGCCAATAGCTTGCCTTGTTGGGGATCTCAATGGCTTTACGGGACGACGCATTCCCAGGAAAAGGTCAAAGACAAAACCTCGTTGGCGATGATCGTACGTTCACATTTCTACGACATGCAGTTCTTGCACGCCATGAGTGAAAAGGACGTGCGAGCGGACGAACTGCGCGAAAAGATCCTCATGTGGGCGGAACTTGTGGCCTTGATCCAGGCGGGGATGGTGGTCGACGACACGCGTTTCGAGCAAGTGGTGCCGATGCTTTCAACGACGGCCAGGATCCATTGGGCGGAGCTGTTCCCGGCACGGCCCGATTTGTCGAACAACAAGAACATGGCCAAGTGGCGCGTGGGGTCCATGTTCAGGGCCGACCGTGATCGCAGCTCATATAACTTGAAGGATGTAGCGTTGGGAAGCTTCCTTCATATCGTCCAGGACAGCTATGCTGGAGGGCATACGGAACGAAAAATGGCAGACGGCGACAGCTTTGCCTGGGGCGACGTCAAGGAATTCCATACTTACCAGGGCCAGAACAAGAGTTGGCACAGCTGTAACGACCACAATCCGATCAATGCCAAGTGGGCTGCCGCAGCCGGCGACAAGCGCAATCCGGTCAGCGTGGGAGCCAATGTGATCCAGATCCTGCGTAGTGCCAAGCCAGGGACGGATCCGGGCATGGCGGACATGCGCGACAAAGTCAGCGCGGCGTTCCTGAACCTGGCCGATCCGGCCCGGAAAGCGACGATCGGGGATACAACAAAGCCGGCATGCAGCTAGCAGTGTATCGGTCTATGCCATTCGTTCGATGATGACGTAGTGCTTGCGAACCGGCTCAACGACCTCGAAAACGCCTTTGAAGCCTGCCGGGATCACCAGCGCGTCGCCGGGGCCGGCTTCAGAGGCGTTGCCCTGCTCGTCGATCACGCGGCAACGGCCTTCGAGCACGCAGAAATACTCATCTTTGTTTGGTGCAAAGGCGATCCGCCAGCTGCCCTTTTCGCAAGCCCAGATGCCGGCGTGGACTTCGCCGCTGGCATTGGTGAAATGATTCCAGGTGGTGCGCAGCGGATTGCCGTCGAGCCGGCGGTCTTCGCGCGGATGATCGTATTCGGGAGCCGGAGCCTGGGTGCGGAATTCTGTGATTGCAGTCATGGCGTCATTTTACGCGTGGGGCCGGGGGCAGTTTGGCCAGGGCGCCATCGCTGAGTTCATAGGTATCGAAATCGCTGGCCAGGAAAAGCCGGCCACCGTAATGCTGGCGTGCTTCCGCCTCCACCTCTGCCATGCCTTCCCGACTGTCGTAGCGGGCGCTGAAGTGGGTCAGGACCAGGTTCGGCACCGCGGCCTGGGCAGCGAAGCTGGCAGTGCGCTGCACTGAGCTGTGCTGGGGGCCGGGACCGACCTTCTGCAGCACCGCCTCGGTGTAAGTGGCCTCGTGGACCAGTACGTCGGCGTCCTGGCAGGCCTCTGCCAGCAGGGAGGGGGTATCGTTGTCGCCACCGATTACCGCGGTCGCGCGTTCGGTATGCTGCGAGCGGTACTGTGCAGCGGCCAGCAAGCTGCCGTCGTCCAGCTGCACATCCTGGCCATGCTGGAGCAGACCCCAGGCCGGGCCAGGCGGGATGCCGCGTGCGCGCAGGGCGTCACTATCAACCTTCCATGTAGTCTTTTCGAAGCTAAACTTAAAGCCGAAGCTTGGCGCCCGATGCGACAGCGGGAAGCGCTCGATCGCCAGCCCATCCTGCCGGTGGACCAGGCGCTCGCTGGCCACGTCGACGTGGATGATGTCGAACGTCAGGAAGAGCTCCGTGTGCAGCATGGTGGCATCGAGCCAGGCCTTGACCGGGGCGGGAGCGATCAGGATCAGCGGCTTTTTGCGGCCGGTCATGGAGGCGCTTGCAAGCAGTCCTGGCAGGCCGTAGCTATGGTCGCCGTGAATATGGGTGATGCAGATACCCACCAGGTCATGCACGGTGAGCGGAATGCGCTGCAGCTGGTGCTGGGTGGCTTCGCCACAATCGACCAGCCACCAGTCGCGGTTCATTGTTGAGTGTACGGCCAGCGCAGTCACGTTGCGCCGGATGGTTGGCACGCCAGACGAGGTGCCAAGGAAGGTCAGTTTCAGCATGCCATATTATGCCGCATCGGCGCCGGTTCGTGGCCCGCGCGCGACAAGCGCCAAGGCCTTCGGGGCCATTTGCTTGTCCCTTGGAGCCACGCGCTTGTGGCCCCGCGGGGCGGCGTTAAGATGAGTTGTTGGCTGGTCGATTCGAATAAATACTTCAATGATCGGAGACACTCTATGCAAACTCGCATCCGCAGCATGCTTCTCGCCGCAGCAGTCTTCTTCACCCTGGGGGGACAGGCAGCAGCTAACACCCTGACCCAAAACGTTTCCTGGACCATCGACCGCGCCGGCACGACCACCAAGTACCGCGTTGTGGCTTATGGCGATTCGATTTATGCGGGCTATAACGGTTCGATCACCAGCGCGGCCAAGTATTCAGCGCCGACGGTCGATGCGGAATACCTGTCCGCCGCATGGAATGCCGACATCGAAAGCGTGCGCCGCGCCAAATCCGGCGCCGTAGCTTCGGATGTCTACAACAACAAGATTGTCGCCGAGCGATCTTACATGCAAGCCAGCAATACTCGCGTGGTGACCTTCGAAATGTGCGGCAACGATGGCCTGCAGGCGCGCTCCGCCTTCAAGAGCCAGACCGGCACTTGCGACGACTCGGTGCTGACCGCGGCCGAAAACAGCTGCAAGACCTACGTCGCGGCGGCCATGGACTACATCAATGCGAATGCCTATTCGGGCGTGAAGGTGAAAGTGATTTCGAACCTGCACTATCCGGGCTATGCGGCCGACAATGTGCAGAGTTCCTGCAAGGATCCGAACACCGGCGCCACCGTCAACATGCAGCAGAAATTCCTGCCGGCGCTGGCGCGCATGAACTTCATGATGTGCGATACGGCGCGCCAGAAGGGATTCCAGTGCGCCGACAACTTCGCCCAATACATGGGTGCCGATTACGACAGCAATGGCGATGGCATCGCCGATTCCGACGCGCTGCGCTATGTGGCGGGCGAAAGCCAGGCCAACTACGTGACGCGCATCACGTCGACCCTGCGTTCGACCATCCGCGACGCCAACACGCACTTCGTGTCGGCCGGCAGCAGCTACGACTACATCCAGTCGGACGATACGCACCCGACCTATACCGGCAGTACCGTCACGGCGGGACTGTTCGGCGGCACCACCGGCACAGGGGCGCCTCGCTACACCTCCTTCAGTTCGGGCAAGAACCCGATCTGGAACCAGTTCGGGCATGAGCGCATGGGGTGGGCGGTTTCGGTCTTCAATTCGCCAACGCCGTGAGCTCCTGGCGCCCCAGCCCGGGTTACCTGGCGGCGGCGCTGCTGCTGGCCGTTGGCGCGGCCAGCCTGGCTTTCTTTCTTTGGTATTTTGCGCGCGATGACGCGGCGGCGGGGGCCGGCCAAACGCCGGCCCCGGCGAATGTGGCGGCTACCGGACGACCAGCCTTGGCTGCCACTGCCGCGCCGGCCATTGCGCGCGACGCACACCAACGCCAAACGCAGCCCGCGCCTGAAGGCGACGCCGATCCGACGCGGGACCTGCGCAGTTACGTCATGCGGGGCGAAAAGCCGACCATGAATGAGGTCATCAAACGCTTGCACGAACAGGGCGTGCACACCGGGCTGGGTGCGTTCAATCCGCCTGGCACCAATCCGCCGCTGGTGGGGCTGGCGGTGCCGAAGGATTTTGCGCTGCCGCCGGGCTATGTGCGCCACCACCAGGTGACGGACGACGGCCAGGTGATCGAACCTATCCTGATGTTTGCGCCGGATTTCCAGTTACACGATGCGTCGAACCGGCCGCTGGAAATGCCGAAGGACCGCGTCGTTCCTCCTGAAATGGCGCCGCCCGGCCTGCCGCTGCGGCGCATCGTGATTCCACCTCCCATCGATAGCTCCGGACGATGAAAATACTTGCCTGCATCCTCGCCAGTGCCGTGATGACCGCTTTGTACGCGCTCGGTGGCGCGGGCTCGATGCTGGGCTTTGTGCTGCTGGCACCCTGGCTGCTGATGCTCGATATGCGCAAGTCCATTGGCGGAACACTGCTTTGTGCCTGGGCGATGTCTCTTGCCTACACGGCCGCCGGCTTTGCGTGGTTTGGCGCGGCGTTCGGGCGGTATACGCAAGCCGGGGAGGCGGCTGGCATCGCTTTGCTGCTGCTTGCTGCACCTTTGTTCCAGCCGCAGTTTTTTGCTTATGCGCTGGCGCGCCTGCTTGCCGCGCGCTGGTATGGGCGGGCTTTTTGCGCGCTGGCTGCCGCCGCTGCCTGGACGGCGGTCGAGTGGTTCGTGCCGCGGATCCTTGGCGATACCCTCGGTTATGGCCTGTATCCATCGCGCTTGCTGCGGCAAGCGGCGGATGTGGGCGGGACCGCGGGATTGACGTTCTTGCTGTTGCTGGCCAACGAAGGCGTGGCGGCGGGCCTGGCACGCTACGGGCAGGGGTGGCGCGCCATTGTCGGCCCGTTGGCCTGGGCAGCACTGGTCCCTGCAGCGATGGCGGGTTATGGCGCGATGGCGCTTTCCGGTGGCGCTGCGCCTGCTGGCAAGCCGTTGCGCATGGGGCTGATCCAGGCGAACCTGGTGGAATACGAAAAGCAGCGGCAGGAGAAGGGCGCTTACGCCGTTGTGCGCGAGGTGCTGGACCGGCATTTTGCGATGGGCTATGACGCGGTCGCGCGCCAGCGTGCCGAAGCGCTGCTGTGGTCGGAGACCGCCTACCCGACCACGTTTGGCAAGCCGAAAAGCGAAGCGGGCGCCGAGTTCGACCGGGAGATTACCGATTACGTGGATGCCGCCGCGGTGCCGCTGGTGTTCGGGACGTATGACCGGGACGAGAAGGGTGAATACAACGCTGCGGCCTTTGTGCAGCCGGGGCGTGGGCTGGTGGGCATTTACCGCAAGACGCGGCTGTTCCCGTTCACTGAATACTTGCCGGCGTGGCTGGACGGGCCGCTCGCGCGGCGTTTCCTGCCGTGGGCGGGTAGCTGGCTGGCTGGCAGCGGGGCAAGGGTATTCCCTTTGCGCCTGGCGGATGGGCGCGAGATTCCTGTCCTGCCGCTGATCTGCCGTGACGATGTGGACCCGAGCCTTGCCATTGCCGGGGCGCGCCTTGGCGGGCAGGTGATCCTGACGATGTCGAACGATTCCTGGTTCAGCGGAGACGGGCCGGGCGCGCGGCTGCACCAGGCTGCGGCGGCTTTCCGCAGCATTGAAACGCGCTTGCCGCAGTTCCGTGTGACGACCAATGGCCTGAGCGCTGCAATCGATGCCAGCGGCGACATACTGGCCGGAACCAGCGTGGGCGAGCCGGCGCTCGTCATTGCAGACTTGCCAGTGCGTTCCCCTGCGCCGACCATGATGGTGCTGTGGGGCGATTGGGTTGGACTGGCCTCATGCGCCTTGCTGCTGGTGCTGATGGCAAGGCCGCTTAGCCGGGCCTGGCGGCTGCGGCCCGATGGCGCCTGGGCGCGCACGCTGAAGCCGGCATTCCCGGCGCGCGTGGCGGTGCTGCCGCCGGCGGCGCGCATCGTTGCGGGCGTGCTTCGAGTGGTGTCGCGCGCGGGCTTGCTGGGCATGTGCGTGGCCTTGCTGCTGAATGAACCGTTGCGCAGCAATACGCTGGCGCAACTGCGCATCTTTGTGCTGGCCTTCCTGTTGCCGGAGACGATAGCCTGGTGCGTCCTGATGGCTTTTTCGGCGCGGGCCACAGTGAGCGAAGGCCGCCTGGTGCTAGCGCGCGGGACGCAGGAACTGGTATTGGGCCTGGGCGATCTGGCAGCAGTCGAGCCTTGGCGCGTGCCAGTGCCGGGGCGCGGGGTTGCGTTGCGGATGAGGTCGGGAGCGTACTGGGCTTATGGGCTGGCGTTGCAGGACCCGGCAGCGTTCGCGGCGGGACTGTATGCCGCCGGTGGCCCGGCCCCGGCACGCATGCCAGATTGGCGAGTATTGGCGGTACCGGCTACGCGCCTCGACCACCCGCTGGTCAAGTTTGTCCTGTTGCCCTTTGCCCTGGCGCTTCCCGCCTTCCACCTGCATCAGCATATCGCTTACGGCAGCGCATTGGGGGAGTATTACAGCTTCGGACTGGTGGCTTACCTGAGCGCCTTCGGGCTTTGGTGGGCGGCCTGGACGATCGGCGTCGTGCTCGGGGCGGCGCTGCTGCGCACCCTGATCGAATCGGCAGCCATGCTGGCTGCATTGTTGCGGCCGAGCGAAGCAAGCGGAATCCGCCATGGCCTGGAGCGCATAGGGCACGCCGCACTCTACCTCGCTTTGCCCGGTTGGCTGTTATTGCGGGTGTTTGGCGCGTGACGGGGGCAAGCTGCGCGGCGTTGTAATGCTAGACGGTCGGGCGGATGTCGAACGTGGCGCCGGGCGGCGCAGGTTCCGGGTCATCCGCAACGTTGACGTGGCTGACATTGGCGGCGCTCGGTCCCCGGTGCGCCCAATCGATCAGCGCTTTCACCGCATCGGCTGGGCCATGCACACTGGCCTCTACTGCACCATTGGCCCGGTTGCGCACCCAGCCTGCCAGGCCCAGTGCGGTGGCGCGTTCTGCAAGCGCGTAACGGTAGCCGACGCCTTGCACCAGTCCTTCGATCATCAGTCGCTTGGCCATCACATCCTCCAGTTGACGCGGTTGCGGCCGGCCTCCTTGGCCCGGTACAGGGCCGCGTCGGCGGCGTCGAACAGTGCGGGCGCGGTTTCCTGGCTGCCCGCGGGCAGGGTAGCGCCACCTATGCTGACCGTGAGCACCGGGCTGGCAATGGACCGCTCGTGCGGGATCAGCATCTGCGCCACTGCTTCACGGATTCCTTCTGCAACGTACAGCGCTTGCGCGGCGTCGGTTTCGGGCATCAGGATCACCAGTTCCTCGCCGCCGTAGCGGGCAGCAACATCGCATGGCCGGCGCAGGGCATTGCGCGCCACGCGGGCGACAGCGCGCAGGGCCCGGTCACCGGCCGGGTGGCCGTAATGGTCGTTATACTGCTTGAAGCAATCGATGTCCAACAGTGCTACCGAAATCGTGTGCGAATGGCGGCTGGCGCGCTGCCATTCGCTTTCGTAGACTTCATCGAAGCGGCGGCGATTGGCCAGTTCTGTCAGGCCATCGATATGCGCCAGGTGCTCGAGCATGCGGCGCTGCCGCACCACTTCCAGGTGGGTGGCAACGCGCGCCATCACCACCGTGGTGTTGAAAGGCTTGGTGATGTAATCGGCGGCGCCCAGCTTGAGGCCGCGCGCCTCGTCCTCGGGCCGGCCCATGCCCGTGATGAAAATGACTTCGATGTGCGCCGTCGCGGGATCGGCGCGCAGGCGGCGCAGTACTTCATAGCCATCCATGTCCGGCAACATGACGTCCAGCATGAGCAGGTCCGGCAGGTGGCGCTGGGCACGCTCGATAGCCTGCTCGCCGGTCTTGGCGAGCAGCACCACATACTCGGGCTTCAGCAAAGTCGCGAGGACCTGGCGGTTAATACCGTCGTCGTCCGCGATCAAGACCTTTTGGCTCATGCGCTCATTTCCATATCGATGCCAAGTGCCTGTGCAAGTTCGGCCAGCGGTTTCAAGGCGTCATGATATTCGATGTCGTCCACCGCGCGCTGCATGCGCGCCAGCAGCGCTGCATGGCCGGATCCGGCCAGCAGGGCGCTCAGTTCGGTCAGCGAATCTTCCGAGCGGGCGTCGTCGGCCCGCAGGTAGCCATCGAGTTCTCGCAGCAGGCGGCCAAAATCGGCGCCCTGGCTTTCGCCGGCTTCGGTCGACGGCTGCAGCGCATTGGCAAAGCCGGCCAGGATGATGCCAAGCGACTTGGCCATGTCGGCAGCCTCGCGCGCACAGCGCTCCGGGCGGCCATCGCGGATGCCGGCTTCGACGATGTCGGAAAGCTGTGCCAGCCCGAGGGCGCCTAGGTAGGTGGCGCTGGACTTGAGGTTGTGGGCCAGGCGCTCGACCTGGCCCCAGTCGCCATCGGCCAGTGCGGCAGCCAGCAAGGCCGGGCCGTCGCCATATTCGGTGCAGAAGCTGCGCATGCGCTTGGCAAGAATGGCGGGGTCGCGCTCGGCGCGTGCCAGTGCGTATTGCCAGTCGACGCCTGCCAGCGGCGGATAGGCTGCGGCCACTGGCGCGGCAGTGCTTTCAGCGATCGGCGCCCCCGGAATGGTGCGGCCAACAAGCCGTGCGGGATCGATCCATTTCAGCATGGCGCGGAACAGCACGTCCGGGTCGATCGGCTTGGTGATATGGCTGTTCATGCCCGCTTCCAGGCTCCTGGACTGGTCTTCCGGCATTGCGTGGGCGGTCATGGCGAGGATAGGCAGGTCGCGCAGGGCAGGGATGGCGCGGATCTGGCGTGTGGCGGTCAGGCCATCGACCACCTGCATCTGCACATCCATCAGCACCAGGTCGTAATCGCCTTGCTGGACCATCTGCACCGCCTCGCCGCCATGCACGGCGACATCGACATGCACCCGCACGGTCTCAAGGAAGTCGACTGCAACTTCGCGATTGTTGGCATTGTCCTCCACCAGCAGGACGCGGGCGCCGTGCAGCTTTGCCAGCTCCTCGGCCGGCACGCCGCGCTGGTCGCTTTGAAGGGACGCCGGCTGTGCGATTTCCGGGCGCAGCACTTGCAGCAGGCTGTGATACAGCAGGGCTGGGCCGACCGGCTTGGTCAGGAAGCCTTGCAGCGGCAGCTCGCCTTCTTCCTGCAGCACGCTCTCGCGGGTGCAGGCGCTGACCATCAGGATCGATGGCGGGGCGGCGAAACGCGGGTCGGCATGGATGCGGTGGATGGTTTCTACCCCGTCCCAGCCCGGCATCATGTAGTCCATCAGCACTACCTGGTATGGGGTGCCGGCTTCCACGCCGCGCACCAGCATGTTGAGCGATTGCTCCCCGGAGCTTGCGCTGTGGGCGGCCACGCCGAAGGTGCCGAGCATCTCCACCAGCGCTTCGCGGGCCGTGGCGCTGTCGTCCACTACCAGTACGCGAGCCTGGTGCAGCCCTCCGGTCGGGGACGAGAGCGGCTCCGCGCTGGCATCGCCAAGGCCAAGCTTGACGGTGAAACTGAAACGGCTGCCGACGCCCGGCGTGCTGGTGACCTTGATGCTGCCGCCCATCAGCTCCACCAGCTGGCGCGAAATACTCAGGCCAAGACCGGTCCCGCCGTACTTGCGGGTGATCGAATTGTCGGCCTGGCTGAAGGATTGGAACAAGCGGGCAAGCTGCTCTTCGCTCATGCCGATGCCGGTATCGCTGACGCTGAATAGCAGCACCACGCCATCCGCAGAGCGCTCAACGGCCTTGACGGCCACCACGATCTCGCCGCGCTCGGTGAACTTGACGGCATTATTGGTCAGGTTGATCAGCACCTGGCCGAGCCGCAGCGGGTCGCCAATCAGCTTTTGCGGCACGCCACGCTCGACGCGGAATACCAGTTCCACCTTGCGCGCATCGGTCTTGACCGCAGTCAGGGTGGACAGGTGGTCCAGCATCTCATCAAGGCTGAACGGCACCGATTCCATGGCCAGCTTGCCGGCTTCGATCTTGGAAAAATCGAGGATGTCGTTGATGATGCCGAGCAGGTGCTCTCCCGCGCCAAGGATCTTGGCCAGGTAGTTGCGCTGCTTCGGGCTCGGGTCGGTCATCAGCGCCAGCCGGCTCATGCCGATGATGGCATTCATCGGAGTACGAATCTCGTGGCTCATATTGGCCAGGAAGTCCGATTTCAGGCGCGTGGCTGCTTCGGCGCGCAGCATGGCATTCTGCATGGCCTTGGTGCGCAGGCCGAGGATGCGCATGAAAACCAGCATGTCGAAGGCATTGCCGAACTGCAGGGCGTGCATGGTCCAGAAATTGGCGGCCAGCTTGCCGCTGATAACCTGGCTCAGCACCACGGACGACAAGAAGCTGACCGCCCATCCGACCATGAAGTAAATGCCGACCGAGTCGCCACGGCGGGCGCGCTTGTAGGCGCCCGGCAGGCCAAGCAGCATGGGCAGCAAGCCGAGGGTGCTGACGATGATCACCAGGAGCTCGACGCTGATCACGTCGAGGCAATAGGCGACGGCGAACACTGCGGCCAGCGCAGCGCCGGCCTTCATCAGGATCGAGAAGGTGCGGTCGACACCGGGACGGGCCAGGGACTGTTCAACGAACAGGTAGCCGCCGCAGGACGCCATCAGCGCGAACAGCCCGCCGGCGTGCAGTGTCATCCAGACGTTGTCGCGCCAGATGTACTGGCTGCCAAGGCCAAAGAATTCGAACGAGAACAGGGTGGTGCCAGCGATCAGCAGCGAGTACTTGCCGAACAGCGGCTCGCGCAGATTGGCCCATTGTGCCAGGCTATACAGCAGCAGGCAGAGGCTAAGCCCCATCAGCATGCCTTGCAGCATTTGCTCGGCGAGGGCTGAGGCGTGGTACACCGCGGCCTTGGAGAACTGGATAGGCAGGATCATCGAGCCGACGTTTTCGACGCGCAGCAGGACAACATGGTCGGCGCCAGGCGTCAGGCGCAATGCCGCTGCCGGCGTGCGGCCGCCGCCGCCCGGTGCGACCACTGGTTGCAGGTTGCCGGTGACGGTATGGCTGTGGAGTGCGCCATCGGTGGCGGCGAACACGTCGACCCGGTTGATCTGCGAATAGTCGATGTTCAGGGTCCATTCGCCGGTGGCGTCAGGGGGCACAAAGACGGGAATGCGGACCCAGACGACAGTGCCTTTGTTGACGCCCAGGGTGGCGTAAGCCGAGCGCGGTTTCTGGAAGCCGGCGGCAGCAGCCAGCACTTCGGCTGCGCTGAGGGTGCCGCCCGGATCTTTCAGGATCGTGACAGCGGGCCAGGCATCGTGCGAACCGGCGTGTTCGTCGAGCACCAGCGGTGCGACTGCTGCGTTATCAGCGGCGTTCGCAAATGAGAGGTTCGCCGCCAGGGCGAGGACCAGGGATAGCAGGAAGCGTGTCAGCATGGCTGCTGGTCTCCTGCCGGCTTGGCCTGGGCGCGGCCTGAGAGGCGCGCTTCCAGCGCGTTCATCCAGGCTGGAGCCTTGGGGTCCTTGCCCCAGCCGCGCACGGCGCTGTCCACCTGGTTCAGAACCGCAGGCGGAAGTTTCAGGGGACGGGTCTGGTCCATCAGGAATTTCACGGTGAACTGGTAGCCGAAGATGCGGGTGATCATGCGGCAGATCGAAAAGTTGGGGAAAACGAGGCGCACCAGCGCGTCGACGCCGCGCACCGCGACCATGCCGGTAATGAAAAGTGCTCGCGGCAGCAGCCCGACGCGCTGGTTGAGCGCAAGGTCGACGCGGGCGGATTTGCCGCACAGGTAGCGGGTCAACAGGACCGGGAAGGGCTTCAGGATGCGCAGCGGGATCTGGTTCTGCATCGCCTTCATCAAGGCTGCGCCGAGTTCCGGGCGCGGGTCGGGCAGGTATGGCGACAGGCGGGCGCGTGCCTGGATAGCGTTGAAGCTGGCCTCAGCCTGCGCCATGGTTTGTGGCATCAGGCTGGACTCGATGCCGAGGAAGTGTCCGACCACGTTCCAGGTGTGCAGGTAGGCTTCTTCGTCCTGCTGCGGCAATCCAAGGCCCAGTTTGCGCAGGCCGCGCAGGAAGATGTAGTGGAAGGTCAGCAGGGTATAAGCCAGCTCTTCCTGGTTGCATGGCAAGCCGTTTGCAGTGACGTCCCAACCGTTGTTATACAGGGAGTCGTGCACATTGCGGCAAGGTCCGTCCATTGGTGCCACGGCAATGCCGCCATCGAGTACGGCGTCCGACGGGTTGCCACGCAGGATCAAATGCCGGATGGTGGCGTGGATCAGGCGCACCTTGAGGATTTGCGCCACACCTCCGCCTTCCGGGCTGGTCAGGCCGCCGTGCATCATGACCGGGAAGATCATGGCGGCCGTGGAGCGCACACGGTAGTCGGTGTGGGCTTCGAGCTGGCCGGCGACGTGCAGCACGCCCGCCAGGTCCGGCACCACATAACATTCAGGCAGGCTGGCGCAGAACAGCAGGCTGCAGGACAGCATGCTCATGTCGAAGAACAGTTTTTCCGAACGCGCAATGCTGGCCGTATCGGCCCATTCGGGCAGCTTCGAGCCGGCGGCCAGGTATGCTTCCAGGGCCGCCGCCATTGGGGCCGGTGTGCCTTCCGGAGCGCGCCAGCCGTCGATGATGGCGTTGCTCTGCCATTGGCCGAGCAAGCGGTTGACGAGCGCAATGGCTTCCCACTGGCTGCCCTCGTGGCTGTGCAGGATCGCTGCGATGGTGTCATCGGCGAGCGGGTCGGCGCGCAGCGTCGGCGCTATCGCGACGGGCGCGTTCATTTGGCTTCCTTCCAGCGCATCCAGCCGCAAAGGCCGGTGAGGACTGGAATACCCATGGCGAACAGCGCGATGGTGCGGGTCTCGATCGGATTGCCTTTCAAGGCCTGGAACACCATGCTGCCGCCATAAATCAGCAGCGGAACCAGGGCGTAGAGCGGCGTAATCCTGCTGCTCGGAACAGGCGGCTTGTTGCGCAGCGTGAGGCGGAAGCCGTAAATGATGGCAAACGAAATCGTCATCCAGCCGACGAAGCCCTGCAGGGTTTCGCCGAACCAGCCCCCGTCGGTCTTGGTCATGATCCAGGCCTTGAGCGTAAAGACCATGTACGGGTCGGCGCCCAGGTCGTAGGCGGTGACGATCATCGCGCCGAGGAAGGCCATGATGAAGCTCATCAAGGTGGATGGCACGCCGTCGGTGGGGCTTTGCCAGACAATCAGGTTGCCGATCACGTAGGCGACGTAGCACAGCGCGAACCACATCAGCGGGATGATGAAGGGCACGGAACCGATGCGCGGGCCAAGTACGTCCGTGTACGTGTAGGAACCGAAGAACCAGCCAAAGCGTGCGCCCATCTCCTCAGCGAACCAGCCGACCACTACGCCGATTATCACGAAGCGCAGTGCCGGGGCGTGCCCCAGGAAATGGCTTGCGCTGGCCCAGCAGCAGGCAAACATCAGGATGGAGCTGACGATCAGCAGCGTCGTCGTCTCGCTCCAGCCGCGCGATGCGAGTGCGAGCAGGAAGCCTCCCAGCAGGACGAGGGTGACGCGGGGCAAGTGGTTCAGCAGCGACTTCATAGGTCTCCGGGGTTAGAAGTGGTAGTCGAAACGGACATCAAACGTCCTTGGCTCGCTCGGCGCAGCCATGCCGAAACTGTCGATGGTCACCGGCTGGACCTTGTTCTCCAGGTTCTTCACGTGCGCCATCAGGCTCCAGTTGGCGCCATCCGGGCGATAGGCCAGTGAAAGGTCGGTGGAGGTGCGGGACGGAATGCGGTATTGCAGCAACTGGCTGGAAGCGCTGATGTTGTAGGCGGCGCTGCGCCGTGCGTAGATGCCGCCAGTGAGCGCCGCACCCGGCAGCCGGACTGCATGCTCCCAGCCCAGGCTCAGCACCGAATGGGGAGCGCGATCGAGCGGTTCGCCGGCCCAGGATACGACGCCATTCGGTTTGTAGCTGGTGTAATGGGCATCCAGCAGCGTCAGGCCGTAGGTGAAGCTGTCGGCGGAAGCAACGCGCACCTGGCCATCGAGTTCGAGTCCCTTGACGCTGGCGGCACCTGCATTCTGGGTGATGAAGCGCGGCGCTCCGGCCACGATCGCAACGCCGGAGAGCTGCAGGTTGGTGTAGTCGTATTTGAAAACAGCCAGGTTCATGCTGGCGCGCTTGTCCCAGAAGCGGGATTTCAGCCCAGCTTCCCAGGATTTCAGGGTTTCAGGCTGGTAGAACAGGGTTCCCGCCGGCACGGCGATCGCTGCAGGGCAAGGAATGCCCAGTGCGCTGGACCCAGCCAGGCAGCCGTCGTTGAAACCGCCCGATTTGTAGCCGGTAGCGATGCTGGCGTACGCCATGGTCGCGGGAGCCAGGTCGTACTCGGCGCCCAGCTTCCACGTCGTCTTGTGGGTAGCCAGCGTGGCATCGTTCAGCATCTTCAAGTCGGTGGCGGCGTTGAACTCGCGCGCTTGCTGGAAATTGGTCGAGCCGACGCGCGACTTGTCATCGTCCGTATAGCGCAGGCCTGCCGTTGCGCGCAGGGATGGCGTCACGCTGTACGTCAGCTGGCCGAAAGCAGCCTTGCTGCGCGAAATCGTCGGTCCATGCGGGAACACATAGTAAGGCGGCAGCTTGACCAGTTGCAGGTCGCGGAACACGTAAAGCTGGTGCGATTCTTCGCGGAAGTAGTACAGGCCGCCCTGGGCCTTAAGCGGGCCGCTGCCGCTGGTCGACAGGCGCAGCTCGTGCGAATCCTGGCGCTGGTCGCCCCAGAAGTTTTCGTGCACGCCAATTGCCAGCGTAGGCAGCACGCGGTAATAGAAATTGGCCAGGAAGTCGTGCCCGGTCTTGCGGTGCGAACCAAGGTAGTCGAGCGTTAGCGGGCCGAGGTTCCAGGAGAACTCGGCGCCGAAGCTGTCGCTCGACTTATGGCTGTAGCCTTGCTCGAGTTTGGTGTTGAACGGCTTGAAAGCATTCGTCAGGCGATCATCGGTGCTTGCGTCGTACCAAACCGGTTTCCCTGCCGAGACGCCTTTGTAAAAGTTGGTGTCGGGGACGATGTTGTCGATGTTGCCGTTTTGTGTGGCGTGTTCATAGCGCAGCAGCAGCGATGCCGAAGAGCCCAGCGCGAGTTTGGCGGAGAGGCGCAATGCGCGGTCGTCGCGATCCTGGCCAAGCTCATAGCCTGTTCCCTGGCCATTGTGCAGGTAGCTATCGTGCTTGTTGACCGCCACGGCAGCGCGCAGGGCGAGCATGTCGTTGACCGGGACGTTCAGCATGCCAGTCGCCACGCGCGAGTTGAAATTGCCCAGCGCAAGGCTGGCTGCTCCTTCCAATTGCTGGGTGGGCGCATTACTGATGACGTTCACGACGCCTGCGGTGGTATTGCGGCCATACAGGGTTCCTTGCGGGCCGCGCAGCACTTCGATGCGGTCAACGTCGAGGAAGCTCAAGGTCTGGGATTGCGGGCGGGCGATATAAATACCGTCCTGCATGAAGGCGGCCGAAGGGTCGCCTTTTTCCGTGACGTCCGAATTCGACACGCCGCGAATCGTGATCCGCAAACCATCGGGGGCGCCGTCAAGGTGCACATTGGGCAAGCGCTTGCCGATGCCGGCAGCGTTGTCGATGCCCAATTTGTCCAGTTGCTCGCCGGTCAGCACCGACATGGCAACAGGCGTGCGTGATTCCGGGGCGGCAATGCGCTGGGCCGTCACCAGGACTTCCGGCAGTTGCTCTTCGGTTTGGCTTTGCGCCAATACGGGCGCGCAAAGAATGCTGGAGACGGCAGCCGCCAGCATGGTCGGGCGCAGATTCGCCCCGCAATTGGACATGATTACCCCTAGTGCCTTGCTTTATATGATTATTTTTGCAACGTTGCTTAAAACTGTTGCTAGCAAAGTTCAAGAGTCTATCAGTTTGGCAACGTTGGAAATAGGGGGCATGTAGGCTTTCCCCGACATGGATACGACACGATGGCTGATAGCGAGCCGGGAGCGATGGGTGAATACTGGCGGCAAGCCTGAAAAAGGAAAGGAGTGCATCATGTCTTTACGAAACATTACTTTCGCCTTCACCCTGGCTTGCAGCGCCCTCGGCGCAGCAGTAGCGGCCGATGAGCCGCAATTCGTTACCGGCGGCGTTGGCCTTGAAGAGCGCGGCCAGATGCTGGCAAGCAAGCCGGATTACAACTTGCGCATGACATTCGCGACCCGGGGCACCGGCGAGTACCGCTCGGACGTCCAGGTCGAGATTTCTGATGCAAAAGGACATACCAACGTCAACGCCCACGACGCCGGGCCGCTGATGTTCGTTAACCTGGAGCCGGGCCGCTACCGCGTGACGGCAACGGCGGCCGATGGACAGGTCCAGCGTCGCGAGGTCCAGGTGCAGCCCGGCCGGACGAAGGACCTGTATTTCTACTGGAGCGAGCCAGCCACTATCGTGCAGTAGACATCAGCTGGTTGAGCGGGCCATAGTGGAAGGTCTGCTCATCGTCGATGGCGCCGGTCTGATGGAAGCGTTCCATATACACCCTCAGCCGGCCCATCATTACCTCTGCCGGCGATGAACCTGCGCTCAGCCGGCGCACCCCCAGTTCAGCCAGGCGGGCTGGCGCGGCCAGGTTGGGGCGGGCCAGCACGTTGAGCGGCATTGACGTGCCTTTCGCAAGGGCGGCGATTTCATCTTCGGCCGTCACCCCCGGCGCAAACAGGCCGCTGGCGCCGGCCTCCTGGTAAATTGCGGCACGGCGCAGGGTCTCGGCCACGCGCGCACCTGGCTCAGCCAATCCACGCAAATAGACGTCGCACCGGGCATTGATATACAGGTCGATGCCAGCCGTCCTGGCCGCAGCGCGCGCCGCGCTGATCTTGCGCGCCAGCAGCTCGGGCGGGTTTCCGCCGTCTTCAATATTGATGCCGACTACGCCGGCCTTAACCAGTTGTCCGACGAACTGGCCGACCACTTCCGGATCGGCGGAATAGCCATCTTCGATATCGACCGTCAGCGGCAATGTGCTGGCGCGGACGATATCGCGCACGGTTTCCAGCAGCAGGGCGGTCGGCAGCTGCGAACCGTCGCCATAACCATGGCCCCAGGCCACGGCCGCGCTGCTGGTGGCGAGAGCCTTGGCGCCGGCCAGGGCTGCGATGCGGGCGGTACCACCGTCCCAGCAATTGGCGAGCAGCAGGATGCCTTCCTGGTGCAGCGCATGGAATTGGGTGTCGTTGCGCATGTGGTCTTTTCCTTAACATTGTGGAGCTGGCCATTCTGCCACGGTTCCCTGATTCCTGCTTTGGTACAATTCGGGCTTGCCAATTACTCTCAACACCATAGTGCAAAGCCGCCAACTCTACGTCCGCCTGCTGAAGGAATTCCTCCCCTATAAGTGGGCCGCCCTGGTGACCCTGATCGGCGTGGGCGTGGCTTCGCTGACCGATGTGCTGCTGATCCGCCAACTGCAGAACGTGGTCGATGCGGTGCAGCCGACCGGGGCATCCGGCCCGGCGGCGCAAAGCGGCGCACTGGCGACGATCCACGGCTGGCTCGACCGCGTGCTGCCGACCGATCCAGGCGCGGCTGCCTTGTGGGCGATTCCAGCCCTGATCATGGCGCTGGCCTTGCTGCGCATGGTCAGCACCTTTACCGGTGACTACGGTTCCGCGTGGCTGACCCAGCGCGTCCAGGCCAATGTGCGCGAGAAGATGTTCGGCCGCGTTTTGCGCCTGCCTAACCGCTATTTCGACCAGTCCTCGACCGGTACCACCTTGTCCCGCATTGCGTTCGACGCGACGCAGGTGACCCAGGCTGGCCTGAGCGTATTCACGATTGCCGTACGCGATACGGTGGCGGTGATCGGCTTCCTCGGTTCGCTGTTCGATATCGATTGGAAGCTGGCCCTGTTCTGCCTGGTGCTGTTGCCGCTCGTGGCGCTGGTGGTGACCATCGCGGCGCGCCGCATGCGCCGGCTCAGTTCCAGCGCTCAGCATGCGATGGGCGAGTTGACCCGCGTGCTGGACGAAAGTATCGGCGGCCAGCGCGTTGTGAAAATCTTCGGCGGCCAGGCCTATGAACAAAAACGCTTCGACGAAGTCGTGAAGCTGAACCGCCAGTTGGCCGTCAAGCATGCCTCGACCGCGGCCATGAACTCGGGCCTGATCATGCTGATGGTTGGCGCCACGCTGTCGGCCGTGATTTATTACGCTTTGCTGCGTGCGCAAGCCGGGGCGCTGACGCCGGGCGCCTTTGTTGCCTTCATCACTTGCCTGATGTCCCTGCAAGGACCGATCAAGAACCTGACCAAGCTGAATGAGCCTCTGCAGCGCGGCCTGGCGGCTGCGGAATCGGTGTTCGGCCTGATCGATGCACCGATGGAAGCCGATACCGGTACGCGCAGTGCCGACAACGTCAAAGGCCGCATTGAGCTGGTCGACGTGGGCTTCCGCTACGACATGGACGACCCGGAAGCGGCGCCCGCACTGCGTTCGGTGTCGCTCGACATCGCCGCTGGCGAGACGGTGGCGCTGGTTGGCGGTTCGGGCAGTGGCAAGACCACGCTTGCCGGGCTGCTTCCGCGCTTCTATGACGTCAGCAGCGGCCGCATCCTGCTGGATGGCGTGGACCTGCGAGAGTACCGTTTGCCTGAGCTGCGCAGCAAGATCGCCATGGTGAGCCAGGATGTCGTGCTGTTCAACGATACCCTGGCGGCCAATATCGCGTACGGCGATCCGGCGCCGGACATGGCGCGCATTGAAGCAGCAGCGCGCGCGGCGTATGCGCACGATTTCATCATGCGCACGCCGCAGGGCTACCAGACGGAGGTCGGCGAGAATGCCACGCGCCTGTCGGGTGGCCAACGCCAGCGCCTGGCCATCGCACGCGCCATCTACAAGGACGCGCCGATCCTGATCCTGGACGAGGCGACCAGCGCGCTGGACGCCGAGTCCGAGCGCCAGGTGCAGGCAGCGCTTGAAAAGCTGATGGAAGGCCGGACTACGGTTGTCATCGCGCACCGACTGTCGACGATTGAAAATGCCGACCGCATTGTGGTGTTGTCGGCGGGATCGATTGCGGAACAGGGCAGCCACGAAGCACTGCTGGCAAAGGGCGGAATCTATGCACGCCTGTACCAGTCGGTGCAAGAGCTGAACCAGTAATCATTGCGTGGCCTGCATCAGGTAGGCCGCCATATCGCGCGCATCGCGCTCCGGCACGCCTAGCTGCGGCATGGCGGTGCCGGGTTTGACTTCTTGCGGCGCGCGGATCCATTTCACCAGGTTTTCTTCTGTTGTCGGCAGCTTGCCGGCGATGAAACTGCGCTGCGCCAGTCCGTCCAGCCTGGGGCCGACGTAGGTTAGCGGACCGGTTACGCCGGGAACCTGGTGGCAGGATTGGCAGGCAAACTGTGTCAGCGCCAGCTTGCCTCGTTCGCGGTCTGGCGCCCGGACCGCGGCAGGCGCCAGTTGCGGCCGGGGTGATGCTGGCGGCTTGGCAATCGCCGCATAGTCCGCTGGCGTCATCGCAGGCAACGCGCGAAGGAAAGCCACCACGTCCCAGATTTCGTGCTCGCCAAGGTGAAAGCGCCAGGCTGGCATCCCGCTCATCTTGATGCCGTTTGCGGTAATCCAGTACATCTCGCGCTCTTTCCAGCGCCGCGCTGCATCCGCCAGCGGGCCTGGTACCGGTTGCATGCTCAAGCCGATCGTGCCCATCGCCACGCCCGGGCCACCATGGCATTGCTCACAGTTTTGGCGAAACACTTGTCCACCCCGCGCCACCGCGCCCGCCGCTAAGGGTGGGGCAACGATAGCGCGCGCATGGAAGCGCACCGATTGTTGCATGCCGCGTTCAATGAGAGTATGGACGAATTGGAAGTGCGGGCGCACAGCGGAAGCGTCATACCAGCCTGCCTGCAGCACCACAGTAGCCGCAAGGATTCCGGCCAGTGCGGCCAGGCATAAGCTCATAGCGGCGGTAGCAATTTGGCGACGCACGATCGGGAAAAGGACGATGATGTGTTCAGTGAATTATAGGGACAGGCAGCAGGAAGGCAGGGACGATTCGTGCAAGCAATCACTATGCGTTTGCGGAAAAACGGTTGCGCGGGGCATGCTGGCCTTCTCGCGCTCTTGCTGCCGTTTGCCCTTTGTGCCTGCCAGCCGCGCAAACCTTACCCGCCCGCCGGCGAGGGCGGTGACCTGCGGCGAGGCAAGGTCTTGCTGGCGCAATTCCAGTGCGGTAGCTGCCACCACATTCCGGATGTGGAATCGGCGCGTGGCAAAGCTGGGCCCTCGCTGGCGGAGTTTGGCTTGCGCAGCTATATTGCGGGGCGGTGGCCGAACGATCAGGCCAACCTGGTGCGCTGGATCTCTGCGCCGCGGAGCATGGACCCTGCGACCCTCATGCCGGACATGGGCGTGTCCGTCGATGAAGCGCGCGATATGGCCGCTTACCTCTATTCACTCCAATGACGCCGGCACTGCAATCAGTCCTGTCGCCTGCGGGACCGGATGCTGTGCTGCTTAGCCGGTTTGGCTGGGTGTTGTTTGCGGTTGGTGCTGCAATATTCTTATTCGTTGCGGGGCTCATTTGTGCGAGCGTCGTTCGCAAGCGCCGAAGGTCTTGGTCGCGCAGGCTGGTGGTTGGCGGAGGCCTGGTTCTCCCGTTGCCGCTGCTGGCGTCACTGATGTTTTGGTCGGGCTGGCAAGCCTCGATGCTCACCTGGCCGTTTTCAGGGACGCGCATCCAGGTTACGGTGGTCGCGCATATGTGGTGGTGGGAGGTTCGCTATCGTGATTCGGTGTCGGGCCGCGAGGCCGTGCTGGCGAATGAACTGCGCTTGCCAGCAGGGGAGCGGGTCTATCTGGCATTGGGGGCGGCCGATGTGCTGCATGCCTTCTGGGTTCCGGCGCTGGCCGGCAAAGTCGATATGGTGCCCGGTCGCATACATGGCCTCACCCTGCGCGCCGACAAACCGGGTCGTTACCGCGGGCAATGCGCAGAGTATTGCGGCACCCAGCACGCCGCGATGGCGCTCGAAGTGGTCGCCGTTACGCCGCGCGAATTTGAAGCGTGGCTACTGCAACAGGCAGCGCCTGCCGGGGAACTGCCGGGGCGTGGCGGCGTTGCGGACGAGCGCTCCGTTGGCGGGCCGCGAGGGGCACTGATGGCGTCCGGCGACGCTGGCCGGATCACGCGTCGTGGGCATGAGGTCTTTCTTTCCGCGCGCTGCAATGCTTGCCATGCGGTACGCGGGTTGGCGGAGGGGGGAACCCTGGGGCCGGACCTGACGCACATCGCGAGCCGCAAGCATATCGCGGCCGGCGCCCTTCCAATGAGCCGCGCGGCACTGATAGGCTGGATTGCCAATCCCGAGGCGGCCAAGCCTGGCGCCCGCATGCCGCCCAGCAGGCTTTCGCCGGATGACCTGCATGCCCTGGCCAGCTGGCTGGAGTCGCTCGAATGAACGATAGTGCCCGCACGCCAAACAAGCTCCCGCGCCCGCCGGGCGAGTACGAGGCGCTGGAGCGCGCGTGGCGCAAACCTGCCGGCTGGCGCGCCCTCACCGCTGTCAACAACACCCGCATTGGCCGCCTGTACCTGGGAACCGCCTTTGCATTCTTCTTGTTCGCAGGCGCCCTGGCGCTGGCGATGCGCTTGCAATTGGCAGTCCCCGGCAACGACCTGCTCGAGCCGGGAACATACAATCAATTCTTCACCATGCACGGCACGGTAATGATGTTCCTGTTCGCCATCCCGATGGTGGAGGCCATCGCGGTGTTCCTGCTGCCGGGCATGCTGGGAGCCCGCGACTTGCCGTTCCCTCGTCTCTCCGCTTATGCCTACTGGGCTTACGCTTTCGGCGGCGCAGGCTTTATCGTGACGCTGGCTTTCGGACTCGCGCCGGATGGCGGCTGGTTCATGTATCCGCCGCTGACCGGTAAAGAATATTCTCCTGGCTTGAATGCCGACTTTTGGCTGCTCGGCATCGGCTTCATCGAGATCTCGGCTATTGCCGGCGCAATTGAACTGATTGTCGGCATCCTTTTCACCCGCACGCCGGGCATGACGCTTGCCCGTATCCCGGTTTTCGCCTGGTCGATGCTGGTAGTGGCCGCGATGGTGGTTTTCGCGTTTCCCCCCTTGATCGCCGGCACGGCCTTGCTGGAGCTGGAACGGGCCTATGACTGGCCGTTCTTCATCCCCTCGCGCGGCGGCGATCCGGTCTTGTGGCAGCACTTGTTCTGGTTCTTCGGGCACCCTGAGGTGTATATCATCTTCCTGCCTGCGGCAGGCATGGTGTCGTCCATGCTGCCGGCTCTGGTGCAGACTCCGCTGGTAGCGCGGCGGCCCGTGATCCTCTCCCTGGCGGCTGTCGGCGCACTCAGTTTCGCTCTATGGATGCACCATATGTTCACTGCCGGCCTTGGCCAGTTGGAGACAACCCTGGTGTCGGCCGCCAGCATGGCCATCGCGGTCCCGACTGCGGTTCAGGTTTTCGCCTGGATTGCGACACTTTGGCGGGGCAGGGTGCAATTGAATGCGCCGACGCTCTTCATTCTCGGCTTCCTGCTGGTCTTCGTGCTGGGCGGCCTGACGGGCGTGATGGTGGCGGCGGTGCCGTTCGATTGGCAGGCGCATGACAGCTACTTCATCGTGGCCCACCTGCACTATGTCCTGGTGGGTGGACTGGTGTTTCCCATGTTCGCGGCCGCCTACTTCTGGATGCCCCTGTTTAATGGGCACCGCATGTCCGAGGCTTGGGCGCGCTGGATATTCGGGCTGGTATTCGCAGGCACCAACCTGGCGTTCTTCCCGATGCACATATCAGGCATGCTTGGCATGCCGCGCCGGGTCTATACCTATGGTTCGGATATGGGCTGGGCGGGGCTGAACATGGCCAGCACTGTTGGCGCATTGCTGCTGGCAGCTGGCGCCGCCTTGTTCGTGATAGACATGGTGAGAACCCTGCGCCGGCCGCTGCAGCCACACGGCAATCCCTGGCGAGCCAGCTCGCTTGAATGGCTCCCGCAGGACGAATATGCAACGCGCAGCCAGCCGGAAGTGCGTTCGGCCGAACCGCTGTGGCGCCAGCCGCTACTGGTGCAGGAGGTCGAGACAGGAATGCACTGGCTGCCAGGCAGCGTAACCGGGATGCGCGAGACGCTGGTGACCGGCTGGCGCGATGCCCGGCCCAGGCATTTGCTGGTGCTTCCAGGCGACAGCTGGCTGCCGTTCCTCTGCGCGCTCGGGACGGCGGGTTTCTTCCTGCTGATGACAGTGCAACAGGCTGTCGCCGCGTGGCTGTGCGGCGCACTTGCCATCGTCACGCTTGTGGCCTGGCTATGGCAGGCAGATCGGCCGCTTGCGCGGCATGCTGTGGCTACGGTTGCGGAAGGCGTTGAGGTCCCGGTCGGCGCGCAAGGGCGGCAAGAATCACATTCATGGTGGGCGACCTGGGTCCTCGTCGTGGTCGACGCTGCAATCTTCGCCTCGCTGGCGTTTACGCTGTTGCACCTGTCGATGAGGCTGGAAGTCTGTCCACCGCCCGGCGCCCACCTTCCAGGCCCGCCATGGCCCTGGATGCAGGGGGCGTTGCTGTTGGCCAGTTCAGCCCTGGCCTGGTGGAATGGGCGGTACCCGCCGCAATGGTGGCCGATGCTGGCGGCGGGCGTCTGCCTGCTCGGCGCGTTTGCGGCAGATCTTGCAGCGCATCGATATGCGGGACTTGCCCCGACGCGTGATGCGTGGAGCGCTGCGGTGGCGGCCTTGCTGGCTTATGAGGGGTTGCACGTTGCCGTGCTGCTGCCGGCGGCGATTTACGTTGCGGCGAGGGGAAAGCTGAGGGCGGCCAGCCGCGCCACGCTGGATAACACTATCCTGCTGTGGCACTGCGCCGTGTTGCAGGCGCTGGCGGGGCTGGCTTTGGTACGACTGCTTTAGAACGAGTAGACCAGCGTCACCGAAGTCTGGGTATCGGTATTCTGCTTGTCGATTGGCACGGTGGAGTCGTTGATGGCGCTGAAAGCAGCCTTCATGTGCATCGAGCCATTGATGCGGGCGCTCAGCGAAGTCTCGGAAGTCGAGTGCGTGTTCCAGGAGGCACGTTCGACCGTCAGCATTTGCGCGAACGTGGCGCTGTCGCTGAGTTTCCAGCGGAAGGCAGCACGGCCACGGAGAACGAGGCCGCGGTCTTCTTCGCCATTGGCGCGGGTCGCTTTGAAGAAGCCTGGGCCAGCTTCCATGTCCAGGGTCTTGTTATCGCTCTGGTATACGCGGAAGCCATGACCGACACCGACGCTGGCGCTGCGGGTGTATGCGCCGAAGCGGTCTTCCGAGAAGCCTGCCAGCACAAACAGCGTGGAATTCTCTTCCAGCAGCTTGTAACCGGCCTTGGCGCCAAACTGGTAGCGTTCGGCAGAACGCTGCTTGGTTTCCTCGCCGTTGACGCGCGCGCGGTCTTCCTTGAAGTAGCCGTTGCCGGTGTACTCATTGCTCCAGCGGAGGGTGTCTTGCAGGATTTCGAACCTGCCGGTGACGGAAGTACCGGCGGTATTACCGCTGGTAGTGATTGCGCCGATCTCGGCGGACAGCATCACATTACCAGTGTGGTCGACTTCGTTATCTTCTGCCAGTGCGTTGCCTGCGGCCAGGCCGGAGGCGAAAATCAGGGGTATCAGGTATTTCATAACTGAATTCTATCAGGGCTCTACGGAATGTGCCCGCTTAAGGCAGCGCAACACGAAGGTTGAGCGGCTGTGGCGAATGCCGGGCAGTTTATACAATTTTCGGCGCAGGAATTCTTCGTAACCCGCAGTGCCGGCCACGGCAACCTTGATCAGGTAGTCGTATTCGCCGGTGAGCAGGTAAGCCTCCATCACTTCCGGAAGTTCGGCCAGCGCAAGGCCGAATTTGTGCAGCATGTCGTCGTCGTGGCGGTCCAGCGTGACCTCGATGATGACGGTGTCCGGCAAGCCGAGGGCCTGCTGGTTGAGCAGCGCAGTATACCCTTCAATGACGCCGCTCTCCTCCATCGCCTTTACGCGGTTCCAGCAAGGGGTGGTGGACAGGCCCACGGTTTCGGCCAGTTTGGTGTTGCTCAAACGGCCATCGCGGCGAAGTTCCCGCAGGATTTTGCGGTCCATATCGTCAAGGTGTTCCATGATTTCGGCTAAATGAAGAAGATTCTTCTATTTTACATGGGAAACGAGGCAAACTTTGGATGCCTATTCCGGCCCGCCAGCCGGATAATCCTCATATGAATACCGAACAAAGAACTTTCCGCCTGCGCCTCGACCGTTGCTCCGCCATGGATGCCGCGGAGGCGGTGCTGGCGACGCTGCGCCGCGGTGGCGTCCAGCTGCATGCGATGCGCATGGCGCCGGGCGTGCATGGCATGAACCTGGACCTGGATGTGGCAGCCGAGGGCGAAGATGCCCTCGTGCTGGCCCGGATGCGCCTGTGTAACCTGATTGGCGTCTTGAAGATTCGCGTGCAGGCGCGCGCTTACGCGCCGATATAGGCGTACTTGAAACTGAAAACGATGGCGATCACCCATACGATCGGCTTCACTTCGCGGTAACGGCCCGTCAGCAGCTTGAGTGCTGCGTAGGTGATGAAGCCAAAGGCGATGCCGTGCGCGATCGAATAGGTGAAGGGAATCAGCAGGGCGGTAATAGCTGCCGGGATGCACTCAGTGGTTTCGTTCCAGTCGAAGTCGCCCAAGTCGCGCAGCATCAGGCAGGCGACGAACAGCAGCGCAGGGGCTGTAGCATATGGCGGGACGACGCCGGCCAATGGCGCGATGAACAGGGCGGCAAGAAACAGGATCGCCACTACCAGGGCAGTCAGGCCGGTGCGGCCGCCGGCCTGCACGCCTGAAGCGCTTTCCAGGTAGGCGGTGGTGCTGGAAGTGCCGAGCAGGGAGCCGGCTACGATGGCGGTGCTGTCGGCCAGCAGGGCTTTATTCAGGCGCTCCATCTTGCCGCTGACCAGCAGGCCGGCGCGGCTGGCAACGCCCATCAGGGTGCCGGTGGCGTCGAACAGTTCGACCAGGAAGAACACCAGCACAACGTTCAACACGCCGACGCCAAGCGCACCCGGCACGTCCAACTTGAGGAAGGTTGCATCAAGCGACGGCGGCGCAGAGAACACGCCATGGAACTGATTTCCGGCGAAGAAGAGGCTCAATACAGTGACGGCCATGATGCCGATCAGGATTGCACCTTTGACTTTCAGCCGGTCCAATGTGACGATCAGCAGGAAGCCGACGACTGCCAGCAGTGCCGGCGGTTTGTGCAGGTCGCCTACGGTGACCATTGTGTTCGGGTTGGCCATGACGATGCCGGCGCTTTTCAGCGCAATCAGGCCGAGGAAGAGACCGAGGCCGACGGTGATGGCAATGCGCAGCGAGCGGGGAATGCCGTTCACAATCGCTTCCCGCAGCCCCAGGAGGCTGACAACCAGGAAGAGGCAGCCGGAAATGAAGACAGCACCCAGCGCGACTGGCCATTTGATGCCCATGCCCAGCACCACGGCGTAGGCGAAGTAGGCATTCAGGCCCATACCCGGGGCCATGCCGATTGGGTAGTTGGCGTACAAGGCCATGATGGCCGTGCCCAGCGCTGCGGCGAGGCAGGTGGCGACGAACACTGCTTCTTTCGGCAAGCCGGCATCGCCAAGGATGGCGGGGTTGACGAAGATGATGTAAGCCATGGTCAGGAAAGTGGTGATGCCCGCCACCACTTCCGTACGCACATCGCTACCGGCTTCCCTGAGTTTGAATAGTTTTTCTACGATCGACACGACTGCTCCCCGGGTTGAACTACCGGGGAGCATACCATTACAGCAAGCCCAGTGCGCGGGCGATATCGTCCCATGCAACATACTTGAAGTTCTGGGCGCCGTCGGGGAGGCGCTTGTAGCCGTCCTGCACCACCAGCATGCCGCGTGCGAAGCTGCCGCCAAGGTTGGCAGAGGTGACGTCCAGGCCGTCGGTCTCGGAGGCGCCGTCAATTCCAGCCTCGGGGTTCATCCCGATGCGGAAGCTGCCGCGAATGCGGTGGGGTGGCGCCGCATCGGCGACTACATAGCTGTTGCTGCCCTGGCTTGAGACCACCAGGTAGCTTGCGTTGACGCCGTAGTAGATTGCCACGCCTTCGACATCGGCGCGTAGCGAGCCGCCAACTGGCAGGACCATTTTCGGATCGGCCCTGGCGTCGGCGCGTGCATCGATGGACCAGACGCCACGCTTCTCTTCACCGGCGAACAGGCGGCCGTTGCGGTCGTCGGCAACGCAGCCCTCGGGTTGGGTGGCCAGCTTGAAACGCCGTACTTCGGTGGCGGTGAAGATGCCCGCTGCGCGGCCGATGCGGTATTGCAGGTAGGTGCCGTCCTTGTCGTTGATGAAGGCTTCAAGGCCGCCGGTGGCTGGCTGGTAGAGGCATATGCCGTAGATACGTTCCAGCGGGGTCGGGAAGCGGGCTGCCTCAGCGACGGTGCCGACGGCGTCGATGGTGTACAGCACAATCGAGTTTTCGTCGCGCTGTGTGGCGGCCGCGAGGTCGTAGGTTTCGCCGCCCAGATTGACGCTTTGGCGCAGATCGACATTATTCAGGCGGCCGGATTCGAGCATTTGCAATTGGCGCCCTTGCAGGTCGTAGACGTGCAGGCCTTGCTTCTTGTTCGTGCCGAGCACCCGGCCCTGGCCCGGATGCTGGCGGTCGACCCATAATGCGGGATCGTCGGCGGCGTCTCCCATGCGCGGCATGTTTTCGGTCTGCACTTGGGGCTGCACGATGACTGCGGGCGGCACGTCACGGTGCAGCGCAATGGTGCGGCGGGATTTGCCGTCGGGGCCGGAAAGGACGACGCCTTCTGCGGCCGAGGCCAGGCGGTAGGTGACTGCTTCGGCGGCGCGGGAGGCGCGGCGGGACGCCGGGGGCGTGTTGATTGCCAGCGCGCGGCGGCCGGGTGGGCCTTCGGCGTCGGCGTTGTAGGCCCACACTCCCATGCCTTTTTCCGACACGACCAGACTGGCGCTGTCGTCGTGGACAAGACAATGCTCGCTGTGCGGCGGAAGGGCAAGCTTGCGCACCTGCTGGGGGCGCCCGTGCAGCAGCCATTGCTCCGCCTGGCCGTCTTTACCGGCAAGAAAGGCGTAAAGCAGGCCTTGGGCGTCGCGGTAAAGGCAGGCCGCTTCCGGTGCGACGGCGGAGCCATCGAGCATGGCGCCGGCGGCAAGGGTGCCTGCGGCTGGGTCGACTGCAACGGTCAACGCGCGCTCGGTATTGGCGTCGACGACGAGGGCCGTTCCGTCCCGATAGTCCAGATGTCGGCCGCGCAGCTGGATTGTCGCGCGTTTGCTGCCGTCAGGCGCGAGAAGGTGCAGGCCTTGCTTGTCGAGGGCGAGCGTTGCGCCGCCGGGCAGCGCGACAGTCTCGCTGGCCAATGCAGGCAAGGCGCAAGCCAGCAGGAAAGGGAGGGTGCAAAGGCGGCGCATCAGAACACGCTCGCTTTCAGGCCCAGCTTGTAGGTGCGGCCATACTGCTCGTACTGGGCGTTGTGGGTCTTGACGCCCTGATAGACGTAGTACTTCTCGTTGTTCAAATTGGCGACGTCGAAGCTCAGTTGAATGCCTTTTGAGAGCTGCCAGGACAGCGAGAAGTCGACCTGCTTCTGGGTATCGACGATGCGGTCCTGCCCGCTGTTCAGGATGTCTGAGCCCAGTTCCAGCAAGTAGGGCGATTTGTAGTTCAAGGCAATGCGGGTGCTGACAGGCCCGGCTTCGTAGCCGAGCATCAGGTTCATGACACGGTCGGACTGTCCCGGCATTGAAATGCGGCGAACGAGCATGGTCCCGGCCTTGCTGTCAAAGCGAGCGACATTGGCGCGTGAGCCGGTCATGGCGCCGTTGATGCCGACCAGCAGGCCATTGAAAGGCGCCGGCAGCATGCGCAGCGGCTGCTGCCAGGACAATTCGATACCTTTTACCTTGGCGGCGTCACCATTGGCATAAGTCGTGGCGCTGGTGTAGCCGGCCCATTGGCCGCTGCCCGCGAGATTCGTGGTGTAGGTGAAGTCCTTGATGTCCTTGTAGAACAGGTAGGCCGATACTGCGCCATCAGTGCCAATCACGCGCTCGACACCAAGGTCGAAGTTGCGCGATTTGAGCGGGTTCAGGTCAGGATTGCCAATCGTCGCTTCGGTTGCGCTGGCCAGTGCAACGCCTGGCGCCAACTGGCTGAAATTGGCACGCACAACGGAGTTGCTCCAGGCGCCGCGCAGGCTGGTTTCGCGGTCGAGGTCATATCGCAGTTGCAGCGATGGCAGCCAGTTGGTGTAGGAACGGCTGCGTTGCAGGGGTGTGATGGCATTGCCGCTGGTGCGCACGCCGGCAGCCGCGAATGAGGTGTGTTCGGCGCGCACGCCGGCCAGCAGGCGCCAGTCCCCTTGCGAGAGGGTGTCCTGGAAGTAGGCGGAATCAATATCTTCATCCAGGGTGAAGTCGTTAATCGCGGATTCTGTAGCCAGGCGGGCAGCGCTGCGGTCCAGGCCAGCGACCCGGGCGCGGATGGCCGCCGGATCGAGGGCGGTCCCGATCTGGCCGATCGGATAATCAAGCTGGTGGCCTTGGACGAAGGACGCCATCGACGGGGAGCCTGGAACCACCTTGCTGCCATAGCTCCACTGATTGGTGTCGTTGGTCTTTTCGCGGCGGCTCGACTTGGCACCGAATTTCATGGCGGAGCGCATTTCCCCCAGTGCAAAATCGTGACTGAGGTCGACCTTCAGGTGGTGCTCGGTGTCCTTCGAGTAGCGCTGCTGCAGCGTGATGGCGTTCAGGCTGTAGCTGGCTGGGTCATAGGCAGAGGCGGGGGCCGTCAAGGCAGGGCGTTTGCTGCCGGTGAAACTGATGCCCTTGAAATTGGCGATGCCACGGAAGCGGCCATCGTTCAGCGCCTCTGGCGTATCTTCATCAGCAGTGCTGCGGCCGGCTTGCACGTCGAGTTGCCAGGCACCGAGCTTTTGCTGGGTGCCGATGACGGCAGACTGGATCTCCTGCGTGTATTTGCGTTGGCGGATGCGGCGCTCGAGGCGGGCGCTGGACGCCGCGCCTTCCACGAGTGCGCCGCCGCTGACGTTGCTGACAGTGAGTCGGTCGCGCACTTCGTCGTCGCTGAAACGGCTCAGGAAGCTGCGCAGGAACCAGCTGTTGCCGGCTTCCGGCCGGTAGTCCAGGTTCAGGGCTGCGGCGCGGCGTTCGCGCACCGGCAGGTAGTCGCGCAGTTCAAAGCCCGACAGGCGCTCGCCATCCCAGGCGCCGCCCGTTTCCACGTTATCGGAGCCGAATTTTCGCTTTTCGCCGCTCAGGCCTACTGCCACGCCGAATTTGCCGTCGTCAAAGCGGCTGGCCCACAGCATGCCGGCACCTGGGCTGTTTTTTCCGGTGTTCTGGTCGTGTGACGCGGCTGCGTTCATGATCAGCAAGGAACCAGGCAGGTCGAAAGCCGACAGCGACTTGACTTCGACCGTACCGCCAAGCGAGCTGGCATCCTGCTCCGGCCTCAGGGTCTTGCTCACTTCGAGCGAGCGGATCAGGCCTGCCGGCAGCACGTCGAGCGCTACTGCGCGGCGGCCCGCTTCCGGCGATGGCACCAGCGCGCCATTGATGGTGACGGCGTTCAGGTCCGGGCCAAGGCCCCGTACCGTGATGTAGCGGCCTTCACCCTGGTCGCGCTGGACGGAAACGCCTGGCAGGCGGGCCAATGCTTCGGCGGCGTTCTTGTCCGGCAGGTTGCCGATATCGTCGCTGCTCAAGACATTGATGATGTTGTCTGCCTTGTCCTGCGCGGCGATGGATTTGGCCAGGACGGCGCGCTGCCCGGTAACGACGACGCTGGCGCCAACCAGGGAGGCGTCCGCAGCGTCGGAGGCGATGGCATTGGCCAGGGTAAGCACGCCGGCGGCGAGTGCGGTCAGTTGGGTTTTCATTGACATTCTGTTGGGAGTGGAAGAATGCAGCGGATTATGTGAAGCGTGGATGACAAGCTGGTTACGCGGCAGTGAGCTGAAATGACCCTGTCTCTGTCATGCGGCGGTCATACGGGGCAATTAAGCTGCGCGGTTATGCTGAAACTTCATCGACACTCCCTGGTGGGCGCGGCATCTGCCGTGATTGCGTTCCTGCTGCTGTATGCCAGCGCAGGCGAGACCAAGCCTTTCGGCGCCTGGCGCTGGCTGGACATCATTGCCGAAGGCGGCATGGCCGCCATGGCGGGGCTGTGGTTCGTCATGACGCTGAGCAGCCGGCCGGGAGGGCTGGTCACGCGCCTGCTGGCGGGTGGGCTGGCAGCAATCATGCTCGGGTCCTGGGCCGACTGCCTGGATGAATTCTTCCGGATCGACAAAACGGCAACCTGGGACAACTGGCTCGAAGCCCTGGTGCCATTCGGCATGCTGGTGCTCACGGCCGGCATCTATTACTGGCGCCACGAACAGTTCATGCTGAACGACCACCTGGCCAAGCGCGAGCGCCTGTTCCGGCAGCACCGTGCGTTCGACCGGGTGACGCAGCTGGCGGATGCCGCCTACTTGCGGCACCAGATCCGGCTGGAGCAGCAGCGCGATCCTTGCGGTCAGAGCGCACTGGTGCTGTTGGACATAGACGGCTTCCACCGCATCAATCGCGAGCATGGCCCGCGCGAGGGTGACCGGGTGTTGCAGGCGGTAGGCCATATGCTGTTGCTGAACCTGCGCAATGAGGACTTGTTGTGCCGCTACGCCGGGGACCGCTTCGCACTCCTGTTGCCCGGTTTGGACGATGCCGAAGCGCGCATTGTGGCGCAGCACCTGTGCGACATGGTGGCGAAGATGCGCCATCACGGGCCGCACGGGCCATTGCCGGTGAGCCTGCGTTTTGCGAGCGCAGCAGCGCATGGCGATGCGGAAGGCTTGCTGGCGCGCCTGTCGGCGGCAATCGATGGCGCCGACCGGGCGATGGCGAATCCGCCGCAAGCGGTGCCCGCGCAGTGATCCGCTACAAGCTGCCAGACGAGGCGACCATTCCGGCGCGCGGCTTGCCGTGGCACTTTCTGGAGTACGCCCTGCAACGCGATGCCCTGCCTGCCGCAATCGCACGCGGTACGGGGATGCCTGGCGATGGCAGAGCGCCCCTGCCTGCTGCCCTGGTCAGTCCCGCGCAATGCCTGCAGCTGCTTACGAATACGCTGCGCGAACTGGATAGCGCTGACACCAGCTTCATGCTCGGCCAGCACCTGTTGCCTGGCGCAGACCCGGCCCTATCGGTCGCATTGCGGCGCGCGGCTTCATTGCAGCAGGCGCTGGAAATCCTGTGCCTCTGGCCCTCGCGCCTGCTGCCGCTGTTGCGGCCACGCCTGCATGTCGCTGACGGCCATGCGGTGCTGTACTGGACCGACAGCCACGGAGCGCCGGGCCTGCGCGCAGCGCTGGTGGAAATGCACATGACGGCTGTGGTCTCGCTGGCGCGCTGGCTGGGCGGGCAGCGGCTGCCCTGGCGCTTCTGCTTCAATCGCGCCCGTCCGCGTCATATCGAACAGCATGAGGTGCATCTGGGCGGTGAATTGCGTTTCAATTGCCAGCTCGATGCCATGTTGCTCGATGCCGGTTCGCTGGCGCAGCCGTGGCCGGACGCCGGCGCCGGCGAGTGTGCGGCCGCGCTGGCGGGGGACAGCGGGTCAGGCGACGCGCCCAGCCTGGTCGATGCGCTTTACGATTACCTGTTGGCGGAGGTGCGCTGCAGCCCGACGCTGGAAGGCACCAGCGCCGCTTTCGGTGTCAGCCCGGCCACACTGAAGCGGCACCTGGCGCGCTATGGCACCCACTTCGTGGCGGAACTGGACCAGGTGCGCAGCCATGTTGCGCTGTACCTGTTCCAGTCGCGGCAGGCAGATAACGAAGCGGTGGCGGACTACCTGGGCTTCCATGATGCAGCGAATTTCCGGCGCTCATTCAAGCGCTGGACCGGGCTGACGCCAGCCCTGTTGCGTGCTTCGCTGGCGGGCTAGGCCAGCGCGAACAGCTGCGAGTAGATGCGCGCCGCCATCAGTCCAAGCGGCTGGTGGTGGACCGCCGGCCCCATATGGCGCGCCAGCATGGTCATGGCCTCCGCCTTGCCGCTGCAGGCGGCAATCTGGGCTTCCAGCAGGCCAAGGTCGCTGGTGATGGTTTCCCAGGCATGCTCATCGTCGTCGAAGCGGTGGCGCAGGATGGGGCGTGCCTGTTCCGGCGCCGGTGGCACTGCGGGCGCGTTGTCGCCGCTGAGTGGCGATGGGGCGAAAATGGCGGCGCTGGCGCTTCCGTTGCTTGCTGGGGGATCTTGCGGTGCTCCGTCCTCCGGTGTTGCCGGCAGGGTTTGCAGGCCGATGCGGCCCAGGCCATAGCCGAGTTCGAGCCGCTGCATGAGCTCCGCCGCATTCTCCGGCTCCGCACCCAGGATCAAGCGCAGCACGTTCACGACAATCGTGTCGGATTGCGGTGGCGGAGGTAATGCGATGCCCAGTTCGGCCAGTTCATGCAGGATCGACGGCTGGGCCGCGGGCTGGTCGGGAACAGCCAACTGGTAGCCCAGGAGCTCCGGCAGGTAGCGCTCGCCGGTGCTGGCCAGGGCTAGGCGGATGGCGCCCTGCACGAAGCCGCTATCTTCCAGGTCCTGCCAGGTGCTGCAGGCCTGGACGGCGAGCACCTGTCGCACTTGCGCAACATGGTTGGCCGCCGGCACGCCCTTGCCGAGGTAATCGAGGTAGAGCTTGACCAGCGGCATATAGGCGGCCTGCCGCCAATGGTCGAGCACCGTGTGCAGCCAGGCGCCCTCGACCAGCAAGCCCGGGGCCTGAACGCACAGGAAGCGCCGCGCCTGCGCCAGCGTGGCGAAATGGCGGCGCGGCGCGCTTTGCTGCCGGCCTTGCTGGTATTGGCGGAACTCTTCGGTCCGGTTGCGGCTGCGCAGTTCCAGCCATTCTTCCATTCCTTGCAGGCCGCCCGTCCAGGCGGGCGGCAGGGCTGCGGCCTCTGCCAGCCGGCGTTGCAGGTAGGCGGTCGCCGCGGAACGGTCAGGCGCCTCGCGCAGCAGCATGTAGAGCTGTTGCGACGGCCCGGCCGCTGGGGCCTGGGGGCTACGGCTGAGTGGAAGTGTGGTCATCATATCAACCAGTATCCAAGTGCAAGGCAGTGTTTCCAAGCAGAGAGATTCGCGCCGCAGTGTCGGACCAGTCTTACACGGTCGTGTAAAATCGGCCGCCATTGCTAAAACACAGGATCGCACATGCTCGACGCAATGTCGATGGACCAGTTGCGCACTTTTATCGCCGCAGCGGAAGAGGGTAGTTTTTCGGCAGCGGGCCGCAAGCTGCGGCGCGCGCAATCGGTGGTGAGCCAGACCCTGGCCAACCTCGAAATGCAAGTCGGCTTTCCCTTGTTCGACCGCAGCGGCCGCTACCCGCAGCTGACCGAGCAGGGGCGCGCCCTGCTCGATGCGGCGCGCGCCGCAGCCAGCAGCATGGACGGCTTCAAGGCCAAGGCGCGTACCCTGGCCGAAGGGCTGGAGGCCGAACTGTCGGTGGCGGTCGACGTGATGTTCCCGATCGCCCGCCTGACCGAGGCGGTGCGCCTGTTCCATCAGGAATTTCCCGGCACGCCGCTGCGGCTGGACGTGGAAGCGCTGGGCGCGGTGGTGCAGCCATTGCTGGCGCGGCGCTGCCGCCTGGCCGTGGTGGGTTCTTATCCGGACGTGCCGGCCGAATGCGAAACAGGCTTCCTGTTTGAAGTGCCGGTGGTGGCAGTCGCCGCTGCAGGCCACCCGCTGGCCGCCTTGCCCGCGCCGATTGCTCGCAGCGAGGCGGCGCGCCATGTGCAATTGATCCTGACCGACCGTTCTAGCCTGACCGAAGGACGGCAGTTCGGCGTCGTCAACCCCAACGGCTGGCGCCTGGCCGATCTTGGCGCCAAGCATGCGTTCCTGCGCGCAGGCCTGGGCTGGGGCGGCATGCCGCGCCACATGGTGGAAGATGACCTGGCGCGCGGCGCCCTGGTCGAACTGGCGCTGGAAGCCAGTCCCGTGCTGGGCTCTGCCTTCTCGATGTATGCGAGCTGGCGCAAGGATGCGCCGCCCGGTCCGGCAGGCCGCCGCTTCATCGAGTTACTGCGCGCGGTTTAGGGTGGCGAGGCCGCCGTTTCCGGCAGGCCGCGGCCAGTGTCGATGGTAAAGCCGTTGCGGCCGCGCCGTTTGGTGTCGTACAGCGCCATGTCGGCGCGCCCGATCAGGCCGCCGGCGGTTTCGGTGCCGCCGGCGTACAGGGCGATACCGATGCTGGTCGTCACGCGCAGCGGCGCGCCCAGCACGGTAAAGTCAGGCGAGACCGAGGCCATGACTTTCTCCGCCAGCAGCCGCACTTCGTCGGCGTGGCGGACGTGTTCGAACACGATCACGAACTCGTCGCCCGCCAGGCGGGCCACGGTATCGGTGGTGCGCACGCTGGCGGACAGGCGCAGCGCAAATTCCTTCAACACTTCATCGCCGCCGGCGTGCCCCAGGCTGTCGTTGATGTGCTTGAAGTTGTCGATATCGAGGTAGGCCAGCGCCATCTGGCTGTCCTGGCGGCGCACCCGTTCGATGGCCTGGTCCAGCACGTCTTCGAACTGGCGCCGGTTGGGGATGCCGGTCAGCGGGTCGCGCCGCGCCTGGCGCAGCAGTTCTGCTTCCACTTCGCGGCTGCGCGTGACGTCGGTGGTCAGGGCGTAGACAAAGGGCACGCTGCCATCCTTGCGCACGTCGGGCACGAAAATGGTTTCCAGTACGCGCAGCTCGCCGTGCAGGCGGGCCGTCGATTCGTATTCCGTCACTTCGCCGCCGAAGGCGCGCTCCAGCCATGGGCGGGCTTGCTGGTAGGCGCTTTCGCCGGCGACGCTGGCCATGGGGCGGCCGGGCAGGGTGTCGGGATCGGTGTCGAGCCAGCGCCGATAGGTGGCATTGCCAAACTGCAGGACGTGCTCGCGGTCGATGGCGCTGATCATCACCGGCAAATGGTCGGCAATCAGGCGCAGGCGCTTTTCGCTGGCGGCCTGCGCCAGCTCCGCAGTCTTGCGCTCGGTGATGTCGGTGCACATCATATAGAAGCCAAGCACGCTGCCGTCAGGCGCCAGGTCCGGCACCAGTTCGGCCATCAGGTGCAGGTGGCGCTCCAGTTCCTCGCCGGGGCGTTCGACGTGGATGCGGCGGCCGGCCAGCACGATATCGAAGCAGTCTTTCCAGCGCTCGAGCGCTGCCGTGCTGAACACTTCGTCGAAGCGCTTGCCGACCATGGTGCGCGGGTCGATGCCGAGCAAGAACTGGTAATGCTCGTTGGTGAAGCGAAAGCGCAGGTCGCGGTCGATATAGGCCACCAGGGCGGGGATGTTGTCAGCGATCACGCGCGCGCGCTTCTCGCTTTCGGCCAGCCGCTCCTGTGCCGCCTGGCGTTCGGCCGTCAATTCATACAGGGCTTCACTGAGTTCCCCGATCTCGTCGCTGGCGCCGCTGCGCAGCAGGCTGATGTCGCCGCCGCGGTTGCGGATGGCATGCAGGTTGGCGCGCAGTTTTTGCAAGGGCGACAGCAGCCCTTTGATCATCAGCCAGCTCAAAATCCCGGCCGCCGCGGCAAACACAGTGGCCCCCAGCGCCGCTTGCTGGCGCATGCCGATCATGGGGGCGAAGGCTTCGTCGGTCGGGTAGCGCGCTGCCACGATCCAGTTGGTGGCGTTCAGCCTCTTGTAGGAATAGATGCCTTCCACGCCATCCTTGTTGCTCGCTTCCATCCAGCCTTCAAAGCCGTCAAGCGCGCGCTGGGTGCCGAGGTTGAGGCCGGGGCGGGCATTGATATGCTCGAGCAGGCGCGCCTTGTTGGGATGATTGACCAGGATGCCGTCGGTAGTCATGATGAACATGAAGCCAGTCTTGCCCGGCTTCATGGTATTGAAATGGTGGAAGAAGTCGGAGTTCAGCAAATCGATGCTGCCCACCAGCACCACCTGCACGTCGCCGCCGCTATCAATGATGGGATGGGTCAGCACGACCACCGGCAAATGGGACACGCGTCCGCGCAGCGGCGGTGATATGATTGCCCGCTTTTGCGCCAGGGTCTGTTCGAAATAGGGACGGTCGGCCACGCTGGGATTGTCTTGCCGCGGCGTGCGCAGGCTGGCCAGGAATTTGCCGCTGCTGTCAAAGGCAGCCACATTGGCGAATTCGGCCGATGCGGATGCATGGCGTTCGATGGCGGCGTGGATGGCGGCTGGCGTGCGCTGGGTGGCCGGGATCGCCTCGGCAATGGACGCCAGCAGCAGGCGCTTGGTGGCCAGTTGCTCGTCGATATGGGCGGCGGCGATGGAAAGCAGACTGAACTGTTGTTGGCCGATCACGCTTTTCATGTCGCGTTCCGACATCGACAGCGCCAGCCAGGTCACGATGGTAGTGGCTGCGAGCACGAACAAGATGACCACGCAGGTCATGCGCGCGCGCAAGCTCCGTGGTAGCAGTCGGTCGAGGGCCATGGCTTAGTATTGCACACCTGTTTGCGAGTGTGTTCTAAAATCCAAGGCACGGCCTTAATTGGAAATAATGTGAAAAATGCAATGACGCTTGGCTGGGTGAACTGAGAATGGCTCATTTCCACCTGGCTTGGGAATTAGGCGGGGACCCCGCCCATGCAGGACGCTTGCGGGTCATTGCGCAAGCCCTGCTGGCACGCGGCCACGAGGTCAGCTTGTCGGTACGCGACCTGGGGCAGGCGCGCCGACTGCTGGGCGCGCTCAACGTGACGATGCTGCAGGCGCCGCTGTGGCTGCATGGCGCCGGCCAGCATGCGGCCAGCCTCGCCGAAATCATGCTCGCCTCCGGCTACCGCGAGGCGCAGACGCTGGACGCGCTGGTGCGCGGCTGGCGCTCAGGGCTGCAGTTGCTGAAGCCCGACGTGCTCGTGGCCGAGTTCGCACCGACCGCCTTGCTGGCGGCGCGTACCCTGGATATCCCGGCGGCAGCGATCGGCGCCGGCTTCACCTTGCCGCCGCCCGGCCAGCCCTTGCCCAACTTCCGCCCCTGGGAACCGATGGACTTGCAGCGCCTTGCCGCGGCCGAGCTGCATACCCTTAAAGTCATGAACACGGTGCTGGTGCACCATGGCGGCGTGCCGTATGTGCAGGCGGCCGATGCCCTGCTGGGACGCCAGCACTTCCTGTGCGCCTGGCCCGAGCTCGACCACTACGGCCGCCCGCCCGAGCGCGAACAGTGGTACGGGCCGGCTTTCGTGGCGCCTGCCGGCGAAGCGCCGCAATGGCCGCCAGGCCACGGGCACAAGGTCTTCGTCTACCTGCGCCAGGAACATCCGGCCCACGCCGTGGTGCTGCACGCGCTGGTCATGGAGGGTTGCCGGGTGCTGTGCTACCAGCCGGAAGTGGCTGCCGGCGCTGTGCCGCCCGTGCATGCCACCAGCCTGGCTTATGCGCGCGGACCGGTCGACCTGGCGGCAGCGCTGGCCGAGGCGCGCATCTGCGTCAGCCAGGCCGGCGAGGGCACGATTGCGCATTCGCTGCTGGCAGGGGTCCCGATGCTGTTGCTGCCGACCCAGCTCGAACGCTACTTGCTGGCGGCGCGCCTGGAACAGTCGGGGGTGGCGGTAAATGGTGGGCGCTTGCCCGGGACGGTGGACTGGCGCAGCGTAGTGCGCAGCCTGCTGATGGATGGGCGTACCTTGATGGCTGCACGCGGCATCGCCAACCGTTACGCTGGTTTTACCCAGGCCCAGATGGCTGACCGGCTGGCCGCCCGCCTCGAGCTGCTGGCGGCGAACACTTAGTGGGGCGCAGGCGGCGCGGCTGGCGGCGACGCCGGCTGGCGCTGCTCGCAGTATTGGCGCCAGGCCAGCTCTTCCAGGGCGGCGACGGCATCGCGCAGCCCGTCAAAACGCGCATCGGTGAAACTCCGGGCAAAGCGTTCGTGGAATTCTGCCCTTTCCTGTTCAGCGGGGGACTGTTTGCGCAAGTGCTCCATCATGATCTCCAAGACTTGCTGCGAGTTTGGCACCAGGCAATGATCGCGTCTGTGCGGCAGCGAACTTTGGTATGGGCATGGTTTGCTAAAACAATAAGCCCTACTAACATTCGGGCAATTCTTCGGAGTGAAACGTTGCGATTTGCGCCACAAGTCAGTACACTCGATTTAATTCACGGCAACCATTTAGTTCCGACAAAAAAGTGTATTCACAGGCCCAAATCGATCCGGTCGTCAGTTTCCTGAACACGCAAGGTGAGGCAGTACGCGGCACCATCGTGACACTGCAGCGCAAGTCGCTGGTGATGGAAGTGTATAACCCGTATTCCATCGTGCAGGTCAGCGAAGTATTAAGTGAGCTGACCGTGCGCATGGGCACCGCCAGCGCTTATATCGGCAAGGCCGTCGTCATCAGCATGGTCAACACGGGCCTGACTGCCGTGGTGTCCGTTACCCTGATCGACGAGTGGCGCGAACTGAGCGAGGTGGTGATGCTGCCAGGCGCCGTGGGCCGGGAAGCGAGCAAGTTCGTGCTGGACTGGGACGAGCGCTTCCGCATCCGCCGTGATTACCAGATTGCCGTCAACGAGTCGCGCGCCTACCTGGCCGAAGTGGCGCGCTGGGTCGAGCAAGTCGACCTGTCCGATTCGCTGCCGAAAGAGGGCGGCCGCCTGCGCGCCGATGTCTTCGCCGAACTGGCCGAGCCGCTGATCATGCGCGTGCGCCGCTATTTCGATGACCTCAACAAGGAAGCGGGCATGGTCGAGGCCGAAGCCGCCGCTGCCCACCGCGCTTTTGCCCAGGCTGCGCTGCACCCGCTGATCCTGCGCGCGCCGTTCGTTTTCCGCACTTTCAGCAAGCCGCTGGGCTATGCCGGCGACTATGAAATGGTGAACCAGATCCTGGGCGACCCGCGCCAGGGCCCGAGCACCTACTTCCAGATCGTCAATGCCGCCTTCCTGCAGACCGCGGTGGCCGTGGCGCACCGCAACCGCATCGATATCCTGGTCGGCTTCCTGAAGCGCCAGGCCGACGCGGCGCGCCGCGTGGGCCGGCCGTTCCGCGTGCTCAACGTGGGCTGCGGCCCGGCGCAAGAGATCCAGCGCTTCCTGCGCGAGTACGACGAACCGCACTGGCTGTCGTTCGAACTGGTCGACTTCAGCGAAGAAACGCTGGCCTGGACGCGCGGCCAGCTGGGCGCGATCAGCGCCGGCCTGGCGCGCCAGCCGGATATCCGCTTCGTGCAGGATTCCGTGCACAACCTGCTGAAGCGCCGTGTAGATGGCCCGCAAGTGGGCGCCGATTTCGACGTGGTGTACTGCGCCGGCCTGTTTGACTACCTGTCGGACAAGGTGTGCAGCCGCCTGCTCAGCTATTTCGCCTCCTGCATGCGCAGCGGAGGGCGCCTGCTGGTTACCAACGTCCATACCAGCAACCCGGAACGGCCGGGCATGGAACACCTGCTGGAGTGGTACCTGATCTACCGCGACGAAGCCAAGATGGAGCAGCTCATGCCGTCCCAGTCGCGCGAGCGCCAAACTTATGTCGATGCGACCGGCGTCAATGTGTTTGCCGAAGCGTCGCTGCCATGACTGGACCGGCCCCCTACGTGAGCCCGCAACTGCATTCGGCCTATGAGTCGGACTTGCGCGCCTACCGGCTGCGCTTCAGCCGCGGCGGCGCGTGGACCGCGATCGGCCTGGTGCTGCTCGGCATAGGCCTGGATTTCAGCCTCTATCCCGACCACCTTGCTTCGTTTGCGCTGGCGCGCGTGCTGGTGTCGCTGGCCATCCTCGGCATCATTGGCGTGATGCGCCAGCCCTGGGGCGCACGCCATGTGGAGGCGATGAGCTTCACCTGGCTGATGCTGCCGCAGATCATGATCGCGTGGATGATTGCGGTCACCGAAGGCGCTTCCTCCATCTACTATGCGGGCCTGAACCTGGGCGTGTTTGCCTCGGCCATCGCGTTTGCCTTCCGCATGTGGCAGAACCTGACGCTGGGCTTGCTGACCTATTTACTGTATGCGGCCGCCTGCTGGGTGCACGATGGGCAGCCGCCGGTGGGGGGTGCGTTTGCCGTCAATTCGCTGCTGCTGGCCTTCAGCGCCATTGCCAGTGCGGTCTGCACCTATTACAACGAGCAGGCGCGCTTCAACCTGTTCCAGCTGAAGGCGGAACTGGCCGACAAGAATGCCCAGCTCGAAGCCAACAACCGCAGCCTGGCTGAAATCAAGGGGCAGATGCTGCAGCAGGAAAAAATGGCGGCCCTGGGCACCCTGGCGGCCGGCCTGCTGCACGAAGTGAATAATCCGGTCAACTTCTGCATGATGGCGATCGATATCGCCATGGAAGAACCGGGCGCCAAGAGCAGCGAAGTGCTGCTGGAATGCCTGACCGATGCCAAGTCGGGCATGCAGCGCGTGCAGTACATCGTCTCGGACCTGAAGACTTTTGCCTACCGCAAGTCCGGCACCGACCATGAAAGCGCGCAGTTCCTGTTCGAGCGTGCGCTGGAATCGTCGGTGCGCCTGGTCGGCCACGAGATCAAGGGCATCAAGGTCAACCGCCATCTGCAGCCCGACACCCTGGTGCGCGGCGACGAAGCGGCCATCATCGGCGTGCTGATCAACCTGCTCAGCAATGCGGCGCTGGCCATGCGCAAGGGCGCCACGCAAGCGCCGGCCATCGACATCTATGCCGAAGCGCGCGGCGACCGCCTGAAGATCACGGTGCGCGACAATGGCCCGGGCATCGCGCCGGAAAATATCGGCCGCGTGTTCGAGCCCTTCTTCACCACGCGTGAAGTCGGGCAGGGCCTTGGGCTGGGCCTGTCGATCTGCTACAGCGTGATCCAGCGCCATGGCGGCTTGCTGGCGGCCGAAAGCGTGCCGGGCGAATGGACCAAGTTCACGTTCGACCTGCCGCGCGTGACCGGGGGCGAGAAATGAACGAGCGCAGCCAGCCAGCGACCGTGCTGTACGTGGACGACGAGGAGTTGGCGCGCAAGTATTTCGCGCGCGCGGTGGAAAATGACTTCACCGTGCTGACTGCACCCAGCGTGGACGAGGCGCTCGCCATCCTGGCCAAGCCTGACAGCGATATCGACGTGCTGGTCACCGACTACCGCATGCCCGGCCGCGTGGGCGGCGAACTGCTGCGCCAGGTGGAGCGCGATTACCCGCACCTCGTGCGCATCCTGGTCACGGCCTACGCCGACAAGGAAGTGCTGCTGGAAACCATCAATGGCGGCGACATCTTCCGCATCCTGGAAAAGCCGCTCGACGCCAATACCGTGCGCGATGCCCTGCGCCTGGCCAGCGAAAATGCGCGCGAGCGCGCGATGCGCCGGCAAAGCCTGCTGGCGATCGAGGAAACGGTGGCCTTCCTGGCCCATGAACTGAATACGCCGCTGGCCACCATCGCCAATTTCGCGCGCAACATCCAGCGCCGCGTCAACGGCCAGGCGGAAGACAAGGGCTTGCCGCTGCAGGCCGACATCGGCAATGCCGCGGCCCATATGAACGACAATGCGCGCTACTGCCTGTCGGTGCTGGCCTCGTTCGTCGAATCGGTCAAGCGCGCCAGCGTGGTGCCGGCCGCGCGCCTGGCCAGCGGCAGCGCGCAGCAGATGGTGAATGCCTTGCTGGGCGTCTACCCGCTGGCGCCAGGCCAGCGTGAGATCATCGAAGTCGAGGTGCAAGCCGACTTCAATGTGCGCGCCTCGCCCAACTGCGTTGCGCTGGTGCTGTCCTCGCTGCTGAGCAATGCGCTGCGTGCACTGCAAGGCCACCCTGGTCCCCGGATCAGGATCACTGTGGGCGTGGCAGACCGCCCGTATATCATCGTGGAAGACAACGGCCCCGGCATCGCGCCGGCGCTGCTCAACCGCCTGCTGCTGGACCCGGTGTCCATGCATGGCGGTGAAGGCGGCAGCGGCTGGGGGCTGATCTTCTGCAACCGCGTGATGCAATCGTTCGGCGGCCACCTGCGGGTGCAGTCGGAGCAGGGTTGCCGCACCACCGTCACCATGAATTTCCCGGAGTTAGAGAAGGAACGAGCATGACAGAACAACCGACCAAACAAGCGCCGGCGATCCTCTACGTCGACGACGAGGCGACCGCCCTCAAATATTTCCAGCGTGCCCTGGGTTCGCTGGCGCCCGTCTACGTGGCCGAGTCGGTGGAGGAGGGCAAACGCATGCTCGACGAGCACGCCGACGAGATCGCCGTGCTGGTGTCCGACCAGCGCATGCCCGGCGCCTACGGCAACGAGCTGCTGTTCTACGCGTGGGACCGCTATCCGCACATCGTGCGCATCCTGACCACGGCCTATTCGGAGCTGGAACACACGGTGGACGCGGTCAACCAGGGCCAGATCCACCGCTATATCCAGAAGCCATGGGACATCGCCGCGCTGCGCATGGAGCTGAAACAGGCGCTGGCCCTGGCCAAGCTGCAGAAGGAACATTCGCAGCTGCTGCGCGAAAAGCTGCTGGTGCGCCAGAAGCAGGCTGTCGCCAGCCGCATCGGCACTGTCTACACCTTGGCGGCCAGCCTGTCGGCCGGGCCTTCGTTCGTGCCGGTGGAAAGCTACCTGGCGGGCGCCTTGAGCGCCGGCATGACGCCGCCGGAGCCGGACTGGCTGATGCTGGACCACTCCGACCTGATCAGCTCGGAAGCCTTCCGCAGCGCCGCTTTCGGCTGCGCCGTGCGCGACCACCTGCAGGACCTCGAGCAGCGCTACGCCGATGCCGACCCGGCGCATGCCTTTGCCCTGCTGGCGGAAGCCTTCGGTCCGACCTTCCGCGCGGTCGACGCCGGCCATGCGCTGTTCCTGCAGGCGTCGCAACTGACCGAGTTCCTGGAAACGCCTACCGGCACGCCAGTGTCTTCGCAACACGCATTCTGGCTGGCTTGCCTGCTGTGGCTGGGCAAGCGCGGCGCTTCGCTGCAGATGGCCAGCGGCGCGCAAGGCGTCGAATGCCGCCTGGTGCAGGCCGATGCTGCACTGACCCCGTCGCAACTGGCGGCCTGGGTCGAGCAGTTCTGATCAGCGCAGCGCCAGCGCGCGCTGCTGCTGCGCGCCATCGCCCTGGCTGCCCATGAGCTGAGCCAGGCGGCGCGCGTGTTCGAGCATGGTGGCCGAAGCGCTGGCCGCCTGCTGCACCAGGGCGGCATTCTGCTGCGTCACCTGGTCCATCCCGCTGACGGCGCTGGTGACCTGTTCGAGGCCGGCCGACTGGGCGCGGCTGCCGGCCGTGATGCCCTGCATCAGCCCCGCCACCTGCTGCACCGACCTCACCAGTTTCTCCATCACTTCGCCGGTCGCGCCGGCCAGCTGGTTGCCCTGTTCGGCCCTGGTCACCGAGTCGCCGATCAATTGCCGGATTTCCTGCGAGGCCGTGGCGCTGCGCTGGGCCAGGCTGCGCACTTCGCTGGCAACGACGGCAAAGCCGCGCCCCTGTTCGCCGGCGCGCGCCGCTTCCACTGCCGCATTGAGCGCCAGGATATTGGTCTGGAAGGCGATGCCGTCGATCACGCCGATGATGTCGTGGATGCGGCGCGCGCTGTCGTGGATCGCGCCCATGGTGCTGACGACCCTGGCCACCATGGCGCCGCCCTGGATTGCCACCTGGGAGGCGCTGGCCACCAGTTCAGTCGCGGCGTGCGCGTCGTCGGCATTCTGGCGCACCGCCTGCGCCAGCTGTTGTACCGTGCCCACAGTGCGCAGCAGATCGGCGGCTTGCTGCTCGGTGCGCAGCGACAGATCCTGGTTGCCGCTGGCGATGGCGTGCGCGGCGTCGCTGATGGCACCGAGGCCGACATGGGCTGCGCTGACCGTCCGCTGCATGCGGTCGAAGCTCGCTTGCAGGCTGTGGCGGTCGGCCTCGGTCTGCACGCGCTGGCGCGCGAAGCTGATGGCGAAATGGCAGAGGGCCGCGGTTTCCACCACCACGTACAGGGCGTGCACGAGGATCACCGGCAGCGAAGGGCGGCTCAGGCACATGGTGCCGAAGCCGGCTTGCTGCAGGAAGTTGAACAGCAGGTGGTGCACGGCCACAAAAGCAGCGGCGGCAACGATCACGCGCCAGTCCTGGTAGACCACCAGCAGGGCCAGCAGGACGAAGATGCCGAAATGCAGCTCGATCATGCCCATTGCCTGGTGGATGTGCAGGGCGCAGAACCACATGCAGGCGATGCCGACGGCCATGCGGCTGGCCAGCGCCTGCGGCGCTTTCCAGGCCAGCACGGTGGGCAGCACGGCGGCCGGCAAGCCGGCCAGCAGCGCCGCCTGCCAGGTGCCGTACCACGGCGCCAGGCCCAGCGCGAGCGCCATGAGCAGCCACAGGGTCGGGATGAACAGCTTGTGCGCCTTGGTGTAATGGTCTTGCATCGGTGCCCTCCAATCATTTTTGATAACACCCATTGTCTGGAGTTAACACTTGCGTGTCGATCAACTAGTGAAAGTGGCCGCCCATTACGTGCGCTGTGCTTGCCAAAGCTTGGCTAGCATGGGAACAGCACGTGAAACAAGGAGGCCTATCATGCCAAGAGGAGCCAGCCCGAAACGGGAGCGCGAATACAAGGAGCTCAAGCAGGAATTCAAGCAGGAGCACCGCTACCCCGGCCGTGAAGAGGAAGTGGCAGCGCGCATCGTCAACAAGCAGCGCCGCGAGCATGGCGAGACCAAGGCGCAGAAATCGCGCTCGGGTCGTAAAGTGCATTAAGCAAGGAACTTTAAGCAAGACTTTCTGGCAACTTTTGGCTGGAGAGTCGGTTATACTCGGAGCTTCGGAGAACCGGAGCTGCCATGCCAGACGAAGCCTTGCCCGCACGTCCCTCGCTGCGACACAGGATTGGCCCGGCGGGCCTGGGGACAGTGCTGGCCGGCCTGCTGGCGGTGTCGGTCTTGCTGCTGGCCCTGTTGGCCGTCGCCTTGCTGGGCTGGCGCACTGCGGCCGAACTCAAACACAGCATCGGCCTCGGCCTGCAACAGCGCGCCAGCGACAGTGCCGACCTGCTTGACGCAGCCATGTTCGAGCGCTATCGCGAAGTCCAGCTGCTGGCGCGGCGCGCCGGCGCCACGGCCGGTCAGCACAGCTTGGCGCAACGCCGCCGCGAGCTGGAAGAGTTGCAGCGCACTTATCCCCTGTATGCCTGGATGGGCGTGGCTGACACGTCGGGCAAGGTCATTGCGGCGACCGGCGGCGTGCTGGAAGGCGCCGACGTGTCGCAGCAGCCATGGTGGGCCGAGGCGCCAAGCGGGGTGTATGTGCACGACGTGCACAGCGACCCGCTGCTGGGGCGCTGGCTGCCGGCCAACAGCGGCCGGGCGCTGCGCGTGCTTGACCTGGCTTTCCCCCTGTACGACGGCGCCAGCCGCCCGGCCGGCGTGCTGGGCGCGCAACTGCACTGGAACTGGGCGCGCGAACTGCTGGGCGAGCAGGCGCTGGTGGTGTCGCGCACGGGCCAGGTGCTGGCCGGGCCGGACAGCGTGCGCGGGCAGGCGTTGCCGAGCGCCGCCCTGGCGCAGGCACGCCTGCAGCGCGCCGGCTACGTGGAAGAGCGCTGGCCCGACGGGCGCAATTACCTGGTCGGCTATGGGCGCACGCGCGGCTATGACGGCTATCCGGGCCTGGGCTGGACGGTGCTGCTGCGGCAGGACAGCGACAGCGCGCTGGCGCCCGTGCGCCGGTTGCAGGCCGGCGTGGCCATGTGCGGCGTGGCGCTGGCCGTGCTGTTTGGCCTGCTCGGCTGGCGGATAGCGCGCAAGCTGGTGCAGCCGGTGCAGCAGGTGCAGGCGGCCTTGCAGGCCGTGGCGCAGGGCGCCGCAGCCGAAGTGCCGCCGCTGGCCGGCGGCATCCGCGAACTGGACACTTTGCGTGAGGCTTGCAACGCGCTGCTGCGGCGCCAGGGGGAGCATGCGCAGCAGCTGGCGCACGAGAAGGCTGAACTGGAAGTTCAGCGCGATGCCGGCCTGGCCGAGCTGGCGCGCGCGCAGGACGAGGGATGCGCACTCGCTTCACGCATGCGCGCCATACTGGACGCGACGCAGGAAGCCTTCATCGGCTTGAGCGGCGACGGCATCGTCACCGGCTGGAACGACAGGGCCGGCGAGATCTTTGGCTGGCAGCCCGCCGAAGTACTGGGCAAGCCGGTCGAGCAATTCCTGCAGGCCAGTGCCGGCCTGCTGGCCAGCCTGGGCGACGGCAGCGTGGGCCAGCCGGTGGCGCTGACGGGCTGGCGCCGCGACGGCACGCGCTTTGACGCCGAACTGACGCTGCAGCGCCATGCGGTCGATGGGGCGCAAGCGTACGTGGTGTTCGTGACCGATGCCACGCACAGCCGGCGCAGCGAAGAGGCGGCGGCCGAACAGCTGTCGGCCCTGGCCAGCGCCCAGCTCGAGCTGGCCGACAAGGAGCGCTTCCTGCGCACGGTGGCCGACCACAACCCGGCGGCCATCGGCTATGTCGACCAGGACGAAATCTTCCGCTTTGCCAACCGCAGCTACCAGAGCCTGCTGGGCATCGACCCGGCCGCCATGATCGGGCGCAGCATGAAGGAAGTGCTGGGCGAGGCCCTGTACCGGCAAATCGAGCCGCAGGTGACGGCGGCGCTGCGCGGCGAGCGGGTGCACTTCGAGACCGACACCGAGCGCGCCGGCTGGCAGCGCCACTTCATGACCGACTACATCCCCGACACCGATGCGCAGGGCGAGGTGTGCGGCTTCCACATCGTGGCGCTGGACATTACGGCGCGCAAGAAAGCCGAATTGCAGCAGCAGGAGGCCAGCCGCGCCAAGAGCGCTTTCCTGGCCAATATGAGCCATGAAATCCGCACGCCGATGAACGCGGTGCTGGGCATCGGCCAGCTGCTGGAGCGCACCCCGCTCAGCGCCGAGCAGCAGGAGTATGTGCGCCTGATCCGCGCCTCGGGCAGCGCGCTGCTGGCCCTGGTCAACGACATCCTCGATTTGTCCAAGATCGAGGCCGGCAAGCTGACCGTGGTGGCGGCGCCGTTCCAGGTCGATGAACTGGCCGAGGCGGTGGCGGCGGCCATGCAGTCGGCCAGCGTCGGCAAGCGGCTGGACCTGCTGCTGACGCTGGACCCGGACCTGCCGCCCAGCCTGGTGGGCGACTTGCAGCGCCTGCGCCAGGTCGCGCTCAACCTGGTGGGCAATGCCATCAAATTTACTGCCGAAGGCGAAGTGCGGGTACATATCGGCAGCAGCGCGCCGGGCAGTTCGATGGAGATCCTGCAGCTGGTGGTGAGCGACAGCGGGATCGGCATGAGCGGCGAGCAGCTGGGGCGCCTGTTCAATCCTTTCGAGCAGGCCGACACCTCGACCGCGCGGCGCTTTGGCGGCACCGGGCTGGGGCTGTCGATTTCGCAGCAGCTGGTGCAGCTGATGGGCGGCACGATCACGGTCAGCAGCGAAGCCGGGCGCGGCAGCGAGTTCGTTGTCTCGGTGCCGCTGCAGGTGGCGCGGCGCCAGCGCAGCGATGAGCCGGATGCCGGTGCGCTGGCCGGCCTGCGCGTGCTGCTGGTCGACGACCACGTGCCGACCCTGCATTACCTGGAAGGGCAGCTGCGGCGCTGGGGCTGTGTGGTGGAAGCGCATGCGGCAGCGCCGGCTGCCGATGGCGGAGACTGGGACGTGGCGCTGGTCGATTCCGTGCTGCTCGATGCACAGGGCACGGCCGCTTTCGAGGGCATGTGCCTGGTGGCGCTGAACCGCAGCCTGGACCGCATTTCGCTGCCGGGCGAGGCGGCAGCGCTGGCCAAGCCGGTGCTGCCGGGCGCCATGCGTCTGCTGCTGCAGGGCTTGCGCCAGCAGGGCACCGTGCTGCCGGCGGCGCAGGCCGCGCAGGCCGGCTACGCCAGCGTGCTGCGCGGGGCACGCATCTTGCTGGTGGAAGACAATCCGACCAACCTGGTGGTGGCGCGCGGCGTGCTCGAGCCAACGGGCGCGCTGGTAACGGTGGCCGAGCATGGCCAGCAGGCGGTCGATTTGCTGCGTGCTGCGCCGGCAGGCTTCGACCTGGTCCTGATGGATGTGCAGATGCCGGTGATGGATGGTTTCGAGGCTACCCGCATCGCGCGCGGACAACTGGGATTGCGGCTGCCGATCCTGGCCATGAGCGCCGGCGTGCTGGATACCGAACAGGCCAGGTGCCTGGAGTGCGGGATGGATGGCTTCATCCCCAAACCGGTCGACTATACGCAAATGCTGGCCACCATCGCGGCCCACCTGGGCGGGGCGGCCCGGGCGCAAGGAGCGCCGGCTACGCCCGCTGCCGGGCCCGCGCCGGTGCAGGCGCCAGCGCCCGCCCTTGGCGACGCCGACCAGCAGCCCGGCGTGTTCGCCATCCGCAAGCTGCTGGCCGTGATCGGCAACGGCCCGCAGCGCCAGAACATTGTGGCACTGGTGGAGCGCGTGGTGCGCCAGTCGCAAGCTGAATTCGACGCGGCGCAGGCGCGCTGGCAGGACGGCGATGCGGCGGCGGCGGCGGCAGCGCTGCATGCCTTGCGCGGCGGCGTCGGCAGCCTGGGCGCGCGCAATTTTTCCGATGCCACACTGGCCGCCGAACAAGCCTTACGCGCCGGCGATGCCGGCGCCGTGCGCGAGCAGTTCGCGCAGGTGCAGGCCGCGCTGTCGGCAACGCTGGCGGCGGCACGGCGCTGGCTGCAACTGGAGCAGCCGGCACCAGGCGCCGGCGTGCAGGCCGATTTGCAGGCGGCCATGGATACGCTGGCCGACATGCTGCGGCGCCAGGACCTCGATGCGCTGGTGCAGTTCCGCCAGCTGCGCCCGCACCTGGCCAGCCAGCGCGGCGACGACGCCGCGGCCCAATTGGAAACTGCCATAGAAGCGCTGGATTTCGGTACTGCGCTCGATGTCCTGAGTGAGGAAGCATGGAAAGCACCATCCTGATCATCGATGACAACCCCGACACCATCCGGCTGATGAGCGCAATGCTGCGCGAACAGGCGCGCGTGCTGTTTGCCACCAATGGCCTGGCGGGACTGGAAATCGCGCGCGCCCAGCGCCCGCAACTGATCTTGCTCGACCTGCAGATGAAGAGCATGGACGGCTTCGCCGTTTGCGAACGCATCATGGCCGATCCCGACCTGCGCCATTGCCCGGTGATTTTCGTGACCGCCAGCAGCGGCGTGGAAAACGAGACGGCCTGCCTCGACGCCGGCGCCGTCGATTTCATCACCAAGCCGCTCAGCGGGCCGGTGGTGCAGGCGCGCGTGCGCACCCATTTGCGCCTGCAGGCAGCGCTGGCCAGCCTCGATACGCTGGCGCACAAGGATGGCCTGACCGGCCTGCACAACCGGCGCTATTTCGATGAGCAGTTCGCGCTCGAAGTGGCGCGCCACCGGCGCCAGGGCGCGGCGCTGGGCGTGGCGCTGGTCGATGTCGACCACTTCAAGCTGTATAACGATCATTACGGCCACCAGATGGGCGACGAATGCCTGCGCGCGGTGGCGCAAGCGCTGGCGCAGTGCACGCGCCGGCCGGGCGAGCTGGTGGCGCGCTATGGCGGGGAAGAATTCGTGGTGCTGCTGCCCAATAGCTGTGAAGACGAAGTGCGGCGCTATGGGGCCTGGATTTGCGAGCATGTGGCCGCGCTGCATTTGCCGCACGCCGCCTCGCCGGTGGCGCCGCATGTCACCATCAGCGTGGGCCTGAGTTCAATGGCGCCCGACAACGAGGACACCGGCGCCAGCCTGCTGCAGGCGGCTGACCAGGCCTTGTACGAGGCCAAGCGCGCAGGCCGCAACCGCGCCGCCCTGGGTGGCGCGCCAACGGCTAGGTGCCAGGCAGGCTGATGCGGTTGCGTCCCATGTGCTTGGCGCGGTACAGCGCCGCGTCGGCGGTGGCGACCAGTTGCGCCGGCTGGTGCTCGTGCGATGCAATCGCGGTGGCGGCGCCGATGCTGACCGTGACGTAGTGCTGGGCTGCGCCGCTATTGGGCAGGCGCAGCGCTTCGACCCGGCAGCGGATCCGCTCTGCCACGATGGCGGCCCCTTTCAGCGACTGGTTCGGCAGGATCACGGCAAACTCCTCGCCGCCGTAGCGCGCCACCAGGTCGTTGGCGCGCATTTCGCTGGCCACGGCGCCGGCAATACGCTTCAGGCAATCGTCGCCGCCGACGTGGCCGTAGGCGTCGTTGTATTGCTTGAAGTTGTCGACGTCGACCATCAGCAGCGACAGCGGCTGGGCCTGGCGCAGGGCGCGCTGCCACTCGGCCAGCAGGGTGTGGTCGAAGCAGCGCCGGTTGGCCAGCCCGGTCAGGCCGTCGCGCGTGGCCAGCTGCTCGAGCGCGATTTGGGCCTGCTTTTCCTCGGTCAGGTCGCGCAGCGTTTCCACCACGGCTACCAGTTGCCCGTCGCTGTCGTAGATCGGGCTGGCGTCGGCAGCGAGGTAGCGGCGGCCGGCGGTGCGCGGCATTTCGCACCAGTTTTCCGCGCACAGGTTGTCCCTGGCGCCGCCCGGGCCGCGCGCCTGGCCGTCGTACAGGTCGAGGATTTCGCCGGTGCGCCCGGCAATCACCAGGTCGGCCAGGGTCGGGCGCTGGCTGGCGTAGAAGGCGCACCAGTGCCCGCTGGTGCCAAGCAGCTCGTGCGCCGGCACGCCGGTCAGGCGTTCGCAGGCGCGGTTCCAGATGATGACCCGGCCCTGGGCATCGAGCACGAAGGTGGGAATGACCAGCAGTTCCATCAGCTTCAGCGCAAAGCCCTGCGGCTGGCCGGGGGCGGGTGCTTCCATCAGATGGGAGATCTTGAGGAGACTATTCATTTGGCGGCGGCCCTGTTTGTTGTTCACTGCGTCGGGAACTTGATTGTGCCGCTGCCGCAAGAGGCAAATGTTGACGAAGCGCAAAGCCGTTTCGTTTCGTGAAACGCGCTATAATGTAGGGTTGCCGACCACTGGATGTACCCGTGACTTATAGCATCAAGGAAATTTTCTACACCCTGCAGGGCGAAGGCGCCCATGCGGGGCGGCCTGCCGTGTTTTGCCGCTTTTCCGGCTGTAACCTGTGGACTGGCCGCGAGCAGGATCGCGCCAGCGCTGTGTGCCAGTTCTGCGATACCGATTTTGTGGGCACCGATGGCGAGCGCGGTGGCAAGTTCGCCACGCCGCAGGCCCTGGCGCAGGAGATCGACAGCCTGTGGCCGGCCGGGCATGGCCACAAGTACGTGGTGTTTACCGGCGGCGAACCGCTGCTGCAGCTCGATGCGCCGCTGATCGCGGCCATGCATGCGCTGGGCTTCACCATCGCCATCGAAACCAATGGCACCATCGAGGTTCCGGCGGGCGTGGACTGGATCTGCGTCAGCCCGAAAATGGGCGCCAAGCTGGTGGTCAGCAAAGGCAATGAAATCAAGGTCGTGATCCCGCAGAAGGACCAGGACCTGGCCGCCTACGAAGGCCTGGATTTCGAGAATTTCTTCGTGCAGCCGATGGATGGCCCGCTGGCGGCCTTCAATACCACGCTGGCGATCGAGACCTGCAAGCGCAATCCGAAATGGAAATTGAGCCTGCAAACCCATAAACTGTTGAACATTCCGTAAATGCTTACCATTACCCGCAAGCTGGAATTCGATGCTGGCCATCGCATTCCGGACCATAAGAGCCAATGCCGCAACCTGCACGGCCACCGCTACACCCTGGAAATTACCCTGACCGGCAAGGTGATCGACGCCGAAGGCAATTCCGATAACGGCATGATCATGGACTTTTCCGACGTCAAGACCATCGCCAAGGAACACCTGGTCGATGTCTGGGACCATGCCTTCCTGGTGTACGAGAAGGACGCCGCGGTCAAGGATTTCCTGGCCTCGCTGCCCAACCACAAGACCGTGGTGATCGACCGCATCCCGACCGTGGAAAACCTGGCCGCCGTGGCCTGGGACATCCTGAAGGCCGCTTTCCAGGACCGCTACGGCACCGGCCTGCACCTGCACAAGCTGGTGCTGCACGAAACCCCGAACTGCTGGGCTGAAATTGTCGAATGAGCTGTACATGCGCGAGGCGCTGGTTGAAGCGCGGCGCGCCTGGGCCGAGGGCGAGGTGCCGGTAGGCGCTGTAGTGGTCAAGGATGGCGTGGTGATCGGCCGCGGCTACAACCAGCCGATCGGCCGCCACGACCCGACCGCCCACGCCGAGATCGTGGCGATGCGCGCCGCGGCCGAAGCGCTGGGCAACTACCGCCTGCCGGGCTGCGAGCTGTATGTCACGCTGGAGCCTTGCGTCATGTGTTCCGGCGCCATGATGCACGCGCGCCTGGCGCGCATCATTTACGGCGCCAGCGATCCCAAGACCGGCGCCTGTGGCTCGGTTGTCAATGTTTTCGAGAGCGAGCAACTGAACCACCACGCCGAAGTGGAGGGCGGCTTGCTGGCGGAAGACTGCGGCCAGGTATTGAAAGACTTCTTCGCCGAACGCCGCGCTTTGCGCAAAAACAACGTAGCCTGAGCGCGCGCCACGCGCTGCGGCTGCGGTGCTATGCTGAGCCATGGCCAGCGTTGATATAAACGGTATTACGATTACCTACGAGTCCAGCGGCGACCCGGCCGGACCGGCTGTGCTGCTGAACATGGGCCTGGCCCTGCAACTGATTTCCTGGCCCTATGATTTCGTCGAAGGGCTGGTGCAGCGCGGCTACCGCGTGATCCGCTATGACAACCGCGATGCCGGCTTGTCTTCCCATTTCGACCACCTAGGCGCGCCCAACCTGTGGCTGGCCTACCTGCGCCACCTGTTTGGCTGGCGCCAGCGCGCGCCGTACACCCTCAACGATATGGCCGGCGATGCGGTCGGCCTGCTCGATGCGCTGGGCGTGGCGGCGGCGCATGTCGTCGGGGTTTCCATGGGCGGCATGGTGTCGCAGATCATGGCGGCGCGCTATCCGGCGCGCACCCTGAGCCTGACCTCGATCATGTCGAGCAGCGGGCGGCCAGGCCTGCCCGGGCCGACGCCGGCGGCGCGCCGCATCCTGCTGCGGCGCACGCCGAGCGCCCACCACCGGGCGCGCGTAGTGGAGCAGATGGTCGATACCTTCCGCACCATCGGCAGCCCGGCTTTCCCGATGCCGGAGGCCCTGCTGCGCCAGATGGCTGGCGAGGCGGTGGCGCGCAACGTGAATGGCGACGGGGTGGCGCGGCAGCTGGTGGCCATTGCCGCTTCCGGCGACCGCAGCGCGCTGCTGCGCAAGATCCGCTGCCCTGCGCTGGTGATCCATGGCGATGCCGATCCGCTGGTGCCGTGCGCTTGTGGCATCGATACGGCGCGCCAGATCCCGGGTGCCCGGCTGGAGCTGATTGCGGGCATGGGGCACGACCTGCCGCCGGCCGTGGTTGGCAGGCTGCTAACCTTGCTAGACCAACATCTCCGGAGTAATATGGCCGGGTGAAAAATATCGGAATTGCCATTGCCGGAACCAGCGGCTATCCCATCGATGACGCCGCGCTGGCACGCGGCATCGCCCGCCTCGAGGCGCAGGGCTGCATCGTCCACAATTACTACGAACCGGAGCGCAAATTCCAGCGTTTCGCCGGCACGGATGGCGAGCGCCTGGCCCAGCTCAATGCGGCCGCGGCGGATCCAGACTGCCAGATTGTGCTTGCCTTGCGCGGCCAGTACGGCATCAGCCGCATCCTTCCGCACATCGATTTCCGCGCCATGGCCGACAGCGGGAAGCTGTTCTCCGGTTTCAGTGATATCACGGCCTTCCATATGGGGCTGTACCAGGCCACGGGCCGCATCAGTTTCGCCGGGCCGATGAGCACGGATTTCCTGCGCGATGAAACGGTCGAGTACACGCTGCAGCAGTTCTGGGATTGCCTGCATGGCCCGACCCATTCCGTGCGCGGTACCGCGGCGGGCAACCCGCTGGTTGACGTGCAGGGGACGCTCTGGGGCGGCAACCTGGCGATGGTGAATCACCTGCTTGGCACGCCGTTCTGGCCGCAGATCGATGGCGGCATCCTGTTCCTCGAAGATATCGGCGAACACCCTTACCGCATCGAACGCATGCTGCTGCAGCTGCATTTTGCCGGGGTGCTGGAGCGCCAGCGCGCCATTGTGCTGGGGGATATCTCGGGATACCGGCTGGCGCCGCACGATAACGGCTATGACTTCGATGCCATGCTGGCATATATTCGAGGCTTGCTACGGGTGCCGGTGCTGACCGGGCTGCCGTTTGGGCACGGGGAAGTGCGCTGCACTTTGCCATTTGGGGCACAGGCGCATCTTGTTTCCGATGCCGAAGGCTTCGACCTGACCGTAAGCGACTATCCAACTTTGTGATGAACGGCGCGGAAAGCTACTACCGCGCTACAGCGCCAGGCGAACACTATGCGCCGCTGGCGGGCCGCCATGAGGCGCGCATCTGTATCATTGGAGCTGGATTTGCGGGGCTGGCCACGGCGATGTCGCTGATGGAGCACGGCGAACGTGATGTGGTCCTGCTCGAAGCTGAATGCGTCGGCCATGGCGCTTCCGGCCGCAATGGCGGCTTCGTTTTCGGCGGCTATTCGCTGGACGAGCAAGCTTTGCTGGCGACGGTTGGCCCGGAGCAGGGCAGGCGGCTTTACCAATTGACCTTGGGTGCGGTCGACCAGATCCGCCGCCGCATTGGCCAGTACGACATCGATTGCGACGCGACGCATGGCGGCATTTACCTCGCCAACTGGTTCGACGACCCGCGCGTGCTGGACGAGCGCCAGCGCTTCATGCAGGACCAGCTTGGCGTGGAATGGGAGCGCATTGCGCCGGCCGAGTTTGCGCAGCGCGTCCGCAGCGAACGCTATTTCGGCGCTTTGTTCGAACGAAACGCTTTCCACTTTCATCCGTTGAAATATGCCCAGGGCCTCGCCCGCGCCTTGCATGCCGGCGGCATTCGTGTGCATGAGGGCAGTCGTGCGACCGCGATCGAGTCGCGGCGGCGGGCTGCTGGCGCACGGGGTTGGCGCGTCGCCACGAGCGGCGGCGAGGTGTTGTGCGACGAAGTAGTGGTGTGCTGCGGCGGCTATATTGAGCGCTTGTATCCGGCTCTGGCGGGGGCGATCCTGCCGATAGCCACCTATGTGATGGTGACGGAGCCGCTTGGCGACCGTTTGCCGCGAGTGCTGGCGACCGATGCCGCGATCTACGATACGCGTTTTGCCTTCGATTACTACCGGCCATTGCAGGACAGCCGGCTGCTGTGGGGCGGCCGCATTTCGATTCGTTCCCGCGGCCCGGAAGATGTGGCGCGCTTGCTCTACGAAGACATGCTGAAGGTCTATCCGCAGCTTGCACGCACCAAGGTTGATTATGCCTGGAGTGGGCTGATGAGCTACGGCCGCCACAAAATGCCGCAACTGGGCAAGCTGCCAAACGGCGTCTGGTATGGCATGGGATTCGGCGGCCATGGTGTGGGTCCGACTTCGCTGGCCGGCGACGTTCTTTCCGCCGCGTTGATGGGTGAACTCAGCAAAGTTGAGCAATTCGCCTCCTGGGGCTTGCCCACGACCGGCGGCCCGGCCGGCTTGCTAGCCGCCCAACTGACTTATTGGTACTTCGAGCTGCGCGACTGGATGCGTCAATAGAGGGGTGCTCGCGATATTCGCGAAAACTCTTATTCACTCTTAAACGCTCTTATTTCCTCTTGTTTGAACTTTTTCCCTCTTAAATTGGTCCAAACCGGCATGCCTTTTTGAAAGAAGGGGACTGCCATGCACAAGATACTGTTCAGTTTACCTGCGTCCTTGGAGACTTATCAGGCGCTGGGGAACTTCATGTTCACTCACGGCTTCAAGCAGGAGATGTATGAGGTCGTGGATGATGTTATGTCCGATTGGATGAGCAGCTATGCTGCCGCGAAATCACGGGGACCCGCGCGAACGCTGGCCGGGTATCAGTGGAAAGACGTATTTCTTCCCGCTGGCACGACCTTACGAAACGTCTATAAACGGACCAGCTATCTGGCGCACGTTGAAGGCCGCGAGTTACGCTATGAAGGGCGCAGCGTATCGCCAGCCCAGTTTGTGAATGCGGTCGGGGGATCGTTTCGAAATGCATGGGCGACCGTCTGGGTCCGTTTCCCAAACGAAAATGAATGGCAACAGGCGATGTCTCTGCGCAAGAAAGCGGCGAAATTTAAGAGTGAATAAGAGCGAACAAGAGAAAATAAGAGTCGCTAAGAGTGTTTAAGAGCTTTGCCCCAAATCGAAAAGGGTCCCCTGACGCCCGGCGTCTTGTGATGGTTTCAATAACGTTTGGACAGTCCATCCAGAGTGTGGCTGCTAGGCGGTCGCTCGCTCGCCGGGGTATAATGCCCGATTCGCTTTTTCCCACATTTATTCCAGCATGCTTTCTACCGCTAACATCACCATGCAGTTCGGCGCCAAGCCGCTGTTCGAGAACATTTCCGTCAAATTTGGCGATGGCAACCGCTACGGCCTGATCGGCGCGAACGGCTGCGGCAAGTCGACCTTCATGAAAATCCTCGGTGGCGACCTCGAACCGTCCGCGGGCAATGTGAGCCTGGACGCCAACGAGCGCCTCGGCAAGCTGCGCCAGGACCAGTTCGCGTATGAAGAAATGCGCGTGCTGGACGTGGTCATGATGGGCCACACCGAAATGTGGGAAGCGATGACCAAGCGCGACGCCATCTACGCCAACCCGGAAGCGACCGACGACGACTACATGGAAGCGGCCGAACTGGAAGGCAAGGTCGCCGAGTACGACGGTTACACCGCGGAAGCGCGCGCCGGCGAACTGCTGATGGGCGCAGGCATCGACATCAGCCTGCACCAGGGCCCGATGAGCGCCGTGGCGCCGGGCTGGAAGCTGCGTGTGCTGCTGGCGCAGGCCCTGTTCTCCAACCCGCACATCCTGCTGCTGGACGAACCGACCAACAACCTGGACATCAACACCATCCGCTGGCTGGAAGACACGCTGAACCAGCGCGATTCGACGATGATCATCATTTCCCACGATCGTCACTTCCTGAACCAGGTCTGCACCCACGTTGCCGACATGGACTACGGCACCCTGAAGATCTACCCTGGCAACTACGACGACTACATGCTGGCCTCCACCCAGGCCCGCAATCAGCAGCTGGCCAACAACGCCAAGGCGAAAGAGAAGGTCGCAGAACTGCAGGACTTCGTGCGCCGCTTCTCTGCCAACAAATCCAAAGCCCGCCAGGCGACTTCGCGTGCCAAGCAGATCGAGAAGATCAAGATCGAAGACATCAAGCCATCCTCGCGTGCATACCCGTTCGTGCGCTTCGAGGGCGAGAAGAAGCTGCACCGCCTGGCCGTGGAAACCCAGGGCATCTCGAAAACCTACGACCGAACCCTGTTCAAGAACGTCGACCTGATGGTCGAAGCGGGCGAGCGCATTGCCATTATCGGCGCCAACGGCGCCGGCAAGACCACCATGCTGCGCTGCATCGGCGGCAAGGACATCACTGGCCTCGACAGCGACACCGGCCTGGTGAAATGGGCGGAAAACGCCAACGTCGGCTACATGCCGCAAGACCCGACCGAAGAATTTGCCACTGACCTGAACCTGACCGACTGGATGGGCCAATGGACCAAGGAAGGCGACGATGACCAGGCCGTGCGCTCTTCGCTGGGCCGCCTGCTGTTCGGCGGCGACGAAGTCAAGAAATCGGTCAAGGTCCTGTCGGGTGGTGAAAAAGGTCGTATGATGTATGGCAAGCTGATGCTGGGCCGCCACAATGTCCTGCTGCTGGACGAACCGACCAACCACATGGACATGGAATCGATCGAGTCGCTCAACATCGCCCTGGAAAAGTACGCCGGCACCCTGATCTTCGTGTCGCACGACCGCGAGTTCGTTTCCTCGCTGGCCACCCGCATCATCGAGATCAAGGAAAACGAAGTCGTGGACTTCCGCGGCGGCTATGAAGAATACTTGAAGAGCCAAGGCATCGAGTAAATGAACGCAACCGTTGTACCGATCAAGACTGTCGAATTCGAGAAGCCAGTCGAAGGCGGCAGCTGCGTGGCCCATGCGTGGGCCCGCACCCCGGCACCCGTGCCGGCCAACGAGAAAATCCTGCTGAAGGAACGCATCAAGACCCTGCTGCGCGAGCGTAACGCCGTGCTGGTAGCCCACTACTACGTGGACGCCGACCTGCAGGACCTGGCCGAGGAAACCGGCGGCTGCGTGTCCGACTCGCTGGAAATGGCCCGCTTCGGGCGCGACCATCCGGCCAAGACCCTGGTGGTTGCGGGCGTCAAATTCATGGGCGAGACGTCCAAGATCCTGAGCCCGGAAAAAACCGTGCTGATGCCGGACCTGGACGCGACCTGCTCGCTGGACCTGGGCTGCCCGCCGGAAGACTTCATCGCCTTCTGCGACCAGCACCCTGACCGCACCGTGGTGGTGTACGCCAACACCAGCGCCGCCGTAAAGGCGCGCGCCGACTGGATGGTGACCTCCTCGATCGGCCTGGACATCGTCAAGCACCTGCACGAGCAGGGCAAAAAGATCCTGTGGGCGCCGGACAAGCACCTGGGCGGCTACATCCAGAAGCAGACTGGCGCTGACATGCTGCTGTGGCAGGGCTCCTGCCTGGTGCATGACGAATTCAAGGGCGTCGAGCTGGACCTGCTGAAGGCCGAGCACCCGGACGCCAAGGTGCTGGTGCACCCTGAATCGCCGGCCAGCGTGGTCGACCAGGCCGACGTGGTGGGTTCCACTTCGCAGCTGATCGCCGCCGCCGTCAGCCTGCCCAACACCGAATTCATCGTCGCCACCGACAACGGCATCCTGCACAAGATGCGCATGGCCGCACCGGGCAAGACGTTCATCGAAGCGCCAACCGCCGGCAACAGCGCCACCTGCAAGAGCTGCGCGCACTGCCCATGGATGGCAATGAACGGCCTGCGCAACTTGGCCGACGTGCTGGAAAACATGAACAACGAAATCCACGTCGATCCCGAAGTCGGCAAGCTGGCGCAGCGTTCGATCAACCGCATGCTCGATTTCGCGGCTGCCAAGAAAGCCAAAGTCGCTCCAGGCGCAGACCTGGCGCAAGAAGCGCAACTGTTCCAAGGTATCGGTCCTGCATGAGCACACTGAAAAACAAATTCGCACCGTTCGACGATGCGCTGGCGGGCGCGTATGAGCGCAACCTGCTGGCAGCGCTGATGGAAGATATCGGCACCGGCGACCTGACCGGCAAGCTGGTGCCGGAAGAGGGCCGCGCCACCGCGCGCGTCATCGTGCGCGAAGAGGCCGTGCTGTGCGGCGCCCAATGGTTTGAAGGCGTCATGGTGGCGCTGGACGCCTCGATCGGCATCGACTGGCATTATGCGGAAGGCGACCTGATGGCCGCCGACACCCCGGTCTGCACCATCGTCGGCCCGGCGCGCGCCATCCTGACCGCCGAACGTTCGGCGCTGAACTTCATGCAGCTGCTGTCCGGCGTGGCCACGGCCACGCGCCGTTATGTCGACGTGGTCGCCGGCACCACGGCCGCCATCCTCGACACGCGCAAGACGCTGCCGGGGCTGCGCCTGGCGCAGAAGTACGCGGTGCGTGTGGGCGGCGGCCAGAACCAGCGCCTGGCGCTGTACGACGGCATCCTGATCAAGGAAAACCATATCGCCGCAGCGGGCGGCATCACGGCCGCACTGGCCGCAGCCAAGCGCCTGGACGCCAAGGTCAGCATCCAGGTCGAGGTGGAAACGCTGGAACAGCTGGAAGAAGCCCTGAGTGCAGGTGCGGTTTCGATCCTGCTCGACAACTTCAACCTCGATATGATGCGCGCCGCCGTGCAGCTGAACGGCGGCCGCGCTCTGCTGGAAGCGTCCGGCGGCGTCAACTTCGACACCGTGCGCGCCATCGCCGAAACCGGCGTGCACCGCATCTCCATCGGTGCCCTGACCAAAGACATCAAGGCTACCGATTTCTCGCTCCGCATCATCGGCTAAGCTGGGCAGGCCATCAGAAATGGTGGCCCCCTGGATAGCTTCATCAATCTGGTGATCCAGCTCAACGTCCGCAGTACCTTGCCGCACTACCATGAACTGAGTGCGCATTGGGAGGCTGAATGGGCTGGTTCCTTGTCAATATCGTTGTACCTGTACTGGCACCGTTATGCGTGTCCCTGATCCTGTATTGCCTGCCACTGCCAAGATCGCATAAAAAGTTGTTAAGCCCGCTGCGAGCGATCAAGGACGGCCAGCTTTGCTGGATTGCATTGGCTTTCAGTGCTGCCGGGATCTATGAACTGTACGGCCGAACGGATGCGCCCTGGCTTCTTGGCCTACTGATGGTCACCTTGGTAGCGTCGAGCTTGCTTGCATCAGCGGGGGCTTTGTTTCAGACTTCCATAGCACTGCAACCGAACGAACAGTGGGCACAACATTTCCGCTGCCTGTTGTCGTCCATTGTGCTAACGGTTGCATCGGCAACCTGCTTCACAGTTGCACACTTTGATCAGGAGGTTCGATGATCAAGCGATGGCTGGCCAAGCGCTTCCGCAACAATGACGCAGCAAAAGACACTTTGACCGCAATCTGTGGCGGGAGTGGAGCGTTGGTATTGTTGGCTGTTTGCGCAATGCTTGCGTGGGAGCGTTGGCTGAAGTAGCGATGCCGGGGAGATTTGTTGCTGGCGTGGCGCAGTGACAAAGTGTGAATATTCAGGGGGCATTCTGGCGTAGAGTCGTTGCAGGAGCCGCCGCTCCGGCGTCTCCGATACCCCCAACTGTTCTGGAGGAGACGCCATGTCAGAACTTTTGCACATCAGCACAACGCTGGCGAAGATCATCGCCCGCACCCATCCCCAAATCTGGGAAGTGATCGGCGGCGGCCCGCTCGGCAAGAAATTCCAGCACGCGGCACAGCTGGCCGGCCCGCAACCCGATCCGTGGCTGCAAGCGCAGCTCGGCGCCGTTGACGTGGCCCAGCGCCAGGTCGACGCCGCAGCCGCTATCCTGACGCAAGGCGGCGACACCAAAAGCTTCCTGAAAGCCCTGCTGGACGACTGGTGCGGCACCGTGCCGCGCCCGCCGCTCAACTGGCCCGGCCACGGCCCGCGCCCACCGCACCCGCCGCGGCCGGATGAACTGGAAGGCTACACGCTGCCGATGGTCGGCGGCCTGGCATTTGTCGCGCTGAGCGAAACCATCGGCAACGAAGCGTTTGCCAAGCAGATCGCAGAACTGGGCGGCACCATCATCGACCGCACCGCGACCTATGCGCTGGAGCACACCGAGAAACGGCGCTAATTGTAAAAAAGCCGCCCGGACAGGGCGGCTTTCAGTGACGGCAGCAGGGCCGCTTAGTCTTGTGCGTAGATGTTGTTGTCCTTGGTCTCACGGATGAACAGCGCACCGATCACCAGGGTCGCCAACGCCACTACGATCGGATACCACAAGCCGTAGTAGATGTCGCCCTTGAAGGCCACCAGTGCGAACGCGGTAGTTGGCAGCAGGCCGCCGAACCAGCCGTTACCGATATGGTATGGCAGCGACATCGACGTGTAGCGGATGCGGGTCGGGAACAGTTCCACCAGCATGGCGGCGATCGGGCCGTACACCATGGTCACGTAGATCACCAGCACCCACAGGATCAGCACCATCATCGGCTTGTTGATCTGCGCCGGGTCGGCTTTGGCCGGATAGCCTGCAGCCTTGACGGTTTCGCCTACATCCTTCTTCAGCGCCTTTTCCTTGTCTTTGGACGCGGCGTCAAAGTTCAGGCCATCGGGAGTCATGGTCGCATTGAACGACTGGACTTCCTTGTCGCCGACCTTGATTACCGCCACGCTGCCGGCGGGCGCATCCTGGCGGGTATAGGCCACGGAAGCTTTCGACAGCATCGACGTCGCGATATCGCAGGACGAAGGGAATTTCTTCTCACCAGTCGCATTGAACTGGAAGTGGCACGAAGCTGGATCAGCCACCACGACCACTGGCGAATTCTTGATCGCCGCTTCCAGCTGCGGGTTGCCGTAATGGGTCAGGGCGCCGAACAGTGGGAAATAGGTTGCCGCTGCGATCAGGCAGCCGCCCAGGATGATCCACTTGCGGCCGATCCTGTCGGACAGGCTGCCGAAGAAGATGAAGAATGGCGTCGCCAGGATCAGCGCAATGGCGATCAGGATGTTCGCCGTGGCGATATCCATCTTCAGCGTCTGGATCATGAAGAACAGCGCGTAGAACTGGCCGGTGTACCACACCACTGCCTGGCCCATGGTCAGGCCGACCAGCGCCAGGATCACGATCTTCAGGTTTTTCCACTGGCCGAACGCTTCGCTCAGCGGCGCTTTCGACGTTTTGCCTTCAGCCTTCATCTTGGCGAAAGCAGGGGACTCGTTCATCGACATACGGATCCACACCGAGATGCCCAGCAGCGCCACGGACACCAGGAATGGAATGCGCCAGCCCCAGGACTCGAATTCTTCCAGCGGCATCGAATTGCGGCAGGCCAGGATCACCAGCAGCGACAGGAAGAAGCCCAGCGTTGCAGTAGTCTGGATCCAGGCGGTGAACATGCCGCGCTTGCCGTGCGGCGCGTGTTCCGCCACATAGGTCGCTGCACCGCCATACTCGCCGCCCAGCGCCAGGCCTTGCAGCAGGCGCAGGGTCACCAGGATGATGGGCGCCGCCACGCCGATGCTGGCGTAGTTCGGCAGCAAGCCGACGATGAAGGTCGACATACCCATGATCAGGATGGTGACCAGGAAGGTGTATTTACGGCCGATCATGTCGCCCAGGCGGCCGAACACGATGGCGCCGAACGGGCGCACAATGAAACCGGCAGCAAAGGCCAGCAGCGCGAAAATGAAGGAGGTGGTCGGGTCGCCCACGAAGAACTGCTTGGCGATGATGGACGCCAGCGAACCGTAAAGATAAAAGTCGTACCATTCAAACACGGTACCGAGCGAAGAGGCGAAGATGACCTTCTTCTCTTCCTTGGTCATCGGTGCGGCCTTGCCGCCGCCGATGCTCCGCCCGTCGGCGGTGCCAGAACTAATTGCCATGATGCTTGTCTCCAGATTAATAGTTAGCGTTTCAAATGCTTCAACGGCAGGATGCAGTCTGGACCCGGTTCCTTACGTCATGCTTGCTTGAAACTTACACAAAACTTACACAGCAAACAATTTAGCGAACGACCGTGCTAAAGCTGTGCTATGCTGGTTCGAAACACCTACTCAGGAGACCTCCATGACCGACGCAGTCATCGTTTCAACCGCCCGTACCGGCCTCGCCAAATCCTGGAAAGGCGCCTTCAACATGACCCACGGCGCCACACTCGGCGGCCACGTGCTGCAGGCGGCAATTGCCCGCGCCGGCATTGAAGCGGGCGAGCTGGAAGACGTGATCATGGGCTGCGCCAATCCCGAAGGCGCCACCGGTGGCAATATCGCGCGCCAGATCGCCTTGCGCAGCGGCGCCCCGGTCACGGTGCCCGGCATGACCATCAACCGTTTCTGCTCGTCCGGCCTGCAGAGCATTGCCGCGGCGGCCCAGCGCGTGATCGCCGGCGAGGGCGAGATCTTCGCCGCCGGCGGCGTCGAGTCGATCTCCTGCGTGCAGCAGGAAATGAATATGCACATGTACAAGGACGTGTGGCTGCACGAGCACAAGCCGGCGATTTACCTGCCGATGCTGCAGACGGCTGAAATTGTCGCCAAACGCTACGGCATCGCGAAAGAGCGCCAGGATGAATACGGCGTGCAGAGCCAGCAGCGCGCCGCGGCAGCGCAGGCGGCAGGGCGCTTCGACGCCGAGATCGTGCCGATGACCGTGACCATGGGCGTGGCCGACAAGTCGACCGGCATGCTGGGCACGCGCCAGGTCACGATCGCAGCCGACGAGGGCATCCGCGCCGACACGACCATCGAAGCGGTGCGCGGCATCCGCACGGCGGTGCCGGGCGGCGTGATCACGGCCGGCAATGCCAGCCAGTTTTCCGACGGTGCGTCCTGCGCCATCGTCATGAGCGACCGCGCGGCTGCCGGCAAAGGCCTGCAGCCGCTGGGCATCTTCCGCGGCTTTGCTGTCGCCGGCTGCGAGCCGGACGAAATGGGCATCGGCCCCGTGTTTGCCGTGCCCAAGCTGCTGCAGCGCGCCGGCCTCAAAGTCGAGGATATCGGCCTGTGGGAATTGAACGAAGCCTTTGCTGTGCAGGTGCTGTACTGCGCCGACAGGCTGGGCATCCCGCTGGATCGCCTGAACGTGAACGGCGGCGCGATCGCCGTCGGCCATCCCTACGGCGTGTCAGGTGCGCGCATGGTCGGCCACGCGCTGATTGAAGGCAAGCGGCGCGGCGTGAAATACGTGGTGGTCACCATGTGTATCGGTGGCGGCCAGGGCGCAGCGGGCCTGTTCGAGGTGGTGTGATGTCGTCCCGGCTGCTGAATCGCCGCGATGTCGAATTCATGCTGTATGACTGGCTCGACGCCGAAAGCCTCGCGCGACGTCCGCGCTTTGCCGACCATAGCCGGGAAACCTTCACGGCCGCCCTCGACACGGCCGAACAGATTGCGGCCGACCTGTTTGCCCCGCACAACAAGCTGAGCGACCAGCAGGAACCGCAGTTCGACGGCGAACGCGTCACCGTGATCCCCGAGGTCAAGCGCGCGCTGGACGCCTTCTCCGCAGCAGGCCTGATGGCTGCCGGCCAGGATTACGCGCTGGGCGGCATGCAATTGCCGCTGACGGTGGAGAAGGCGATTACCGCCTACTTCACGGCCGCCAACATGGCCACGGCCAGCTACGCCTTCCTCACCATCGGCAATGCCAACACGCTGCTCAAGTGCGCCTCCAGCGCGCAGGTCGAACACTTCGTGCGGCCGATGCTGGAAGGGCGCTGGTTCGGCACCATGTGCCTGAGCGAGCCGCAAGCCGGCTCCAGCCTGTCCGACATCACCTCGCGCGCCGAGCCCGATCCCGACGCGGCCGGCCAGTACCGCCTGACCGGCAACAAGATGTGGATTTCCGCCGGCGAGCATGAACTGGCCGAGAACATCGTCCACCTGGTGCTGGCCAAGATCCCCGGCGCCGACGGCAGGCTGGTGCCGGGAGTAAAAGGCATTTCGCTGTTCATCGCTCCCAAATTTCTCGACAACGGCGAGCGCAACGACATCGCCCTGGCTGGCCTGAACCACAAGATGGGCAACCGCGGCACCACCAACTGCCTGCTGAACTTCGGCGAAGGGCGCTGGCAGCCGGGCGGGCGCAGCGGCGCCATCGGCTACCTGGTCGGCCGCGAAGGCCAGGGGCTGCTCAATATGTTCCACATGATGAACGAGGCGCGCATCGGCGTCGGCCTGGCAGCGGCGGTGCTGGGCTACACCGGCTACCTGCACGCGCTAGATTATGCCCGCGAGCGCCCGCAAGGCCGCCACCCGGCCGCCAAGGACCCATCTTCGCCGCAGCTGCCGATCATCGCCCACACCGACGTGCGCCGCATGCTGCTGGCGCAAAAGGCGTACGTTGAAGGCGCACTCGGCCTGTGCCTGTACAGCGCGCGCCTGGTCGACGACGAGCATACCGGCGACACGCCGGAAATCCGCCAGCGTGCCGGCCGCCTGCTGGAATTCCTGACGCCGATCACCAAGTCCTGGCCTTCGCAGTGGGGGCTGGAAGCCAACAACCTGGCGATCCAGGTGCACGGCGGCTACGGCTACACGCGCGAGTACAACGTTGAGCAGTTCTACCGCGACAACCGCCTGAACCAGATCCACGAAGGCACGCACGGCATCCACGGCCTGGACCTGCTGGGCCGCAAAGCCAGCATCCATGACGGCGCCCTGCTCAGGACCATGGCCGAAGAAGTGCGTGCCACCGTGCAAAGCGCACGCCGTGCAGGCCGCGGCGCCGGTGCCCGCCAGTTGCTGGGCCACGCCAACGCGCTCGACGCCGCCTGGCGCCGGGTTGAAGAAGTCACGCAGGCCCTGTATGCTGCCCCCGACCTTAACCAGACCTTGGCCAACGCCACGGTCTACCTCGAGGCGGTGGGACATGTGGTGGTTGCCTGGATCTGGCTGCAGCAAGCAATGGCGGCCGTGGCCAGGCTGCCGGAAGACGACAGCTTCCGGCGCGGCAAACTGCAAGCCTGCCGCTATTTCTACCAATGGGAGCTGCCCAAGGTTCAGCCGCAACTGGACTTGCTGGCCGCCCTCGACACCACCACGCTCGACATGCAGGACGCGTGGTTCTGAGGATTAGCGAATGATCAAGCACATCGTCATGTGGAAGCTGAAAGAGCACGCCGAAGGCGCCGACCGCGCCACGAACGCCGCCAGGATGAAGGAACAGCTGCTGGCCTGCGCCGGCATCGTGCCAGGCATCCTGAAACTCGAAGTCGGCATCGCCGAAGCAGGCCTGGAAGCGACCTACGACGTCGTGCTGTACTCCGAATTCGACAGCAAGGAAGCGCTCGACGCTTACCAGTCGCACCCGCAGCACCAGGCACTTAAACCCTTCTTCAGCGCTGTGCGCGATGCGCGCCAGTGCATGGATTACTCAATATAAGGACTCGATCATGCGAACTACCCAGCAACTCTTCGACCTCAAAGGCAAAACCGCCCTGGTGACCGGCGGCTCGCGCGGCCTGGGCCTGCAAATGGCCCTGGCGCTGGGCGAACTGGGCGCCAAGGTGGTGGTCACCTCGCGCAAGCAGGCCGACCTGGACGAAGCGGTGGCGGTGCTGAAAGAGAATGGCGTCGAAGCCTTCGCCATCGCCGCCGACCTGGGTAAGGAAGCATCGATCGACCCGCTGGTGGACGCGGCGCTGCAGGCTCTGGGCGGCCATATCGACATCCTGGTCAACAACGCCGGCGCCACCTGGGGCGCGCCGGCCGAAGACTACCCGCTGGAAGCGTGGGACAAGGTGATGAACCTGAACGTGCGCAGCATTTTCCTGCTGTCGCAGGCCGTCGGCAAACGCTCGATGATCCCGCGCCGCGCCGGCCGCATTATCAATATCGCATCGATCGCCGGCCTGGCCGGCAATGGCCCCGGCACCATGAAGACCGTCGCTTACAATACGTCCAAGGCGGCCTTGATCAACTTCACCCGCGCCCTTGCAGGCGAGTGGGGCGAATACGGCATCAACGTCAATGCGCTGGCGCCGGGCTTCTTCCCGTCCAAGCTGAGCGCAGGCGTGATCAAGGCCATGGGCGAAGACAAGCTGGCAGCGGCAGCACCGCTGCAGCGCCTGGGCGGCGACGAAGACCTGAAGGGCGCAGTTGCGCTGTTCGCTTCCGACGCCGGCCGGCATATCACTGGCCAGGTCCTCGCAGTAGACGGCGGGGTCTCGGCAGTCTAAGGAGTTTGCATGACCAAGTATCATCGCATCGTGCTGGCCTCGCGCCCGCGCGGTGCCGTCGTGCCGGAAAATTTCCGGCTTGAAGAAGTCGACGTGCCGGCACTGGCCGAGGGCCAGCTGCTGGTGCGCAACCATTACCTGTCGCTCGATCCCTATATGCGTGGCCGCATGAGCGAAGCGAAAAGCTACGCCGCGCCGCAGCCGCTCGAGCAGACCATGATCGGCGGCACCGTCGGCGAAGTGGTCGAATCGCGCAACGCCAATTTCGCTGTCGGCGAGTTCGTGGCCGGCATGTTCGGCTGGGCCGAAATGGGCGTGTCCGACGGCACTGACTTGCGCAAGGTGGACACCAGCGTGATCCCGGCCTCGGCCCATTTGGGCGTGGTCGGCATGCCCGGCATGACCGCCTGGTACGGCATGCACGAAATCCTGCGGCCCAAGCTGGGCGAGACCGTGGTCGTATCCGCCGCCAGCGGCGCGGTCGGCAGCGCCGTCGGCCAGCTGGCCAGGCTGGCCGGCTGCCGCGCCGTCGGTATTGCCGGCGGCAGGGAGAAGTGCGACTACGTGGTGCGCGAACTTGGCTTTGACGCCTGTGTCGATTACAAGGCGGGCAACCTGAAGGCCGACCTGGCCGCCGCCACGCCGGATGGCATCGACGCCATTTTCGAGAACGTCGGGGGAGAAGTGTTCGATGCCGCGCTGGGCCGCAGCAACGCCTTCGCGCGCGTCGCCCTGTGCGGGCTGCTGGCCGGCTACACCGGCGCCGAGATCCCGATCCGCAACGCCAAGAAGCTGCTCCTGAGCCGCATCACGCTGCGCGGCTTCATCGTCACCGAGCATATGGACATGTGGCCGCAAGGCCTGTCCGAAATGGGCAGGCTGGTCGCAGCCGGCAAGCTCAAATACCGCGAAACCGTTTCCCAGGGCCTGGCCTCGGCGCCGCACGCCCTTATCGGCCTGCTGCAAGGCCACAACTTCGGCAAACAACTTGTGAAACTCACTCCATGAAAAACTTCCAAGGCAAGGTTGCAGTAATTACCGGTGGCGCGAGCGGCTTTGGCCGCGAATTCGCGCTGAAAGCCCACTCGCTCGGCATGAAGCTGGTGCTGGCTGACGTCCAGCAGGACGCGCTCGACGCCACGGCGGCGGAGCTGCGCGGGCAGGGCGCCCAGGTCGTGGCCGTGCGCTGCGACGTGTGCAAGTCGGACGACGTGCAGGCATTGGCCGATGCGGCCATGCGCGAGTTCGGCGCGGTACACCTTGTCTTCAACAACGCGGGCGTCGGCTTCGGCGGCCTGCTGTGGGAAGCGACGGAAGCCGATTGGGACTGGGTGATGGGCGTCAACGTCTCCGGCGTGATCCACGGCGTGCGCATCTTCACGCCTTTGATGCTGGAATGCGCCAAGCGCGAACCCGGCTACGAAGGCCACATCGTCAATACATCCTCCATGGCTGGCGTGCTTTGCCCGCCGGTGATGGGCGTCTACAACGTGTCCAAGCATGCCGTGGTGGCGCTGACCGAAAGCCTGTACCACGACCTGTCGCTGGTGCAGGCGCCAATCGGCGCCTCGGTGCTGTGCCCCTTCTTCGTCCCGACCGGCATCCACCAGTCGCACCGCAACCGCCCCGGCGACAAACCGATGGAGGGCAGGCCGACTGCCAGCCAGATGGCGGCGCAAGCCATGGTGACCAAGGCCGTCACCTCCGGCAAGGTATCGGCGCACGATGTGGCGGAACTGACCTTTGCCGCCATCGCCGGCGACAAGTTCTACATCTTCACCCACCCGCAAGCGCTGGACGGGGTGGCGCAACGGGCGCGCGACATGGTGGCGCAGAACAACCCGGCCGACCCTTACGAAGCCACGCCCCAGGTTCGTGAGGCTTTGCGCGCAATGTTGTGAGAGAATGCGCGGCATGACGACAACACTCCGCTTTGGCGATTGGGCCGCCATGCAGGCCGACGCAAAACCGATCCGCATGGAAGTCTTCGTGCAGGAACAGAACGTGCCTGCCGACCTGGAAATGGACGACAGGGATGCCGTCTGCCTGCATGCAGTCGCTTACGACGCCGCCGGCACGCCGCTTGGCACCGGCCGCCTGCTGCCGGATGGCCATATCGGCCGCATGGCAGTGCTGCGCAGCGCGCGCGGCGCCGGCGTGGGCGGCGCCATCCTCAAAGGCTTGATGGAAAAGGCCCGCGAGCGGGGCGACGAAAAGGTTGTCCTCAGCGCCCAGACCCATGCGGCGGAGTTTTACCTGGCCCACGGCTTCGCCATGGCAGGTGATGTCTTCCATGAAGCGGGCATTCCCCACATCGAAATGCACTACGAATTCTAGGAGTTGAAAATGAAACGTTCGATCATCGCGCTCGGTGTTTGCGCAGTGTTTGGCGCGGGTTTCCTCGCCGGTTCCATCAGCCCGATCCAGGTGGCGCAGGCCCAGGTTGGCGGCGCCGCCATGCCCTGGCCGGCTGCCGCCGCAGCACCTGCCACGGCCAACGGCCCGACCCATTTCTATGCCATCGATACCGGCACCCGCACCCTGATTTCCTGCACCCGCCAGGGCAAGGAAAAACCGTCCTGCGTGCGCGAGCAGCTTCCTTAACGGATCTGGATTTCGTGCAGTTCGGCCGGCGCGTCAGAGTACAGCTTGACGACGGTCGAACTGCGCGTGCCGTAGTTCGGCGATTCGATCTTCACGGCTGACAGCAACCGTTCCAGTTCCAGCGGCACGCCGGTTTCCGGTAAACGCATGTCGGGCGCGCGGGTCGTGTCGGACAGCATCTCGAAGTAGGCGTCTTCCGGCGCACCAAGGCATAGCAGGCTGGCAAATTGCGCCTTGGTCTTCAGCACCTTGGGCCAGGCCGAGTCGAGCAGGGCGTTCGACAGGCCATAAATCCCCGGCTCCAGCGGCTTGCTGTTGCGCGCATCATCACTTCCCTTGTTCGAGTACCAGACCAGCTCCCTGCCGTCGCACAGGACCAGGTTGAAACCATTGTATTCCGCGGCGCGCGGCGCAATCTGCGCCACATACTCCTGCGCCGTCACGTCGCTGGCCAGGAAATCGGCCACCAGCTGGCCTCGCGAAGGCGCCAGCGGGTTGTGTTCTTGCGGATTGCGCACATTAGTGATTGCCGCGAAGCGGGAAGGCCCGCCGAAACCCGCTTCCGCGTTCGCGCCGTCCGCGCCGGCGGGCCGGGTGATGCCCATCCAGCTTCCGCCTGCCTTCAGGTCGCGCCCTGCATAAATATGCGGTGCGTCAGGCCACGGCGCGGCAGGCGTCGTATCCCGGTCGAAAAATTCATCCCGGTTGGCAGCCGCAATCAGCGGTACCCCCGGCACCACCTGCCAGGCAAAGACAATCAGGCACATGGCGGCAAATCCTCAAAGATCTCAACATGGCGTGGACCGGCGATCCAGCGCGCCAGCCCGGCTTTGGCCACTGCCGCATCGAGCGCAGCAAGGAAGGAAGCGCCCGCAACCGCCGGATAAACCTCCATCCAGGTCTGTACGCCGTCTGGCGCTTCCGGCCGCCGTTTGAGCTGCGCCGCCACGCCATGCGCCGCCGCCAGCGCCGACTGCATGGCAATAACCGCCCCCTGCAGGCCAGCCGCCTGTGCGGCCTGCACCTTGTAATACACGTAGAGGTCCATGTTCAGACGTCGAGCTTATCCAGCGCGTAGGGCAGGGGCTTGAACTGCAAAGCCGGCCCGCTGGCCGAGCCGAAGCGCACCTCGCCCGCTTCCAGCGCCTCCAGCTTCATTTCCACCAGCGCATCGATACCACCGGCTCCGTTGCGCGCGGCGTTGACCACCATGCCGCACGGTTGTTCGGGATCGGCCGGGGAAAATACTTCGGCGCCCGGCGCCGCCGACAAATCGGCGATGGTCGCCAGTGCGGTGCGTCGTTTCAGCTTGCCCAGGTACTGGCTGCGTGCCACGATTTCCTGGCCCGGGTAGCAGCCTTTCTTGAAGTTCACGCCGCCCAGCAGCTCGAAATTGACCATCTGCGGCACAAACTGTTCCTGAGTGGCCGGTCCAACTTGCGGTACGCCTGCATGGATTTCGGACAAGCGCCAGGCTTCATTGCCGCCCACGAGCAGGCGGTCCTTCAGCATGGAAGCCGCCATCGAGGCGGTTTCGGCCGAAGCCAGCCACAGGTAGCGCGGCGAACCGAAAGCATCGGCCACGCGCAGCACCGTGCCCAGCGGATGGTCGATCTTGCTGAACGGCTTGGCCGGCAGCACGTCGAACCAGGTCTGCAGCACTGCCTCGGCATCGCCGCCGCCAAGGGCCAGCGTCACATATTGCTCGGTCACGTCGGCCGGCTTGGTCTTGCTGCGCAGGATGAACATCTGCAAACGCTTCTGCACCGCCGGCTGGATCGCGCGCGGCAACTGCAGGAAGATCGCTTCTTCGGTCTTCCACATCAGGAAGGTGGCCAGCAGGCGGCCTTTGGGCGAGCAATAGCCGGCCAGGCGCACGTCGCCCAGGCCCAGGTGCTCGACGTCGTTGGTCAACTGGTTGTGCAGGAAACTGGCCGATTCTTCCCCGCTGAAGGCGATCAGCCCCTGGTCGGTCAGGGGCGCGACAAAACCGGTCGCAAGCTGGCTTGTGGTCAGTGTTTCTTGTTCCTGTGTCAAAAGTTGATTCCAGTTATTCATAAAGTTCCGTATTCTGGCGATGAAAGCATTATTATTACGGGCTTCATTATAGTGATCCCGCGCAAATTGCGCCGGGGGCTTGGAAAACGCTGTCGTCCAGGCTGAAACTGGTTCAAGATTGGGTTATCGAACGGGCATTTGGAAATGGCGTTTATCAAGAAGTCGATCGCACTGGGATTGTTGGCCGCGGCCGGGGCCGTGGGCGGGTTTGCCTGGTGGGCGGGACAGCCTGTCATTGGCCAGGAGCCCGCCATTGAATTCACTATCAGCAAGGGCAGCGGCGCCAGCGCCGCCGGCCAGCAAATGGCCGCTGCCGGCGTGCCAATCCAGCCGCTGATGTTCAACCTGCTGGCCCGCGTTACCGGCAAGAGCGGGCAGCTGAAGGCCGGCACCTACGAGCTCAAGCCTGGCACCACGCCGATGCGCCTGATCGGCCAGCTGGTGCGCGGCGAATTTGCCCAGGAATCGCTGACCATCATCGAAGGCTGGACCTTCCGCCAGATGCGCCAGGCAATTGCCGCGCATAGCGGGCTGAAGCACGATACAGCCGACCTGAGCGACCGCGAGCTGATGGCGCGCATCAATCCCGATTTTAAGGACCCGGAAGGCTTGTTCTTCCCGGATACTTACCTGTTTGCCAAGAATTCCAGCGAACTGGCGATTTTCCGTCAGGCGCACAGCATGCTGATGAAGCGCCTGGGCGAAGCGTGGGAAAAGCGCGACCCCGGCCTGCCGTACAAGACGCCCTATGAGGCCCTGACCATGGCCTCGATCGTGGAAAAGGAAACCGGCCAGAAATCCGAGCGCAACATGATTGCCGCCGTCTTCGTGAACCGCCTCAAGCTGGGCATGCTGCTGCAGACCGACCCGACCGTGATCTACGGCATCGGTCCCAAGTTTGACGGCAATATCCGCAAGAAGGACCTGGAAACCGACACCCCGTACAATACTTATATGCGGGTCGGCTTGCCGCCCACCCCGATTTCGCTGCCGGGCGTCGCTTCGCTGACGGCGGCGCTGGCCCCGGCCAAATCCGGCGCGCTGTACTTCGTGGCGCGCGGCAATGGCACCAGCCAGTTCTCCGATAACCTGACCGACCACAACCGGGCGGTCAACCAGTACCAAAAACAATAAATGACACAACGCGGTAAATTCATTACGTTCGAAGGCATCGACGGCGCCGGCAAATCGACCCATATCCAGTTCGTCGGCGAGCTGGTCAAGGCACGCGGACTCGAGCTGGTCAGCTCGCGCGAACCGGGCGGCACGCCGCTCGGCGAAAAGCTGCGCGAGCTGTGGCTGCACGAAGCCATGCACGTGGAGACCGAAACCCTGCTGGTGTTTGCCAGCCGCCGCGAACACGTGGCGCAAGTGATCGAACCGGGCCTGGCGCGCGGCGCCTGGGTCATTTCCGACCGCTTTACCGACGCCAGCTTCGCCTACCAGGGCGGCGGCCGTGGCCTGAGCCGCGAAAAGCTGGAAATCCTGGCGCACTGGGTGCACCCGGACCTGGAACCGGACCTGACCATCCTGTTCGACGTGCCGCTGGAAGTGGCGCGCGCCCGCCTCGATGCCACCCGCGACCTCGACCGTTTCGAGCGCGAGAAGGCCGACTTCTTCATGGCCACCCGCGCCGAGTACCTGCGCCGCGCCGCCGAAGCGCCGCAGCGCTTCCGCGTGATCGATTCGACCCGCAGCATTGCCGACATCCAGGCTGAACTGGCGCAGATCGTGGGAGCGCTTGCTTGAGCGGCCAGGTCTACCCGTGGCAGCACGGCGCCTGGCAGCAGCTGCAGCAGCTGCGCCAGCGCATGCCGCACGCCATCCTGTTCCATGGCGCCACCGGCATCGGCAAGGCTGACTTCATCGAACAGTTCGCCCAGGCCCTGTTGTGCGAAAACGCGCGCCCGGACGGCCACGCCTGCGGCGAATGCCCAAGCTGCGGCTGGTTCCTGCAGCACAGTCATCCGGACTACCGCCGCGTGCGGCCGGAGATTTTCGAGGATGAGCTGGCCGAAGGCGAGGAGGGCGAAGACAAGAAGGCCGCCAAGAAAGCGCCTTCCAAAGAGATCAAGATCGAACAGATCCGCGCCCTGGCCGACTTCATGAACATCTCGACCCACCGCCAGGGGCTGCGCGTTGTGGTGCTGTACCCGGCCGAAGCGCTGAACATGCCAGCCTCGAACGCCTTGCTGAAAACCCTGGAGGAACCGCCGCCCGGGACCGTCTTCCTGCTGTCCTCCAACGGCCTGGACCGCGTGCTGCCGACCATTCTGTCGCGCTGCCGCAAATTTGCCATGCCGATGCCATCCCACGCCGAAGCGCTGGCTTGGCTGAAAGAACAAGGTGTGCCCGATGCCGATAGCTGGCTGCGCGAACAGGGCGGCTCGCCGCTGGCCGCGGCCGCAGCCTCCGAAACGGGCAATCGCGAAGAATTGGACGCTTTCCTGCAATACCTGGCCCGTCCAAGTGTCGAAGGCGCCCTGAAAACCGCGGACAAATTGCAAAAAGTGCCACTGAGTGCCTTGGTATCATGGCAACAACGCTGGCTTTACGATCTGTTTTCGTACAAACTTGCAGGTAACATCCGTTATTATCCCCGTTACCAGCGTGAGCTGGCCGGGCTGGCGGGCAAGGTGAACATCAGCCGCCTGATGGGAGCGATCAAGGGCGCCAACGAAAGGCGCGCGACTTCCGACCATCCGCTGTCGCCGAAACTGTTTATTGAAGATATGCTTCTTGACTACACTGCTTGCTGTAGCTGAAGAAAGGAAAAAATGAGCGCAAGCCCTACCGAACCAGGCGCCGCGGCCGTCAACCGGCCAACCGTACTGTCCCTCGCCATCAAGGAAAAGGCGGCCTTGTATGCTGCCTATATGCCGTTCCTGAAGCATGGCGGCATGTTCGTGCCGACCCAGAAGCCTTACAAGATTGGCGACGAGATCTACCTGCTGCTGACGCTGATGGACGATCCTGCCAAATACGCGATTGCCGGCAAGGTCGTCTGGATCACGCCGCCAGGCGCGGCCAACAACAAGACGCAGGGCATCGGCGTGCATTTCCCGGACGACGAGACCGGCACCCGTACCCGCCTGCGGATCGAAGAAATCCTGGGCGCCGCGCTGCGCTCGTCCCGTGCCACCCACACGCTTTAACGCATGACGAAGTTGCGCCACCCGCATTTCCGCCACCGGATCGCCACGCTCGACGATCTCGCAACCATTGTCGCGATCTACAACAGCACCGTCGCCTCCCGTGAAGTGACAGCCGATACCGAGCCGGTGTCGGTTGACTCGCGCTTGCCTTGGTTCCACGACCACCAGCCCGACCGCAGGCCGCTGTGGGTGATCGAGGAAACCGGACGCGATGGCATCATCGGCTGGATTTCCTATTCCAATTTTTACGGCCGCCCGGCGTATGCGGGCACGGCAGAAGTGTCGATCTATATTGCCGAAGCCTGGCGCGGCAAAGGCGTTGGCCGCTACGCGCTGCAGGAAGCGATCGACTTCGCACCCCAGGTGAACGTGCACACCGTACTTGGCTTCATCTTTGGCCACAACAAGCCTTCGCTGGCATTGTTCGAAAAGTTTGGCTTCGAAACCTGGGCCAACTTGCCGCGCGTCGCCAATCTCGACGGCATCGAGCGCGACCTGGTCATCCTCGGCAAGCGCGTGGCATGAACATGCTGCGCAAGGCAGTTGCTGGGCTTTTGCTGGCTGCCACGCTGCCAGCCTGGGCAGCCGTCAACGGCAACGAGAAATCGCAGCGCCTGGTCTCCGAAGGCAATGCCCTGGCCTTGCAGCGGCAATTCGCCGCCGCTGCGGAAAAGTACGAAGCAGCGCGCAAAGAATCGCCGGACGCCTCGGGGCCGCTCTCCTCATTTGCCTATATGCTCTACATGCTTGCCGCCGGGGACCCATCGCCGAAGGCAAAGGCGCAACTGGAACGCGCCCGCGAATGGGCTGGAAAGGCGCTTGCTTTGGCGCCCGAAGATCCATTGGCGAACGAAGTCATGCGCGGTCTCGAGGATGACACGCTCCCGGCGGCATACGTGCCAACGAAAGAAGCAAGCCAGGCCTTTGACGAAGGGGAAGTGCTGTTCCATAACGGCCAGTACGATGCCGCCCGTGCGAAGTATCGTGCGGCCTACAAGGCGGATCCGAAGTTCGCCAAAGCGTTAGTTATGGAAGGCGATGCCTACTTCGCGGAAAAGAACTGGGCTGGCGCCGAGTTGCTGTTTGCGATGGCGGCCGACGCCGACCCCCTCGATGCGCAGGCCTGGCGCTTCCTCGCCGATGCCCGTGCGCGGCAGGGCAATTCCGAAGGGGCGCTTGGAGCGACCTTGCATGCCATCGCCGCCATGCCGAGCCAGGCTGGCAATTGGGAGCGCCTCAAGGCTGCTGTTGCGGGTTCGGATAAGCCCATGACCCGGCTGGCGCTTGAACGCAAGGCATGGGTGCAGCGTGATCCCTCCAGTGGCAAGACCACGGTTAACTTGTCGCCGGATACGAAGGGCGCCGCCGACAGCGGTGACCAGGCGGCCTGGCTGGCTTATGCGCTGGCATATTCCGCAGGGTCAAAAGACGACAAGCCTGAGTCGCCATTCCGGAAAGAGCTGCGCGCATGGGATAGCGCACTGGCCATCGCGGCCGAGATGGAAGGCGGCGGCAAGCCGGGCTTGCAGGCTACGGGCCTGCGTACTTTGCAGAAGCTGCGCGCCGCCGGGCAGCTTGAGGCGGCGATCCTGCTGTTGATGTATAAGGAAAGCTATCGCCCGGATTTTGAAGCCTGGAAGAAGGCACACCCGGGGGCAGTTGCCGAATTCGCCGATACCTGGCGCCTGATGCCCTGAGCCGGGCGGCGCACAGCCGGCCACCTTAAAATGCCCCTGCCAGACGGGCGATGATGCCGAGCACCAGCGCCAGGATCGACAGCAATGCGCTGAAAATCCAGCGGAACCCACGCTGCATTTCCTGTCGTAGTTCCTTGATCGATTCCGCCCGCGAAGCCCGCTCTTCGCTGGTACTGCGTTCGAGTGCGGCGCGCTGCTCTGCGAAGCCGGCCTCCATTGAGCTGCGCTGCTCTGCGAAGCCAGCCTCCATCGCCCTTCGCTGTTCTGCAAAGCCAGTGTCCATATTGCTTCGCAACTCTGCCGTCGCTGTTCGCTGCTCAATGAACCCGCGCTCCATTGTCGTCCGTAACTCCGCTTGTCCCTGGAGTAGTGACTTCTGGCATTCTTTCAATGCCGCAATTTCGGCTTCTGCTTTTGACATACGTTCCTCGATGTCCATGGTGCCTCCACTGAGCTGTTTGGGCTACTTTGGCGCGGCTGATTTCATTTGGTGTTGATATTGGACAGCCGGTTCGGGATAAGTTCCCTAATTTTCGATAAAATGCCGGGATGTTTATCGATTCCCACTGCCATATCGACTTCCCGGAGCTGGCCGCCCGGATGCCTGAAATCCTCGCCAAAATGGCGGAAAACAAAGTCAGCCACGCGCTCTGCGTGTCGGTCGACTTGCCTGACTTCCCGCGCGTGCTGGCCCTGGCCGAGCAGTACCCGCACATTTATGCCTCGGTCGGCGTGCATCCTGACTATGAGGACACGCCTGAGCCAAGCGTCGAACAGCTGGTCGAACTGGCGAAGCACCCGAAAATCGTCGCCATCGGCGAAACTGGGCTCGACTACTACCGCCTGGAAGGCGACCTCGAGTGGCAGCGCGAGCGCTTCCGCACCCATATCCGCGCCTCGCGCGAATCGCGCAAGCCCCTGATCATTCACACCCGCTCCGCTTCGGAAGACACCATCCGCATCATGCGCGAGGAGGGCGCCGGCACTGACCAAGGCGGCGTAGCAGGCGTCATGCACTGCTTTACCGAATCGCTGGAAGTAGCGCGTGCCTCGATGGAACAGGGTTTTTACATCTCGTTTTCCGGCATCGTTACCTTCAAGAGCGCAAAAGAACTGCAAGCCGTGGCGCTGGAAGTGCCGCTTGAGCGCATGCTGATCGAGACCGATTCGCCGTACCTGGCGCCTGTACCGTATCGCGGTAAGATGAACGAACCGGGCTACGTGGCCCACGTTGCGGAATTCATCGCCAAGCTGAAAGGCGTGCCAGTGGAAAAGGTGGCCGAACAGACGTCGGCCAACTTCTTCGAACTATTCAAGGCAGCCGCCTGATGACAACCCGTCGCGCGGCAATTTCCCGTCTGGCCTGCGGCGCGCTGGCGATGTTCGCCATGCCGGCATTCGCCACAGCCGCCGCCGACGAAGCCGTCCTGGAGGCCGACAAAGTCTCCTTCTTCCGCGCCGTCCAGATCGACGACGACCGCACGGTGAAGACCGTGCTGGCCCGCGGCCTGGACCCCAACCTGCACGACCCGGAGCGCGGGGAAACCGGCCTCATCCTTGCCATGCGTTACGGCGCGATGAGGGTGGCCAGGGTCTTGCTTGCTCATTCCGGCCTGAAAGTCGACGAACAAGCGCCCAACGGCAACACCGCCCTGATGATGGCGGCTTTTCAAAAAAACAAGTCCGCCGTGCTGGCCTTGCTGGAACAGGGCGCCCAAATCAACCGTCCCGGCTGGACTGCCCTCCATTACGCCGCCGCTGCCGGTGACCTCGACATCATGAAACTGCTGCTCGAACGGCACGCCTACATTGACGCTGCGTCGCCGACCGGAACCACGCCCCTGATGCTGGCCGCCCGTGAAGGCCAGGAAGAGGCCGTCTCGTTGCTGTTGGAAGAGGGCGCCGACGCGACCCTGAAAGACCGCGCCTGGCACGAAAACGCTGCCGAATTCGCGATCCGCGCGCAAAAACCCTGGATTGCCGAGCAAATCCGCAAGCACCTCAGCCGCAAATAGGCGGGTATTTCCCTTTCATATCGTGCAAATGGCCAAGCGTGCTTGGGGCGACAATCCTCTTGTCGAAAACCCACTGCGCACCCGCGCCACCGCCATGCTGAACGAACGCGAAATCGAAAGCTGCTACCTCGGCCAGTTCATCCCTGTGCACTACCACCACAATATGCTGATGGATGCCAACCGCATGCACAACTTCAAGGCTGCGATCGATTACGTGGTCAAGCCAGGCTTGAAAGTGCTGGAGCTGGGTGGCGGCACTGGCGTGCTGTCCTTCTTCGCCGCCCAGAAAGCCGACAAGGTGTATTGCGTCGAATTCAACCCGGATATGGTGCAGGAAGCACGCAAATTCCTGGCGATGAACAAGAACGGCGAACGGGTGGAAGTCGTGCACGCCGACGCGTTCGAATACCTGCCACCGGAACCGGTCGATGTGGTGATCTGCGAAATGATTCACGTCGCCATGCTGCGCGAGAAGCAGGTCGAGGTGATCGAGCACTTCAAGCAGCGCTACCTGGAACGTTTTGGCGGCCCGCTGCCTGTTTTCATGCCGGAAGCGGTCTTGATGGCCGTGCAGCCTGTACAGCAGGACTACGATTTCGACGGCTTCGTCGCCCCCATCGTGCAGTTCCAGCAACCTGGGCAGATCCAAAACGGCACCCTTGAGCTGGCCCAGCCCCAGGTCTATACCCTGATCGATTTCACCCAGCCCAATGAGATGCAGTACCGTTGGGAAGGCCAATTCATCGCTGAGCGCGACGGCCAACTGAACGCGCTGCGCTTCATCACCAAGAACATTCTCGCCGTGGTCCCTGAGCGCAACAGCACAATCGACTGGCTGAACCACTATATGACATTGCCTCTTGCCGAGCCAATGCAGGTGCGTGCCGGTGAGACGATACAGGTGAGCTTCGCTTACCGGGCCGGCGGTCAGATCCAATCCCTGCAAGCCAATATGCGAGCGCGCCTGCTAGTGTCCGACACCACGCTCGCACTTACCGGAACGTGACCTTTGTTACCTTGAATTGGGAGAGGTAACCATCCTCGACACGGATGCTCTCAGTGATGTACCGCGCGTAGTCTTCGCCATACCAGTGCTCGGCCACAGCGTCCATCTCCCCTTTACCGGCCTCGTACAGCGGCGCATTCCTGGCTACCGAAGGCCGGTTCTTCCAAAGTTCCATTGCGCGACGCACATACGGTCCAGCTCCGCAATTTCTCTCTGCACCGCTGGACGTTGGTCCGCGAGCGCCGCGATGGACTTGAATAGTTCCGGCTCAAACGGAGTTTCATGCCATTCTTTCCAAAATTCAGGGTGGCGCAAGGATTGCATACTTACAATATTGCGATTGCTCGCCGTTTGCAGCTCGCCCCCAATTTTTTGCAGCTCGTCGCGTTCCAGTGCAACTGGTCGCATGTCCGTTGTCCGCGCCGGACGTCCGCTATACAGTTGCCCCAACTTCAAGCGGAGGTACTGGGATGTTCGGCTTCATCTTATGGCTCTTGTTACTGTTCCTGTGCTGGCCATTGGCCTTGCTGGCCCTGGTCCTGTATCCCATTGTGTGGCTGGTGCTGCTGCCATTTCGCTTGCTCGGCATCGGCGTCGAAGCTGTGTTCGAACTGCTGCGCGCGATTGTGATGCTGCCTGCGCGTGTATTGGGCGGTTCGCGTCGATAGAGATGGACAACGTTTTAGCGCCACCCGGCCGCGGCAGCTAACCAGCTGGCGCGGCATTTTGCATACTGCCAGTATCTAAAGGCGTTCTTGCCCGCCCTCAAAAATTTTCCAGCCCGTATCGTAAGCGCGCTGTCGCAAGTGCGCTGCTACGATGGCCCATCGAATAACGACAACGGGCGGGGCAGACGATGGGGCAATTCGAATATCCGCGGCCGCAACTGGTACGCGAACAGTGGCAGTCGCTGAACGGCGAATGGGAGTTCGAGTTTGATGACACGCACCAATACTGCCTGCCGTCGGACGACATTCCATGGTCGCGCCGTATCAATGTGCCATTCGCGCCGGAGTCGGAATTAAGCGGCATTGGCGACACCGGTTTCCATAACGCTTGCTGGTACCGCTGCCGTTTCCACGTAGAGCAGCGCGGCACGCGAACGCTGCTTCACTTCGGCGCTGTGGACTACCAGGCTCGGGTATGGATCAACAACCACATGGTTGCTGAGCACGAAGGTGGTCACACATCCTTCACCGCCGACATCACCGACGAACTGGTCGACGGCGAACAGACCCTGGTGGTGTTCGTGGAAGACGATCCCGCCGACCTCAACAAACCGCGCGGCAAGCAGGACTGGCAGCTCGAACCGCATTCGATCTGGTACCCGCGCACCACAGGAATCTGGCAAACCGTGTGGCTTGAGAACGTGGGCGCCACCTATATCCGCAGGCTGCGCTGGACGCCGATCTTCGATGGCTATGAACTGGGCTGCGAGGTGCTGGCAGGCGGCGATGCGACACCCGGCCTGGCCGTTGAGGTCAAGGTCTGGCACGGCGAGAGGCTGCTGGCCGCCGACAGCTACCTGATGGTGGGCCAGGAAGCCAACCGCAAGATCGCACTGTCCGACCCCGGCATCGACGACTCACGCAACGAGCTCCTGTGGAGCCCCGAGCGGCCCACCTTGCTCGATGCCGAACTGATCCTGCATCGTGACGGCCAGGTCCTGGACCGTGTGCGCTCCTACACCGCCATGCGTTCGGTCTCGATCAACCGCGACCGCTTCATGCTGAACGGCCGGCCCTACCACCTGCGCCTGGTGCTGGATCAGGGCTATTGGCTGCAAAGCCTGATGACCGCGCCGTCCGACGATGATTTGCGGCGCGACGTCGAGCTGGCGAAAGCAATGGGCTTCAACGGTGTGCGCAAGCACCAGAAGATCGAAGACCCGCGCTACCTGTACTGGGCCGACCGCCTCGGCTTGCTGGTCTGGGAAGAAATGCCGTCCGCCTACGCTTTCTCGGCGCGCGCCATGACGCGCCTGCTGCATGAATGGAGCGAGGCGATCGAACGCGATTACAGCCATCCCAGCCTGATCGTCTGGGTGCCGTTCAACGAATCGTGGGGCGTGCCGAACCTGACCGCCGTGCAATCGCATCGCAATGCGGTGGAAGCGCTGTACCACCTGACGCGCATGCTCGACCAGACGCGGCCGGTGATCGGCAACGATGGCTGGGAAGCTTCGGCCACCGACATCCTCGGCATCCACGACTACGATCCCGATCCGGAACGGGTGCGCCAGCGCTATGAGGTCACCGATCCCGTGCGCACCCTGTTCGACCAGCGCCGGCCGGGCGGTCGCATCCTCACGCTGGACGGCTTCCCGCACCGCGGGCAGCCTATCGTGCTGACCGAGTTCGGCGGCATTGCCTTCGATCCCAACGCGCCGGCCCATCATACCTGGGGCTATTCGCGCCAGAACACGCCGGAAGCCTTCCTCGAGCACTACCGGTCGCTACTCAAGGTGGTCAATGAAACGGCAATGTTCAGCGGCTTCTGCTACACGCAGTTTGCCGATACATTCCAGGAAACGAATGGCTTGCTGAACGCCGACCGCACGCCGAAGATTCCGCTCGCCCAGATCAGCGCCGCGACGCGCAACGTGCAGTAGGTGCGCCGTGACGACCCGCGCCTGCCAACCCTTCGCCACCTTCTGGCAGGCCGGCTATGAGGGCGCTGACCATGTCAACCATGCCGGCCAGCCACAGGACATGAACCTGGTCACCGGCCATTTGCAGCGCGCCCGCGCCGACTACGAGCTGCTGGCGCAATTCGGCATCCGCACGGTGCGCGAATCGATCGGCTGGCGCCTGGTCGAGCGCGACGGCCAGTTCGACTTTTCGCCCTTGCTGTCGCGGCTCGAGGCCGCACGCGACCTGGGCTTGCAAAGCTGCTGGACCTTCTGCCACTACGGCTGGCCCGAAGACGTCGACATTTACAGCGACGATTTCGTGCCGCGCTTCGTGCGCTTTTGCCAGGCCAGTGCACGCTTCCTCGCGCCCTGGCTGGGCGAAGAACCCGTGTATTCGCCCATGAATGAACTGTCCTTCACGGCCTGGGGCTTGTCGGTGCATATGTTCCGTTGCCTGAACATGTACCACGAGCGGGCCGGTGAACTCGGCAAGCGCCAGCTGGTACGCGCTTCCATCGCCGCCATCGATGCGATCCGCGAGATTTCGCCTGGCGCGCGCTTCTTCCAGTGTGACCCGCTGATCCACGTGATCGCGCCGAAAGACCGGCCGGACTGGGCGCCGCAGGCCGCCGGCTGGACCGCTTCGCAATATGAAGCGCTGGACATGCTGTGCGGCCGCGTCGAACCGGAGCTGGGCGGCCATCCGCGCTACCTGGACCTTGTAGGTGGCAATTATTACCACAGCAACCAGTGGGAAAGCGGCACCAATATGCGCCTGTGGTGGCACCTGGACGACCCGCGGCGCCGGCCCTTGTCCGACATCCTGGTGGAACTGCACCAGCGCTATGGCCGGCCAGTGCTGCTGGCGGAAACCAGCCACGTGGGAAGCGGCCGCGGCGTGTGGATTCGCGAAATGGCGGAGCAGGCAATGATGGCGCGCGAACGCGGCGCCGAGGTATGCGGCATCTGCCTGTATCCCGCGGTCGACCGCCCGGACTGGGAAAACGCCGAGCACTGGCACCACAGCGGCCTGTGGGACCTGGACCGCAAAGGGGCGGACCCGCTGGCCCGGGTCCTTGTCGCACCGTACGCCACCGCCCTGCAGCAATCGATACGGCTGACCGACAGCCTGTGTGAAACCAAGGAGAATGCCATGCAAACTTTGATTGTTTTTTGCCACCTGCGCTGGGATTTCGTTTTCCAGCGTCCCCAGCACCTGCTCACCCGCCTGGCCAAATACTACAAGGTGGTGTTCGTAGAGGAGCCGGTGTATGAGGAAGGGGAGGCGCGCATGGTCATGTCCCATCCCGCTCCAAATCTAACGGTATGCCAGCCGCATACGCCGGTCCAGGCGCACGGTTTCCACGACGACCAGATTCCACTGCTGCAGCCCCTGGTGGCGGCGCTTGCCCCGGAAGGCGAGCCAGTGCTGGCCTGGTTCTACACGCCGATGGCGCTGCCTTTACTGCAGGCTTTGCATCCATCGGTGGTGATTTACGATTGCATGGACGAATTGGGTGCTTTCAAGAACCCGCCCAAGCAGCTGTTGCAACGCGAGACTGCCTTGCTCAAGATTGCCGACCTGGTCTTTACCGGCGGCCCCAGCCTCTATGAAGCCAAGCGTACGCGCCACGACAATGCGCACTGTTTCCCAAGCAGCGTGGACGCCGTCCACTTCGAGCAAGCGCTGGACCGCAACAACGGCCATCCATTGCATACGGCGATTCCGCGGCCACGCCTGGGCTTCTTCGGCGTGATTGATGAACGCTTTGACGGCGAATTGATTGCCGACATTGCAGATGCCCATCCGGAATGGCAAGTCGTGCTGGTAGGGCCGGTCGTCAAGATCGATCCAGGCTCGTTGCCGCAGCGGCAGAACGTGCACTACCTCGGGCAGCAATCATACAAGGCCTTGCCGCAATTCCTGGCCGGCTGGGACGTCTGCCTGCTTCCGTTTGCGCTGAACGAAGCTACGCGTTTCATCAGCCCGACCAAGGTGCTGGAATACATGGCTGCCGAACTGCCGATCGTGAGCACGGCGATCCGCGATGTCGAACAGCCTTATGGCGACATCGTGGCAATCGGCCACGACCACAACGAATTCATCCGCCATTGCGAAGCGGCGCTGGCGCAAACCCCGGAAGAAAACACAGAAATGGCGAAAAGGATGCGCGAAGTCGTGGCGCGAACCTCGTGGGATGCGACGGCCGACCGCATGCACGAGCTGATCGAGCGGACACCGCCCGGCGGCAAGGCGACGCGCCTGGCTGGCAATGGAGCGCCGCACAATGTACAGGGCGCTGGCGCGGCCGCGAAGGTAAACCCCTTGCGCGGAGCCGCCAGCGGGCAGGCATTCGGCAGCATTGTCATCGGTGGCGGGCCGACCGGCCTGTCGGCAGCCTACCACGTGGGGGCGGACAACTTGCTTCTGGAGCGCGAGTCTTCCGTCGGCGGCTGGTGCCGCTCGATCCAGGATGGCGGCTTCACCTTTGACCACGCCGGCCACATCATGTTTTCCAATGATCCCTATGTGCTCGAGCTGTACGACAAGCTCCTGGGTGACAACCAGCACTGGCAGATGCGCGAAGCGTGGGTGCACAGCAAAGGCGTCTATACCCGCTACCCCTTCCAGGGGGCGCTGTACGGCTTGCCGCCCGATGTGATCAAGGAATGCATCATGGGCGCCATCGAAGCGCGCTATGGCGATGCGGATGCAGGGCCGATTTGCGCGAGCACGGAGGTGGAAGACTGCTGCGCTGATGGCAGCGCCGAGGCGGCCAAAGCGGGACCTGCGGCGCGCGCGGCGGGGACCGAGAGCTTCGAGGAATTTATCTATAAAGTGTGGGGCAAGGGCATCGCCAAGCATTTCGCGATTCCTTATAACCGGAAGCTGTGGACCGTTCCCTTGCATGAGATGGAAACGTCGTGGCTTGGGGGGCGCGTCCCGTTGCCGGACCTGGCCGAGATTGTCGAGGGCGCACTGCGCCCGGTACCACGCCCGATGGGACCGAACGCCCGTTTTGGCTACCCGCGCCGTGGTGGCTTCCAGGCCCTGGTGAATGGCTTCCTGCCGCTGATCCGGGGGAAGGTGGAATTGAATGCCGAAGTGGCGCAGGTATTCCCTGAGGAACACGTGGTGACACTGGCGGATGGGCGCCGCTTCCAGTACGGTGACCTGGTCAGCACCATGCCCTTGCCGCAACTGGTCAAGCTGATTGGCGCGGCCGCGCCAGCGGCAGTGCGGGAAGCAGCGGAAGGCTTGCGCCATATTTCGATCCGCTGCGTGAACATTGGCGTTGCGCGCGCCGATGTGACGGACAAGCACTGGATCTACTATCCCGAAGACAGCATTTTCCATCGTATTTTCGTGCAGGGAAATGCCAGTCCGGAATGCAACGCGCCCGGCGGTTTCGGCTTTACCTGCGAAATCTCGTACTCGCCCTGGAAGCCGTTGCCGCTCGACGGCGAAGCGCTGATCGAGCGCTGCATTGCCGACGCCCGGCGCATGGGCTTCATCCGCGACGACGACGAGGTGCTCGTGGCCAACCAGGTCGACATGCCGGTCGCCTACGTGGTGTACGACCACCAGCGCGCGCGCAATGTGGCGACCGTGCGCGAATGGCTGGCGCAGCACGACATCCTGCTGGCTGGCCGCTACAGTGAATGGGAATACTACAACTCGGACCACGCCTTCCTGGCCGGCAAGCGGGCTGCGGAACAAGTGACCCGCCATGGCAGCCGCGCCGCGCCGAGGGCTTCCTGACCATGAAGATCACGCAACTCAGCACCTACCGTGTGCCGCCGCGCTGGATGTTCCTCAAGATCGAAACCGACGAGGGCATCAGCGGCTGGGGCGAACCGGTGATCGAAGGCCGGGCGCGCACCGTGGAGGCGGCCGTGCACGAACTGGGCGAATTGCTGGTCGGGCGCGACCCGGCACAGATCAACGACCTGTGGCAAGCCATGTACCGCGGCGGTTTCTATCGCGGCGGCGCGGTGTTCATGAGCGCCATCGCCGGCATCGACCAGGCGCTGTGGGACATCAAGGGCAAGGCGCTGGGCGTGCCGGTGTACCAGCTGCTGGGCGGGAAAGTGCGCGACCGCATGAAGATCTATAGCTGGGTGGGCGGCGACCGGCCTGCCGAGGTCGTCGCGGGCATCCAGACCTTGCGCGACATCGGCCTGAATACCTTCAAGATGAACGGCACGGAGGAAATGGCCATGCTGGACTGCGCCAGCAAGGTCGATGCGGCGGTGGAAAGGATTGCCGGCATTCGCTCCGCCTTCGGCTTTGACATTGAATTCGGCATCGATTTCCACGGCCGGGTCGCCTGGCCTATGGCCAAGCCCTTGCTGCGGGCGCTGGAGCCCTACCGGCCGCTGTTTGTCGAGGAACCGGTGCTGGCCGAGCAGTCGGAATACTATCGGCGCCTGTCGGACATGACCAGCATTCCGCTGGCGGCCGGTGAACGCATGTTCTCGCGCTTCGAATTCAAGCGGGTGCTGGAGCAGGGCGGGCTCGCCATCCTGCAGCCAGACCTGTCGCACGCCGGCGGCATCAGCGAATGCCTGCGCATCGCGGCCATGGCGGAAGCTTATGACGTCACGCTGGCGCCGCATTGCCCGCTGGGCCCGGTGGCGCTGGCGGCCTGCCTGCAGGTAGACTTTGTTTCCTACAACGCCGTGCTGCAGGAGCAGAGCATGGGCATCCACTACAACAAGGGCGCGGAACTGCTCGATTATGTGCACAACGCCGGCGACTTCCGGATGGAAGGCGGATATATCGAGCCCTTGTCCTTGCCGGGCCTTGGTGTCGACATCAACGAAGAACGGGTCATCGAGGCCAGCCGCGCAGCGCCCGACTGGCGCAATCCGCTGTGGCGGCATGCCGATGGCAGTGTGGCCGAATGGTAGCGCCGGCGTGCCTGCTCGGCATCGACTGGGGCACCAGCAACCGGCGCGCCTACGTCATTGGTGCCGACGGCGCCTGCCTGCGCAAGCATGAAGACGCGCAGGGAGCCCTGGCCGCGCAGGGACACTTTGCCGAAGCCTTGCAATCCCTGCGCCAGCAGCTCGACCTCGATGCGCTGGTGCCGGTTGTGATGTCGGGCATGGTGGGCAGCGCGCAGGGCTGGCAGGAGGTAGCCTACCTCGATAGCAGCGTGCCACTTGGGCGCCTGCCTGAAACGCTGGTGCCGGTCAGTGGCGCACCTGCTTGCTTCATCGTTCCCGGCTACTGCTATCGCGAGCATGGCAGCATTGACGTGATGCGCGGCGAAGAAACCCAGCTGCTCGGTGCGCATTTGCTCAAGCATGGCGATGGCTGTTACGTATTGCCAGGAACGCACAGCAAATGGGTGGAAGTAGCCAACGGCACCATCGCGCGCCTGACGACCTACATTACCGGCGAGCTATACGCTGCCTTGCGCTCCTCAGGCACCCTGGCGGCGCTGATGGCTGAGGGCCACGCCGATGCCGACGCCTTGCGCGCCGGCGCCAACCGTGCGCAAAGCGCCGAAGCCCTGAGCCATACTCTGTTTGAGGCGCGCGCCCGCGTTGTCGCGGGCGAGTCGAGCGCCGGCGAAACACGTTCCTATGTCAGCGGATTGCTGATCGGCACCGAGTTCGCCGACCGGCGTGATGCATTGCCGGCAAGCCCCAGCAGCATGCCCGTGCTGCACCTGATCGCATCGCACGAGCTGACCGCGCCCTACCGCGAAGTCGCGCAAATGCTGGGCTACGCAACGGAGTTGATTGACCCGGACCAAGCTTACTGTGCGGCCCTGGCCCGCTTCATGGAGGCAATCTGATGAGCGCAATCGACGAATACCAGCCACCCCTTGTCGCCATTCTCCGCGGCCTGACGGAAGCGGAAGCGCCGGCAGTGGCTGCGGCATTGTTCTACAGTGGTTTCCGCATCCTGGAAGTGCCGCTCAACCGTCCTGGCGCCCTGGAGTGCATCCGCTTGTTGGACAGCATCAAGCCCAGTGATGCGCTGGTCGGTGGCGGCACCATGACTTCGATCGCCGACGTAGATGCCGTCCACGCTGCCGGCGGCCGCATCATGGTCGCCCCGAATTTCGATCCCCTGGTGATGCAGCGCGCCCGTGACCTGGGCATGTTGACATTGCCTGGCGTGGCCACGCCTACCGAAGCGTTGGCTGCATTGGCCGCCGGCGCCGACGCCATCAAATGGTTCCCGGCCGAGACGCTGGGGCCGAGCGGCCTGCGCAGCGTCAAGACCATCCTGCCGCCAACGGCAAGGGTGTGGCCGGTCGGCGGCGTCAGCGCGGGCAATTTGCACGAATGGGTGCGCGCTGGCGCCGATGGTTTCGGGATTGGCGGCCGGCTTTATGAACCAGGCATCGCCTTGCCCGAGCTGGAGTCGCGGGCGCGCGAACTGGTCGCGGCCTGGCGAGCGCGATGAAGCCCACCGTGGAAAGCCGCCTGTTCGGTGAGCTCGCCAATGGCGAGCCGGTCATGGAATTCACGCTCGATAACGGACAGGGCATGCTGCTGTCGGTGCTTGATTATGGCTGCATCATCCGCAGTTGGCGCGTCCTGGCCCGGTACGGTGCGCCGGTCGACTTTGTGCTGGGCTTTGACACCATGCTGGACTACGAACGCGATACAGCCTATTTCGGGGCTGTGGTCGGGCGCTTCGCCAATCGCATTGCCGGCGGCCGCTATGAACAGGATGGGCGCAACGTCCAATTGGCGCAGAACGAAGGCGGGAACCATTTGCATGGCGGCCAGCGCGGCTTCCACAAGCAAAGCTGGCAAGGGCACGCGAACAGCGACAACGAGGTGGCGCGGCTCAGCCTGTGCCGGCTCAGCCGCAATGGCGAGGAAGGCTATCCGGGGAACCTGCTGGTCATGGTCACGTACGAGTTATCGGCCAGCGGTGAGCTGCGCTGCTGCTACCAGGCCGTTTCCGATCAGCCAACGCCGGTCAGCATCAGCCAGCATAGCTACTTCAACCTTGCGGGCGAGGGGGATATCCTCGGCCACGAGCTGTGCGTCGATGCCGCGCATTACCTGCCAGTCGGGGCAGGGCTGCTGCCGACCGGGCAGCTACAGGCTGTGGACGGTACGCCGTTCGACTTTCGTTTGCAACGGCGGATCGGCAGCGCCCTGACGGAAGCGGATCCGCAGCTGGCACTGGCCCGCGGCTATGACCACAATTTCGTGCTGGCGCGCGGGCCCGGTCCGCAAGCTTGCCTGTCCGACCCGGGATCCGGCCGGCGGATGGATATTTACACCGACTGCCCGGGCTTGCAGTTCTACAGTGGGAATTACCTCGATGGCAGGCTGGGTGGCAAGGGGCGCGACTTCACCCGCCATGCAGGACTATGCCTCGAGCCGCAGCAGTTCCCCGATGCGCCGAACCAGCCCGGCTTCCCCAACGCAATCTGCCGCCCTGGCGCCCCTTACAGCGCGTGCACGCGCTACGTCATCGACCGTTGGAGGTGAAATGGAGCTGATTGTCGATGCCCAGAATGCGCTGGGCGAATGCATTTTGTGGTGCGACCGCACGCAATCGCTGTTCTGGACCGACATCCTGGGCCGCAAGCTTTGGCGCTACCGGCCTTCCAGCGGCGAAACGAAGCAGTGGGACATGCCCGAGCGCCTCGCATCCTTCGCACTGACAGCGTCCGAAGGGCGCCTGCTGCTTGGACTGGAGAGCCGGCTGGCGTGGTTCGACTTTGCGGGCGGCGAAGTGTTGACCATTGTGGAGGTCGAAGCCGATGTTGCCGGCACCCGGCTCAATGACGGACGTTGCGATCGCCAGGGCCGCTTCGTCTTCGGCACGATGAATGAAGCCGTGGGCCGGGCGCCGATCGGACGCTTCTACCGCCTCGCGCATAACCTGCAGCTTGAGCAACTGCCCCTGGCGCCAGTGGCGATCGCCAACAGCATCTGCTTCAGCCCGGACGGCGGCACCATGTATTTCTGCGATTCGCTCTCGGGCATGATCCGCTGCTGCGACTACGGCGAGGAGGTGTCGGGCGAGCGCATCTTCGCCCACTTGCCGCCCGGTTGCGGTGAGCCGGACGGTTCTGCGATCGATGCCGACGGCTACCTGTGGAATGCCGAATGGGGCGCCAGCCGGATCGTGCGCTACCGGCCGGACGGCAGCATCGAGCGCGCTGTTGCTGTACCCGTCAGCCAGCCGACTTGCCCAGCCTTTGGCGGCCCCGGCCTGGACCAGCTATTCGTCACCAGCGCCCTGGTCGACCTATTGGAATCCGAGCGCTATGCAGGGGGCGTGTTCGGCATGCCGGTTACCGATGCGGTCGGCCTGCCGGAAATCCGCTTCGGCGCTAGAATGGGGGATGACTCAGCAATTTGAACACTTCAAGCCGGTCGCACTGGACCACGCCAGCCGCCTGGTCAACCATGGCCCGACCGTCCTCGTCACCAGCGCCCATGCCGGTCGCCGCAATATCATGGCCGCCGCCTGGTCGATGCCGGTGGAGTTCACGCCGCCACGCATCGCCATTGTCATCGACAAGCATACCTTCAGCCGCGAGTTGATCGCTGCCAGCGGCGTGCTCGCTGTCTGCATTCCCGGCGCCTCGGCAGCCGACCTGACTTATGCCGTCGGCACCTCAAGCGGCCGCGAAGGCGACAAGTTCACGCGCTTCGGCATCGAAACACGGCCAGGCGAGCTGACCGGGGTTCCCCTGGTCGCCTCGGGCTGCGTCGCCTGGCTGGAATGCCGCCTGATTCCCGAGCGCCATACGGAAGAGGCTTACGACACCTGCTTTGCCGAAGTGGTCGCCGCTGCGGCTGATGAGCGAGTATTTTCCAATGGGCATTGGTCGTTCCGAGAGGACAATGCCGACCTGCACACCCTGCACCATCTTGGAGCGGGAAATTTTGCGCGCGCGAGTGCGATGATAAAAGCGAAACAGCTCCCTTGATTTCTTGTTGAGCCGCCCAATCTTCGCACTCCTGTTACTGATAGAATCGAAGATGCCCGCAAGGCATCGTTCAAGGAGGTTGTGATGAGCCGCAAGACACCTATAGAGCGTTACCGCAATATCGGCATTAGTGCCCACATCGACGCTGGCAAGACCACGACGACGGAGCGCATCCTGTTCTATACCGGGGTCAACCACAAGCTGGGTGAGGTGCACAATGGCGCCGCGACCATGGACTGGATGGAGCAGGAGCAGGAACGCGGCATCACCATCACCTCGGCAGCGACCACCGCCTTCTGGAAGGGCATGGGCGGCAATTTCCCCGAGCACCGGATCAATATCATCGACACGCCGGGCCACGTCGACTTCACGATCGAAGTCGAACGCTCGATGCGCGTGCTCGATGGCGCCGTCATGGTGTACGACTCGGTTGGCGGCGTGCAGCCGCAATCGGAGACCGTGTGGCGCCAGGCCAACAAGTACAAGGTGCCACGCCTTGCCTTCGTCAACAAGATGGACCGTGTTGGCGCGGACTTCTTCCGCGTGCAGCAGCAGATCAGGGACCGCTTGAAGGGTACTGCCGTGCCTATCCAGATCCCGATCGGCGCCGAAGAGAACTTCCACGGCGTGGTCGACCTGGTCAAGATGCGCGCCATCATGTGGGACGACGAGACGCTGGGCGTCAAGTTCAGCTACGAGGACATTCCCGCCAACCTGAAAGAGCTGGCGCAGAAGTGGCACGAGCATATGATCGAAGCCGCTGCCGAAGCGACGCCGGAGCTGACGGAGAAATACCTGAATGGCGAAACGCTGACTGAAGACGAGATCAAGTCCGCGCTGCGCGAACGCACTATCCGTAACGAGATCGTGCCGATGCTGGCCGGCAGCGCCTTCAAGAATCGCGGGGTGCAGGCGATGCTCGATGCGGTGGTCGAATACCTGCCTTCGCCGGTCGACGTACCGGCAATCGCGGGCCATGATGAGGACGATAACGAGATTGAACGCCATCCTTCGGATGACGAGCCTTTCTCTGCGCTCGCCTTCAAGATCATGACCGACCCGTTTGTCGGCCAGCTGACCTTCTTCCGCGTGTATTCGGGCATCGTGAATTCGGGCGACACGGTCTACAACCCGACCAAGGGCCAGAAGGAGCGCCTGGGCCGCATCCTGCAGATGCACGCCAACGAACGCAAGGAGATCAAGGAGGTGTTCGCCGGCGACATCGCGGCTGCCGTGGGACTGAAAAACGTGACGACCGGCGATACGCTGAGCAATCCGGACAAGGTCATCATCCTGGAGAAGATGGTCTTCCCCGAACCTGTGATTTCGCAGGCGGTGGAGCCAAAGACCAAGGCCGACCAGGAAAAGATGGCGATTGCCCTGAACCGCCTGGCGCAGGAAGACCCGTCGTTCCGCGTGCATACCGACGAGGAATCGGGCCAGACCATCATGTCCGGCATGGGTGAGCTGCACCTGGAGATCCTGGTGGACCGCATGCGCCGCGAGTTCAGCGTCGAAACGACGGTGGGCAAGCCGCAAGTGGCTTACCGCGAAACGATCACCAGGCCGGTGAGCGATATCGAGGGCAAGTTCATCAAGCAGTCAGGCGGCAAGGGCCAGTACGGCCACGTCGTGCTGAAGCTGGAACCGATGGAAGCGGGCAAGGGCTTCGAGTTCGTGGACGCCATCAAAGGTGGCGTGGTGCCGCGCGAGTTCATTCCGGCGGTGGAGAAGGGCATCCGCGAGACGCTGAATACCGGCGTGCTGGCGGGTTACCCGGTGGTCGATGTGCGCGCCACGCTGACTTTCGGCTCTTACCACGATGTGGACTCGAACGAGAATGCCTTCCGCATGGCCGGCTCGATGGCCTTCAAGGAAGGCATGCGCAAGGCCGATGCGCAGTTGCTGGAGCCGATGATGCACGTCGAGGTGGAAACACCCGAGGAATTCATGGGTAATGTGATGGGCGACCTGACCACGCGGCGCGGCATGGTGCAGGGCATGGACGAAATCCCTGGTGGCGGCGGCAAGCAGATTCGCGCGCTGGTGCCGCTGGCGGAGATGTTCGGCTACTCCACGTCGCTGCGTTCGCTGACGCAGGGCAGGGCGACCTATACCATGGAGTTCCAGCACTACGCGGCCGTGCCGAAGCACATCCTCGACCAGGTGGCGACGGCGCGCGCCGCATCGAAGCACTAGGCGGGTTCGAGCAAGGCCGCGAATTCGTCGGCCGGGACAGGGTGGCCATACAGGTAGCCCTGTCCCTGTTCGCAGCGCAGCAGCTTGAGCAGCTTGGCTTCTTCTTCCGTCTCAATCCCTTCGGCCACGACCTTGAGGTCCAGGTTGTGCGCCAGAGATACCACCGTGCTGACCAGGCCCATGTAGCCCGCGTCCTGCGACATGCGGGTGACGAAGGAACGGTCGATCTTCATGACGTCCACCGGCAGGCTGACCAGGTAGGAAAGCGAGGAATACCCGGTGCCAAAATCGTCGATCGCCACCGGCACGTCCAGCGCGCGCACCTTGCTCAGGATTTCGACCACGCGGTCATGGTCGGAGACCAGCGAGCTCTCCGTAATTTCGATCGACAGCGGCCGATTGTCCGCGCCGGCTGTGTGCAGGGCGTGTTCAATATCGTTGAACAGCGAATCGCAGCGGAACTGCGCCGGCGCGACGTTGACTGCAATCTGGGGCGGCTGCAGGCCGGCATCGTGCCATGCGCGCCAATCCTGCATGGCGCGCTGCATGACCTGGCGGCCAACGGCGATCACCAGGCCGGTACGCTCCAGTTCCGGCACGAACTCCGACGGGGACACCAGGCCGCGCTGCGGATGGCGCCAGCGGACCAGGGCTTCGGCCCCCGTCAGCTTGCCGGTGCGCAGGTCGATCTTCGGCTGGTAGAAATTGACGAATTCCTGGCGCTCCAGCGCCTCGCGCAATTCCACTTCGAGGCTGATCTGGCGCGCCACCACACGGTCCGCGGCGCGGTCGTACTGGCCGAAACGCAGGTCGAGGTCACGTGCAGCGGCGAGCGCATCCCAGGCTTTGACCAGCAATTCATCGGCCGTCGTGCCGTCGTCCGGCAGCGCTGCGGCGCCGGCATTGATGGTGCACCAGATCTTGTGCTCCTTGACCTGGTAGGCGCCTTGCAGCATCGGCACTGCCGTTTCGTGAATGAACTCCGCGGCCGTCTGGGTGCCGTGCGCCGGTAGGAAGATGGCAAAGCGGCCCACGCCGACGTGGGCCAGCAGCATGCTTTCGGCGACCACGGAGCGCAGGCGCTGGGCGATATGGCGCATCAGGCCGACGGCGGCAGCATTGCCATAAGCGGAGCTGATTTCGTCGAAGCGGTTGATGTTAATCAGCAGCACTGTGCCGCGCGCATCGGAAGCTGCGAGGGCGGCGATTTCTTCTTCGAACTGCAGGCGGCTTGGCAGGCCTGACAGCACATTGGTGCGTGCCAGGCGGTGCATTTCCTGCGCGTTGACCAGGCGTTCGATGCCGTAGCTCAGTTCATTGCTCAATTCCCCGGCGCGTTCGCGGTAAAAAGCGTCGAAATGCTGTTCGCGGCGGGAATAGAAAGTGGCCACGCCCCAGGGCTGGTTATTGACGAACAGCGGCACCGCCATGCAGGAGGCGATCTCGTGCCCCTTGCGCGAACCCGATTGCACGCGCCCCGTTGAAAGCACATGCGCCGCCAGTTCGGCCGCCAGCCAATCCGGCGGCGTTTCTCCCGGGCTCCAGTGGCGTTCCTGGCCTTCCCGGCTGGCCGAGGCGAACAGGTAAAGTGTGCCGTCCTCGGCGCGTCGGCTGATGGCGGCGCAATCGAGGCTGGGCTGGTGCGCCGCAAGCCGGCAGGCATCGAGGCAAAGCTGCTCAAGCGTGCGCGAACGGGGAATCAGGGCGCTCAGGCGCGACAGCAGCACGTAGAAGTTGTCGTGGCGGATCAGTGCGCGCTCTTTTTCCACTTCGGTGGTGACGTCGATGGCGGAGCCGCCGGTAAAGGACTCGCCATTCACATGAATGGGGAATTTGTGGACCAGCCAGTGGCGCTTGCCTTCGTCCGTCGTCTCCATGGTCTTGGTGACGTCAGGGTTCTCCAGCGCCGCGCCTTCCTGTTGCTCCAGGCCGCTGCCCATGACGAAATCGCCTTCGGCGTCCTTGATCCAGAGCGGGGCAGGGGCGTGTTCGGCAAAACCTTCGAGGAAGCCTTTGGCCCGGGCCAGGCTCTGGCGCAGGCTCTGCTGGGTGCGCACGCAGCTGGCAAGATCGGCCAGCGCGGCATGCTGGTCGGCGGAGTAATTTTGCGGCAAATAGGTGAACAAGAGCTCTTCATCCGCCAATGCTTCCGCCGGCACTGGCTTTCCACACACAAAGCCAGCCAGTCGCTGCAATTCCTCTAGCGAACTGGACTGCAAGTGTTCAATGGATGTGCGCTTGTTCATTTGAATCACAGCAGTTTGAACTTCAGCTGCACGGATAAAGCACCATGCAAACGTTCCTTGTATGTAGGTACGATAGCAAAGTTAACGCCAACGCGTTGATATTCCACGCTGACGACTGGAATTGCTGCGAGGAACCATCCGCCATCGCGCATTTTCGGGTAGCCATTAAAGCCGCCAACCACCGCACCCAGGCGTACCGGGCCGATTGCCCAAGGCTGGTAATAGACGCCGGCATAATTCGACATCCGGTGGTCGCTGTTATGGAAGCGGCCCGCAGTCACGGAGGCAACAGTGGAAAAACGGTACTCGGCGCCGAAGCCGGGGTTGGTGTCGTCGAAACCTTTGTCCCGCTGGAAGTGATAAGAGTAGAAACCTGGATTTACCCAAAGTTCGGATAAGGGCTGGTTTTCAATCACGGAGAAGGTGTCGGCAAGCGCCGGCATCGACAGGGCAGCAAAAGTAGCCCCGATTAAAAGCTTTTTCATTTATTTCCAAAAGTTTAATGACCGCCGGTGAATTATAGCGTTTGTGTCAATTCGATAGATTTCAATTGCGCTCCTTGGCATGAACAAATCGCAAAATCGTTGTAATTAAGTCATCCCCGTCGACGGGTTTCGCCACGAAGCCATTCATGCCAACGGCTTCGCATTCGGCCCGCTCGCCGAGGGTAACACCGGCGCTCATGGCGAGCACCGGCAACTCCAGCCCGAGTTCGTTGCGAATTGCCTGGGTGGCGCTGAAGCCGTCCATCACGGGCATCTGCACGTCCATCAGGACGAGGTCGACCGGCTGGCGGCCGTTGCGCAGGAAGTCGACCGCCTGCGCTCCGTTCTCTGCAATATGGACGCTGGCACCGACTGCTTCCAGCATGCTGCATGCGACCAGCTGGTTGAGCGCATTGTCCTCTGCCAACAGGATGGACTGGCCTGCCAGCGCCCGGCTGCCACTGCTGAAGGCGCCCTGGATTGGTGTTGCTGGGGAGCCCGTTCCAGCCGGCTTGTCGTGCCGGGCATCAAGGGCGTGGAACAGCGCGGAGCGCGTCAGGGGCCGCAACAATTCGGGATCGTGCCCGGCGCCGCCCATCGGGGCTTGCATGCCGCTGCGCACACAGATGCGCTGCGGCACATTTGCGGTGCGCGCGGCACTGGCCATGCTGCTGTCGTAGATGAGCAGATCGTAATTGGCACGCGCCAGTGCTGCGCCGATTCCCGCTGCGGAGTCGACTGTGTCGCAGCGCCACCCCCAGCGCGCTGCCAACTGCACGACGTCATCGTGTAGTTGCTGCATGGGATCGGCGTACAGCACGCGCCAGTTGCGCCATGCTGCTGGCGGCACATTGGGGTCTGGCAAATCGCCCTCGCGCAGGGGCATCAGGAAGGTGAACGTGGTGCCACGCCCAACTGTGCTGGATACTTCGATCGTACCGCCCATCATCTGTGCCAGCCGCTGTGAAATGGTAAGCCCGAGACCGGTGCCTCCGTAACGCCGGGCCATCGAGGCGTCAGCCTGGCTGAATGGGGTAAACAGGCGCTTTAGCTGCTCGGGACTGATGCCGATGCCGGTATCGCTGACTTCCCAGCGCAGCATTCCGGGGTCTACCGGATCGCGGCCGGCGCGCACGCTGACGGTACCGCTCTCGGTAAACTTGAGCGCATTGCTGACCAGGTTAAGCAGCACCTGCTGAATGCGTTGCACATCGCCATGCAGCGACGCCGGCACGTCGGCTTCCACGCACAGGGAGAGCGACAGGCTTTTGTCGGCGCTGGTCATGGCCATCACCGCTGCAAGCGCGCACAATACGTCTTCGACCAGGAAATCATCGTCGGCCAGTTCCAGCTTGTTGGCCTCGATCTTGGAGAAGTCCAGCACGTCATTGAGCAAGGCCAGCAGGGAGCGGCCAGCGCCCAACACCATGTCGAGGTACTGGCGCTGCTCTGCATTGAGTGGCGTGCGCGCCAGGATCTGGCTGACGCCAAGCACTGCATTCATCGGCGTCCGCAATTCATGGCTGATGTTGGCGACGAAGGCGCTCTTGGCGGCGCTGGCCGATTCGGCCTGGGTCTTGGCGTCATTCAACTCCTTCTCTGCGGCACGCTCGGCCGTGACGTCGCGCATGATCATGGCGTAGCCGATGCAGTTGCCGTTGTCATCGCGTATGGGGAATAACTGCTTGAGGCCAAGGAAGGTACTGCCGTCGCGCCGGCGGCGCTGTGACGTCGATTCATACTGGCCGTGCTCAAGTGCCAGCGTCATGCTGGTGATGGCATGGCTCTCGGTCGATAATGCCTGCAGGGGCTGGCCGACAATCTCTTCCGCCTTGTAGCCAAACAGTTTTTCAGCGCCGTCATTCCAGGTAGTGATGGCGCCTGTAGCGTCAAGCAGCACGATGGCGTGGTTGCGGATGTGCGAGGTGAGCAGCTTGAAACGGGCTTCGGATTCCTCCAGGCTGGCGGTCTGCTGTTCAAGCTGCCTGGCCGACTGATCCTTGGCGCGCAGGGCGGCAATGCGTTCGTGAACCAGGTTGCGGCTGGCACCGAAGAATAACAGGCTGATCAGCGTGCCCATCGCCAGCACCATAAAGGAAGTGCTCTGGTCCACTGCAGCATCAAACAAGGCGGTTGGGCGGATGTTCAGCGCCCAGGCCTGTCCGCTGTCACCGATCGGTACGTACTGGAGGCTGGAGAGCCGCGTGAAACTCTGGCCCAGCCCGCTAGCCGCGCTGGTGTACATCAGTTGTCCTTTGGCGTCCTCGAAATACACGTCGATCCGCACTTCGCGCAAGCTATCGCCGAAGATGCCTTGCATCAGGTCACCCATGCGGAAAGGACAGAAAACGAAGCCCTGTAATTCGCGGTGGCCGGCCGCATTCTGGCGATAGATGGGATCAAACATCAGGAAGCCCGCTTGCTTCGGCCCTTTGATTTCCTGCACCAGGGTAACCGGGCCGCTGGCAGTCATCTTCCCATTTTGCATGGCGGCTACCATGGCGTCCCGACGGGCGGGCTCGGACATCATGTCGTAGCCGAGGGCGACAGCGTTGCGCTCCGACTGCGGTTCCAGGTAGAGGACCGCCGCGTGCAGGTCGCGGTCGCCTTCCGGCCAGACCCGGACCTCCTTGTTCAACACGGCAGCGGCGCCTGCCGGGGCGAAACGCGCGTAGCCCATGCCAAGCACGCCGGGGTATTGCACATCAAGCCGCATGCCTGCCACGAACTGCTGCCATTCGTGGCGCTCGACACTGTTGGAAGCGTCGAATAATGCAGCGCCTGCGCGCAGCAGCGATTCGTATCCTTCCATGCGAAAGCGGATGGTCTCGCGCACATTCTCTGCGGCGCGCTGGAACCGTTCGCTTGTGCGCGATTCCGCCTCATAGGTGATCCAGCCCCAGGCGCCAACTGTCAGGGTCATGCAGGAAAGCAGGATCAGGATAGGCGTCCAGACGTAGCTTTCGGCCAATCCCGCATCTTCTTCCGTAGCCAGCACCCAGGCCAGGATACTGCTGATCGCGAGGTAGGCCGAGAGCGACAACAAGGAATGGTGCAGCACCCCGGAAACGAAGGGGCCGTGGTCCATCACCGTAGCTGGTATCGCGATGCCTGCGATGATGGCAAGCGCCATGCGGACCATGGCGCGCCAGCGCTTCACTGCCGCCAGGCCGAGGAAGAACAAGAGGCAGTAAGGCAGGAACTGGGTTGCCCCAGCCTGGAAATCGCTCACGAACACAGCCAGTGTGGCAATCAGCAGCGCGGCAAGGTAGGCCAACTGGCTCCGTGACCATTGCGGCCAGGCTGGCCGCGACGGAATCGCCATCGCCAACGGCACAAGCAGCAATAAGCCCAGGAAATCGCCGGTCCACCAGGTGACGGCGACCTGCGGCGCCAGCGCTGGAGGGATGATGCCGGACAATTCGAGCGAGAGCACGCCGACCATTGCCGAGGCAAGGGCAGCTGCGGCAGCCACTGCGCCGAACTTATACACCTCGCGCTGGGTTTGCAAGCTTAAGCTGCCGATGCCGAGGCGCTGCAAAAGCCACCTGGCCAGCAGGGCTTCGGACGTATTGCCGATTGCGATTGCTAACGAAACAGTGAGCAGGACCGGCAGCGATGCTGCGTTGTTGTTTTGAAAAACAACGAGGTTGGCCAGGAAGGCGCCGGCGAGGATTGCGGGCCATAAGTTCCGGCCAAGGCGCAGCAACAGCACCAATGCAAAGCCGGAAGGAGGCCAGATCGGGCTGGCATTGCTTTGCGCCAGGGCGAGTATCAGTCCAAGCCGCGCCAGCAGGTAGTACGCTCCAGCAGCGAGCAGCAAGACTGTCAGCGTACGCAGGCGATATTGCATGGCGTGGTGGGCAGGTCGGTCGTGATGACTTTATACCACGGAAGATGTTTAAGGCTGAAATGAGGTTGTCATAATTACCCCGTAGCATGGCAATATGCAATTGACTCCAGAAAACCGAATTCGCTTGCGTGCCACGGTATTTGCCAAGACCGAGTCTGGCAGGGTGGAATTTGTCCAGCGCAGTGCTGGGCTGACGGCACGCCAGCGCGCGGTACTGATCCTGATCGACGGCCAGAAGGCGCTTGGCGAGATCGAGACCTGGCTGGGCGAAGACGAGATGCTGGAAGCAGTGGAAGCCCTGCTGCGGAAGGGGTTGGTGGGAATCAGCTCCGCGCCGGCACCGGCCGCCGCAATTACATCGGCTGCATCGGCCATACGAGCGTCAGAGCCGGAACCTGTACCAAAGGCTGCGCTGGCGAAAGCGCGCGAGTTCATGGTGGCAGCGGCCCGCAAGCATCTCGGCCTGATGGCTGCGGACCTGGTGCGCCGCATCGAACACGCGAAAGACGAAACCCAGTTGGCCGGAGTGATCGGCCTGTGGCATGTCTCATTGAGGGAATCGAAGACAGGCAAGCCCTGCGCCGAGGGCTTGCTGGCAGAAGCGCGCGCCTTGCTTGCTTAGTTCGGCCGCTTGCGGTGGAAGACCAGCGGGCTGTAAGGCACTGCCGATGGAGGAGGGGAGTTCAGGATGCCTGGCTTCATGGCGCCTACCACATGCATCTCGCACGGCTTGCAATCGAAGCGCAGCGTATAGGTATGGTCGCCGCTGACGAGCGTCATTGGTTCGGCCTTCACCTGGCCCTGCACCCCCTGCACACCTTTCGCCTGTTTGGGGCACAGGTTGAACGAAAAACGCAGGCAATGCTTGGTGATCATCAGTGGCACCTCACCCGCTTCCTCGTGCGCCTCATATGCCGCATCGATCAGCGCAACACCATGCTTGTGATAGAACTCGCGCGCCTTTTCGTTGTAAACGTTGGCGAGGTAGCTCAGTTGCGTGTCCGGATAAACGGCACGCGGCTCGGCAGGTGCCTTGCGCGCAGGACGCTGCCACGCCGCCAGGCGCGCCGCTTCATGCGCCGCCACGGCATCGCGGCGCAGGGCATTGATTACCGAGGATGGCACGAACCAAGGCTGCGACAGCTTCAGTTCAACATGGTCCGCCACGAACATGGTATTGCCCAGTTTTGCCAGGCTGGCGCGCAAACCGCTTTCGGCCTGTTCGGCATTCTGTGCAGGCTGCAGTGCAATCGCTGCATCGGTGGTGCTGACAATGCCGTCTTCATCGATGAGCGACAGCCGCAGGCCGCCTTCGGTCTCGGAAAGCGTCAGCTGCAGGCCGACGTGGCGGTCGGACGACTTCTTATGCAAAGCCGCTTCCCACTGGTGGTCACGGTTGCGGTGGATCACAGTGCCGACTTTCAAGCCAGGCAGGGCCGCCATTTGTTCGTTCGGGAACACGCGCCAGCGCTGGCCGTCTTCGGTATCGCCCAGCTTTTCGGCCTTGTTGGCCTGGATGCCGACAGTGGTGCGCTTGTTCATGTAATTCAGGCCGTCGCCATTTGCCATCGGCGCATTGGTAATCACGTCGATATGGTCGCCGCCCATGCGCACTACGGTGCCCAGCTCCACGCCCACGTACTTCGGCGAATCGAAGGCGCCGATATCGCCCTGGCGGCCATTGGCGAAGTAATCGGTGTGGCCGCGGTGGAAGGTCTTGTCCACGTCGGGCGTGAACAGGACGCGGGTACGGCCGCTGGCTGCACGCGCGAATTCCGGACGGCGCTCGAGCAGTTCGTCCAGCAGCAGGCGGTAATGGGCGGTAATGTTTTTCACATAGCCCATGTCCTTGTAGCGCCCCTCAATCTTGAAGGAACGGATGCCGGCATCCACCAGTGCTTCCAGGTTGGCGCTCTGGTCGTTGTCCTTCATCGACAGCAAGTGCTTTTCGAAGGCCACAACACGGCCCTGGTTGTCTGACAGCGTGTAAGGCAAGCGGCAAGCCTGCGAGCAATCGCCCCGGTTCGCGCTGCGGCCGGTGTCGGCATGCGAGATATAGCATTGGCCGGAGAAGGCCACGCACAGGGCGCCGTGCACAAAGTATTCGAGCGGGGTATCGACTTCGGCGCGGATCTGCTTGATCTTGTCGAGGGTCAACTCACGTGCCAGCACCAGCTGCGAGAAGCCGACGTCGCCGAGGAATTTAGCCTTTTCAACCGTGCGGATGTCGCACTGGGTCGATGCGTGCAGCTGGATTGGCGGCAGGTCCAGCTCGAGCAGGCCCATATCCTGGATGATCAGGGCATCGACGCCGGCTTCGTACAATTGCCAGATCTGCTTGCGGGCCAGGTCAAGCTCGGAATCGTGCATGATGGTGTTCATCGTCACGAAGATGCGCGAGCGGTAGCGGTGGGCGAACTCCACCAGCGAGGAAATATCCTCGATCGGGTTGCTGGCGTTATGGCGGGCGCCGAACGCAGGGCCGCCGATATAGACAGCATCCGCGCCGTGCAGGATGGCTTCGCGGCCAATTTCCGCGGTTTTGGCTGGCGCCAGCAGTTCGAGCTCGTGATCAAGCAAAGACATTCTGAGATAACCCTACAGTTGCAAGGGTGGATATTATACCGGCTCGTCGAAGCCGCGATCGCCCAGTTTTTCCTTCATGTAGTCGACGAACGACGCAATCCGCGCCGACAGGGCCGTATTGCGGTAGTAGACGGCATTGATCGGTTGCCGAACCTCCAATGTTTCTTCGGCCAGGACCTGCTGCAGGCGGCCGGCTTTGCGGTCGGCATTGCTCAGGAAGTCGGACAGGCAGACGACCCCAGCGCCGTGCAGCGCCAGGTGCAGCAGGGTTTCGCCGCTTGAGGTGTAGATGTTTGGCGTTACGTGCACCGGTTGGCCGTCCGCGTCTTCGAGCGGCCAGTCGTTCAGGGTTTCCGGCTGGTTGAAACCGAGGATGGTATGGTTCGCCAGGTCGGCGACGCTGGCAGGGGCGCCATGTTTTTCGATATACGATGGACTGGCGAGGACGCGCAGCTTGCCGGTGCCGATCGGCGTCGCGTGCAGGGTCGAATCGCGCAGGCGGCCAATGCGGAAGGCGACGTCGGTGCGCTTTTCCATCAAGTCGGTGATGCCTTCGTTGCTATTCAACTCCAGCTCAACACGCGGGAAGCGTTCGCGATAACCGTTCACCAACGGCACGATCACATGCAGCATGAAGGGCGTGGAGGCATCGATGCGCAGGCGGCCCGCCGGGCCCTGGCGGCGCAGCGACATCTTTTCCTCGGTTTCCTCGACCTTGGCGACGATGGCCCGGGCGCATTCCAGGAACGCCTTGCCTTCCTCGGTCAGTTCGAGGCGGCGCGTCGTGCGCCGCACCAGCGTGGTTTCCAGTTTTTCTTCGAGGCGGGTCAGGGTGCGGCTGGTGGCGGATACCGTCAGCCCCAGGCGTTCTGCGGCCGCACTGATCGATCCCGTGGCCACAATGGCAATAAACGCCTGCATTTCGTCGAGGGTGGTCTTCATACCTTTGATTATTACTCAAATATCTTTCGCGGAAAACAGGCTTTTTCCGCAAGAGTGCCGCAGGTAGAGTGGCAGCCACGTTGATAACAAGGATCTGTAAATGACTATCCCATCGTTTGGCGCCGGCACCTTCCGCCTGCAAGGACAAGCCGCTTTCGACTCCGTCCGTAACGCAATTGAAGCGGGCTACCGCGCTGTCGACACCGCGCAAATCTACAATAACGAAGCCGAAGTAGGGCAGGCCGTTGCCGAATCCGGCGTGGCCCGCAAGGACCTTTTCCTGACCACCAAGGTCTGGAACGACAACTTTGCCGCCGACCGCCTGCTCACCAGCCTGGAAGAGAGCCTGGTAAAACTGCGCACCGATTATGTCGACCTGGCGCTGATCCACTGGCCTCTTAGCAATGTGCCGGTCGAGGAATACATGGTTGCGCTGGCGACAGCGCGAGAGCGTGGACTGGCACGCCAGATTGGTATTTCGAACTTCAATATTGAATACACCAAACGCGCTATCGCTGCAGTCGGCGCGAAGCAGATTGCGACCAACCAGATCGAACTGAGTCCGTATCTCCAGAACCGCAGGCTGGTGGATTTCCTGAGCGGGCAGGGCATCCACGTCACCTCTTATATGACGCTGGGTTATGGAAAGGTGCTTGGCGACCCGATTATTGCCGCCATCGCCGAACGCCACAACGCAACGCCGGCCCAGGTGACACTGGCCTGGGCCATGCAACTCGGGTACTCGGTAATCCCGTCTTCGACCAAGCGCGAAAACCTGGCGAGCAACCTGCTTGCCGCCGGCCTGCAATTGAGCGCGCAGGACATGGCAGAAATCGCGGCGTTGGAGCGCAACGGCCGCATGGTGAACCCCGAGGGCCTGGCTCCAGCCTGGGACTTGTAAGCCGCCAAGGCAGGGCGGGCGCGCGTCCCGCCCCGCCCGGCGTCGGGTCAGAGCGATTTCAGGAAGGCCAGCAGCGCTTCGCGGTCAGACTGCGACAGTGCTGCAAAACGCTGGCGAGAAGCTTCGCCTTCGCCGCCATGCCACATGATCGCCTCGGTCAGGTTGCGCGCACGGCCATCATGGAGGTAGCCAGCCTTGCCGCCATTGCCCATTACCTTGTCGGTATAGCCGATCCCCCACAGCGGTGCGGTACGCCACATGCCGCCCTTGGCCTGGCCTTCTACGAGATTGTCCGCCAGCCCAGCGCCCATATCGTGTAGCAGCAAGTCTGTGTAAGGGCGGATGACCTGATTGCGCAGTTCTGCCAGCAAATGTCCGGGGCCCGTGCGCATTTCGACCGTATGGCATGCCGAGCAGCGCATGGCCTGGAACAGGCGGAAGCCGGCGCCCACTTGCTGCGGGTCGACCCGATGTTCGTCCAGTGGCGCGACGCCTTTCGGGAAGCCGCTTGGCAGGCTGCGTTGGGCCGGGACGGCCACCAGGGCCAAGTACTGCGAAATCAGCTGCAGCTCCGGCTCACTCACGCCGCGCTGCGCGGTGGCCGACTTGCACCCGACCGGGTCGCTGCTGCAACTGCGGTTCGGGTAAACCGGGGAGGTGACAGCCATGTCCTGCAGCAGGGCCGCCGCAGCTTGATGGCGCAGTGTCGCCTTCGACGCTTTCCAGCCAAAGCGGCCCAGGCGCACCGCCCCGGTTTCCGGATCGAAAACGAAGTTGGCGACGCCTTTCACGCCGTCCGCATCGGGCGCGGTGCGCACCCGGGCCAGGATGTCGGCCTCCGGAACCGCCTCAAGCAAACCGGTGCCAATCATCGGCTGTGCGGCGCGCAACGATGCAATCTCCGGTACCGGGCCTTCATAAGCGATGGTTGGCTTGCGCAATTCAACCGCTGTTCCATCCGCAAGCTTGACTGTGCGGGATTCAAAGCCGGCCACGCGTACGCCTGTGCCCCAGTTCTGCGGAGCACCGGAGGCCGAAACTGCGTTCATCTGCACCGCCGTTCCGTACAGCGGATGCGGCATTTGCTGTCCGTCTGCGCCAGTGACTGCGACCCTCACCGACATGGTGTCCAGCTTCTGATTCGCAGCGAGCGGCGCGGGGCTGCGGCCATTGTTCACGTGGCAGCCGATGCACGCCGACTGGTTGAAGCGCTGGCCTTGAAGTCCGACGGCGGGCGTGTAGCGGTCGTTGCCGGCTTCGTTATGGTCGCCAGTAGTGAAATTGGTGTGGATCAGGCGGCGGCCCTCAACAAAACGCTGCATGTTCTGCATGCCCGCGTTGTTTTGAGGCTGCTGGAACATGAACAGGCCGTTGTCCGAATAGTTATAGGACACCGAACCAAGCCCGCCCGACAAGGTTTCCGCCGGCAACGGCACGGAATTGAGTCGCGGCTGCACGCCATACCACGGACGCAGGCCGCTGCCCACCACATAAGTCCACTCGGCGGAGTAGTAGCGGATGCCGCCGCTATCGCCCTTGCCAAGCATCGACTCGGTGGTGGAGAACATGGACGGCGAAACTTCGATCACATCGCCAACCACCAGCGGGCGCGCGGGAATATTGGTGCCGTTCGGGAAGCCGTTCGCATCCAGTCCGTTCATACCCGGGTACTGCTTGACCAGCAACGTGCAGGCGCCGTTGATGCCGCCCGGGGCAGCGAGCTTGCCGGCCGTGGGGTAAGGCGATGGCTTGCAGACTTTGACGTTGTTGTCGACCAGTTCCCCCGGCGCCATCCAGCCATAGCCGGTGACGCCGGGCCGGTCGATGGCGCGGAAGAAGGCTATCCCGCCCGACAGGAAGTCGACCGTCGTGTACTGGTTGACCACCAGCGTTGGCTTGGTCACGCCGGGAACACGGCTGTTGTCAACGATCTCCACGCCCCAGGTGCGGTTCTTGAAGTATTGCGGCACGAAGGTGAGGTAGTTGCCAGGCCCTTTATCGACAGGCAGCCCGGTCGCCGCGTCAACGGTTTCGTTCGGACCGTAGCCGATCTCATTCCATTCTTCGCCGCGCTCCCGGCCATGGCGAGCGAATCCGCGCGCACCGAAGCGGGTAACCAGTGTCCCGTCGGCCAGCGTGAACTGCAAAGTTTCCAGCGGTTCTGCCGATGCAGGCAAGGGGACGATGCCATCACCGCTGGCAGGGAAGCGTAGTGGAGACGTCGCGCTGGTTTGCAAGGTGTTGTCACTGCCAGGCGACTTGAATTGTGCCTCGAATAGCGAGTAGCCATACTGCGTCGCGCGGGCAATGCCCTGCATGCGGATATAGCGCGCATTGGCGCCCAGGTTGAAGAATTCTTCCGTGCCGCCCTGGCCGTTTGTGACCATGCGCAGTTGCGACCAGTTGTTGCCATCGTCCGAAACGAGCAGGGAATACTGTTTGGCATAGGCGTTTTCCCAAGTCAGCTTCATATAACCGACTGATGTCTTGGCGCCGAAATCGAACTGGATCCACGCGCCGTCTTCCTTCGCACTCGACCAGCGCGTGTTGGCTTGGCCATCAATCGCGGCGGCGGCGGACAGTCCTGCGTTCTCCACCGCAGACGATGTTGCGGCCACCGGTTTCACGACGACACCAGGTGCAGCTGGATCGCCTGGCTGCGGCTGCGGCTCTGGTTGCGGTGTTGGGGTGGGGGAGGCCGGCGTGCCGGAGAAGGCCTGGATCTCGAAGATGGAATAGCCGTACTGCGATGAGCGCTTGATGCCTTTCATGCGCAGGTAGCGGCCCTGGCCCGACAGGCCGGACCAGTCCTCAGTGCCGCCCTGGCTGTCCTGCACCGACTTGATGGTGCTCCAGGTGGCATTGTCGTCCGATACCTGCAACAGGTATTCGGTGGCGTGCGCATTCTCCCAGGCGATCTTTACGCGATTGATTGCGACAGTCTTGCCGAAATCGAGTGTCAGGTACTGGTCGTCGGTAAAACCGCTGCTCCAGCGTGTGCTGTCATTGTGGTCGATAGCCGCCGCAGCGGAAAGGTCGCCGCGTTCGACCGCGGAAGCCGTGGCACCGGTAGGCGTCAAAGCCGTTTCGGTTTGTGCTGTGCTTTCGGCTTTGAGCACCGTGCCAGGTGCGCCGCTGTCGCTTCCATTGCCGCCGCCACAAGCTGCCAGCAGCGCCGCCAAGGCGAGAGGCAAGCCCTGGGTGATCCGTGGTTTGTTCAACATGAAGCCTCCTTTGGTGGAATCCTTTCCAATTTCTGATAAGCAATATTGTCCAACCAGACACGGAAGTCAAGCGTGCAATGTAACTCCTGCCAAACAAGTGTTTGCTTTCGCCGCAAATGATGGATATAATGAGTGAGTACTCCGTTATTATTGAGGTCGGGATGGCACGTCCAAAAAGCGAAGAGAAGAGGCTGCACCTGCTGGAAGCCGCCGCCCAGGCTGTGGCAGAGCGAGGCGTCGGTGCACCTACGGCGCTGGTCGCCAAACTGGCCGGAGTGGCAGAGGGAACCTTGTTCCGCTATTTCGCGACCAAGGAAGTCCTGTTGAACGAGATGTACCTGCACATTTGCGAGCAAAGCTGGGATGCGATGCGCCATTCCTTTGATCCAGCTTTGCCATTAGTCGAGCGGGCCCAGGCCATGTGGGACGCGCATATCGATTGGGCGCTGGCGCACCCGGTATGGAATAGGGCGGCAACCCAATTGGCGGTGACTGAAATCCTGACTGACGCAACGCGTGCTGCGGAGATGGCGCTGTTTCCTGACGTTGGGATGATGGAGCTGGTGCATTCCAGCGAGGTGATGGCCGGTCACTCGCCACAATATGCGGACGCACTGTTTATTTCGATTGCCAATACAACGATCGATTTCGCGCTGCGTGAACCGGAGCGTATCGAGGCGTACAAGGCCAGCGGGTTCAAAGCCATCCGCCGCATGTTTTTCGACTAAAAAATTTTAGCTACTTAAATGAGTGATTACTCGCGTGCATTACGCGTTTTCGGAGATTCAATAATGAGAAAAAAATTCGTTTTCCTCGCATGCGCGGCGGCCCTGATCGCCGGATGCGAGTCCCAACAGCCGGCCCAGGGACCGACAGCCCCGCCCGAAGTCGGCGTGCATACCGTGCAGATGCACCCGCTGCCGCTCAATATCGAGCTGCCTGGGCGGACGGCGGCGTTCATGGTGGCCGAAGTGCGTCCGCAGGTTGGCGGCCTGGTTCAGAAGCGCCTGTTTGTTGAAGGCGCGGACGTGAAAGCCGGAGCCCAGTTGTACCAGATCGACGCCGCCACTTTCCAGGCCGCCTTCAACGCGGCCAAGGCTGCTGTGGGACGTGCGGAAGCAAACCTGCTGGCAGCAACGCCGAAAGCCAAGCGCTATAAGGACTTGCTCGAAATGGAAGGTGTGAGCCGTCAGGAATATGACGACGCGGTGGCCTCTGAGGCCCAGGCACGCGCCGAACTGGAATCGGCGAAGGCGGCTCTGGACGCCGCGCACATCAATCTCGATTACACCAAAGTGGCAGCCCCCATTTCGGGCCGCATCAGCCGCTCCAACGTAACGCCCGGTGCGCTGGTAACGGCAGGGCAGGAGAGCGCACTGGCCACCGTACAGCAACTGGATCCAATCTACGTCGATGTCACACAGTCCGGCGAAGAGCTGCGCCGCTTGAAAATGCTGGCCGAATCCGGAGCCGTAAAGCAGTCCGGTGGGCAGGCGCGCGTTGTGCTGAAACTGGCGGATGGCTCCACTTACGCCCATGAAGGAAAGCTGCAATTTGCCGATTCCAGTGTCGATCCCGGCACTGGCAACGTCATCCTGCGCGCCATTGTGCCAAACCCGAAGCATGAGCTGATGCCTGGAATGTTCGTGCGCGCTGTGATTGAAAGCGGCATTGACGAACACGCGATCGCCGTGCCGCAACAAGGTGTCACCCGCAATCCGAAGGGTGAGGCGACTGCACTGGTGTTGAATGAGAAAGGCATTGTTGAACAGCGGGTGCTGCTGACTTCCGGTACGCAGGGCGACCAATGGCTGGTCAAGTCTGGACTGAAGGCTGGCGACCGCCTGATCGTGGAAGGTCACCAGAAAGTGCAGCCTGGTTCGCCGGCTGTCATAGCGCAGCCCAAAGCGGCCGTCGCGCTAAAGCCTTCTACCGCGCCGCAGTAAGGAGGATCACATGGCAAGATTCTTTATACAACGGCCTATCTTTGCTTGGGTTATAGCGATCGTGATCATGCTTGCCGGCGTGCTGGCCATCCAGTCATTGCCGGTATCCCAGTACCCGGACATCGCACCGCCAACTATCCAGATTAGCGGCGTGTACCCTGGCGCCTCTGCCAGGACGGTGGAGGACTCCGTCACCCAGGTCATCGAGCAAAAGATGAAGGGAATCGACGGCCTGCGCAATATGACCTCGAACTCCGACGCAACCGGCGGCATCAGCATTACCTTGAACTTCAAGAGCGGCACCAATCCGGATATCGCCCAGGTGCAAGTGCAGAACAAGCTTGCGCTGGCGACGCCCTTGCTGCCTGCGGAAGTGACGCAGCAGGGGCTGGTGGTGTCCAAGGCGACCAACAGCTTCCTGCTGGTGCTTGGTTTCGTGTCTGAAGACGGTCGCCTGAACAACGCCGACCTGGACGACTACCTGGCATCCAACGTGATCGAGCCGCTGTCGCGTATCGAAGGCGTGGGCGAGGTCCAGCACTTTGGAACCCAGTACGCAATGCGGATCTGGCTCGATCCGGCGAAACTTGAAGGTTACCGCCTCACGCCGGCGGACGTGATTGCGTCAGTAAAGAGCCAGAATACCGAGGTCTCGGCTGGTGAACTGGGCGGCGCACCTGCTGTGCGTGGCCAGCAATTGAATGCGGCTGTAACGGCGCAAAGTCGGCTGCAGACGCCAGAGCAATTCGGCGGCATCCGTCTTAAAACCCAGGCCAATGGCGCAACCGTTTACCTGCGCGACGTCGCAACAATTGAGCTGGGCGGAGAGAATTATGTGAGCGCCGTGCGTTACAACGGCAAGCCTGCCGCCGGTCTGGCAGTCAAGCTGGCCACCGGCGCCAATGCGCTCGCTACAGCCGATGCGGTCAAGGCCAAGATCGCAGAAATGGAGCCCTTCTTTCCGAAGGGAGTGAAGGCGCAGGTCGCCTTTGATACCACGCCCTTCGTCAAGATTTCGATCCACGAAGTTGTCAAAACCCTCATTGAAGCAATCGTCCTGGTATTCCTGGTGATGTACCTGTTCCTGCAGAACATGCGCGCAACCCTGATTCCCACCATGGCGGTGCCGGTCGTCTTGCTCGGCACTTTTGGCGTGCTGGCGCTGATGGGGTATTCGATCAACACGCTGACAATGTTTGCGCTTGTGCTGGCCATCGGCTTGCTGGTGGATGATGCGATTGTGGTTGTGGAGAACGTTGAGCGAGTCATGACGGAGGAAGGGCTGTCGCCGAAAGAGGCAACCTTGAAGTCGATGGGCCAGATTTCGGGTGCGCTGGTCGGCATCGGCATGGTGATTTCCGCCGTGTTCGTGCCAATGGCCTTCATGAGCGGTTCAACTGGCGTGATCTACCGCCAGTTCTCGGTGACCATTGTGTCGGCCATGGTGCTGTCGGTGCTGGTGGCAATGGTGTTCACACCAGCGCTGTGCGCAACGATCCTGAAACCGGGGGGCCACGTTTCGGACAAAGGCTTCTTCGGTTGGTTCAACCGCAAATTTGACCGCAGCAATGAGAAGTACCAGGGCATCGTCGGTAAGCTGATCCATCGAACCGGCAGGACCATGCTGGTCTACGCGATACTGCTTGGCGTGCTGGGATTTGCGTTCTCGCGCGTCCCTGGCGCCTTCCTGCCGGAAGAGGACCAGGGCATTCTGTTCACCGCGATCCAGCTGCCATCCGGCGCGACACAGGAGCGCACCATTAAAACCGTTGAGGAAGTCGAGAACTACTTCTTCACCAAGGAGAAGTCCAATGTGGAATCGGTGTTGTCAGTAGCAGGCTTCTCCTTCGCCGGCAACGGCCAGAACAATGCGATGGCCTTCGTCAAGCTGAAGGATTGGAAAGAGCGTCCGGGACTCGAGAATCATTCCGGCTATATCGGTTACCGCGCACTCGAAGCGATGATGAATTCCCGCGATGCGATGGTGTTCACGTTCTCGCCACCGGCCGTAATGGAGCTTGGTAACGCAGGCGGCTTTGACCTTCAGTTGACCGACCGCGCCAACCTTGGACACAAGGCAATGATGGCGGCGCGCGACCAGCTGCTGGAAATGGCTGCCAAGAATCCGAAGCTGGCAGGCGTGCGCCCTAACGGCCAGGAAGATACGCCGCAATACAAAATCACGATCGACCAGCAAAAGGCTGCTGCTCTTGGGCTGGATGTTTCGGAGATCAACCAGGTACTCTCGGTTGGCTGGGGCGCCGCCTATGTCAATGACTTCATGGATCGTGGCCGTGTGAAGAAGGTCTTCATGCAGGGCAAGGCGGATTCCCGCATGCTGCCGGAAGACATGCAGAAGTGGTCCGTGCGTAACCGCAGCGGCGAGATGGTGCCGTTCTCCGCCTTTGCTGCTGGTGGATGGGAAACCGCTTCGCCGCGCCTTGAGCGATTCAACGGCAGCTCGTCGCTGAATATCCAGGGCATGCCGGCACCTGGAGTCAGTTCAGGCGACGCCATGGCGGAGATCGAACAAATCATCGCCAGGCTGCCAAAAGGCGTGGGCTACGAATGGACGGGCATGTCGCTGGAAGAGCGCGATGCCGGTTCGCAGACCACCTTGCTGTACACCTTGTCAATCCTGATCGTGTTCCTCTGCCTTGCCGCACTGTATGAGAGCTGGTCGGTGCCATTCTCCGTCATGCTCGTGGTCCCGCTTGGCGTTATCGGCGCCGTGCTGGCCACGTGGGGCGTGGGCTTGGCCAATGATATCTATTTCAAAGTCGGACTGCTGACCGTGGTCGGGCTGTCGGCCAAGAACGCGATCCTGATCGTGGAATTTGCCAAAGAACTGGAGGAATCCGGCAAGGACCTGCGCGAAGCAACGCTGGTCGCCGTGAAAATGCGCCTGCGGCCGATCCTGATGACGTCGATCGCCTTTGGCCTGGGCGTGCTGCCACTCGCGATGTCCAGCGGCGCCGGCTCCGGCGCGCAGGTCGCAATCGGCTTCGGTGTCTTGGGCGGAATGCTGACTGCGACTTTCCTCGGAATCTTCTTCGTGCCGGTGTTTTTTGTGCTGGTGCGTGGCTGGTTTGCGAAGAAACCCAAGGCGGAAGAGGGCGCCAGCACTGGCGCGATGATTGAGGAAGTAGCGAAATGAATAAGTCCCTGATTACCCTGGCCGTTGCGGCCCTGATTTCCGGCTGCAGCCTGGCGCCGGTGTACCAGCGTCCAGCCGCCCCGGTGGCGCAGCAATGGCCCACCGGCGATGCGTACAAGCCGGCCAGCCTGGACGCGGAAACGCGCGCTGCCGCCGGCATCGGCTGGCGCGAGTTCATCTCTGACGACCGGCTTGCGCAGGTGGTGCAACTGGCGCTCGATAATAACCGCGACCTGCGGGTTTCGATCCTGAACATTGAGAAAGCCCGTTCGCTGCATGGTGCTGCGCGCGCGGAACGGCTGCCTCACTTGAATGCCGGCGTTGGCCAGGCTGCCCAGCGGGTTCCTGGCAAGCAGACGCCCACGGGTACGGCCACCATCACCCGGCAATACAGTGGTGGCCTGGGCATCCCCGCTTTCGAACTGGATTTTTTCGGCCGGATCAAGAATATGTCGGAGTCGGCACTCCAGCAGTACCTGGCAACGCAAGAAGCGCGTCGCGCGCAGCAAATCAGCCTGGTTGCGGAGGTTGCCGATGCCTGGCTTACGCTGGCCGCGGACCAGGAACACCTGCGCCTCGCCGAGGATACGCTCAAGAACCAGCAGATTACGTTTGAACTGGCAAAACGGCGTTTCGAATCTGGAGCGACTTCCGGCCTCGATATGTATGAGGCGCAGACCAGCGCCGAAGCCGCCCGCAACGATGCGGCGATCTATCGTGCGCTGGTGGCCGCCGGCGTCAACAGGATGACCCTTCTTGCAGGGGCAGAGGTGCCGTCTGGCTTGCTGCCGCAGGGCTCATTGCAGCAGGGCTCATTGCAGCAGGTGACCAGGTTGGCCGATTTGCCAGCCGGCGTCCCGTCGACGGTCCTGCAACAGCGCCCGGACGTGCTGGAAGCCGAACGCAAGCTGCAAGCGGCCAACGCCGATATCGGCGCCGCACGCGCGGCCTTCTTCCCGAGCATTTCACTGACCGCGTTTGCAGGCAGCGCAAGCAATGAGTTGTCGGGGCTTTTCAAGGCAGGTAGTGGGACCTGGAACTTTTCGCCGCAACTGAACCTGCCAGTCTTTGCCGGCGGCGCAAACAAGGCGAACCTGGAACTGGCCCGCAGCAGCCACAGCATCGCCTTGGCGCAATATGAGAAGGCAATTCAGTCAGCGTTCCGGGAAGTGGCCGATGCCCTGGCCCAGCGTGGCACACTGGACGAGCGTGTGCAGTCGCAGACTGCCCTGGCTGATGCCGCGGAAAAGAGCTACCGCATCCACGAAGCACGGTATCAGAAGGGCGCGGAATCCTATCTCAGTGCACTGGTCTCACAGCGCGCCTTGTACAGCGCCCAGCATGGCTTGATCAACACCCGGCTCGCCAAGGCCAGCAACCAGGTCACTTTGTACAAAGTGCTTGGCGGTGGCTGGAAATAGCTGAAGATCAAGTATGATGGCGGCTTGTATGCCTGATGCGGACCCCGTATGAAAGTGAATTTTGCCGTCACGGCGGCTTGTGTGCTTGGCCTTCTGTATTTTGGCCGGGAAGTATTGCAACCCGTCGTTACGGCGCTGGTACTGAGCCTGGCGCTGGCTCCCTTGATCCGCTCCATGGGCAGCCTCGGTCTATCGCGCGTCAATGCGACATTCGGTGCACTGGCGCTGGTGATCGTAATGTTCGCCGGCACCTTCGCGATGTTGGGCGCGAATGTAATGGCGCTGACTTCCGACCTGCCGCAATATACGGCCGAAATCCGCTCCAAATCCAAGTCGCTGGAAGAGTTGGCCCAGCATCCCCTTGCACGCCTTGCGCCACAATTGCTGGAAGAATCACCGTCGGCGACCGCACTTGAGTCAAGCCCACGACCGGTGCCAGTGGAAATCCGCGAACACGCCAGCACCAGCGATTCCATCGCCAAGGCCATTGGCGTGGTTTCCGGCCCGCTGGGTGAAGCTTTCCTCGTTCTGGTGCTGCTGATTTTTATCCTGCTGGACCGGGAAAACCTGCGCGACCGCGTGTTGCGGCTGGTCGGCCAGCGCGAAGTCAGTCGCACCATCAAGGGCCTTGAAGACGCGGCGGAAGGCGTTTCGCGCTTCTTCTTCACCCAACTGTTGCTGAACCTGAGCTTTGGCGTGGTGATTTCGATCGCGCTCTGGCTGATCAACGTTCCGCATGCCGTGCTGTGGGGCGCGCTCTGCGCTGCACTTCGTTTTGTGCCTTATATCGGCGCGCTGATCGCAGGCGCTGCAATTGCACTGTTCGCCGCGGCGGTCGAACCAGGTTGGTCGCTCGCTGTATATGCCATTGTGCTGTTCATCGTGCTCGAAGTATTCGTCGCCAACGTGATCGAGCCGCGCGTATATGGCCACAGCGTAGGCATGTCGCCGCTGGCAGTGATTGTCTCCGCCTTGTTCTGGGGAGCGATCTGGGGGCCTTTGGGACTGCTGCTCTCCACGCCGCTGACGCTCTGCATCGTTGTCGGCGGCCGCTATATCAAGAGCCTGGAACCGATCAGCATCATGTTCGCGGAATCACCGAATACCAATGAGGCGCAACGCTTCTACCACCGGGTGTTGAGCGGGGATGCCAACGCAATTATCGAAGATGCACGAGCCTTCCTGCGTAAATCGACCCTGGCGCGTTATTGTGACAAGGTGCTTTTGCCGGGCCTCGCAATGGCAGGCGCCGGCCTGCAAACTGGACAGGAAGGCCGCTTGCGTGCAACCGTCGCGATGGTGGCCGATACGCTGGACGCTGGCCACGTACCGAATCGTGCGCGCCGCCGCAACATCTCCATGCTCGACGAGAACGTTGGCGCCCATTTGCGGCACCAGCGCGAGGAGAGGTTAGGGCGCTGGCAAGGTTCCCTCGACGTGCCTGCGCGGTCCGTGATCATCTGCACCTCCATGCCAGGCGCACGCGAAGAATTTCTGAGCGAGCTGCTGGTGCTGGTGTTCCGCGATGCGAAGCTCGACGCCCGCAGTTTCGTTCTTGACCAGCCCGACCCTGAAACTGATCCCGGCGCCGACCACCTGGTCTCTACGGTCTTCATCGCATATCCGATAGATAGTGCACCGGCAGCATGGATTTCTGCCGTCACCGAGTTACGTGCCGCCTTGCCTGATGTGCAACTGGTAACGATCCGGCCGCGCGACGATATGGGGAATGAACACGCAACCATCGCCTCGCAGGTCGACCTGGTGCTTCAATCGTTTGAGGAGGCGCTGGCCTTTGTTACACCAAGCAAAACCAGTTAACAGCCTTTGCGGTGCATCGGAAAAGAGCCGATAATAGCGGCCACGCTATTTTGAGCACTATTCTGGAACAATCCCATGGAAATTAAGGTCAACTTTCTCGATAAGCTTCGCCTGGAAGCCAAATTCGACGATTTCACGGTCATCGCCGACCAGCCAATCCGCTACAAAGGGGACGGCTCGGCGCCTGGACCGTTTGACTATTTCCTGGCGTCGTCGGCCCTGTGTGCCGCGTATTTCGTAAAGTTGTATTGCTCAACTCGCAATATTCCAACTGAAAATATCCGCCTTTCGCAAAACAATATTGTCGATCCTGAAAACCGCTACCAGCAGATTTTCAAGATCCAGGTGGAACTGCCACCGGATATTTCGGCCAAAGACCGCGAAGGCATCCTGCGCTCCATCGACCGCTGCACGGTCAAGAAGGTGGTGCAGACCGGTCCGGAATTCATCATTGAGGAAGTCGAAAACCTGGATGCGGATGCACAGGCCTTGCTGACCCTTGATCCAGAATCCGGCACGAGGACGTTCATTCCTGGCAAGGACCTGCCGCTGGAGCAGACCATCGCCAATATGTCTGGCCTCCTGGCGAACCTCGGCATCAAGATTGAAATCGCTTCGTGGCGCAACATCGTTCCGAATGTGTGGTCTCTGCACATCCGCGACGCGCACTCGCCAATGTGCTTCACTAACGGCAAAGGCTCGACCAAAGAGAGCGCCCTGGCGTCTGCACTGGGCGAATACATCGAGCGTATCAGCTGCAACCATTTCTACGCCGGTGAATTCTGGGGCGAAGACATCGCCAACGCCGACTTTGTGCACTATCCAAATGAACGCTGGTTCAAGCCGGGCCGCAAAGACGCGCTGCCGGCTGAAATCCTCGATGAGTACACCCGCGGAGTCTACGATCCGGATGGCGAACTGCGTGGCTCCCACCTCTACGACACCAACTCCGGCAATGTGGAGCGCGGCATTTGCTCTCTGCCGTTCGTGCGCCAGTCCGACGGCGAAGTCGTGTACTTCCCGACCAACCTGGTGGAAAACCTCTTCGTCAGCAACGGCATGAGCGCCGGTAACACGCTGGCGGAAGCGCAAGTGCAATGCCTGTCCGAGATTTTCGAAAGGGCGGTCAAGCGCGAAATCCTGGAAGGCGAACTGGCTTTGCCGGACGTTCCGCAGGAGGTGCTGGCGAAGTATCCCGGCATTGTGGCCGGCATTAAAGGGCTGGAAGAACAGGGCTTCCCGGTGCTGGTGAAGGATGCATCGCTCGGCGGAACTTACCCGGTAATGTGTGTGACGCTGATGAACCCCCGCACTGGCGGTGTATTCGCCTCATTCGGCGCGCACCCAAGCTTTGAAGTCGCGCTCGAACGCAGCCTGACGGAACTGCTGCAGGGCCGTAGCTTCGAAGGCCTGAACGACCTGCCGCGTCCGACCTTCGTCAGCAACGCAGTGACCGAGCCAAACAACTTCGTCGAGCACTTCATCGATTCCAGCGGGATTGTGTCGTGGCGCTTCTTCAGCGCCAAGTCGGACTTCGATTTCGTTGAATGGGACTTCTCCGGCCACGGCGAAAACTCCAACGCCGAAGAAGCCGCAACCTTGTTCGGCATCCTCAAGGACCTGGGCAAAGAATCCTACATGGCCGTCTACGACGAGCTGGGCGCGACTGCTTGCCGGATCCTGGTGCCAGGCTATTCGGAAATCTATCCTGTGGAAGACCTGATTTGGGATAACACCAACAAGGCGCTCCAGTTCCGACACGACATCCTGAACCTGCATCGCCTGGATGACGAAAGCCTGGAAGCACTTCTCGAACGCCTGGAAAACAGCGAGCTCGATGAATACGGCGACATCGCAACCCTGATCGGCATCGAATTCGACGAAAACACGGTTTGGGGACAGCTCACTGTTCTGGAATTGCGGCTGCTGATTAACCTGGCCCTGAACGAATACGAGGCCGCGCGCGAACTGGTCGATGCCTTCCTGCAGTACAACGACAACACGCTCGACCGCGGGCTGTTCTACCAGGCCTTGAGCGCGGTGCTTGAAGTACTGCTCGACGAAGAGATGGAACTGGACGATTACGTCGTCAATTTCCGCCGCATGTTTGGCGACGAAAAGTTGGACGCAGTAATCGGTTCGGTCGACGGCAGTGTACGTTTCTACGGCCTGACCCCAACCAGCATGCAGCTGGAAGGACTCGACAGGCACCAGCGCAAGATCGACAGCTACCGCAAACTGCATGCGGCACGCGCCAAGGCGGCAGCCAAATCCCGTTAAGCGCGGACAGGTAGGCAGCCAAGGCTGCCAAGCGTGCAGGCGAGGGCGGTTTCCAGCGGCGTATGCGGTTCGGCACCAAGCACTTGCCGCAAGCGCTGGTTCTCCATCCGGACGGGGCGCTGCCACAAGTAGCGCATCTCCATCATCTCGCGCAGCGTTTCGTTGAAAGGCGCGGCGAGATGAACCATCCACCAAGGAAACGCTTTCAGTTTTGGAGGCTTTGCGCCGTGGGCTTCAAGCACGCGCTGGATTGTGCGGCCCAACTGGGTACCGTCCTGATCCCAGTATCCAGCCATGTGGTAACTTGCAAACGGCGGCAATTTGTCGCCCATTTCAAGTAGCGCGATCATCGTCGCCGCGACGTCGGGCAAATAGGCATACTGGTGGCCAATTCCCGGCGCGCCTGGCAGCTTGACGTCTGTCGGGACTGCACCTGGCCGTATCATGCCTTGCGCGAGCCAGTTGTTGCGGGCGCCAGGGCCAAAAAAGTCGCCCGCGCGAACCACGATTACCCGCACGTTTCGGTTCTCGGTAGCCTCGTGCAGGCGCTTCTCCATTTCGACGCGGATTTGGCCTTTACGCGTAAGAGGGCGCTGCAACGCATCTTCGTGCAGCACAGGGAAGGCATCTGGACCGTAGTTATACACGGTCCCCGGCAAGACTATGGTCGCACCCCGCGCAGCCGCTGCAGCGATAGTGTTGTCGATCATCGGCAAGACTTGTCGGCCCCACCCCCGGTAACCGGGTGGATTAACCGCATGGATGATGACGGAGCACCCTTCAGACGCGCTGTCGACGTCCTGCGCATTCATCGCGTCGCCCTCGATCCACTCGACGCCTTCGGCCTTTCGGCTCGCCACGCCCAAGCCACGTTTCAACGCGCGGACTTTCCAGCCCTTTGCCACGAGTTGGCGCAGCATTTCGCCGCCAATTCCGCCGCTCGCACCGAGAACCAATACCGATTTGGCATCCATCACTTACTCCTTAAGTTGACTATGAAGCAAATTATGGCCAAACTCAGGTGCAACGGAAATTCCCTAAATCCCTACCGCAGCTATACAAATTTGTATGACAACCTCAATCCCTTGGGACCTGTACAGGACTTTTTTGCACGTCTTGAACGCCCGGTCGCTGTCCGGCGCCGCGCGCTCCCTCGGACTGACGCAACCGACCGTCGGGCGCCATGTTTCTGAACTGGAAACCAGCCTCGGATTGGCGCTATTTACGCGTTCCCAGAGCGGGCTCCAGCCAACAGACGCCGCGCTGCAATTGCGCGGCCAGCTTGAGGAAATGCAGCACGCCGCGGCATCGATAGAACGCAGCGCACATGGACACAGCGCCGTTCGCGGCGCCGTACGAATCTCGGCAAGCGAAGTCGTAGGCGTAGAAACCCTGCCATCGATCCTGGCGCCGCTCCGGGCCAAGTATCCCGAACTGGCGATCGAACTCGTACTGAGCGACGAGGTCCAGGATTTGCTCGGACGGGAGGTGGATATTGCCGTCCGAATGACGCAGCCGCAGCAGGAGCTCTTGTTGGCGCAAAGGGTTGGCGAAGTCGCTCTCGGATTCCATGCGCACAAGGACTATTTGGCAGCGCGAGGCGAACCCAAACATTTCACAGACCTAGCCAACCACAGCTTGGTCGGATTCGATCTGGAGACTCCGTTCCTTAGGGCCGCAGGGGCGAAATTGGGTGGGTGGAAGCGCGAAGAATTTGCATACCGATGCGACAGCAATCTTGCGCAAATGGCGCTGGTCCGTGCCGGCGCGGGGATCGGCGGCTATCAGGTTGGATTGGCTGCGCGCGACAGAAACCTGGTCCGAATCCTGGAAAAGGAAATGCATATGACGATGACTACATGGGTAACCATGCATTCGGACTTGCGCCACAGTGTGCGCTGCAGAACGGTTTTCGACGTGCTGGTGGCTGGCCTGAAGGATTTGTGGGAATAGGTCTATTTCAGGTAAGCCCCAATCCGATATTTGACATAATATAGATTATGCGAACTGGCTACCAGTAGCCATTGCGATGATTCAGGACGGTAGCGCCACAGAAGTCCAGGTTTGCCTATCCTTGGTGTAAAGCGCATCGTTACTTCCAATCGACCATAGAACCTCGTCGTTCGCAGCCAAGTAAGCTGTCGTGGGCTGCGTCTCGGCCCGGAAATCGATCAGCTCCAGCGTTTCTCCAACCAGTCGGAAAACACCATCGTGGTTAGATACATAGACCTCGCCCAAAAATTCAACCACGCCCCAAAAATCCCGTTCAGTCGCTTGGTGGTCCACGACGGCCCACTTGCCGTGCCGTCCTACGAGCAGCGTGCCGGACATTCCAACGATAACCACTTCGCCCGAGCGCCGCACACATAGTCCGGTAAGCGCAAGGTTCGCGGGACTGTCTTCCTGGTGCCAATGGGCGCCGTCATAAAACCAGATTTCACCATACTGGCCGGCGCAATAGATGTTGTCCGGCCCGCTTCCGCCAATTGCATGGAACCCCACGGCGCGCTCGCGCTGTTCGCGCGGCACAAACACCTCAGCGTCGATGCTATGCCAGATTCCATCGCTATCACGCGTGTAGACCATGCGCGCCATGCCGCAAGCGTAAAGACGCCGGCCGATCCAGGCAGCATCGCGCACCAGCACCATCGGACTGGGACCGCGCTCGGAACCGTCGATCAATTCCGCAGCGTTACCGGAAGGACCCGCAAGCGTCACTTCGCCGTGTGGACTGAGGAAATACACCGGGCTGTTAGCGTCCGGGGCAACGACGATTGCGCACACCGCATGGTCCAGCAACCGCTGCTTGAAAGCACCTCCCTGGTAGCGCAGCACCATGCAGTGGTCAGGGCTCTCGTCTGAATACTCGTCGATGATCGCTGCGAAATACGTTTCGCCGCTGCCTTTGATGGCGGCCCCGGTCAATGTCATATCCATCCGCATTCCCTTTCTGTTGTACTGCCTTTGGCAGCGGCTACCAGGTATCCACGCCGGTTCGCGCCAGGGCGTCCTTACGCTGCTGCTCCGTCAACGCTTGCCGCTGCTTCGACGCCTGCAATTGCCGATCGTCGCCCTTGCCGTAAAAAGCGTCAAGCTGCGCATCCAGGCAGGCTTCACTGCACCGGTTTCCATTCGCATGCTGGTGCGACTCACGCGCCATGGCTTTCGCTTCGAGGTAGGAAAACGTTCCGCCCATGAAGAACTTGTCCTCGTACACGCCCCGGGTACCATGCCCGATGCCATGTTTTTCCTCATAGCGGGAACGGTTCACGCAGGCCGTCGGTGCGCCATCATAGGCGCCGCCGGGCTTGTTGGCCAGATGCTGGAAGTCGGCGACCAAAGTACCCTTCGGCCTTACCCAATGGTCTTCGATCAGGTGGTCGCCCGTTTGCTTCCCCTTGCAGCACTTCTTCTTCGCGTCTTTTTTTGCCACCAGGATGCAGGCCTGCCAGTCTTCGCAATCCTTGGTACAGGTATCCTGGGTGCAGCCGGCACAAGCCGCAGTGGCCTTGGCCGAATCGCCCATGCATTGCACGGGATCGCCAAAAGCGACCAGGTCCTGGTAGACCATCGGTGGTGTCTGGCCGGGTTGGGAGGCATGGTTGTGTGTGGTGAGGTCGAGGTGGCGCACCACGTTTTCCCCTTCGATCTTGACGTCCATCGACCACATCGTGAAGTACACCTTTCCCTTGTTGACGTGGGTGACGACGCCTTTCAGCGGGGCCGATCCAGCCTCGTCGCCGGTGCTTTGCTTGAAGTAGCTCTTATTTTTCAGCATCACCTCCTGGCCTGAGATGGTGACACTTTTCGATCCATCGCTGGTGTCGCTGGCGAGGCCCGTATTCGGATATGGGACCGGCACGCCAGGCGGCGTGGCGGCAGTCTGCGGAGGCGTGTAGCAGACATCGGGGAATGCGCTGACCGACTTGCCGTCCGCCTGCTTGCACGACACTTCCATGTTGTTGGCATAAACCTGGTTGCTCATGCCGCCTCCCTGTACTGGAGGACAAGCGCTGCGCGTTCCCCGGTATCATTGCCGAGATGAACCAGCATGTTCGGGCCTTTGGCGTAACGTTTGGCGCAAGCTGCCATTGCGTTCGCGATGATGCTGATTCCGGCCACAGCCCCAATTTCGCCAGTGCACTCCGCTGGGTGCCAATGATCGAACTCCGCCTTGCGCACACGGAGTGTCCGCTGCAGTGCTAGCGCAGCCTCCTTGAAGTAGTATTGCTCGCCTGCGTTGTCGGTGATACGGAAATCCATATCCTGCATCGCGGTTCGGCCGTCAGCCAGGGCCGCCTTTACTGCCTGCGACAGGCCGTCACCACGCAGTGGTTCCGTGCTGTCTATCGAGGCGTTCTCCTGACCAAAGCCGATGCCGGAGCAAATTAGTTCCCCGGCCATGCCCGTGGGGCTGGACAAAAGCAGCGCGCCCGCGCCCTCGCCCGGCATGAACCCATTCGAATTGCTGGCGGTGAGCACACGGTTCTTGCGCAGGTAGTCTTCAAGTGTGGGCCAGCCAAGCAGGCTGTCCACCGCTACCAGCAGCACTCGCGTCCCCTCCTCTTCCTGTAAAAGTTGCCGCGCCTGCGCAAGGGCTATGACAACGCCGATGCGGCCATGCGCAATGACCGCACTGCGCTTTGCAAAAGGCATGTCAAGTTGCTCGTGAATTTCTTGGAGCAATCGCTCGTCCAGGCCGGGGCAACGGCCCGGTCGGTCCGGCTCAGCCACACAGAGCAGCATCGGAATGTTGGTCCACTCATCGCGCGGGATATCTTGCAGGCACTCCTCAATCGCCATGGCGGCCATCCTCGCCAGCTTTGCACGGCCGCGCCACGCTTCCTGGAGCGGCACCTGGTGCGCCATAATCCAGTCTCCGTTTGAATCGGCGAAGCGCGTCTGGCTCGCGTTGCTTACCTTGGCACGGATCGCGGCACAACTGGCCGGCGCCGACAATCCCACACTGGTGACCAGACCCGCATTGGCGATGGCGATAGCGTGTGCGGGCATGATTCAGCCCTCCCTTGATGCAGATGTCGGCAGCATTTGCACTTTAATCGGAAAGACCACCTGCTCGCGCTGCTGCCACCACTCCCTGCCCTTGCGTCCTACCAGAACCTGGGAGATTTCAAAAATACTGCGTTTCAGCGGCCGTGCCAGGCGCCATGTCATGGTAAAACGCTCCAGGTCAGGCTCAAGCACGATTGTATCCAGCGTCGCTCGCAGGTCTTCCCGCGATCCTCCCTTCGCAATAATGTTCACAGGCGCCTCGAAGTCGGGCAATGTGAAGGTACGGTGGCCATCCGGCGTGAGGTTGGCCAGGACAACCTCCTGCCTCCCGACAGGCAGCTGCCACTGCTGGTCGAGCGGAGCGCTCTGGTAATAGCGGTCATCAAAATCCGGCGGCAGGAAAGGAAAATGCTCGTCCAGCCAGGCTTGGTCATAGGTGCCGGCGTATCGAATGCGCGGTTCCCAATTGCGTCCCACAGGGCCAAATGCCATTGGCACGAAAGCTCCCTGCGGGGAAGTCACGGGACGTTCGAGTTCCTCCGTATTTGGCAGGGGTGCGCCGTCAATGCATTCACTCTTCAAGTTCCGGTGGAATCCTCGTCCCACAGGATTAGACATGAAAGCAGCATGGCAGGAAGGATCGGGGTCGCTCGTATCGAGACCGCCGAACGCTTGTTCGTAACCGATCGGCTGGCGTGTAAAGGTTTCTGGTGTGCTGGCTGTGATCGCAGTAAGCCCGGATTGCCAATGCCTGTTACCTACGACTGCAAAGGTTTTTGCCCGCCCTCCGACGCGCAAGCCTACGGGGACTCGCGCAACCGGGCGCCCATCCGGCGCATAGGCGCTGCCGTGCAGGAGAATGTCGCATCGCTGCTTGCGTAACGCGAAATCTGCTTCGTAGCGCGGCGCGGAGCGCGCGGGAAGCCCGCACCACGCATCGGCCATCAGCAACGGTAGCTGCTGCTCGTGCAGGCGGACATCCTCGCCGGTTTTTGGTAATTGAAATGTGCCTTTGATCACAATCACGAGCCACTCCCTGCCCGATGGCTCGGTGCCCAGGGTATAGCCAGTAGCCATGCGCGTTGCATTCACGAACTCCATGCATTCCCTTCGGTTGCGTTGCAGTTCCTATACTTGCTGATGCTTTTTACGCCATGTTACTTGCTGCGCTCGCTAACTTGTTCACCAATTGTCACGACCGTAGAGCTGTTTCATGATTGCAGCTCCAAGGGACACATGCTCAGTTCCCCAGCAACGCGTCCTTAAACCCCTGAAGTGCCGGTTTTGCCTGGAAGTTCGAATCGAATAGCAGCGGCCAGTCTGGCGATCCAGGCTGATTGATCCAGCTGTCCGCATCCCACACGCCCCAGACTGTGATACCGGCCCGTTGCGCAGGTGGCACGGCCCTCAGGTATGCCGCGATGATGTCGTGATAACGCTGCTGCTGCCTGTTCGCAGCCTCGGGTGTGAAACTGGTGTAGGCACTTTTCATGCTCACGTCCATTTCAGAAATCTTTACCTTCAGGCCACGATCCGCTATGGCTTTCAGCGAAGCTTCGATAGCCGAGATGCTCGGCCAATCAATGGTCACGTGCATCTGGAAGCCAACCCCGGTAATTGGCACCCCACGTGATTTCATGCCATCGACGAGGGCTAACAAGTTGGCTGTCTTTGAGCCGCCGGCCTCGATGTTGTAGTCGTTATAAAACAAGTCAACCTGCGGATCAATTGCGCGCGCATCGATAAAGGACTGATCGATGAAGTTATGTCCCATCTTCTGGCTGAACACCGTACTGCGCAGGATATTTTCCACCGTCGGCTGGCCATCGTCGGCCAAAGCCTCGTTCACCACATCCCAGCTCACCACCCTGCCCTTGAAATGCCCCACGATCGTTTGGACATGGTTCTTCAGCATAGCGGCAAAGTCGCCGCTGTAGTTCGTCATGAAGCCCGGAACCTGGTAGTCGGCATGCCAGATCAGTGTATGGCCATGCACATTGACGTTATTTGAATTCGCGAACGAAATGAACTGGTCGGCCTGGTCAAAGGTAAAGGTGTTCTCCTGCGGGTGCAGGTACCCCATTTTCATGATGTTCCCGGCAGTCATTTGGTTGAAGTGCGGGAACACTACCGACTGCTGCTGCGAACTGGTATTGCTGTTGATGATGCTGTTGTTCTCGAATCCGGCATTGACCGCCACGCCTATCGGGAAGCTCGCCAGTGACTTCAAGCCGGCTGAACTGCTGTCCGTGGTGAAATAGGCGGTCACGGACTTGTTGTTGTCCATCGTGATGGTCAAGGGGTTGGTGCTGCCGCTGGCTGCGCCACCCCAACCGGAGAACAGGGACCCCTGTTGTGGAGTTGCTGTGATGGGCACCACACTGCCGGATTGGTAGCTGTAAGAACCAGGTGCGAGGCTGGTCGTCCCGCTGCCGCTGCCGCCGACAGCGACGTTCAGCGTGTAGTTTACGGGACCGCTAGTGTTGCTGCCGTTGACCTGCAACCGGGCACCGCTCCGCCTGGCAACATAACGGATGTAATAGTTGCCATTAACACGTGCAGGCATCTGGGCCGACGTGATGTTTCTGTACGAGACACCATTGATTGTAAATGTGTCCGCCATCCTGGAGGCGACACTGTTGATAGTGCCGGAAGTGAACAGGCAGACGTTCGCGGCGCCATTTAACACCAGTGGCAACGTCATCGGCTGAGGGTTACTGCAGATCGCAGTGCTGCCAGCGGCCGTCGCTGCATTCGCATTGCAGGCGGCGCTCAAGACAGCCCAAAGCCCATATAAAAGAATTCTCGATGGCGTCCTAAGCCTCTGCGCTGTTTTCATTGTGTTCACCTTCCTGTTATCTGTCCCGGTTGCAAGCAATTACCGACTGTTACCCGGAAATGCTAACTCCCCGGGCAGGCCGCCACGTTATGAATTTCGTTATGTAAGCCACTGAAATTCACCAATCGAAAATGAATTCCCGAGAGTTGCTTAGCGCAAAGGACGGTATTACTTATGCGGTGAATAAGTGTGAGTTTTGTGCACTGTTATCGGATGTACTATCGTTTGCAAGGCAGCCGCACGCCTCCTCGTCATAGATGCACGCTCGACGCGTGCACCCCCTGGAGAATTCGATGGCCCGCTACAGCTTCTTCCCGAAACATGTACTCGTCGCTTCCGTCATGTGCCTGCTCACCGCCTGTGCCTCCGGCCCACCGAAGCCGGCTGTCATCCAGACTATCGTAACGGTCGCTAGCGACGTCAATCCCGATACCCGCGGCCGTGCCTCGCCCATCGTGCTGCGCCTGTTCGAACTGAAGAACCTTGGGGCTTTCCAAAGCGCCGATTTCTTCTCGCTGCTGGAACGGGACAAGGAAGCACTGGGCGGCGAATTGGTGGCGCGGGAAGAGTTCACCCTGGCCCCAGGCGAGAAAAAGCATTTCGAACGCGCGCTGCAGCCGGACACGCGCTACGTCGCAGTAGTAGCCGCCTTTCGCGATCTCGAGAAATCCTCCTGGCGTGCTTCGATCCCGGTGCGGCTCAGCCAATCCATGCCCGTCTCCATCAGCTTACGTTCGCGCGATGTCACTATCCGTGCTGAAAAATGAACGCCCTTACCTTACTTGGATTTAAGGAACAACGATCATGTCGTGGGAAAGCAAAGTCATTTGGTCCGAAGGTATGTTTTTGCAACCACAACATTTTCAGCAGCATGAGCGCTATCTCGAAAAGCTGATCGAAGCACGCACGCGGCCCACGCGCTCACATGGCTGGGGCTTCTTGTCGATGCAGCTCGACGACGCGGCACTAGCCATGGGCAAAGTGGCGCTCGCCACTGGCACCGGCCTCTTCCCCGACGGAACGCCGTTCGACTTTCCTGCTACCCATGCGGCGCCAGAGCCTTTGAATATCCCGCTCAGCGCCCGCGACCAGCTGGTGATGCTGGCCGTTCCCATGGGGCGCAAGGGTTGCTCGGAATCCGATGCCGGTGCGCCCGACCAGGCCAGCCTGGCGCGCTATAAGGTCACAGAGCTGGAAGTGACCGACAGCACATCCAACAATTCCGCCCCGATCCAGGTCGGCCAGATGCGCCTGAGCCTGTTATTGGAGAGCGAAAAGACCGACGCCTATGCCTGCCTCGGCGTCATCCGGCTCACTGAACGCCGGGCCGACAACCAGCTGCTGCTGGACAAACACTATATTCCGCCCTCGCTGGCTATTCGCAACAACGCGACGCTGGCGGGCTACTGCGAAGAGATTTACGGCTTGCTGCACCAGCGTGGCGAGGAGCTTGCTGCGCAGCTTTCGCAGCCAGGCCGCGGCGGCGTGGCTGAAGTTGCCGACTTCATGCTCCTGCAAGCGGTCAACCGGCATGAACCGGTGTTTGCCCACTATTGCCGGACTGCCCTTTTCCACCCTGAAGATCTGTTTGTCGCTATGCTCTCGCTGGCCGGCGACCTGTCCACCTTCAGCCGCGAGACGCGCCGTCCCGCCAACCAGCCTGTATATCAGCACGACGACCTGGAACTGACGTTTGCGCCGCTGATGAGGGAACTGCGCAGTGCCCTCAGCATGGTGCTCCACCGCAGTGCCGTGCCAATCGAGCTGCAGGATAAGAACTACGGAGTTCGCCTGGCGCAGCTGCCGGACCGCGACTTGCTCAAGACCGCAGGTTTCGTGCTGGCCGTCAATGCGCAAATGCCGGCTGAAACGTTGCGCTTGCGCTTTCCGAGCCATGTCAAGGTTGGTCCGGTGGAGCGGATCCGCGACCTTGTGAACCTCGCCCTGCCTGGCATCCCCTTGCATTCGATGCCGGTGGCGCCGCGCCAGATTCCATATCACGCCGGCTTCAACTATTTTGAGCTTGAACGCGGCAGCGAATTGTGGGACCAGCTTGAGCGCTCCGCTGGCCTCGCCATGCATATTGCGGGTGAATTTCCCGGTCTGGAACTCGAATTTTGGGCAATCAAGGGATAGCCATGAGCCAAGACGATCCATTTGCCACGGCGGACGCGGAACACACTATTCTGCTACCCACGCCGGGCGGGCGCCAACGCCCTCAGCCGGCGCCAGCTGCGCCGCCACCTGTTCACGACAATGCGGAATTCGGCTTTGTCCAGGCCACCGGGGTTTCGGGCTTGAATCCCTTGGTGGCAGCGGCCAACCCTTTGCTGAACGTCGTTCCGCAACTGCGTGCAACGCTGCACCATGCCGACCCTGTGGGTGCGAAAGAATTCCTGGCAGGGCAAATCAAGGAGTTCGAACGCCGTGCCAAGGCTGCCGGCGTCACGAATGAAAATATCATTGCTGCGCGATACGCGCTCTGCACACTGCTCGATGAAGCGGCAGCATCCACTCCCTGGGGCGGTTCGGGGATCTGGGCCAGGGATAGCCTGCTGGTGCGCTTCCACAACGAGGCATGGGGCGGTGAGAAGTTTTTCCAGTTGCTTTCGAAATTGGCAGAATCGCCTCGCGAGCATCGTGAGCTGCTGGAATTGATGTACATATGCCTGGCCCTTGGCCTTGAGGGACGCTACCGCGTTCTCAACAACGGGAAAGCGCAACTCGAAGCCTTGCGCGAACGTTTGGCCCTGATGCTGCGGCAAGTACGCGGCGAGTTCGAACGTCCCCTTTCCCCACATTGGGAGGGCGCCGCGGTCGCGCGCCGGCCCTTGCTGGCGGCTTTTCCGCTGTGGGTTGCGCTGGGCGCGCTGGGAGTGCTGATGCTGGGTGTATTCGCCACCTTCAGCCTCATCCTGAATCGGGGATCAGACCCGACTTTTTCGGAGATCCAGAACCTGCGTGCCAGGCCGGCGGCAATTGCGGCGCTCCCACCCCCAGCTCCCCCACCTGCCGCCAAGCCCCGCCTGGCGGGCTTCCTGGCGCGCGAGATCGAGCTGGGACTGGTGGCCGTGCGCGACGAACAGGGCCGCAGCACGATTACGATTCGCGGCGATGGACTATTCGCGCCGGGCAGCGCCACCATCTCCGACAGCTACCTCGACGTGCTGGAGCGCATAGCGGCGGCGCTCAAGGCTGTGCCTGGCGCGGTCGTCGTTGATGGTTACACCGATGACCAGGCAATACGCACCACACGCTTCCCGTCCAACTGGCATCTGTCGCAGGAAAGGGCAAGCGCCGTGGCAAGGCTGCTCGAAGCAAAGGCCGCAGGGCCGGGCCGCTTCACGGCCGAAGGCCACGCCGATGCGAATCCGATCGCACCCAATAATACTGCTGCCGGACGCGCGCGCAATCGCCGCGTCGAAATCGTCCTGACTCCTAAGCCGGACGCCGCTTAAAGGAATCGCCAATGATCAAAAAGATTCTCGGCTGGGTACTGAACCGCTGGGTCCTTGCGGCCTTGGGCCTGCTGGCGATAGCGCTGCTGATCTGGCTGGTCGGTCCCCTAATCGGCATTGCCGACTACCGGCCGCTGGAATCGGCGCGGGTACGCATGATCCTGATCGCTCTTGTCATCCTGCTTTATGTCGGCAAGCAGGTTTGGAAGCTGTTCAAGGCCAGGCGCGCCAACGCCCGCTTGATGGATGGTTTGCTCAAGCAACAGGCTGCGCCGGCCGGCGCGCCGGACAGTGTCGCTGCCGAAGAACTGGCCACGCTCGGCAAGCGTTTCGAGGAAGCCGTGCAAGTGCTGAAGAAGGCCCGCTTGAACGCCCGCGGCAAAAAGACTGTGCTCGACATGCTGGCTGACTTGCGGCGCCAATGGGTTTACGAGCTGCCTTGGTACATCCTGATCGGTGCCCCAGGTTCAGGCAAGACGACAGCGCTGGTGAACTCCGGCCTGCAATTTCCCTTGCGCGAGCGCTTTGGGCAGCCCGCAATCCGCGGCGTCGGCGGCACGCGCAATTGCGACTGGTGGTTTGCCAACGATGCCGTCTTGCTGGACACTGCGGGACGCTATACCACGCAGGAAAGCAACCAGAAATCGGACGCCGCGGCCTGGAGCGGATTCCTGCAGTTGCTGAAAAAGTATCGCGTTCGCCGCCCTATCAATGGCGCCCTGCTGACCCTCAGCGTGCCCGAGCTGCTTGAGCAGTCGCCGGCGCAGCGCGCTAGCCACATCAGCGCCTTGCGCACCCGGCTGCAGGAGCTGCACGAAGAGCTCAACATCCGCTTCCCGCTCTATGTGCTGGTAACCAAGGTCGACTTGCTGCCAGGTTTCATGGAATTTTTCAGTGAGATGGGCAAGGAAGAACGTGCGCAAGTATGGGGCGCGACCTTTCCTTATCGGGAACCGTCGGCGGAGAGCGCACCTCCCAAGGATTTTGCGGCAGAGTTTGCGGCGCTGGAGGAGCGCATCAATGCGCGCTTGCTCGACCGCCTGCAGCAGGAACGCGACCCGCAACGGCGCGCCCAGCTTTATGTTTTCCCCCAGCACCTGGCCGCGCTCAGGAACTCGCTTTGCGAATTTGTCGACAGCCTGCATTCGGATTCGCGGTTTACCGAGGAGCCGCTGCTGCGCGGCGTCTACTTCACCAGCGGAACGCAGGAAGGCAGTCCGATCGACCGGCTGATAGGCAATATGGGGCGGGCGCTGAAGCTTGAGCGGCGGGTGCTCGCCCCCCACACACCCAGCGGCAAAAGCTATTTCATTACCCGCCTGCTCAAGGACGTCATTATTCCTGAAGCCGGCTTGGCGGGCTCCAACCTGCGCTGGGAGCGCAGGCGGGCAATGCTGCAGCTGGCCGCCTTGCTGCTGGCGGCCGTGCTCGCCATTGGGGCCGTCGCGGCATGGACTGTCAGCTTCGCCCGCAACCGGGCATATGTCGCCCAGATACAGGCCAGGACCGCAGCAGTCTCGCGCCAACTGGACCAGCTCTCTGCTGGTGCCAGCACCAATGTCGTTGAGCTTCTGCCGGCGATGCAGGCAGTGCGCGACCTGGCGCGTGTCCCCGATTCGCCACCGGGCAGCGTACCCTTTTCCATGGGCTTCGGCTTATACCAGGGCGACAAGCTGGCCGCAGCGGCCAGAACGGCGCACCGCAGGCTTTTGCACGATGTGTTCCTGCCTCGCCTCGAACTGAGGATACAGCAGCAGCTCCAGGCGGAGGGGCAGAGCAATCCGGAACTGCTGTACGAAGCCCTGAAGGCCTACATCATGCTGCATGACGGGAGGTACATGAATCCGGCAGCCTTCAAGGCCTTCGTTACCGCCGACTGGGAAGCGAACCTGCCGCGCGATGTGACGAACGCCCAGCGCCAGGAGCTCGAAGAACACCTGGACACCTTGCTGGCGAGCGGCGGCGTACAAGCCGTCAGTGCGATCGATCCCAGCCTTGTCGCTGCCACGCGGCAGGCTTTGGCCCAGACACCGCTCGCCGAACGCATCTATAACCGGATCAGGCGTCAAGGCGCTGGCAGCAACCTGCCGGAATTCACAGTGGCCAATGCAGGTGGGCCTTCGGCCCTGCTGGTGTTCACGCGGCGCAGCAACGCGGCGCCGACCAAGGGTGTACCGGGAATTTTTAGTGTGAACGGTTACCACAAGGTATTCCTGCAGGAGGCAGCGCGCGTCACCGGCCAGTTGGCGGATGAGGAAGCCTGGGTGCTGGGCTTGCCGCAACGGGAACGTGGCCTGGCAGTGCCGGACAAGAGAACCGCCCTGCTGAATGAAGTACGCCGTCTTTACCTGCAGGACTACGTGCGGACCTGGGCCAATTTCGTGGACGACATCTCCCTGGTACGGGCCGGGAGCCTGAAACAGAGCATCGAGCAGGCGCGCATCCTGTCCGCGCCGGACTCGCCCTTGCCCCTGCTTTTGCGCGCTATCGTCAAAGAGGTAACGCTGGTGCAACTGGACGACTCGGACAAATCCGTGGTCGACAAGGCGGGCGACAAGATCAAGACGACGCGCGAAGAACTGCTCAAGCTGTTCGGCCAGGAAGCCAGCACGGCTGGCGCAGGCGGCGCCATGACGCAGCCGGAAAATATCGTGGACCAGCAGTTTGATGGCCTGCGCCGCCTGGTACGCAGCCCGGCGCCTGGCCAGCAGGCGCCAATTGAGGCGAGCATTGCCCTGATTAACGAACTGTATATGCTGCTGACCAGCACCGAGGCGGCCCTCAAGGGTGGCAATACGCCGCCGCCCAGCGACGTGCCAAACAAGGTCAAAGCGGAAGGCAGCCGCATGCCCGAGCCGATCCGTTCCGTCATGCTGACCTTGTCGGCCGGCGGCGCCAGCCAGGCGCTGGGGGTTACGCGCAGCAACTTGAGCCAGGCAATGCAGGCATCTGTCGGCGACTTCTGCAGCAAGGCGATCGCCGGCCGCTATCCTTTCTCCAAAGGCAGCACGCGCGACGTCACGCCGGACGACTTCAGCCGGCTGTTCGCGCCTGGCGGATTGATGGACGACTTCTTCCAGAAAAACCTGGCGCAATACGTCAATACCTCCACCAGGCCGTGGAGCTTCCGCCCGGTCGGCGATGCCTCGGTTGGCGCAAGTTCGGCCGCCCTGCTGCAGTTCCAGCGCGCACAGGTCATTCGCGACGTGTTCTTCCGCAATGGGCCAGCCATGAGCCTGCGCCTGGACCTCAAGCCGATGATGATGGACGCAACCATCACTCAGTTCATCCTTGACGTCGATGGGCAGCTGGTGAAGTACAGCCACGGGCCGCAAGTTCCGGCACAAGTCCAGTGGCCCGGCCAGCGTGGCAGCACGCAAGTGCGCATGCAACTCAGCCCTGTCAGCACAACCGGTGCTTCGGGCCGCACCTTCGAAGGCGCCTGGGCCCTGTTCCGGCTATTCGACCAGGTGCAGGTGGACGCCACCGGCCAGCCCGAAAAATTCCTCGCCACCTTCAACGTGGATGGCCGCAAGGCGCAATTCGAAGTGCTTAGCAACAGTGTGCGCAATCCCTTCCGGTTGCCCGAGCTGGGACAGTTCCAGTGTCCAGGGGCTCTCTAATGCCGGGCTCGACGCCAAGGCTGCCCGGTTGGTTCGGCAAGATTCCGGCGCTTGGCGACTTCGCCTCGCGCAGGCTATCACCTGGCTTCATCAGTTCCTGGGATGCATGGCTGCAGCACGGCCTTGAAGCCAGCCGCACCAGCCTCAAGGAAGGCTGGCTGGACGTCTACCTGAATGGCCCGCTATGGAGCTTCTTCCTTATGCCTGGCGTATGCGGCGATTCTGCATGGGCCGGAACGATGATGCCAAGCGTCGACAAGGTCGGGCGCCACTTCCCCCTGACGATTGCTGTCGAACTGGAAGCGCAGCCTGGCGTGCTGGCCGCAGTACTGTCGGCGCAAAGCTGGTTTGCCGCGATCGAGCGGGTGTCGCTTGACTGCCTTGACCTTGGCTGCGATACCGCACAGCTTGAACAGCGCCTGGCTGCCGCGCCATTTCCCGGCTGGCACGATGACTTGGGCCTGGAGGGCGGGCGCCGCATGGAACGCTGGTGGAATGACGGCCCCGCCCCAGGTTTTTCGCTGGTGTTGCCCGGCAGGGATGGCATCCGAACCGTATTCCAGGAGGCGGGATTGATCCGGCAATGCCAGGCGGGTGGCGCAAAAAGCCTGTGGTGGAGCGAAACGCCAACGGGTGGTGCCGTACATCTGCTGGGATTTTCCGGCTTGCCGGCCGCGCACGACTTCGTAACCCTGCTTGGCGGCGCTGAACTTCAGGACTGATCCGCGCCAAGAGCCCCTTCCACGCCGGCGAGACTGAATTCCTGGCATGCGACAAGCACTGCGGAATAGTTGTCCTGCTGCTGCCCTCCCCTGGCCCTCACCTCGCCCTCCAGCTCGCTTAGCCAGGCCTGCGGCGACGGTGCGGCTTGCAGTGCCTGCTCCATCCGCGCTTCATCCAGGTGCTCCCAAAAGCCGTCTGTGCAAAGCAGGAAGACGTCCCCGTCTGCCACGGCAAAATCCGTCGGCTGGATACACGGTTCCAGCGACTGCGCATCGCCCAGTGCCGCCAGCAACACGCTTCTTTGCGGCGAGTTGCGCAGGTCCTCAAGCTGCATATAGCCGGCATCAACCATACCCTGCAGCACGCTGTGGTCGCGCGTCTGCATGATGAGGCGCCGCCCACGATAACAGTAAAGACGGGAATCACCTACATGGCCCCAGATCGCCGCGCCTCGTTCCGAATCCAGTGCAAGAACGACTATTGTCGTACGCATCTCGGAATATTCGGGCATGCTGCGTTGCGCATCCACGATAGCGCTATTGGCCGCCTCGATGGCCTGCGTGACGCATTCCGCGCTGCATTCTGGCCGCTGGCGGAACCACGCCAGTGCCTGTTCGACTGCCAGTTTGGATGCTGCGGCGCCCCCTTTGTGGCCGCCGGCCCCATCGCACAGCACGCAGAAGCAGGCGGTCGAACTCGACCAGCACCCGTAAGCGTCTTCATTGACGGAACGCCCTCCGGCATTCGATAGAACGGAAATCCTGAGTTCCATCATGCGTCCCCTGCTATTGAGCCGGGTCTTGCTGTCCATCTTGCTTCAGCTTAGCCATTTGCGCCTCGTAGGCGCTCAGGAATTCGCGGCCAAACCAGGCCTGGAAGTCGTCTTCGGCCTCCCTGGTGATATCTGTGTACAGCTCCAGGTACTGCCCCCACAGCTTGCCCTTGCGATTGGCAGGAAGCAGGGAGTCAAGCAGGGTCTTGTCTGTCAGCCGCTGCTCCAGCTGCACCGGATCGAATCTTTGCAGGACGCGCGACAACGCGGCACGCATGCCGGCCATCACACCAAACTGGTGGGCGCGCAGGTCGTCGCAGGCATCCTTCATCGCCTGCAGCGGCGGCATGAATCCTTTGCCGCGAGGTGCAAGCAGGCTGTGAAGCGCCACCTCCACATTCGGCGAAAATTTCAGCGGATTATTTTCGCGCATGGCAATCACCGTCATCTGCGCATGCATCTCGCGCTTGGTCATGGTCCTTGCCATCAGCAGGTCCAGGGTTCCTTTCGTCGATTCGCGCAGGAGCTGCCCGAGCATTTGCATCATTTCGGGCGTGAGCGACGAGCCCATGTCCAGATCCGGGACACCCGCACCTTTCAGGAACGCGCGCAGCAGGACTTCACCATTGTCCTGGCCAGCGGGGACGGACGGTTTTTCTGCTTCTTCCAGTGCCTCGGGCACCGCGTCAATAGCGGCGCTTGCGGCCGGCGCCTTGGCAGCTTCCTGTGGCTTAACCGGCCTGCGCAGCACCATGGTCTTAATGCCTCCAGGTGCTTCTTCCTGGTCTTGTGTGTTCCAGGACACCACCATGTCGACCGGCCCATCGGACGCCTGGAGCAAGTCTTGCTGCGCCTTCTGTTCATTACCGGCGTAGACTTTGGGCGGGACAAAGGAAGCGCGGATCTCGGGCACGTCATCGCGCTGGCTGCTCCTCTGCTGCTGCATTGGTGGCACAGATCCCAGCGCCACCAGCGGATCGGTGACGCTCTCGCTGCCCGCCCTATCCGCCAAAGGATGCCCATCCGGAAAGAGATTGCCGCCAGCACTGGGCCCAAGGCCGAAAAGCTGGTTGATGTCCTGGCCAGAACCAGTCCCCAGCCCAAACTGGACATCGCCAGTCAATTCAGCTTGCGGCTCCAATTCGTTAAAACCCGGGCTGGCCCGCGACAGGTCGGCAAACGGATCGAAGTCCTCCGGGATTGCACCTTGCGCGCCCGCGGCTATCGCTGACGGGGGGCGCGCCGCCGGCGCGCCTGTGCCAAACAGGTCCAGGGGATCGTCAACAGGCACTGCTGCCGGTTGCGCGGCTGGCATCTCCTCCGGCAGTACCTGCAAGGCGTAAGCTCCAATGCGGAGTTCGTCGCCGAATGCGAGGGGCGCTTCGCGTCCATTCCCTAGTGGAATCCCGTTGACATAGACCGGGGACGCGCTGCTCATGTCCCGGATTACATAGGTGCCCGCGCGGAAGGCGATGGCGGCATGCGCGCGCGAGACGAAACGCTCAGGGTCGGGCAGCACCAGCGCATTACCGTTGCCACGGCCGATGACGCCGCCTGCTTCGCCGAATTGCGCGCCAAGTGGCGCCGTCATCGGCTGGCCATTGAATGAAACTGCCTTGATCGTAATCATCGGAGGCCCTCACCTTCTCTCCATACCAGCAGGGGGAACTGCCCGATCAGTGATGAAATTCTAGCAGGACTCCTGCCTGTCGATCATCAGCCGGGCAACGAAAAAAGACACTCGCGTATCGCATGCTTCTGCCTTCCGTTCAGCTTAGCCAAAGCCAGCCGCTGACCAGTGCGAACATCGCGCTGACCAGGAACCATGTCTTGCTGGCCGGCGCAACATGGCCGCCGTCGCGGTACCAGCGCAAGGCGGCTGCCGCCAGGAAAACAAGGCATAGCGCCGTCAATATGCCCTTCGCCAGCATCGCTAAGCCATCCTGCCAAGCCAACGTTCCTGGCGCCACGCCGGAGCATGGGTCGGGAATAATGGAAGGCCCGGTTCAAGCAAGCACAAGTATTCTGCTGCAGCGCTGCGTTGCCGCTGGTAGCCTTCACGCAGGATCTTCCTGCAGTGCGCCGGCGTGACAGGCTCGCCGACGAAATAGCGCAGGCCAGGCGTAAAGCGGCGCTGCTCTTCCTGCCACCACGCCTGGATTTTCACCGGATCCGGCCACGGCAAGCCATCGTCTTCATCCATAGCGACGTCCTCGTCGGCGGGATCATCATTCGGTCCGAATTGAAGTTCCGCCGGCGGCTTGCAATCAAGGTCCGATAAGGAAATGTCGATTCCCGTGATCATTGAAAGCGCATCGCCGGCAAGCCGGCTCAGCCGTGCCTCGTGCATCTGTCCGATCAGCCATGGAACATAGCTGGTATCTCCGCTCATGCCGCAACCTCTGAGCAAGAGGCGAAGCGATGCGGGCTCCTGTGCCAGCTGTTTCAGTAAGTCCTTCACTTGCGCCGGGCCCGCCAGTTTCAGCAGCAGAAGCAGCGCATGGGGCCGGACCCACTCATCGCGCAATGCCATTCCGGCCAGGGCGGTTATGCCGCTGCTCCGGTCGCCCAGCAACACGGCAGAGCGCGCGGCCCACAAGCGGCACGCAAGGTTGTCATCCGCAACCGCTTGCAAGCACGAAGCCAAAAGGTCGCGCCGGCCAGCTTCACCCGCATAGCGCAGTGCTCTTGCCCGCAGGCGGGCATCGGGCGCAAGCAAGGCCTGCACCAGCACATCGCCAGGGTTGACTTGATGCATTGCGCAGGCGCAGAGCCCGACCAGCCTGTGGAAGGCGCTACCCGAACCCAGCAGCTCACGGACCATCCCTTGCAAAAAGCCGGCCGAGACCCAGCCTGTCGCCGACAGGAGTCCAGGCTGCAGTTCCGGCATTGCTTCGCTGAGCGCCAGGAGGCGATTCAGACTCGGCGCGTCCCCGTCCTGGATGGCGCGAACGGCAGCAGTAAAGACCTGCCCCGCGAGAGGATCTTCCAGGCTGGCAGTGCAGGCCGAACGGCCATACGCCCCAGCGATCAGGATTCCGTCCAGGTGGGCGGCGAGGCGCTCATCGAGCCGGCGCAGGTGATGCAGCTTCACATGGGGCGCCCGCACCAGTATTGAACGAACGCCCCTCAGGATGGCCGCTTCTTCGACGTGCTGCTGGACCACATCGGGCACAGCACCTGGAGCCTTCGCTCCCGTGGCGTGACCGGCAGCCCTTGGTGTGGGAATGACCGGCTCCATAGCTCTCCTTTTCAATTGAGCTGGACGGCTCCGCCTTTGATCCGGTTCACGCCGGAAGAGCAGCTCAGGAGATAGGTGCCCTGGATCAGCACTTTGCCGGCTTTGGTCAGGGTGACACTGGCCTTCCCGCAGCGCAGGACAAGCTGTTCGCGAGCGCTGACGACCAGCCGCTCGCCATCCACATCGGCTTCAACCCGTCCCGCAAGTTCCGGCGCAGGCCAGCCGTCGCCTGTGCGCAGCAGGCCCATGACGATGGGCTTGTCGATATCGCCACTTTCGAACATCAGCACGACTTTGGCGCCGATGTGCGCTGCGTGCAGGTCGATAATGGAGCGCGCTGCGACGCCTGCGGTTCCATGCTGCCCTGAATAGAGCACCAAGGGTACGCTGCCCGCGTCCTTCACCGCGATCAGTTCGCCAATCACCACGCCAGCAGCCGGGACGGCCGCAGCGGCGGCCTCCTCGACAATCAGGTCCCTGCCACTCATACCTGCCTCCATTTAGGAACTGCGCAATCAATTCTGCAGAATTTTCGTGCCCTTCATCACAATATTGCCGCTGGCCTTGGCATTGATCTTTCCCGAGCCTTTGACCGTGATGTCCTTGCCCTCAATCACAATCGTGCCATCCTTCTTCATTGTGATGCTGGCGCTTCCCGTCTTGATGGTCACCGAGTCGCCCGCTTCGATGACCAGGTGCTTGCCAACTTTCAGCGCATCGTCGTCGCCAACCGAAGTGCTGCGGCCTTTTGCAACTTTGCTGGACTGCGCGCCGCCGATCTTTTCCGACATGTTCGCGCCGACGTCTACCTTCTGGTTTGCACCGACATCCACCGACTGGTTGACGCCCACGTTCACCAACTGGTTGGCGCCAACCGTAATCATTTGCATGGCACCGATCGTGACTTCCTGGGCCGCGCCCACGGTGATCGTTTCATTGATGCCAACCGTATGGGTACGCTGCGCCACTACGGTCGCGGTTTCGCAAGCGCCCACGGTAATGGTGCGGTTGGAGCCGATGGTGATGGTCTCGTTCGCGGCCACACTCTCGGTGCGGTTGGCGCCGATCGTGATCGTTTCGTTCGAGCCGACCGTTTCGGTCCTGTTCGAGCCGATGGCAATCGTTTCGTTGCTGCCGACCTGCTCTTTCCGGTCGACGCCGATCGTAATCGTTTCGTTGTTATCGACGGTTTCGGTACGGTCATGCTTGACGTGCGTGGTCTCGTCGTTGTCGATTGTCTTGCTGCGGTCATGGCCAACCCAATGGGTCTCGTCGTTCTCGACTTCGATATCCTGGTTTTTTTCGGCGTGCAGGTAGACCTGTTCCGCGCCCTTCTTGTCTTCGAAACGCAATTCATTGGCATTCGCCCCCGTGCCGGATTTCGACGAGCGGCTCAGGATCCCGGTCTGTGTCATATTGGCTGGCAAGGCGTAGGGTGGCATCTGTTCGGCGTTATATACCCGGCCGGTGATGATCGGGCGGTCCGGATCGCCTTCAAGGAAGTCGACGATCACCTCCTGCCCGATGCGCGGGATCGACACCATGCCCCAGTTCTTGCCGGCCCATGGATGCGACGGCCGGATCCAGCACGAACTGTTCTCGTTCTTCTTGCCATAGCGGTCCCAATGAAACTGCACTTTCACGCGGCCGTACTTGTCCGTGTAGATCTCGTCGCCCGCTGGACCCACCACGATTGCCGTCTGGGGCCCCTGCACGAATGGCTTCGGTGTGCTGCGCTCCGGGCGGAACTGCTGGCGGCTGCCCAGGGCGGTGAAATTGCAGCTATAGCTGGCGCCCGCGCTGTCGGCATCCTGTGTTTCATAAGCGTTATACGTGAGCGTATGGGTCGCTGCGGTGACCAGGTATTCCCGGTTCTGGTCGGCGCGCGGCTGGCCGGTCAGCTTGAACAGGTGCCCGACACTCAGGCCCCGCGCATTGGTATCGCCGCACGCCAGCTCAAAGCGGGTCTGCAACTCGTCCATCCTGGCCTGGACATAACGGTTGCCATCGGCTGCCTGCACATAGCTGCCCGGGTAATCGTAGACTTCATAATCGGCCAGCACGTGCTCACGCCTGACCTTGGTCTTGACCGCCAGGTCCACCGCAGGCCGTTCAAAGTCGAAGTCCGTGAGCTGGCAATTGCCGGGATGGATTTCGCGTTCCACCCTCCAATGCTTCACATATTCCTGTTCGGGACGTACCACCCGGTCCGAGTCAATGAATGGCAGGGTATCGCAGCCCGCAGCCGGTTCATGGGCGCTGTAGGCATCGACCAGGACCAGCGTGTGGCGCCCCTCGGCGTGCGTGAAGTAATAATAGATCCCCTCTTGCTCCATGAGCCGGCTGACAAAGTCAAAATCGGTCTCCCGGTATTGCACGCAGTAGTTCCACTTGTGGTAACTGTCACTCAGGTTGCTCTTGACGTCGGCCACCGAGTGGTCGTTGAAGACCTGCTTGATGATTTCAGGGACTGTCATCTCCTGGAAAATGCGGCAGTCCGCGGTGCGGGTGAGGAACCATAGCCAGGGGCGCACCATGGCGCGGTAGGAATGATAGCGGCCGTTCATGCCGGATTGCGCAAAACGCGTGACGTAGCCGTTAAAATGGCGCACACCTTCGCCCTGCGTTTCCAGCTTTATGGTGACGCTCTTGCCCAGGATCTGGTCGATGTTGATGTCCCCGTGCTCGCTCAAAAGGTCCAGATCGAACTCGCTCAGGCGCGACAGCTCTTCACTCGCATGCATGCGGTGGAACAGCAGCACGTCATTCCCCAGCGGCGTTACAATCTCGATTGCCCTGCGCATTCAGCACTCCTTGCCCTGGTTTAGTCAAACCGGTAATCAAAGTCCCCGTCGCGCACGCTGACCGCAATGCTTGCCACCGGCTGCGCCCCCATGCTGCGCGCCAGTAGTTCGGCGCTGATTTTCGGCAGCATGGTATTGCTCAGGATCGCGTCGACCACGCGTGCGCCGCTCTCGAGTTCATTGCAGCGGGCGGCGATCAGCTCCGGCACCGCGCCGTCGTAGGCGAATGCGATCTTGTGCTGTTCCGCGAGCCGCCGGCCGATGCGGTCGAGTTGCAGGCGGATGATATTTCCCAGCATGGCGTCGGACAGCGGCGCATAAGGCACTACGACCAGGCGCCCCAGCAACGCCGCCGGGAACACCTTGAGCAAAGGCTCGCGCAGCGCTTTCGCAATCCCTTCCGGCGCCGGCAGCAGCTCCGGGTCTTTGTATAGCTGCATCAGCAGTTCTGAACCCACGTTGGACGTCAACAGGATCAGCGTGTTCTTGAAATCGATGTGGCGTCCTTCGGCATCTTCCATCCAGCCCTTGTCGAAGACCTGGAAGAAGATCTCGTGCACGTCCGGATGCGCCTTTTCCACCTCGTCCAGCAGCACCACGCTGTACGGTTTGCGCCGTACGGCTTCCGTCAGCAGCCCGCCTTCACCGTAGCCGACGTAGCCCGGTGGCGAACCCTTGAGCGTCGACACCGAATGCGGCTCCTGGAACTCGCTCATGTTGATGGTGATGATGTTCTGTTCGCCGCCATAGAGCGCTTCGGCCAGCGCCAGGCCGGTTTCCGTCTTGCCTACGCCGGACGGGCCGCACAACAGGAAAACGCCAATCGGCCGCTGCGGATTGTCCAGCTTCGCGCGCGAGGTCTGCACCCTGCGCGTAATCGCCTCGAGTGCGTGGCGCTGACCGACGACGCGCCGGTTCAGCGTGTCAGCCAGCGCGAGTACGGCTTCCACCTCATTCTTCACCATGCGCCCGACGGGAATACCAGTCCAGTCCGCGACCACCGACGCCACGGCCTGTGCATCCACAGCGGGCAGGATGAGCGGGGTTTCGCCCTGCAGGCCAGCCAATTGCCGTTGCAGCCCATGCAGTTTGTCCAGCGCAGCTGCACGCTCGTCGTCGTCCGTGCCCGCGTCGCCCTGCCCTCCATCCAGCGCGAGGCCCGAGGCCCGCAGCTGGCGCCGCAAGCCAAGGATCTGCTCCACCAGGTCTTTCTCCTGATGCCAGCGGGTTTCCAGGGTGTCCAGGCGGCCACGCTCCTCTCTCGCGAGCTGCTCCGCGGCCCTGCGCCGTTCAGAGGTGTCGAGTCCAATCGCCTCTTCGCGGCCGATGATTTCCAATTCCGTTTCGAGCGCCTCGATACGCCGTTTGCTGTCCTCCACGCCAGCGGGCGTTCCATGCTGGCTGATCGCAACGCGGGCGCAACTGGTGTCCAGCAGGCTGATAGCCTTGTCGGGCAGTTGCCGCGACGGGATGTAGCGGCGCGACAGCCGCACGGCGGCATCGATGGCCTCGTCCAGCACCTGGATCCGGTGATGCTTTTCCAGCGCTCCGGCGAGGCCGCGCACCATCCGGATGGCCTTGTCCTCGTCCGGTTCTTCCACCTGGATCACCTGGAAGCGCCTTGTCAGCGCCGGATCCTTCTCGATGTACTTCTTGTACTCGGCCCAGGTGGTCGCGCCAATAGTACGCAGGGTACCGCGCGCCAATGCCGGCTTTAGCAGGTTGGCTGCATCGCCGGTACCAGCCGCCCCACCGGCGCCGATCAGGGTGTGCGCCTCGTCGATGAAGAGGATGATCGGCTTGGGCGATGCCTGTACTTCGTCGATCACCTGGCGCAGCCGGTTCTCAAATTCGCCTTTCATGCTGGCGCCGGCCTGCAGCAAACCGATATCGAGCATCAGCAGGGAAACGTCGCGCAAGGGCGGTGGCACGTCGCCGCTGGCGATACGCGCAGCAAAGCCCTCCACCACAGCGGTCTTGCCGACGCCAGCCTCGCCGGTCAGGATGGGATTGTTCTGGCGGCGGCGCATCAGGATATCGACAATCTGCCGCACTTCTTCGTCGCGCCCCGTGACCGGGTCGATCTCTCCCTTGCGGGCGCGTTCCGTCAAGTCCACCGCAAAACGCTGCAGGGCTTCCTGCTTGCCCAGTTGCGCCGGTGCCATCGCCCCGCTGGCCTGGCCCGGTACGGCCCCAACGCCGCTGCCGTCGGTGGCACGCAAGTGTTCCTCAGGCGAGCCCGCAACGATGGCGGCGAAGTTGTCCGCCAGGGATTCGGGCTTGATGCGCTCGAACTGGGCCGATATCCGCAGCAGGACGTTGCGCAAGGAAGGCGTTTTCAGGATGCCTACCACCAGGTGGCCGCTGCGCACCTGCGCTTCGCCGAACATCAGGGTGGCATAGACCCAGGCCCGCTCGACCGCATTTTCAATATGCACGGACAAGTCCGAGATTGAGCTCGATCCGCGCGGCAGCCGGTCGAGCGCCGCCGTGATGTCCGCGGCAAGGCGCGAAGCATCCAGTTCGAAATGGCGTGCAATACGGTGCCAGTCCGAGTCCTGCTCCTGCAGGATCTGCTGTACCCAATGTTCCAGCTCCACATAGGGATTGCCGCGCAGCTTGCACAGCACCGTCGCCCCCTCGATGGCTTTGTAGGCCAGGCTGTTCAGCTTCCCGAACAGCGCAACCCGGCTGATTTCACCCATGATGATTTCCTTTTGCCGTTAGCGCGGCCTGCAGCCGCTCCGCATCCAGGACCAGGTCCCGCGCGTCATCCGTTCTTGCCCGGGTGCCGACCCACGTGCTCCAGCCCAGGCGCTGGAACTTGCCCAGCCGCGCGGGCGGGACCTGTTCGCGTTTCAATACCAGCCGCACGTCCCAGTCAAGCTCGAAGCACAGGTACTGGCGCACCCAGGCCACCAGTTTGGCCAGCGCCCGGCCTCCCGGAAGGAATTCCTCCAGTTGGCGCAGTTCGAGCGGGCCAAGACAGAGCCGGAACTTGTGCTGCCGGTCCCATACCCGGCGCCCGAGTACCGCCCCCTGGCCGAGTCCTTGCTGCGGCTGGCCTGCAAGCCGCGTGCGGTCGTCGTCCGCCAGTGTCATCCAGTGCCCGACAAAAGGCTCCAGGCTCACCGGCAGCCGGAAATAGCCGCTCAGGAGGGCCACCAGGCCATCGCTGTTGCGCACCTGGCGCGAGAGCAAGCCCGAGTAGAACAGCTTGGCGCAATCCTGCACGGCGTCGCGTTCGCGCAGCCCGGCATCGCCCAGGCCGCACAGCGCCCCGACATAAATCGAGAAGCGGTCGTCCTTTGGGCGGTCCAGGCTGACGGTTGGCTGGGCCTGCGCCCACGCGCGGTAGAACATCGCCAGGAAACGATGGTGGAACAGGTCCAGGAAGCGCGTCAGAGCGAGGTCGCCTGCATGCTGCGTGCGGCTGCGCGCAAATTCGGTCAGGTGCAGCGGCAATGGCCCATTCGGGCCGAGCAAACCAAAGAAGCGCACTTCCAGGCGCGGTACCGACGAGCCTTCCGGCACCGTGAAAGACGACAACGTGGCCGGCGCAAAATCCATGGCTGCTTCCTGTGCAAGGCGCAAGGCTTCGTCGGCGGGCCTCAGCGCCTGGCCAATGCGTGGCAGCTGCGGGAACAGGCATTCGATGCGGCGCAAGGCCTGGTAGAAATCGTGCCGGTACGGCTCCGTCTCCAGGGCATGGAAGTAAGTCAGATGATCAAGCCGGTCCCGCATCTGGGCTCCCAATGCATGATCTCACCCCGGCTGCCTGAACGCAGCACAGTTTCGGTGAAGGAGTTGATGGACACGTAACGGGCGAAAAATTCCTCCATCACGCTGCCAAACAGGAAGGCGCTGCCGCCCTGGAAGCCCATTTCATCGACTTCCAGCTCAATGCGCAAGCCACGGCCGAACGAAATCGGCCCTGCCCCCTTCAGGCGGCGCACCACCGGCGCCGCCCTGACCGAGCTCAGCGCATCGATCTGCCGCTGCATGCCGTCACCCATGCTGGCCGCATACAAGGCCAGCATCTGGCGCAGGGCCTGGGCTCCTTCGCCCCCTTCGGTGTTCAGCAAGGACAGGTAGTTGAGAGACAAATGGCTGATGAAACGCCAGGCTGCTGCGCCTTCCCACAGCGGAGAATGCGGTTGCGAGGGGCCCTTGATGCAACGGATGCCTGCGACGGGAGCTGCATGGTCGAGCACAAAGTCGCCCGTACCCGTCCCTAAGGGCATATGCAAAGGCAGGTCGCGGTTGGTGCACAAGGTGGTGATGGAGAGCTGGCGCAAGTCGTGACGGTACGGCGCTTCATCTGGGTCAACCAGCGAGATGAACACCTCGCTGCCGACATAGCTGGAACGGAAACCATTCCTCTTTTGCGACTCCGACAATAGCCTCGGTTCGCGCTGGGTTGTGAAATAGGCTGCGTGCCCCTGCGCTTCGGCATGGTGGGCCGCATAAAATGGGACGAAGCTCCGTTCACTGTCGCTGCCGACGCCATGCCCTGTCACGCTGGTCACTTCGTAGACCTCGTAATCCATGGGGCGGGTGCGGTCGGGCACGACATGGCAGTCATGGCTGCCGTCACCCAGGTGGATCCGGTCGGCGCGCTTGGGGAACAAGTTGATGGCCGGCGCGCAGAACAGCGAGAAGTTGGATGCATCGACCACGCTCTCCAGGCCTGGATCGCCGCGTTCGAATAGCAGAACCACTTCGAGTTCGTCGCCCGCACAGCGGCGCACCGCCGGGCCCAGGCCTTGCAGGTCGATGAACAGGAAGCGCTGCGGGAAAGCAAAGTATTCCTGCAGCAGCCGGTAGCCCTGGAAGGAGCGCAAGGTTGCAGGCAGCAGCGCCTGGCCGTCGCCGTAGCCAAGCGGCTGTACGTTGGCGGCGGGCAGGAACTGATGCCAGGGCCATGGGCGGCCTGCAGGCGCCACCAGCATGCCTGCACAGGCGCCCAGGCACAGCTCATGCAGTTTGCAGGCAATCTCGTCGCTGCCCGACAGGAACAGCGGCAAACGCTCAAGCCGCAACTGCTGGAATTGCAGGCCGGCCGTAGTCTTCAGCCGCAGCCGTACCCCGCCCTTGATACGCTGCGCCACCGGCACGGACGTCAATGGCAAGTCCGGCGCAAAGGAAAAATACTCCGCTGACGAAATCTCCAAGGGCCACAGGGCTACGTCCTGCGCAGTACGGAACTCGCAGGCGACACTGTCTCCCCTGCACGGTGCGCTGCGCAGAATGCTGTCGCGCGGAATCGCCAGCCCCTGGGCCAGATTGGTGTCGTCCGGTTGTGGGCGGAACTGGGCAATCAGCATCGATGGCGTGGGTGCCAGGAAATTCGGATAGACAATTTCCTGCAAGCGCCGGGTGAAACGGGGGAATTCCGCATCCAGCTTGAGTTGCACCCGGGCTGCCATGAAGCCTACGCCTTCGAGCAGCCGCTCCACATACGGGTCGCTCACCTCAATGCCGTCCATGCCAAGCCTGCCGGCGATCTTGGGGAACTGGCGTGAGAACTCAGCCCCCATTTCGCGCAGGTGCTGCAATTCCTGGTTGTAGTAGCGCAGCAGCCGAGGATCCATGTCAGCCACCCTTGCCCAGGTCCAGCAATTGCACTACCCCCGTTTCGAGGTCGACTTCCGTGCGCAGGCAAAGCTCAAGCGGGACAGGATGCGACCACAGGTCGCCGCGTATCTCGATGCGTACAATATTGTGCTGGTCCAGCATCGAATCGGATTCCAGCGCGCGCACCTGCAGCGAGGACGGAACGATGCGCGGCTCGAAATCCAGGATCGCCTGCATGATGCCGCGTTCCACCCCCATCAGGTCAAGCGTGGAAGCCGTTTCGCCCGCCATTGCGGGCAGGCCGAAGTTGAGCACGGACCGCTGTACATGCTGGTATCCCTGCAATCCGGCGCCCACGCCGGGGCGGGCGCAGTTGAACAACCACGCGAGGTCGCGCAGCACCGCAGCGCGCAGGCGCTCCTTGTCAAGAATACGTCCGGAATTCGCTTCGTGCTTCTCGTCCGGCGCCTCGTCGATCAGGCGGTCCAGCAGTGCCGGCTGCAGCCGCTCCAGCGGGGTGAGTTCGGCCATGTGCTATCCCATCCCGCCGTCACTGCCTGCAGTGCCCGGCGCGCCGAGCATGATGCGCCGGATATCCATCAGCGGCAGATCGCCCGCATCGGTGGCGAGCATGCGCTGGCCCAGGCCATGAAACAAGCCAGGCGACACCTGGCGCCAGTCCGTCATGCGGCCCAGGAGCACCCCACTGTCGCTGCTCGTTTCGGAGCCCGGATAGCGCGCAGGGATAAGGCCGACCGCTTCGCCGCCGTTGCTGAAGGTGAAATGGGCGGGCATCCACACCACATCGCGCAAATCTTCCGGCGCTTCCAGCACAATCTCGCTGAGGTGGCAGAAAGGAACCCAGTAGTACTTGCCGTTGATGATCGCTTCCATTACGGGGCCAAGGCGCTGGTCGGCGTCGGCGATCCATGTAAACGGCTGGCCATCGGCCGAACCGGCGCTGGTGGGAGCACGCTCGAAAGCCATCTCACGCAGCTGCTCCGCCTGTTCGGGCTGGCCGCGACCCCACTGCAACAGGGACTCGATCAGCAGGGCCAGCCACTCGTCGGGCTGGCCGAAGACCATGGGTGCCGAACTTCCCGAGAACACGCGCGCACGCTGGGCTTCGCAGCGGATCGCGTCGCCATACATCTGCGCCATGGGCAGGGCCGAGGCATCGAGTTCCGCTGCCACGCCCAACTGCACCTGCGCCCGCTCCCATTGGCCCAGGACCAGCAGCAGCTGGAACAGGAAGATGCGCAGCTTTGCGTCCCCCGGGTTGAGACGCACCGATTCCTGCAACAGTTGAAGGGCCCTGGCAGGATCGCCGTTGCGCAGGCTATGCTCGGCTTCGTGGGCATCCCTCATGACTGGCCCTCGTAGATGTCCATTTCGAACGATGTTGCGCCACGATAGGCACCATCGGCGCCCTGCGGCTTGTATTCGATCACCAGCTTGCTGAACGCAATGCTCACCTCCTCTGTCAATTCGGCGAACTCGCCAGGCGGGCTTGACCGCAGGCTGATGGCCGCTATGCGGGCTTTGGCCATCGAAATGGTGAAATACTCCACCGGTTCGCTGCCGCCAGCCTTGCGCACGGTGAGCACGGCTTCCTTCAGGACTTCATTGGCGCGCAGCGCGGCCATCAAGGCGGTGCTGGCCCGGTCCACGCGCTTGCCCACTTTCAGCTCGCGTACCGCGGTCTTGGCAGCTGCCTGGCCGTGCAGGTAATTTCCTTCCATGCCCCAGGACCAGGCCAGCACGTCGATTTCATCCTTGTGCAACGCATCCTGTGCTTCGCCCTTGATGGCACCCTGCCTGGTGCCATCAATTTTCAGGAACATATCGCCTTGCGCCATCTGCGCCCCGTTCCCGTCTAAGCCTTGACGTTCTTGGCGATATGCCAGGCGGCTTCCACTGCTGCCTCGCCCGCGCCGTCCGATTTCTGCGGCGTGTACTCCACCTTGAATTCCGCGAAGTTCAGCCTGATGTTCTCGGTCAGGCGGTCTTCGCCGCCGCTGCCGCCGGTCTCAATCGACGACACCAGCACTTCCTTCATCGTGATCTTGATGTACTCCAGCGGCTTTTCCCCGGCCTTGCGGATCGTCAGCTGCGCTTCCTTGTGATGCTTGCCGTTGCAGGCGGCCATGATCAGGTTGGGCGAAGACTTGTCCACGAACTTGGTCAGATTAAGGTCCTGCACGTTGACCTTGCCCGCGCCGCCGCCGCCGCCCGTATGCATGGTTCCCGACTGGCTCAAGCCCCAGGTCCAGGCCAGCACATCGATTTCGTCCTTATGCTTGTCGTCCCGCGACTCGCCCTTGATATCGTCCAGCTTCAAAAACATATCGACAGCCATGGCCATTCTCCTTGAATAAGTGAGCTTCGTTCAGTGCAATGTGTGTTCACGCCGCCTTTGCCGACGGTAGCTTGGATACCAGGCTGAGCGACACGGTCAAACCCTCCAGCTGGAAATGCGGGCGCAGCGAAAACTTCGACGTGTAGTAGCCCGGATTGCCCTCCACCTCTTCCACCACCACTTCGGCAGCGGCGAGCGGCTTGCGCGCCTTGGTCGATTCCGACGAATGCGCCGGGTCGCCGTCTACGTAGTTCATGATCCAGTCCTGCAGCCAGCGCTGCATGTCTTCACGCTCTTTGAACGTGCCGATCTTGTCGCGCACAATGCACTTGAGGTAATGCGCGAAGCGGCAGCAGGCAAACAGGTAGGGCAAGCGCGCTGCCAGGTTGGCATTGGCGGTGGCGTCCGGATCGTCGTACTCGAAAGGCTTTTGAAGCGACTGGGCGCCGATGAAGGCGGCGAAATCGGAGTTCTTGCGGTGAACCAGGGGCATGAAGCCATTCTTGGCCAACTCGGCTTCGCGCCGGTCGCTGATTGCAATTTCGGTGGGGCATTTCATATCGACCCCGCCGTCATCGGTCGGGAAGGTATGGGCGGGCAGGCCTTCCACCGCACCGCCAGCTTCAATGCCGCGGATGCGTGAACACCAGCCGTACATCTTGAACGAACGGTTGATGTTGACCGCCATGGCATAGGCTGCGTTGGTCCATGTGTATTTGCTGTGGTCGGCGGCACCGGTATCTTCCTCGAAGTCGAATTCTTCGACAGGGGAAGTCTTTGCACCGTACGGAAGGCGTGACAGGAAGCGCGGCATGGCCAGGCCGATGTAGCGGGCATCTTCCGATTCGCGCAAGGAGCGCCAGGCGGCATACTCCGGTGTCGTGAAGATCTTCGTGAGGTCGCGCGGGTTGGCGAGCTCCTGCCAGGAGTCCATCTGCATCACGGTTGGCGACGCCCCCGCAATGAATGGCGCATGTGCGGCGGCCGACACCTTCGCCATTTCGCCCAGGAGCTCAACATCGGGCGGGCTGTGGTCGAAGGCAAAATCGCCCACCAGGCAGCCGAACGGTTCGCCGCCGAACACGCCGTATTCTTCCTCATAGACTTTCTTGAACAAGGGACTCTGGTCCCACTTCGTTCCCTTGAAGCGCTTCAGCGTCTTGCCGAACTCCGCCTTGGAAATATTCATGACGCGGATCTTCAGCATCTCGTCCGTTTCAGTATTGTTGATCAGGTAGTGCAGTCCGCGCCAGGTCCCTTCCAGCTTCTGGAAGTCAGGGTGGTGCATGACCAGGTTGATCTGCTCGGTGAGTTTCTGGTCGAGTGCCGCGACGATGGCTTCGATCGATTTCAATACATCGCTGCCGATCAGCGGCGTCTGGGCCAGGGCCTGCTCCGCCAGCGTGCGGACAGCCTGTTCGACCGCGGACTTGGCCTCATCGCTTTTCGGCTTGAATTCCCTTTGCAGCAGTGAGGCGAACTCGTTCTCCGCCAATGCGACGCTTTCGCTCTTCTCGGCAATCAGTTCGGTTTCAGACATTTCCATAGCTCCGGTAAATGATGGCGCGGTTGATGGGAGGCTCAGTTGGCAGCATCTGCGGCCGGCTTGGCGCTCGTGGCCAGCGATTTCAACAGGGCCGGGTCGTTCAGCACCTTGGCGATCAGCTCCTCGGCACCGGACTTGCCATCCATATAGGTCATCAGGTTCGACAGTTGCTGGCGTGCTTCGAGCAGCTTGTTAAGCGCCTCGTTCTTGCGCGCCACTGCGCCCGGCGAAAAGTCGTCCATGTTTTCAAAGCTGATGTCCACGCTGATATTGCCCTCGCCCGTCAGGGTGTTCGGCACCTGGAAGGCGACGCGCGGCTTGATAGCCTTCATCCGGCTGTTGAAATTGTCCACGTCGATGTCCAGGAACTTCCGTTCGTCCACCGGCGGCAGTGGCTCGACCGGCTTCCCCGACAGGTCTGCCAGGACTCCCATCACGAACGGCAGCTGGATTTTCTTCTCTGCCCCATACAGTTCCACGTCGTACTCGATCTGCACGCGTGGGGCGCGGTTACGGGCGATGAACTTCTGACTGCTGTCTTTTGCCATGACTTGCTCCTACATGAAAGGCTTGAACACTGAGCGTCCGCAAAAGAGAACCGCTCTCCCCTTGTCAAATCCTGCCGGAAGCCCTGCCGTCTCCGGTCAAGTTTTCTTTACGCCTGCAATGTCCTGGATGCGCCCCAGGCTGTCGGGCGCCAGGTCCTGGATGATTTCAACAAAACTCTTGTTCATCAGCCGCTGCGCACGGCGGATCAGCAACGGCGCAGGATTTCCCGGTTCCGTCCTTTCGAAGAACAAGCAGATATTTTCGAGCTGGCGAATGGCGTCTTCGCGATCGCGGATTTCACCCGGAACAGCAGCCTCCACTTCGGCAGCTGCACCGCCGCCTGGCGCCGCAACGCCCATGGCATCCTCGTAAGCCTGCACCACGGCCTTCAGGATCTCCTGCAGTCCGCTAAGGTCGATCGCCTGGCCGTGGCCAAGTTTCGCGGCCAGGAGAGAACGGATTCCTTCGATCGCCTCCAGGCCGGCACGAGCCGCTTCAAAGGTACTCGCATCTTTCGAAGCAGCGACGGTGATCGCTGCCGAGACCTGTGCCATCGGAGGAGTAGGTTCAGCGCCGGCCGGCTTGTATTTTCCAAGCGCGATCAGCAGGTCGCGCACACTGACACGACCCATGGCACCGGACGGAACGATCAGCGCATTACGCACATCGGCCAGCAGTCCGCTGCCGTCGGCAAGGAAGGCGAGCGTATTCAAGCGCACTGCGGGGTCATGCTCTCCTTCGATCTCCAGCCGCGGATGAACTTCGTCCCAATACCGCTCCAACATGCCGCGAACCAGGAGCAAGCCCATATTCAGACCGATGATGCCTTCAGTACGCACCAGGGCGCGCGTCAGCAAGGCCGCGACCCTCAGGTCTTTGGTACGGGAAAAGAGATCGAGGGACTTGTTCCTGAGTGCCGACCAGTCTGGCGGTTCTGCGGGAACCACCATGTCGCCAAGCCTTTGTTCTGCCTTGCCACCTGCAATGCGCTCAAGCTCTTGATACAAGGGATCGTATTCGAGATAGGGTCCGCATGGAGGATGTTCGGAGACCTCGGCCAGCAACTCATTCATATCAAGCACGCAGCAACCCTCCACGTTCGAATGACACTTCTCCGTTGAACTGCAACTTTCAATACGGACTTTACCTAAGCCAGATTCTTGGAGAATCCGATGCGCAAAAAGCGTGGCGGCTTCTGCAATTTTATCTCCCAAATATCATTCAAATCTCTCGCTTTGTCACCTTTATGAAGATGGCATTTCCGTCCGAAAAATATACTTCCCGCTTTGCATACGGCCTTATATATCGGGCGCGCTTTCCGCGTGACGCTTCAATTTTTCCTGCACTTGACGCGCGACTAATCGTTATACTTCTGCATAAGACGTATGAGCAATTCGTCAGCATGCTCGATACGTAAAGGCTCCCTTCCAAACCAGGACCAACATGACCGACCAGTCTTTCAGTGACGACGACCAGACGGTTCTCAGACCCGGCCGGGTCTCGCCACATGCACTCGCTCCAGGCACGATGTTGGCCGAGTTCGAAATCAAGGGTGTGGTAGGCCAAGGCGGCTTCGGCATCGTCTATCGAGCTTATGACCACTCGCTCGGCCGCGAAGTCGCTGTGAAGGAATACATGCCCGTGTCGTTCGCAGGCAGGCAAGACAACACCCATGTCACGATCCTGTCCGAGCACTATGCTGAGGCATTCAGGGTCGGCCTCCAGAGTTTCGTCAAGGAAGCGCAGCTGCTTGCCAAGTTCGATCATCCTTCGCTGGTCAAGGTGTACCGCTTTTGGGAGGACAATGGCACCGGCTACATGGCGATGCCCTTCTATGACGCCCCTACCCTGAAGCAGCTGCTCAAACTGGAACGCGCCGCCTTCGTCGAGGAGGCATGGCTGAAGAACTTCCTTGCCCAGATCCTGGATGCACTGCAGGTGCTGCACGATAAACGCTGCTACCACCGCGACATCGCTCCGGACAACATCCTGATGATCGATGGCCGCACCCCGCTGCTGCTGGATTTTGGCGCCGCCCGCCACGTCATTGGCGACGTGACGCAAACGCTGACCGTCATCCTCAAGCCAGGCTATGCCCCGATCGAACAGTATGGGGACATGAACCATATCAGCCACGGCCCATGGACCGACCTGTATGCCCTGGCTTCGGTTGCGTATTACATCATCACCGAATCGGTGCCGCCGGCAGCGATGTCTCGCCTTTTATCCGATTCCATGGTGCCGCTGGCCGTCAGCGCCAAAGATCGCTACAGCCCACAATTCCTGGGCGCGCTCGATGCTGCGCTGAACCTGCGGCCGGAGCATCGCCCGCAAACTGTCAGCGAGTTCCGAACCATGCTGGGCCTGGAACCGTCACCGGCCCCGGCTCCGATTGCAGTACCGTTTGCCCGCACACAGGACGTATTGGTGCACACTGGCCGCCCGGAGCGCACGTCCGTGAGAATCACGCAATCCGGTACCGGCACGCCGGTCGCCGATCCCGAGGCCACGATGGTAGCTGTGACGCGGCCTGTGACGATGGCCCCGCAATCCACAAGCCAGGCTGATCCCGCGCAGGAAGACCAGGCCAGGCCGGAATGGCAGCGGGCGGCAAAAATAGCCGGCGCCGCGGCGGTACTTGGGCTTATCGGCGCGGTCTTGTTCTGGCCGTCGAATAAACCACGACCGGCGGCACCGGTTGCGGTCAAGGAGTTGCCGAAGGCTGCGCCGGTCGCAGTACAAAAGCCAGTTGCACCGCCCGCCCCCGAATGCACCCTGAAGTTCGGCGACGGCACGCTGGCCTGCCCTGTCATGGTTGATATTCCGGAAGGGAACTACCGCATGGGTGCCATGCCTGGCGATACGCGCGCTGCCAGCGAGGAATTCGGTGACGTCACAAGGAAGATCGCTGCGTTCAGCCTCGCAGCAAATGAGGTCACAGTGGAGCAGTGGCAGCTCTGTGTCGCCGACGGCGCTTGCCCGGTGGTCAAATCACTGGCCAACGCCCAGCCCAAGGCGCCTGTGACGCAAGTAAGCTGGGATGGAAGCCAGCAATTCATCAGTTGGCTATCGTCTAAGACCGGCATTAACTACCGCCTGCCTACGGAAGCGGAATGGGAATACGCCGCGCGGGCTGGCAGCACTACCGCATACCCTTGGGGCGACGCGATCGGCCAGGATAATGCCCATTGCGGGCAGTGCGGCAGCCACCTGCCGATCACCGGTCCGGCGCCGGTAGGCAGTTTCAAGGACAGGCGTGGCTTGTACGACATGGTTGGCAACGTTTATGAATGGGTCGACGACTGCTGGTACGGCAGCCACGCCGACGCGCCGACGAAGCGCAGTTCCAATGAGAATGCGAGCTGCCGGAAGAAAGTGCAAAAGGGTGGCGCCTACGACTCTGTCGAAGCCGATGTACGCCCTTCTGCGCGCACCTGGGACGACCGCGCCAACTCAGATCCGCGCGTCGGCTTCCGGCTCGCCCGCTAACTTTCATCATCCCTTACAGAAAGGCCCCTGATGAACCGCATGCACCGGCAACTGGCCATTGTCCTGACGGCGGCGCTGGCCGCATGCTCGACCCTGGAACCATCGCCTTCAGCGCCGAAATCGAATGCTCCGGCCGCGAGCGAGCCAGCTCCTTCGCCTGGAGCCTCGCCGCCAGCCGCGCCCGAAGTCAAACCGGAGGCCAGCGCCAGAGAGCTGGAAGAGGAAACCCAGCGCCTGCTGTCCATGCAAAAAAGCTACTTTAATGTCTTCAGGATCGATGAAGCCAGTGCCGGCCTGAAGCCCCGCCAGAATGCGACTGGCGTGTTCGACCTGCAAAGGCAGCCGCGCGGCGACCGCATGCGGCTGACCGTCTCCCAGCAACCCAAGCGGCCGGCACGGCTGGCGCTCGGTACCTATACGGTGACCCTGGATACGGTAGTCGACTATATCGAAGTGCAGGTCTGCCAATCCGCCGCCTGTGCCGGCAAACGGCAACGCATCGTGCGTTCGCTGCCGAAACAAGTCCAGATCCAGATCTCGCCGCAGAACCAGTACTTCGCCGGCAAGGATATCTCGCTTGGGGAATTGACGAATGCCGAAGGGAAGGACAAGAACTACAAGAGCATGTATCAGGATGTCGTCGTCACCGTCAAACGCATCTCGGTACAGCCTGTGTCCCCGCCTTCCGCTTGATCGCTGGCTTCAGAATGCCGGCACTGCACGCAGCGTCACCATACCCGCCCTATTCTTCGCTGCAACGGAAACAGCGGGCACGTAGCGCATGAAGTCGTAACGCGGCAGCGCGGGTGTCGAGACGGTTCCGGACAATGCGAACACCGGCACGAACATTCCCTGCACTTCGCGCGGGGGCAGCGCGTAGAAGCCCAGCTGGCAGTCGTGGAATTCAACGGTGGCTTCGCCTGGGCGAAGTTGCGCAAAGCTTTTGTCGCGCATCAGGATATCCGTCAGGTAGTCTGGCGAAATCGTGGTCGCCTCACCGGATACATCGACTTCGCGCCAGAACCGCAGCACTTCTTCCACGTTGCCACCATCACCAACGGAGGCCTGAATCTTTGCGCCGGGCCCGAAGAATGGCAGGCCGCTTTCCTTGAACCGCATATTCACCTGTCGAGCGATCGGCCACGTGGTGTCTTCCTTGTCGCCGGCCTTGCGGAACGAATATTCAAGGTCAGTCACCGAATGCACAGCCGCCGACGCATGCATCAGGTCGAACTCGCGCAACTTTGCCATCGCGCATTCAACAGCACCTTTTTCGTCCGGCAGCCTGGGCTGGAATTCCGATTCGCTTTTCTGGCCTGGCCGGGTATTCCAGCGCACAGAGCCCGTCGCGACAAAGTACTCCAGCGAAGCCTGGTCGTCGCGGGCGATCAGGCGCGCTCCCATATCCTGCGGCCTGGCGCGCACGCCAAAGCGCTCGGCCAATTTGCTGGCGAGCTCGAACGGGGCGCCTTCGATGCTGCGCGGCCGCAAAAGGCACACCGGTTGTTGCGCCGGCATTTTCGGAAAGGTAAACATTTCGTAGTTCATGGCAATCCCCTAGCAAGCACCGCGCAGGTAGTAATGAATGGTTGGAACATCCGGATCAGGCGAGACAAAGCCTTTTCCATGCCAATGGTCGTCGTAAGTGTTGGTTCCGGCAGCGTCGGCGCGAAGGTAGGCCCAACGGAAGTCGGAACCTTCGGTCTCCTGCGCTGCAGCGATCCAGGCATCGCGAACGCGCCAGCCGTTATTGAGGTGGTCCGCAAAATAGCGCCCGCGATTGGTCTCGTCGTGGCAGACCGTATCGAAGCCGAGCATGTAATGCAGGCCCGTGAACGATGGTCCCCAACGGTCAAACACGCCTTCGCGCTGCAAGACCTGGCAGGCATGGAATGCGATCCATTCGAGATCGATGTCGCCCAGGCGTACTTCGTTCGGTGTGGCCTGGCCGCTATCGATGGTGGTGCCGAAGATCGGGCCCTGCGGATTGCCATGGCCGGCAAAGAAGGCGATGTCTACGTTGTCAGCCCAGGAGCTGTCGGAACCGGACATCGGGCTGCCCGCGCCTTGCTGTTCAAAGTCGCGGTCCCAGGCCAGGTCGTCGCCCCAGGCAAACTGGCGAACCCCGTGAAGCGTGTTGTAGAAGCCCTCCGCTGCGGCTCTTGTGTTTGAAACATCTGCTGCGCGGCCATTGTATTTCTTGACCCATTCGATTCCTATTCCCATGATCTTTCTCCGTCACTGATTTGAGATGGGGGCGGGAGCACCCTGCCTACGTGTATGTGAATGTGCTTTGAGCATGCTGGCTGCGCAATGTGCCGCGGCTGGCATGTCCAGCACTTTAGGTAAGAGGAACGAAATGCGAATTGGTGCTGGCACCTAGTTTTGAGTACAACCCCCTCCCAAATTTCGAAAGGAGTAGCTACCGATTTGGAAGGTGACGCGTGATCCCAACGCCAGGAACTATTTTTCGATGTTGCCGTGTGAAAACTAGTCAAACGTGTGTAAGATCGTCATTGCCGTACAGAAATTGCATCCTCCCGGTGACGCCCCACCTCCGCGCGCCGCATCGCCGTCCAAGGCGACCGAACCCCACAGCCCTGAATCCTGCTGTCCGAGTCTGGCTCCGTTTAATCAAACGCGTTGCCCGATCCGTCTCATTTCAACGTCAGAGGTAGCGTTATGAACAGGATTTTCCGAGTTGTGTGGAATGCCAGCATGGGAATGTGGCAAGTGCGGTCCGAATTGGGCGGGGCCCATGGCAAAGCCCGCAGCTCGCGCGCCATGCGCCGTGCGCTGGCCGCAGCAAGCCTGTCGCTGGTCGGCGGAGCAGCTCTGGGCGCCGATTTGCCCGCTGGTGGCGTCGTTGTCGCAGGCCAGGGCCGGATCAGCCAGCAAGGAAGCTCGATGACGATCAACCAGGGCAGCGCCAAAATGGCGATCGACTGGAACTCGTTCTCCATCGGGAAAGGAAGTACTGTCAACTTCGTACAGCCCTCCTCCACCTCCGTCGCTTTGAACCGCGTGACCGGCAGCGATGTCTCGCAAATCCAGGGCGCCCTGAAGGCGAATGGCCAGGTCTTCCTGCTCAATCCAAATGGCGTACTGTTTTCGCCGACGGCGCAAGTCAACGTTGGCGGCCTGCTGGTTTCGACCCTGAACATGACTAACCAGGACTTCATGTCCGGTCACTACAAGCTGCAAGGCGCCAGCGCCAACGCGGTGATCAACCAGGGCAATATCAAGGCCTTCAACGGCGGCACGGTAGCTCTGGTGGCGGCGCGTGTCAGCAATATTGGCGATATTTCAGCCGAACGCGGCAATGTGCTGCTTGGCGCCGGCAGCGACGTCATGCTGGACCTTGGCGGCCCTGTCAAACTGCAGATCCAGAAAGGCGCGATCGACGCGCTGATCGAAAACGGCGGCGCCATTCGCGCTGACGGTGGCAACGTACTGATGACTGCCAAGGCGGCCGGCGACCTGGTAAGCACCGTCATCAACAACAACGGCCTGGTGCAAGCTCGTACCCTGGCGACCGGCGAACAAGGCCAGATCCTGCTCTTGGGCGACATGCAGAACGGCCGCATCGACATCGCCGGCAAGCTGGATGCCAGCGCGCCCGAAGGCGGCAATGGGGGCTTTATCGAAACGTCAGCAGCGGAAGTTGCCACCGCGCGTGCTGTACAAATCGACGCCAGCGCTGCCCATGGCCATGGCGGCCATTGGCTGGTCGACCCATACAACTATACGATCGACGCCAGCGCAGCAAGCAATATTGCGGGCGCCCTCAATATCGGCACCAGCGTGACCATCACCACCCAGTCCAACGCTGCGAGCTACGGCAGCTCCGGCGCAGGCAGTGGCGATATCACTGTCGCCAGCGCGATCAGCAAGACCAGCGGCGGCGACGCCACCCTGACACTGCGCGCCGACCGCAATATCGTCGTCAACAGCGACATTACCTCTACCGCAGGCAAGCTTGGCGTGACCTTGAGTGCCGCCAACGCCGCCGGTTCAACCCTCGGCGGGGTCGACATCAACGCCAACATCAAGAGCAATGGCGGCAACATCATGGTCGGCAGTAACGCTGGCACCCAGGCGAATGGCTTCGGCTATGCGCTCAATTCCAGCTCGAGCACTGCTGCGGTTGTTGTGGAGCGTGCCAGGACCATCATGTCCGAGGGCGGCAACATCGTCATTAACGGCAAATCGCTGGTTGGCTCCAACAATGGCAGCTATTCCGGCATTACCGGCGGCGTCTACATCATGTCGAATGCGGCCATCAACTCCGGTTCGGGGAACCTGTTCATCACCGGTGTCAGCACGGCTGGCAACAAGACCTTCGGAGTCGCGTTCGAAGGTAATTCGAATACCTTGACCACGGTTGGCAACTCGGCTGGCGGCGGCATGCTGCTGAATGCTGTCAACACCACTCCAGGAAATACCGCGGCTGTGCTCGACCAAGGCGCAATCGGCTTGGTCTCTTACGGCAACCGCGCCCGCGTGGCATTCCAGGGTAACTCGGTCGCCAGCTGGCTCGTGCTGGTGAATGGCGTTCCACAGCTGTCGGCCTACACCCAGTCGCCCCAGTTGTCGAGCTGCGCAACCCCTTATCCGAACTGCGGCACCCTGGTGATTCCTGGCTCGAACAACAGCTACCTGTACGCGACATACCAGGCTGTCAGCATGTCGACCCAGCCGATCTACGTGATCCAGAATGCTGCCGGCACCAAGACCTATGACGGCAACAACATCGCCACCGGCCTCTCCTTCACCACGATGGGCGGCCCAAGCGGCTTCAACGTCTCCGCGCTGACACCTGCAGTGGCTTACACCACCAGCAGCAAGAATGCCGGTTCTTATGCTGCCCTGAACGCAGACGCCGCCAATCCGACCAGCTACACCAGCAACGGCACCACCTATGCGGTGGGGTATTTCAATACCGGCAGCTACACCATCAACCAGAAGAACCTGACCCCGACCGCTGCCAGCAAGGTATATGACGGCACGACTGCCGCTGCCGTTTCGGCAACCGGCATCGTGGCAGGTGATGCCGTGAGCCTGAACGGTACCGGCGCCTTTGGCAGCAAGAACGTAGGCAATTACACCGTAGATATCAGCAACATCACCCTCAGCGGTGCAGACGCCGGCAACTACTCGTTGGCCAACACCTCGGCCAGCGCCTCCGCCAGCATCACGCCACGCGCCGTGACAGTCATGGCCGCAAAGACTTATGACGGCACCACCAACATGAGCGGTTATGTCACCCTCGGTAACCTGGTCGCCGGCGAGAGCCTGAACTACACTGGCGCCACAGCGAACAGCGCCAATGTGAACGGCGCAAGCTACCTGAATGCTATTACGCTGGCGGACGGCAGCAACGGCCTGGCCGCCAACTACACCCTGCCTGGCCTGGGCGCGGCCGGTTCGGCCAATAGTGCATCGGTTGCGGCCAAGGCCCTGAGCCTGACTGGCATTGCTGCGAGCGACAAAGTCTATGACGGCAACACTACGGCGACATTGAACGGGGGAACCCTGAACGGCCTGGTTGGTGCTGAGACCTTGAATCTCTCCGGGCTTACCGGCGTGTTCGCGGACCAGAATGTCGGGACGGCGAAAACTGTAACCGTTGGCGGCCTGCTGCTGTCGGACGGTACGGGTCTCGCATCGAACTACACCATCAGCAATCCTGTCGGCGTTACTGGCTCGATCACGCCACGCGCGACGACGGTGTCGGGCATTACTGCAGCGGGCAAAACCTATGACGGCAGCAATGCCGCCCAGCTCGATACCAGCAACGCCGTGTTTTCCAACCTGGTCGCTGGCGAGTCGATCAGCCTGTCGGCAACTGGCGCGTTCTCTGATGCGAATGCTGGTAGCGGCAAGACGGTAAACATTTCAAGCAGCTACGGCGGTGGCTACGCCAGCAACTACACCATCACAGGCCAGGCTGGCACCACCGCCAGCATTGGACGGAAGGCCCTCACGGTGGTTGGCATGACAGCATCCGACAAAATTTATGATGCGTCGACCGGCGCAACCCTGGCCGGCGGCTCCCTGAGTGGACTGGTCGGATCGGAAACCTTGGGCTTCTCCGGCCAGACTGGCGCTTTTGCAGATCGCAATGCCGGCAGCAATAAGCCGGTAACCGTGAGCGGTATTACGCTCGCTGACGGTACCGGCCTCGCCTCGAACTATCAATTGGCGATGCCGACCGGCGTGACTGCTTCGATTACTCCACGCGCTACGACGGTGTCCGGCATTACTGCAGCTGGCAAGACTTATGACGGCAACACTGCGGCGCAGCTTGACACCAGCAATGCGTCCTTCTCCAACCTGGTTTCCGGCGAATCGATCAGCCTGTCGGCTACCGGTGCGTTCGCAGATGCCAATGCCGGCAGTGGCAAGGTGGTGAACATCAGCAGCAGCTATGGCGGCGATTACGCCAGCAACTATGTGATCACGAGCCAGGCGAGCACCAGCGCGTCCATTGCACGCAAGGCCCTGACGATCGTTGGCATGTCGGCTGCCGATAAGACTTATGACGCCGCCACTGGCGCCACACTGGTTGGCGGCTCTTTGAGTGGTCTGGTTGGTTCGGAGACCTTGAGCTTCTCGGGGCAGACTGGTGCCTTTGCGGATCGCAATGCGGGGAACAACAAGGCGGTTTCCGTAAGCGGCATTGTGCTGGCTGATGGCACTGGCTTGGCGTCGAACTATCAGTTGACTATGCCGACCGGAATTACGGCATCTATCTTCCCGAAAACACTGACCGTGGGCGACCTGAGCGCGGCTGATAAGACTGAAGACGGCAGCACCGCAACGTCGCTGACTTCGGGCGGTTCGCTGTCCGGCGTGATTAGCGGGGATCAGGTGCAGATCGACAGCAGCGCAGCGACTGCGCAATTCAGCCAGGCTACGCCCGGCACTGCGCTTAGCGTCAATGTCACTGGACTTGTTCTTACCGGCAGTGATGCGGGCAACTACGTCATCTCCGGCAGCGGGACAGCGACTGCCAGCATTACTGCAATTCCAGCTCCAACGCCTGTGTCGACGCCGACGCCAGTACCTGTTCCGGAGAGCGAGACCGCGCCAGTGCCTGAACCAGAGCCAGTTTCGGTGCCTACGCCAACGCCGGTTCCTGAACCGGTCATCGTGCCTGTGCCGACGCCAGTTCCAGAACCGGTCACCGTGCCCACACCGGTACCGGTCCCAACGCCAGTGCCGGCACCTGTGCCGACGCCAGTCTCGATCCCAACTCCGGTAGCGGTGCCTGCGCCGATTTCGACTCCAGTTCCGGTTCCTGTGCCAGGGCCAGTCCTCGCGCCGTCGCCAACGCCCGAGCAGGTATCTGTTCCCGCTCCGGCGCCAGTACCAGTTCCTGTGCCTGCACCCGTTGTAACGCCAGCGCCTGCCGTGGCTGTGCCAGTTGTACTGCCTGAGCCAACGCCTGTCGCAACACCGGCACCGGCTCCCGTCGTAACGCCGGAACCCGGTCCTGTGACGACGCCGGCGCCGGCCCCAGTACCGGCCCCAGCGCCCGCCCCTGACGCAAGGACCGCCATCGCTGCCCAGGCCGCAAGCCCTGTCATTGTCGGTGGCGTGACCCCAACCTTGCCTTCGCTGAGCGTAGGTGGCCTGAACTACACCGACGTAAGTGACTCGAGCGGCGTGCAGTCCGGTTCGAGCAACCGCGACAACATGCCTGCGACACAAAGCCTGACCGCAGGCCGCGACGTCAAGTTCTTGAGCGTGTTTGTGGTCTCTGGCGGCATCCAAATGCCATCCGCCGAAGTTACCAGCCAAGGAGCCGCGACAAACGACCAGAAGTAACGATAGAATGGTGTTGCCAATCAGACAGCGTTGAAAGCCGACATGAGACCAGCTAACACCATTCTGACCTTCGCCATCTTTTACGCCTTCGCCGAGGCGGCCCTTGCACAGCAAGGTGCGCAATCCTTACAGGAAAACGGGCAGCGTGCGCTGCGGGAACCCACTCCTGCAGCGCCCCTCCCGCTGCCGCCTCCTCCACCTCCCGTTACCATTCCACCTGGCGGATTGACAGTCACCCTGAAGCAAGTGACAGTCACCGGGAATTCCCTCATTCCACAGGACGACCTCCTGCGTGAACTTGGCCCTGTGGTTGGCAAGACATTCGATTTCGCCGGCTTAAGCGCCTTGGCCGACAAGCTATCCGCTTACTATCGCGCTGCGGGCTATCCATTTGCACGCGCCTACCTGCCGCAGCAGGACCTGCAGCAAGGGACGCTGCGTATTGAAGTGCTGGAAGGACGCTACGGCAGTATCACCGCCAGCGGCGATAAGTCACTGAGTCCAGGCGCCCAGCGCTTCCTGTCGCCTCTCAAGCCAGGCAGCGTCATCGAAAGCCACGAACTCGAACGTGTGACCCTGATCCTGGACGACCAGCCGGGCGTGCGCAGCGTTCCGGTGGTTCGTCCCGGAAAAGAAGTCGGCACTGGCGACCTCGCCATTGAAGTGCAGCGAGATCACCGCTACACCGGCGAGATCGGCATTGATAACAACGGTACCCGCTACACTGGCCGCACCCGCGCTCATGCCAACCTGGATATCGACAGCCCGTTTACGCTCGGCGACCAGATCTCCCTGCAAGGGATGTACACCAATGAGCAGATGTGGTTCGGATCCGCCGGATACGCCATACCGCTGGGTGCTACAGGCCTGCGCGGCCGCATCGGCTACAGCCGGTCCTATTACGCGCTTGCCGACAGCTTCGCTGCCTTGAACGCAACCGGTACCGCGAACGTCAGCAGCGCGGGCCTGAGTTACCCGCTGGTGCGTTCGCAGCGCCGCAACATTACCCTGTCGGCAACGTTCGAACACAAGCGCCTGCGCGACCAGCAGGGCGCCACCGACAGCAGCAGCGACAAGTCGAGCAACAGCGTGCCGATTGCCGTGAACTTCGACGTGCGCGACAACCTGCTGCGCGGCGGGGTGACCTACGGTGCAGTCTCATGGACTCCAGGCCGCCTCAGCCTAGATGGCACCCTGCTTGAGACGGACACCACGACAGCCCGTAGCGCCGGTCATTTCTCCAAGCTGAACCTGGATCTCGCACGCATCCAGTCGGTAGCCGAACACATTGATGTCTATGGAAGGATCTCAGCGCAATGGGCCAGCAAGAACCTGGACTCGTCGCAGAAATTCGGTCTCGGCGGCCGCAACGGCGTGCGCGCCTATCCCGGCGGCGAGGGCTATGGCGATTCGGGTGCCCTGCTCCAGCTGGAACTGCGCTATGCCGTCGGAGCATTGATGCCCTACTTGTTCTACGATACCGGCCGCATAACCGCCAACCGCGAACCCTGGACCAGCGACAGCAACCATCGCACCCTGTCAGGGGCCGGCATCGGGCTGCGCTACGACAATCGCGCCTTCAATGCGTCGCTGATCGCTGCATGGCGCACGCGCGGAGGCGAACCTCGCTCCGAACCGCATCACAGCCAGCCAATGGCATGGCTGAACGTAGGCTACCGCTTCTGAACGAAGGAGGCGCGCGCCGCCCTGCGCAGCATGGTGTTAACCTGCCGGAGCTGACAGCTAGCACGCAGGGCGCGCCATGCATTCCGCTACCATCGCTCCGTTCCATAAGCAGCAACCGAAGACCGTCTTCATCATCGACGACAACGCCATGATGCGTTCGATGATGCGCCTGGGTGCAAACGAAGCTGAGCTTGCGGTTCTTGGCGAAGCCGGGACAGCGCAGGCCGGACTAGCGCGCTGCGCGCAACTATCGCCCGACATCGTCCTGCTCGACCTTGGCTTGCCCGATGGCGATGGTCTCGAGCTGCTTTCCAACCTCAAGGCGCAGTCGCCCGATATCTTCATCATTGTCGTATCCGGCAATAACGGGCAGGAAGCAGTCCGTGAGGCAGTCTCGCGCGGGGCCTTGGGTTTCATCGTAAAACCTTTCAGCATTGGCTCCCTTACCGACACCCTCGTTGCAGCCAGCCGGCGCCTGGCAGCACGTCAATGAATCTTCTGTATCAAATTGCAATGCAATGTCGGTAAGCTTTACATTATTTCAAGCGCACCTCCTTAACTGTAAGGCAAGTAACTGATAGTAAAAGAAGCTTCTTTCCCGGGCGCGAATATTGCTAGTTGTCTCTCGGCGTATTGATTTACTGAGCAATATTCTCGGGAGGAAATGACGTGCGACAACACATTGCGAAAAAGCTGCTCGGCATAATGGTGGCGATGGCGGCAGTTACTGGCACTGCGCAAGCGGTTCCAAACGGGACTATCACACCACTCATCACCTCCGGCGCCCTGCCAGACACGCCTGCCGCCCACGTAGACCCCAACAACGCAGCCTCGCCCTTTTCCGGCGTAGTCAGCATCAATATCCGCTATGACGGCCTGAGTTATATCTGCTCCGGCGCCCTGGTCGGCAAGCGCCAGGTAGTGTCCGCCGGTCACTGCGTGGATACCAATGGCAAAGGCAGCTTGATTGACCTTAATAAGCCGGGCAACGACGTGCGCGTAGTCTTCAATGCTTCCTCCACGCCGGGAGATCCGGGCCGTGCGGTGGTCACCGCCACCAAAGTCCAGATGAATCCGAACTATGCCGGGTTTGGCAACTGCCCGGCCGGTGTGCCGGGCTTCTGTGTGAACGATGACCTGGCTGTGATTACCTTGGGCCAGGACGCACCTGCTTCGGCCAAGATCTACAAGCTGGCGGGCCAGCAATTGGCGTCCAATACCCGCATCATCATGGCTGGCTACGGGACTTCTGGCGATGGCATTAAAGGTTATACGATCGGCCCGGACTTCCGCGTCAAGCGCACCGGGCAAAACGTCGTCGACCTGTTTGATGCAGATGACGAGCAGGGTTTCAATGGGCCGAACGAGGTCTGGTACGCTGACTTCGACGGCAACGGCCACGACACCTTTTGCGAATGGGGGCTCGCATGTTCGGCGCAACTGCCGAACGACCGCGAGTCGGGGATTGGTGGTGGCGATTCCGGCGGCCCGTCCTTTATCGAACAATACGGCGAGTTGATGCTGATCGCTACCAATACCTTTGGCGGCACGCCGGACGGAATTATTTCCGGCGCTTTCGGCACTTACTTCGGCGGCATCGTTTTGCATAGCTACCTGGACTACCTGGTGTCCGCGACTGGAGGCGCGATACAGGTGGTTCCGGAACCGGCCAGCATCGCCGTGTTCGCCTTTGGGCTGCTGGGGCTGGCCACCATGCGCCGCCGAACCAGGCGGCACTGAGCATTAAAGAGCGGGCTGGATTGCACCCCGTTGCGCCGCTGCCGCCCTGACCCTCGATGAGCGTTTTCGCCACCAGATGATCACGCCGGTGACGCTCAGCATCGCGACCACGAGTCCCATTGCGGAAATCAGGATGCGTCCCGGCAGGCCAAGAATGCGGCCGGAATGCAATGGGAATTGCGCCTGCACGAAAATATCGGCAGCCGTCCCTTTCCATGGCTGCCGATCCCCGAGCAGCCGTCCATCGATGCCGTCGTAATACAGCACCGCCGGGCCGACGCCGCCGGCGCCATGGTCGTCACCGGGCTTGAAGAAGCTTACGCCGTAAATACCAAAAGCCTGCGAGTAGAAGATGCTGCCGGCCGGCTCCTTCCACTCGCGGCGCTGCGCTTCGAGTGCGGCACGCTGCAGGATTTCCCCGTAGGCTGCACGCGCCAGGATCGGGTTGTGCAAGTCCCTCGGTACGCGGCTATCGAAAGGCGTGGGCGTCACTTCGGATACAGTCTTCATGATTGGATAGAAGACTTCCCGGTACAGGTTCAACGAAAAAGCGGTGAATGCCAGCACGAACAGCAAGCCCCAGGTCCACAGGCTGAAAGCGCGGTGCAGATCAAAATTGAGCTTGGCCCCGCTGCCGCTCCAGCGCACCTTCCATGCGGGTTTCCAGCGCTGCCACCAGCTGCGGGCCCCAGGGGTGCGGGCACGCAGCGGCAACGTGAGGTAAAAGCCGACAAAGCTGTCCACCAACCACACCATCGCGATCACGCCCATCAGCCAGATGCCCCAGCGGTCGATGCCCCACATTTCGGGAATATGCAGAGAGTAATGCAGTCGATAGAGGAAGGAGACCAGCGTTTCCTTGCTGATCGGCCAGACTGCACCCCATTCGCGTTTGCCAAGTTCGGCGCCGCTGACCGGATCGACAAAGACCTGGTTAAAGCCCGCCGCGTCGACTCCAAAACCCAGCGACCTCCCTTGCTCCGGATGCAGCGGGATGTATGACACCCTGGCTTCCGGATGGCGTTGCTCGAGCTGGCGTGCCAACTCAAGCGACGGCTGCGGTTGACCCGCTGTCTTTGCTTCCATCAGGTGCGGGTTGAGCAGGTCGTCCAGCTCATGGTCCCATGAGATCACTGCACCCGTCAGGCCACTGATGAACAGGAAGCCTGCCGTCAGCAGGCCAAGGTAGCGGTGAACCAGCGTCCAGCTTGCGCGCATATCGGCCTCGCCTCAGAAATGGTACTTCAGGCTTGCCGATACACTGCGCGGGGCCGCATAGGTAATGGCGCCATATGCTGCGAACATGCCAAAGTGCTTTTTGTCGAACAGGTTGTTAACGTTGACCTGCGCCGACAGCTGCCTGGTGATGTCATAGCGCGCCAGCAAGTTGGCCTGCGCGAAGGAACCCTGTTCGATCAGGCCATTGGTGCCGGCTGGCGCGGCCGGGTCCACCGTATAGGTACGGCTTTCCCAGTTCACGCCACCGCCAACAGTCAAGGCATCGATGCGATAGGTCGTGAAGACACGGAACAGCCTGCGTGGATATACGCTATTGACGTCGGCGCCGGCCGCGTCCTTCGCCTTGAATTGCGAGTAACCTGCGGTGGCGTTCCAGCCGCGGGCCAGCTCACCCGACACCTCGAACTCGAAACCATCGCTCTTCGTGCCGTTTGCTGCGCGGTAGTAGGCTTCGGGCGCCAGCGGACCGGTGCCATCACGGTCGACCAGGCCAGCTTCCTGTGCCAGCTTGTCCTGCCTGATCTTGAAGACGGCAAACGACGCATTCACACGGCCGTCCAGGAAGTCACCCTTGATGCCGGTTTCATAGCTCTTGCCGACTACCGGATCAAGGATGTTACCCACCAGGTCCTTGCGATTCTGCGGCTGAAAGATATCGGTGTAACTGGCGTAAGCAGAGAACATTTCGTTGATGTCGTACACCACGCCGGCATATGGCGTCAGTTCGTGATCATGCTTCAACTGGTAGGCGGGACTCCAGGCACCGATGCCGGTCTTGTCGTAGTTGGTAACGCGCGCACCAACAATCCCCTTCAAGGGATCGGAAAGCGAGAAACGGGCAACGCCGTACAACGCTTCCTGCCTCGTCACGCTGCTTTCATAGAAGGCAGGTGCGCCCCAGGTTGGCTCCGGATAAGCAGCGCCATTCCAGGAGTTGAAGTTGCCCACTGGCGGATAGGCACCGCCGTAATCGGCGGCACGGCTGTCGGCATTGAACTCCTGTTTCGAATGCATGTAGCCGACCGCCGCCTCGTGCTTGCGGCCTGCAAACTCGAACGGGCCGCTGGCATGCAGGCTGAAGTCATCCTGCCTGGTGTGCGTGATGTAGGACCCGGCGAAGGCGCCCACACCGAGGCCCGTCAGGCGGTCTGGCACGCCGGACAGGTAAAGCAGCGCGGAATCGGCTTTGCGATCGCCCTGACTGTAGCTGGCCCGAAGTTTCCATCCGTTGTCCAGGCTATGTTCAAGGTTGGTGAAGACGTTCTCGTATTCAGTCTCCCAACGCGTCCAGCCGGCGGCGGAGGTCTTCGAGATATCCCAGTTGGTTTTGCTGCCATCCGTGTACCAGTAAGGCAAGCCGCCCCACATTGGTCCTTTCGGATCGTTCTTCTGGCGGCTGTAGCCTGCCGACAGCACGGTGCGTGGAGCCAGGTCAGCCTCAACGGTACCGTAGAACGTGTGGCTCTTGCTTTTCAAGAGATCGACCCAGCTATCGGAGCGCTGGTACTCGCCGACCATGCGCGCGCGCAAGGTACCGCTAGCATTGACAGCGGTCGAAACGTCCGCCATGCCCCGCCGCTCGTTCCAGCGCCCGACGCCTGTTTCCACGCTGCCAGTGAATTCCTTGCTTGCCGCACGCTTGCGCACCAGGTTGATTGCGGCGGATGGATTGCCTGCGCCGGTCATCAGGCCAGTGGCGCCCCGCACCACTTCCACACGGTCGTAAATGGCCAGGCTGCCCACCACTTCGCCTGAACTCCAGGGCTGGTCCCAGGTAGTCGGCACGCCGTCGATCTGAAGGTTGTCGATATCGAAGCCGCGCGCGGTAAAACCGGCGCGATGCGTTTCGTATTGGTTGACGGAGACCCCGGTCACGTTGTTGACGACGTCCGTCACGGTGTGCAGCGCCTGGTCTTCGATCCGCTGCTGGGTCACCACGGATACAGATTGCGGGGTGTCGCGGACGGAAATATCCAGCGGCGTGGCAGTACGGCTGCGGTCCGTGGTGTAAGAATCCAGCTTCTGCGCAGTCACCTGGATTTGCGGCATCATCGCCGCTTCCTCTGCAAGCGCCGCTACTGGAAACGCCAACCCAAACAGTACCGCCAACTTCTTCTTATTCATCGTTACCTCAGCTAATTAGACGGTTATTAGCTGGCGACGAGCTGGCATTTCCCATGAAGACGCAAATGATAACCATTCTCATCTAAAAGTCAACACTTGCTTATGCAAGTTACCGGATTAGATTGAAATTGATCCAGGTCATGCCGTTCGATTGCGCGAAACCCTAGACTTTTTCTCATCTATCCATCCCGGAGGCTGCCATGGGGTTCAAGACTGTCGTAGTGCACGTCAACAGTTCCGCCGAGACTGAGCGCCGGGTGCGCCTGGCTTCGCAGATTGTCCGCATGTCAAAGGGCCGCCTGGTGGGGGCGGCAATGAGTGGCATATCCCGTTTCCTGTACGCCGACCATGCAACGGCTATGGGCGTCAGCATGGCCGCCCAATGCATTGACGAAGCGCGCCAGAATGCCCGCGCAAGCTTGCAGCGTTTCGAAGCGCAGTGCCTGATGCTTGACTTGCAGTCCTTCGAATCCCGCCTGCTTGACGACCAGGCGGCCGATGGCCTGGTGCTGCAATCGCGCTACGGCGACCTCGTTGTATTGGGGCAGGCCAACCCTGACGATCCGGTCTCGCCGCTGGAAGAAGAAACGCCTGAATATGTTGCGATGAACAGCGCACGCCCAGTGCTGGTCGTTCCATATGCAGGCCATTTCGAAGCGCCTTTCCAGCGTGTGCTGGTAGCCTGGGATGGCAGCATGGAGGCTACACGTGCCATCACTGCCGCCATTCCGCTGATGGAGCAGGCCAGCAAAGTGACGCTGGCAGTGTTCAATGCCGGCCGCGAGCCCGATACCCACGGCACAGAACCGGGCGCCGATATGGCGCTGTACCTGGCGCGCCATGGCATCAGGGTCGAAGTTTCCTCGCAGGTGACGTCGATCGACGTAGGATCCGCCCTGCTTTCGTTCGCCGCGGATATTGATGCCGATCTGCTGGTCATGGGCTGCTATGGCCATAGCCGCTTTCGTGAAATCATGTTGGGCGGTGCCTCGCGCACCGTCCTTCAGAGCATGACGATTCCTGTGCTGATGGCGCATTAGGTCTATACTGGGCCGCATGCCTAATGCTTTTGCCAATGTCGCTGCCGCATGGATGGCGCATCCCATGAAGATGGCCCGGGCGTGGCAGGAGCTTGCCACTGTCACCTGGGCCACTGCCATGCCTGCGCCGTTGGCGGAAGCTGCTGAGGGCGATGACCGCTTCAGCGACGAGGCCTGGCGCGACAATCCTTTCTTTCATGGCTTGATGCAGCAATACCTGGGCTTTACGCGCACCTTGGAACGCCAGGTGTACGACACGCCAGGTGTAGACGAAAGTGAAGCCCACAGCGCGGCATTCTGGCTGCGCCACTGGTGCAACGCCATTGCGCCGAGCAACTTCCTCTTCACTAACCCAGAAGTACTGCGGCGTGCCTTCGACAGCGGCGGCGCCAGCCTCAAACACGGTTTTGAAGAATGGCTGCGCGACTTGCTGGCCGGCGACTTGCGCATGGTCGACCCGGCCCAGTTCCAGCTTGGCCGCGACCTTGCCGCGACACCGGGCCGTGTAGTAATGCGCAACCAGATGATGGAACTGATCCAATACACGCCGGTGCGGCCGCAAGTGCGGGCGATGCCGCTGGTCCTCGTGCCGCCCTGGATCAACAAGTACTACATCCTCGACCTGACCTCCCAGCAAAGCATGGTGCAGCACCTGGTGGAGCAAGGCTTTGACGTATTTGTCATGAGCTGGAAAAACCCGCGCGCCAATATGCAGGACGTGAGGTTCGAGGACCACCTGTTCGATGGCATCCTCACTGCAATCGAAGCGGCGCGCACCATCGCCGGCGTCCCGCAAGTGCATGCGGTCGGCTACTGCATCGGCGGCACGGCGCTTGCGGCGCTAATGGCATGGTTGAATCGGCGCTATCGCGCAGCCAGCGAGATCCCGGTTTCCCATTGGACCTTGCTGGCCACGCTCACTGATTTTTCCAAACCGGGCGATATCGCCAGCTTCATTAGCGACGAAAGCGTGGCGCTGCTGGACAGCCTGATGGCGCGCCAGGGTTTCCTCGACTCCCAGCAGATCGGCTGGAGCTTCCGCATGCTGCGGCCGAACACCCAGATCTGGCGCTACGTGGTGCGAAAATACCTTCTCGGGGAACCTGCCCCCGCCCTGGCGCCGCTGGCCTGGAATTCGGACGGCACACGGCAGCCGCGCGCCACGCATAGCTTCTGCCTGCGCGAGCTGTACCAGGCCAACAAGCTGGCGCACGCCGACGCCCTCGAGATCCGGGGGCAAAAGCTTGACCTTGGCCGCATCCGTCAACCCTTGTATGCGGTGGGTGCGGTGGCCGACCACATCACGCCATGGCGCAGCACGTACCGCAGCGCCGCACTGGTGGGCGCCCCCGTGCATTACGTGCTGACCGCATCCGGCCATATCCTCGGCATCATCAATCCGCCGGGCGGCAACGCAAAGCAGCAGTTCTGGTCGGCGCCGCTGGTCGCCGGCCGCGATCCCAAGGACTGGCTGGCAGTGCAAGGGCCGATCCAGGGATCCTGGTGGCAGGACTGGACCGCCTGGCTGCACGCGCGCTGCGGCGAATGGCGCACGCCGGCGGCGGAAGCCCATCCAGGCTATCCCTGGCTATGCGAGGCACCAGGAAACTACGTGCGGGAACGCTAGCCGTGGCCTTATAATTTAGGCCATGAATAATGAACAAAAACAATTCCGGCGCCGGCTTGCCCTGCTTGGCGCCATCGCACTTTCGGGCTTTGCCATCCTGGCCGGCCGCGTGATCTGGCTGCAAGCACTCCAATGACCGGTAATTTCGCTTTCTGGCGCCGCTTGAAGCCGGCGCTGGCTATTGACGCACCTTTGGCCGCCATCCTCGCCTTGCTGCTGGCCGCTGGCCTGGTAACGCTGTATTCCGCCTCGGCCGATTTCCCCGGCCGCTTTGAACTTCAGCTGCGTAACGTGCTGATGGCCCTTGGCCTGATGTGGGCCGTGGCAAACATCCCGCCGCCCATGTTGATGCGCCATGCAGTCACGCTGTATTCCCTGGGCGTGACCCTGCTGGTAGCTGTCTTCCTGTTCGGCGTCACGAAAAAAGGATCGACGCGCTGGCTGAACTTGGGCCACGATTTCCAGCCATCCGAGATGATGAAGATTGCGATGCCGATGATGCTGGCCTGGTACTTCCACCGCTTCGATGGCGCCAAGGGCTGGCAGGTCTTCGTCGTGGCGGCGGTACTGCTGGCGATTCCGGTCGGCCTGATCGCCAAGCAGCCCGACTTCGGTACCGCGATGCTGGTGCTGGCGGCAGGCTTCTATGTGATCGTGCTGGCGGGCCTGTCGTGGAAGGCGCTCGCAGCGCTGGCGGCCTGCGGCATGGCAGCCGTGCCGGTAGTGTGGCAGTTGCTGCACGACTTCCAGCGCCAACGGGTCCTGACCTTCCTCAATCCCGACGCAGATCCGGCGGGCAAAGGCTTCCAGATCACCCAGGCCAAGATCGCGATCGGCTCCGGCGGCATGGCGGGGCGGGGCTGGATGGATGGCACCCAGGGTCATCTCGGTTTCGTCCCCGAACGCTCCACCGATTTCATTTTCTCGGTCTTTGCAGAAGAATTCGGCCTGTTTGGAGGCATCGTGCTGCTCGTGATGTATGCCTTGCTGATCTGGCGCGGCATGCAGATTTCCGCAGCAGCGGTGACGCCGTTTTCGCGCCTGCTCGGTGGCGCCATCACCATGATTTTCTTCACCTACGCCTTCATCAATATCGGCATGGTCAGCGGAGTGGTGCCGGTGGTTGGCGTGCCGCTGCCGTTTTTCAGTTACGGTGGCACCGCGCTGGTAACGCTGGGAATTGGTTGCGGCATCCTAATGGCGATTCGGCGTCAAAGCCAGGCCTGAGGCCGTTACAACTGTCCCATATTGGACAAATCCGCAGCTGCTTGTCCAGGCCATAACGGAACCGTTGTTGAAATAGCGACACGCTGGCGATTTCGGTTGAATTGCAGCAGCCTCCCCGTCAAGATTGGCTCACCCCAACCACAACCGGACGGAGAGACGAATGAACTTGAAACACCTTGGCGCTTTCGCACTCGCAGCTTCCTTCAGCCTGGGCGCCTATGCGGCCGACGGCCTGACGGCCAGCATCAGCATGGACAAGCGCGCGCTGGGCCCGCGCGACGACGTAGTCGTTCAGGTCACGCTGACCAATACTTCATCGGTGCCGCAATATGTCCTCAAGTGGCATACCCCGTTCGGCGAAATCGAAGAATCCCTGTTTGACGTGACCCGCGACGGCACCAAAGTGCCGTACGAAGGCATGCACGTCAAGCGACCGGCGCCGACGGCAGCCGATTACTATGTGATCCAGCCTGGCAAATCGCACAAGGTTACGGTGGAACTGTCCCAGATGTATAACATGAGCATTTCGGGCGACTACTCCATCCGCTACAGCACCAAATCGCCTAAGCTGTTCAGCAATGTCGACCCGGCCGGCAAGGCCATCGACAAGAAGCAGCCGGACACCTTGCAGTCGGCCCCACTGAGCGTGTCAATTGAAGGCACCCTGCCGCGCGGCACCGTTGCCAAGGCGCCGGAACAGCCGTTGCCTAGCGCGGCTGGCCTGTCCTTCAGCAAGTGCACCGCCTCGCAGCAGGCCGACATCACCACTGCGGTGTCGACGGCGCAAGGCATGGCCAATGACGGCGATGCCTACCTTGGCGCCAACAAGAGCGGCGCCCGCTACACCAAATGGTTCGGCAGCTACGATTCGGGCCGCTACTCCACCGTGAAATCGCACTTCGTGGCGCTGAAGGATGCATTTGCGACCAAGCCGATCACTGTCGATTGCGGCTGCAAGAAAACCTACTACGCCTACGTATATCCGACCCAGCCTTACAAGATCTATGTCTGCAAGGCTTTCTGGAGTGCACCGATGTCCGGCACCGACTCCAAGGGCGGCACCTTGGTGCATGAGATGAGCCACTTCAATGTGGTGGCAGGTACCGATGACTGGGTCTATGGCCAGTCCGGCGCCGCCAGCCTGGCGATCAGCGACCCAAACAAGGCAATCGATAACGCCGACTCGCACGAATATTTCGGCGAGAATACGCCGGCCCTGCAGTAAGCTGCATTGTGCCGCTCACTTGCCGGTATGCTCGAAGCGTACCGGACCAACGGTGAGCGGCATCTCCTTCCCATCCATGAGATAGTGCCCGGCGTAGCTGATCGTGTACGCGTGGCGTCCCTGCCGGAAGCCATAGGCCGGGGCAAGATCGATGGCGTTGCTGCGTTGGGCGCCCGGTTTCATCAGCAGGTAGTCTGCGTCGGTCAAGGGGCCGCGCTTGACCATGATGCCCTGGTATTCCAAGGGCTGGCCAGTATCGGCGTCACGCACGTCGAACAGCTTGCCGAACATTTCCTCTTCCGTTGCCAGCGCGTGCAAGACTTTTACCGGCCGGGCCGAATGGTTGGCCAGCGTGATGTGCAGCACCGGGTGGCCGGCGGCTTCTTTGACGACGAATTTGACATCCAGCATCTTCGCTTCCCCTGACAGCGCGCCGACTGCTAACAAGGCTGCAATATTGATTTTCATTCCAGGCCCCGTTACACGTGAAACCTCTTTCTAGCGCGACTGTTCCAGCGCCTCCCCCACCACTTCCAGGAAGTCGCTGATGTTCAACGGCTTGGTCAGGTAGCGGAAGAAGCCGGCTTCCAGTGCAGCTTGCACGTCCAGCGGCATCGCATTGGCGGACAAGGCAATGATGGGAATCTCGCGCGTCGCTGCATCCTGGCGCAGACGGCGCTGGGCTTCGCGGCCGCTGATGCCGGGCAGGTTCATGTCCATCAATATCACATTGGGCAGGTATTCACGCGCCATGGCAACGCCGGTATTGCCGTCAGTCGCCGACAGCAGATCGAGGTCGAGGTGCAGCTTGACGATTTCCTCCACCAGTTTCAGGTTGGCGGGATTGTCCTCCACATACAGCAGCAAAGGCTTGTTGTGGTGCCCGCGCGTGGCCACCGGGGCCGGCAAGCCCTCTTCACCATCGTGGCGCGGCAGTTGCTGCGGCTCGGCAGCTTCCATCTCGACCGTAAAGGTGCTGCCCTGCCCGACCGTGCTTGTGACACTGATGGCCGCGTTCATCAACTCGGCCAAGCGCTTGCTGAGCACGAGGCCGATGCCGCTGCCTTCTTCCGGACCGCCTTCCTGGCCCAGCCGGTTGAAAGGCTGGAACAGGCTCGCCATCTGCTCGCCACTGAGCCCCGGCCCGTCATCGCGCACCGCCAGCCAGGCACGGCCGGGTCCGGCCTCGCCGCAGGCAACCCAGACGTGTCCGCCCTTGCTGTTGTACTTGACCGCATTGGTCAGCAAGTTAAGCACGATCTGCCGCAGCCGGATGCGGTCGGCCTTGACGTACAGGCCGCGCGGTTCGGACAGGTACACCGTGACGTGGCGCGCATCGGCCATGGCCTCAGTCATCTTGCTGGCTTCGTGCAGCAAGTCGTCCAAGGCAACTGGTTCCAGCGAAAGCGTGACGGCGCCGACCTCGATCTTGGCCAGGTCCAGCGTTTCGTTTATCAGGTGCAGCAGATGCTGGCCAGCCTGCACGATATTGCCCGCGAAGGCGTAGCGCTGCTGTTGCGACAGCGGCAGTTTTTCGTTATGCAGCAACTGGCCGAAGCCGAGGATGGCGTTGAGCGGCGTACGCAATTCATGCGACATGCTGGCAAGGAAGCGATCCTTGGCCTTGCTGGCCTGCTCCAGCTCGAGTTTCTGCTCCAGAAGCTTGCGCTCAATCTGGCGGCGCCCGCTGATGTCGCGGATGGCGCTCGAGACCAGCAACTCGTCCTCGGTTTTCAATGGGCTGAGGCTGATCTCTACCGGGAATTCGGAACCATCGCGGCGCATCGCATACAGTTCGGTGCCAGCGCCCATTGCCCGCGGCTGTGCCTTGGAGAAAAAGCTGCTGCGTGCCGCAGGGTGCCTGCCGGCAAAGCGCGCCGGGATCAGGATTTCGATCGGCTTGCCCAGCAACTCCTGGCGCTGGTAGCCGAACAATTGTTCGGTCTGTGTATTGACCAGCACGATTTCGCCGCGCGCGTTGACGATGACCATTGGGTCGGGCGCCGATTCCAGCAAGCCGCGGAACTTCTGTTCGGCTTTCTTGCGGTCGCCAATGTCGCGGATCGCGCTCATGACAATGGCGCCCTCTTCCATCTGGATCATGCTGAGGCTGATCTCCACGGGAAACTCCAGGCCATCCTTGCGCAAGCCATACAGTTCCAGGCCCGCCCCCATGGTGCGTGTACGCGGCTGCACGAAATACTGGGCACGGTGCGACACGTGGCCGCCCCGGAAGCGGTTGGGCAGCAGCACTTCCACCGGTTTCCCCAGCAGTTCGCGCGGTTCAAAGCCAAACAGGCGTTCGGCCTGGCTGTTGACCAGGACGATGCGGCCGGTCGAGTTGGCCATGACGATCGCGTCGGGCATCGACTCCAGCAAGCCGCGGTAGCGCGACTCGACCTGGCGCGCATCGCGCAGGGCTTTGGCATCGGTGATATCGTTCTGGCTGTGGATGATGTACTGGAGTTCGCCCTGCGCCGTGTAGACGGGCTTGCAGGCAGCGCCAACGTACACTGCCTGGCCATCTTTGCGGCGCCGCAGGTATTCGAAGTCGGCGCCGAATTCGTGACGCACCGGATGGCCCGGCATGCCGATCAGTTCCGCCAGCCGTTGGCCGAGCGCTTCTTCGCTGTTATAGCCATAGATTTCGGTTGCGCCCCTGGTCCAGAAGATCACGGTATCGTGCGCGTCTGTGGCAATGATCCCGCCAGGAGCTTCTTCAAGGATGAACTTGCCCAGGTCAGTTTGCATAGTTGGTCTCTTAGCGGACTCAGCAAAACCAATTGTAAGCGAATTCGGGCGAAAAAAGACCGCCGGCCCTTACGGGCCAGGCGGCCGATAGCGCGGGGGTGCGCTCTTAAATTACCAGGAGGCTTTCAAGGTGTAGGTGCCGCTGGTCGAACCAGTGCCACCCGAGTAGTAATACACCTTGGCATACCACGTTACAGCAGTCGAGCCCGTGTTGGCGCGCGTTACAACATCGGCCTGGCCGGTGCCTTTCACGCTGGATGCCAATTCGGTACCTGCGCTGTTGTACAGCTTCAGGTCGTAATCCGAAGAAGCGTTCGGCGTCATGGTCGCGGTCAAGGTCTTGCCTGCAGGAACCGTAATGGCGAAGTAGTCCACATCGGTGCTGGAGCTCATGTTGGCGCTGGCGGTGGTGCAGGACTGGCTAATGGCGTTCGCGGTCGCAATGGTGTTATTGCTTTCCGTTTCAGAGATGTTCACCGGGGTGCAGGAGCCGCCGCTCAGGATGTTCTGTGCCTCGAACTTGGCCTGGAAGGTATTGGCATAGCTCAGGTCCGATGGGAACAGGTTTTTCGCCGCGTTCACGATCGCAGTCGCCATCGCCGGCATCTTGATGTTCGAACCAAGGCCGAAGTGGGCTTCCAGGATGATCTGGTCGATGTTGGCGCGTGGCTTGCCGGCAGCGATCAGGGACACCATCGCCGAGTACAGCGGCGCCGACCACAGTTCGTCGGACTGGAAGGTCACACCATTCTCGGTGACCGAGGTGTGTGCGCTGTAGGATTTGCTGCTGTTGTACTTGGCATCGGTGCGGTTCAGCATACGGCCGGCCCAGCAAGAGCCGTGGCCGTCCCAGCTGAAGGCCCACTCAGGGTGGTACACCTTGCCGTTCGGGGTGCTGTAGGAGTACGACGCAGCCCAGTAGTCGCCGAAGCCTTCGCCCATGGCGCCGGTGTCGCCGCCAGACCAGCTCGAGTTGATGCTGGCCTGGATGCCGTGGCCGTATTCGTGCAGGATCACGTCGGCGTCTTCGCTGTCGTTCACGCAGCCATGGCCGAAGGCCAGGTAGCCAGTGGCGCCGGTGCCGCTGAAGTGCGAGTTGTCGTCACCATTGACACCGTCGGTATCCACATCCATCGAACGATTCAGGATGGATTTGGTGCCGGTGAAGCCCAGCGACTGGATGTAGCGCTGGCTCTGGTCCAGGTGGAAGTAGACGTTGGTGTCGTCGAAGGCGTTGTTGCCGCGCTTGGCGGTCCACACGCCGTTGGTGGTGGTGCTCGGCGCCGTGTTCGGCGATTCAATGTTCTTGATGTTGACGTAGGGGCCGGTCAGCGAGTAAACGCCGCCAGTCACGGTCAGGTCGCGCAGGGTCTTGGTCGAGTATGCGGCGTCGAAGGCAGAGGCGGCCGAAGTGTCGGTCAGCGCATCGGTGTTCAGCGTGGTGCGCGGATCAGGGTCGAAAGCATAGCCGCTGCCGTTGATGCCGGAAGCAGCTACTGCGGTTGCAGTGGTGCCGGCTTTCAGGGTACTCACGCTGGCGTTGGCCTTGGCAGCTTCGGTGGCCGCTTTGCGGTCCAGCGTCTGGCCAGGCGCTGCGGCACGTGCGGCGAGGCTGCGTTCCCCAGCCTTATTGGTGCGTGGCAGCGACGTGGAGTAGGAGTCGATCAGGCTGCCGTCATGGGCGTTCAGGTACTGGACGAATCCGCCGGTCGGCATTTCCGCCGCGATGTCCACCTTGCGCGCCAGTTGCACGCCATCCTTGGTCGGCACCCACACCAGGGTGGACGAAGGCACGTTCACCAGGTTGTGCTGGACCTTCATGTTCTTCCAGCCCTTGTCCAGCGCTTCGTCGTCGCTGATCTGGGCTTTGTTGTACAGTTGGTTTACCGCGTCCGCATCGACCTTGGCAGAAATATGGCGGGTTTCGTTGAAGATCTTTTGCAGGTCGCCGTTCTTGCCGATCGAGACGACGATCTGGGCACGGTCAACTGGCAGGCCGCGCAGCATTTGCTGGTAGTAGTAATGTTTGCCGGTCAGCGATTCCTTGACCTCCACCAGCACCAGGTTGTTCAGGTTCGCCGGCAGGCCGAAGCGTGCCGCGTGGACCTTCAGCACGCCTTCAGCGGAAGCAGCCTTGGTATTCGTGAAGATGGTCAGGTTGTCGACGGTTTTTTCGCCAGCCTGTGCCAGGCTGGCGCAGGCCAGCATGACCATGGAAGCAAGAGTGGTACGGGTTGTGTAGCGCATGTTGTAATTCTCTCCTGAAGCAGTTATAGATCTATTTTTTGGATGGAACAACGAGCCCCGCCGGGCTTGGCACTCAACAGCGTGAGCGGGGAGTATAACGACTAAAAGTTCGCTGATTTGCCTGGAATTTTGCCCAGGAACAGAAAAGAAATGAGTCAAGACCGCGCACGCAACGTTAGAAGGAGTCGTCAGTGAAATTGAACATTCTGTTATTTTTTTCAGGCCTCGCTTTGCTGGGCCCGGCAGCTGCCATTCCGGACGAGGAGCCTGAAGTCACCGCCCAGGTAATCGAGGTACTGGAAGGCATCGCGGACGGCAAGCCGGCGCCGGAGCGCTTCACCGAACGGGGCGCCAGCCATCTTGCCGCACCAGGACTGCCTGGCCTGATGAAAGCCTGTGCACGGCCACTTGCGCTTGAGCTGCTTTCGCGAAACGTAAATGGGGAAGACCGGCTTTACGTGTACCGTGCGAAATGCCAGCCGCAAGCGCTGCGCATTGCCATTGACTTCAACAAGGCAGCCCGCATCAACCGGCTCGAACTGGCTCCGGAGCGCTAGTTTCACGCGGCGCTGGACTTGGCGTTGGGTGTGTGGTCAGATATGCATTAATCAGCCAGGAGAAGAGCATGGACGTCATTACGACAGCAGTGACGGCAGGTGCCGGCGAGGGCGGCATCAGTGCTGCCTATCAGATGCTGAAGTCCCGCCTGGCGGCCCAGTCTCCTTCGGTCGCCGATGCCATTGCCGATGTAGAAGAAGATCCAGGTTCCCGTTCGCGCCAGTTTGCGCTGAGCGATGCACTGGCTGCGGCCGGCCTGGCGGGCGACCGTTACCTGCGTGCGGCGGCACGCAACCTCATCGATGAAGTCGAGCGCCGGCGCAGCGCACGGACTCCGCCAACAGCCAGCCTGGATGGCGCGCCCGACCATGCGGTGATGAAAGTATTCTTCGCCACCGACCGTGAACTGAGCGGCGACCGCCACCCTGCCCGCCTGTTCGGCAGCGTGCGCGGCCAGTTGCGCTATGGAAGCTGTGAGGTCAGCATTCCGCGCGACCATCGCATGGGTGAGATGGAATCGCCTTCGCTATTGCGCCTCGAGTTTCGCCAGGATCCCGAACAGCATGTGGTGCTGCTTTCCGCCGACTTGACTGAGCGCGACAGCTATTTCGGCGACTTGCGCAACGCGATTGCCGCCAGCGGCACACGCAGCGCACTGCTTTTCATCCACGGCTACCGCACGACGTTCGAGGATGCGGCGCGGCGGACTGGCCAGCTTGCGTATGACCTGGGCTTCCATGGTGCACCGATTTTTTACAGCTGGCCCTCGCAAGGTAAGCTTTCAGGATATATATTGGATGAAGCCAATGTGGAGTGGACCCAGGCCGACCTGGCGGCCTTCCTGGCCGATGTGCTGCAACAGTCCGACGCCGAGCATGTTTACCTGCTTGCGCACAGCATGGGCAACCGTGCCCTGGCCCAGGCAACAGCCAGCGTGATCGCGGCGCGGCCCGACCTGGCAAGCCGGATCCGGGAAGTGATCCTGGCGGCACCGGACATCGATGCAGAGGTTTTCCGCCAGCAGTTGTTGCCGGCCCTTGCGGCCGTGCCAAACCCGCTCACGCTGTATGCCTCGTCCGAGGATAGCGCCTTGCATGCGTCCAAAGCCGTTCACGGCTATGCGCGTGCCGGTGAGAGCGGACCGGGCCTGGTGGTGGCGCCGGGGGTTGAAACCATTGACGCCAGCAAAGTAGATACCGGGTTTATCGGCCACACGTATTTCGCCGAGCAGCGCTCGGCGTTGAGCGATATGTACTACCTGATCAAGCAACACGCCAGGGCCGCCGAACGCTTCGGTTTGCAGGCGGTCGAAGGTGCGATGGGACGCCATTGGACGTTCCGCGTATAACGGAGACTTCATTTATGAGTTATGCAAGTGCGCCGGATGAAGCAGTTTTTTGCGTCGACAAATTGCTGCAATACATGGGGCAAGACGAAAAAGCCCTCAGTTCAGTCGTCAAGATCGTGCGCGACGGCATTGGCCCAGGCGTCGAGCCTCTCAACCTGGCCGGTGAAGCGATTCGCGACGGCAAATTCATGGAAGCCCGCCGCATCTTGCACAACCTGCGCGGCTCGATCGGCAACCTCGGGGCGAAACGCTTTGTTGCTGCCTCGCTCGCACTTGAGCTGGCCCTGCAGGAGGGCCGCATTGTCGAAATACCATTACTTTTCACCGCTCTCGAGGGTGAACTGAAGTTGGTGCATGACCACGCCGGCGCCTGGCTCGACCAGCACGCCGGCCGCGCCGCCGCCCGCTAGCATTTCGTTACATCTGTTACCCCAGCCTTTTTTGTGCGGCGCAATACCCGCATGTTATGATCCGGTAACACTTTATAGGTTTGGCAGCATTGCGAGCCGTGCGCCTGTTTCGTCTCGCATTTCATAAAATCCTGAAAGTTGCCCGAAACTTGACGCCGGGCAATTAATTGATATAATGCCATCCACTCGGGGAAAAGTAAGAAATATGGAATTATTTAACAAGGCGGGAGTGATCGTGACATCCACCCTTGTCATGGTCGGCATGTTGATTGCCTGCCAAGTCAAGGAAGACGTCGAACCGCCGGCCCCCGTTGTCGAAGCCGTCGCGAAGAAACTGGCTGAACATGGCGGCGCAGCGGCTGAGCGCCGCCTGCGCGAATGGGCCGAGCAAGGCTCGCCGGTTGCAGCCCGTGAACTGGGCTTGTTGTACAGTCAGGATGCTGCAAAGCACAAGGAAGCCATGCGCCTGCTTGAGAAGGCGGCGCTGGCTGGCGATTCCGTCTCTGTTGACTACCTGTCTACCCGCTATCGTTCGAGCGCCACCATGGCAAATGCCGACGGCACGGCTACCTGGCCGCTGTACGTGCAGCTCGCTAGCCAGCACCACACCAAATAATCTTCCGCGCATCGCCGCCTTTCTTGAGCGCGATCAACAAGCAGATTTGAGAGCTCCCTACGCTGGAAACTTCACCAGCCTGGGAGGTTTTCATGTCTCGCCTGATCACAGTTGCCGCAGGAATCACACTAGCCGCCCTGCTCGCTTGCCAGCAAAACAAGCCGGTAACCGACGTGCTCGCGGATGCGCGCAAGGCCCACAACAACGGCGAAGACCGGGCTGCTGTCATCCATTTGAAGAACCTGTTGCAACAGGAGCCAGGCAATGCCGATGCCAGGCGCATGCTCGGCGCGGTACACCTGGCGCTGGGCGACGCCGTCTCGGCCGAAAAAGAACTGCGCCGCGCCTTGGCCCTCGGCCAGCCGCGCCACGAACTGTTGCCGCTGCTGGTCCGGGCTATGCTGGAGCAGGCCTCCTACCAGGGCTTGCTGGACGAATTGCAGGCTGATTCGCTCACTCCGGCCGTCCTGGCCTGGCGCGGACACGCCTTGCTCGGGCTTGGCAAGGCCGAAGACGCCGGCCAGCTATACACTCAGGCACTGCATAATGATAACAAGCTGGTTGAGGGCCACCTCGGCCAGGCGCGGCTTGCATTGCTGCGCAATGACCCGGGTGCGGCCGCCGAATCGGTGCAGCGCGCCCTCGATACCGACCCGCACAACAACGACACGCTACGCCTCAAGGGAGACCTGCTGCGCATCCGCGGTGATCTGGACGGCGCCCTTCTGGCGTACCGCGCCATCGCCGAGGGCAACAGGAATAATGTGCAGGCCCTTGCCGATATTGCGGCAGTACATCTGTTGCAGGGCAAGCCGGCGCTGGCGCGGGAGCAGCTCGAAGCAGCGCGCAAAATCCAGCCGGCCAGCCTGGTCATCCATTATGCCCAAGGCCTGCTTGACCTGGCCGAGGGCAAGAACAAGGCCGCGCTCGAGCGCGCGCAAACGGTGTTGCGCGCTGCGCCGGATCATTTGCCCAGCCTGTTGCTGGCCGCCTCCGTTGAACTGGAAAGCGGTGCGCTCTCCCAGGCCCGCAGTCATATCTTGCGCTATCGCCAATCGCAGCCAAGGGAACTATTCGCACTGCGGCTGCAAGCCCAATGCGACTTGCGGGAAGGGAAAGCGCAGAATGCGCTGGCGCTGCTGGAGCCCGCGATTGCCGAAAATCCGCAGGACATCGATTTGTTGGCCCTCGGCGGGGAAGCTGCAATGCGCGCCGGCAAACATGAGCTGGCAACGCGCTTGTTTGGCCGCGCCAGCAGCCTGGCGCCGGAATCGGGCAGCCTGCTTGCCGCCAGTGGCCTGAGCTTGCTTAGCCAGGGCCAGGACGCACGCGCGGTGGAAGCCCTGGAACAGGCCACGCAAAAGGAAGGCGCGGCAGCTTCTCGTGCCGCATCGCTGCTGGTCATGAGTTATCTCCGCAGCAGAAACTTCACCAAAGCCATGGAACAGGTACGGCGCATGGAAGCGTTGGGGGATAATCCTTCGGTGCAAAACCTGAAAGGCGGCGTACTGCTTGCGAGCGGCGACCTTCCCGGTGCGCGCAAGGCGTTTTTGCGCTCATTGGAACTCGATCCGGGTCACATGCCGGCGCTGGACAACCTGGCGGAACTGGATTTGCTGGAGAAAAAAGGGCAGCTTGCGCGCCAGCGCTATCTGGCGGCACTGGAACGCCAGCGCAACAGCCTGCCGCTGTTGATGGCAATTGCCAAGCTCGAAGCCAGGCAAGGCAATGTGCCGGCAGCAATAAGCTGGCTGGAACGCGCCGTTGCCGCAGCCCCCGATACCATCCAGCCGCTGCAGACACTGGCCGGACTCTACCTGCGCAATGGCCAGGCCGGCAAGGCGCTCCAGCACGCACAGCGACTGCAGGTGGTTCGCCCGAATGAACCGGCCAGTCTCGACCTGCTAGCCCAGGCCGCCTCCGCCGCCGGCCAGCATGGGCTGGCGCTCGAGAGCTTGCAGAAGCTGGCACTGCTCCGTCCTCTCGAGCCTGACGTACAGCTGCGTATCGCGCGCACTGCGCTCACGCTTAGCCAGAAGCCCCTCGCATTACAGGCAGCGCGCAAGGCGATCGCGCTTGATCCGGGCCGGGAGGATGCACTGGTGCTCGCCAGCGCCCTGCTGCTCGATGGCCGGGCATTCGAAGATGCACGCAAGCTGGCGCGCTCCGTACAACAACGACAGCCCGCCGCCGGCATCGGCTTCAAGCTCGAAGGTGATTCCCTGTTGGAAGAAGGCAGGGCTGCCGAGTCCGTCGCTATGTACGAGCGTGCTTACAGCCTGCAGCGCAGCGGCCCGGTGCTGATTGCCCTGCACCGCGCCTTGCAGGCCGCCGGCAAGGCGGAGCTCGCCGGCCAGCGCATGCGCGACTGGCTCGGCCAGCACCCATCTGACCAGCCGACCAGGCTGTATTACGCCAGCCACCTGCTGCAGCAAGCGCAGTTTGGCGCCGCACGGCGCGAGTACGAAATCATCCTGCAGCGCGACCCGGACAATGTGCTTGCCTTGAACGACCTGGCCTGGGCGCTGCTTCAAACCCGGGACGGCGATCCAGTCCGGCCGGCCGAACGGGCTTACCAACTGGCCCCGGGCAATCCGGCAGTGGCCGATACCCTTGCCTGGATCCTGGCAGAAAGCGGCAAGCCGGCGCGCGCCCTGCCCTTGCTGAAAAAGGCACTGGAAACCGCGCCGACAGCAAACGATATCCGGCTGCACTATGCCCACGCGCTATTCCGCAGCGGCGACAAGCGTGCAGCGCGCAGCCAGTGCGAGCAACTGCTGGCGGTAAAGGGATTGGCGCAACGTGCAGAAGTGGAAGGCTTGCTGGCCAAGCTGTAAGGCGTCGGCGCCTTTTACGCTCTAGCCTGCCGGCCCCAGCGCTGGCGCTGGCGCATTCCTTGCAGGGTGGGTCATATCCACCACCGGGAGTCCACCATGTTCAAGAGCCTCATTTTCCAGCGCATCGCCGCGCTGTCGGCCTTCGCCATCGCCGGACCGGCTGTGGCGGCCCCTCTCGCACCCTTTGTGCTGCACACGCCGGGCGCCGTAGAGATCAAATTCAGCGGCTACCTTGCCCGCAGCGGCGATACCAGCGCTGCACAAGGCCTCCGCGAGGCCAGTTTTGGCGCGGGCTATATGACCAGCATCCACGAGCTCGGCAATCCAGCCAACCAACTGTGGCGCAGCGGACAAGATAACCAGAGCATTTCCTTCATGATGTATGGCGCAGCCGACGCCGCAGTCCTCCCGCTCGCCGGCTCCCCGGCCCACCATGTCTTCGGCACCGGTTGCAGCCATCTTTCCTTCGGTTGCGACGGCAAGATTCACCTCGATTTTTATCTCGACAAGCTGGCGGGCGGCACCAATCCCGGCTTCGGCATCGGCGGCATCAAGGCATCGCAGCGCCAGGGCTTCAGCCAGCTTGGCGGCATTACCGATGGCGCGCTGCTGATGCGCTGGGAATTCGTGCCGGGCGTGACGACGGCCACGCCTGGCGGGACACCAGTCACGCTGCTCCAGCAACTGAATGGCGTTGCCTCGCCATCTTCCGGTTTTGGCAGCTTCCTGGCGCGCTGCGCAGGCGGCCCGGCCTGCAGCTATTTCAACAGCGGCATGCAGCAGGCCGGGGCCGACTTTTATGGCACGAATACCGTGACCAGCATTCTGGCACTGTCGGCCATTGGCCAGAATGGATGGTCTGCACGCTTGTCCGATCCGGTCATTGCGCAGGTAGCGCTGGAGCAGCCCACGCCGCTCGCCCTGCTGCCGGCTGGCGCCGGCCTGATGCTGCTGGTGCGGCGGCGCCGTCATCGCGGCTGGTAGCGCCCGGGGGCGATGATGTGCTGCGGATCGAGTGCGGCCTTGATGCGCGACACCGTGCTCCAGTAGGTATCATGGCCGCTGTCCAGGGCTTTCACTGATTGCGGCCCTACGCGATAGGGGATGTATCCTGCGGCCAGCAGGCGCGCAAACGACTCGTCATAGCAAAGCCGGGCACGAGCCACTTCCGCCGCATCCTGCTGGTCGAAACAGATGGTCAGCACACCGCCAAGCGCGCGCTCGTTGATCATGCTGAAGGTCTCGAACAAGTCGAAGCGATGGGTAGCAAACACCGCCTCGACCAAGGCGTGCACATGCAGCAGGTCGCCGCCACGCATTGGCAACACGGGCGCCAGCCACATCATTCCACAGCCATCACGCGCCGGGTTAGCGCCAAGCGGAAATCCCGGCGGCAGGCCGCCGCGGCGGCGCCAGTAGGCTCCGGCCAGGAACCGGCCATCCGGGACGCCGCGGTTCATGTTCAACAGTGAGCGGCCCAGGTCCACCTGCGCTGACAACCTGGCTCCCAGCCTGCCCTGCCCAATCAGGCGCGCCGCGATGCTGCCGACGGCCAGCACCCGCTCGTCAATGAAGCGCAGTGTGGCCAGCTTGCCAATCGCGGACCGCAGCGCGCGGCGCGCATCGGCAACCTGGGCCGGCCGGCCGTAAAGCGCGGCTGACACCGTCCATGCGCCAATCCCGGCTTGCCGGCAGAGGTCGCTGCGCAACTGCTGCGGCAACGGCGGCCCCTGTGGCGCCAGCGCGCTCGGGAACACCATGCCGCCTGACAGCACGCGCAAATCGTTCCCGATGTGTACCACGCTCGACAAGGTGCCATCCATGCGCAGCGGCCGCAACGCTTCCACTACCGCGCTGATGCCGTCGAAGTGAGGAACGCTTGCAACCAGGTGGCTGACCACTTCTGTTTGCGGCAGCAGCCAGAAGCCGAGGCTGGTAACGATGCCAAAGTTCGACTGCGTGAACAGTCCATCCAGCCAGGGGCCGACACCATACGGATAGAGATGGGCCGCGCTGGCATGGGCGAAGTGGGCGAAGCCGGTCTCCAGTGTGTCCCCATTGGCCAGCACGATGCGCATTCCGGCCACATGCAGCATGCGGTTGCCGTACGGTGTGTGGCCAAAGCCGCGCTCCAGAATGTTGCCAACCAGGCTGGTATCCGGCCCCGCTCCTGTGCAATCCATCCACAAGGGCAGTTGCAGTTCGGCCAGATGGTGCGCCAGTTGAGCTTGCGTGACGCCCGGTTCGATGACAGCATAGGCGAGATCTCCGTTGGTTTCGAGGATACGGTTCATCCCGCCCAGGTCCACGATGACCTGGCCTGCGCCGCTGGGATTGGCGTCGCCATAACCCCAGTTGCGCCCGGTACTCAAGGGATAGAGCGGAACGTCAAATTCGCCGGCAGTCCGCACGAGGGCTACGACTTCTCCATGGGTAAGCGGGCGCAGCACTGCGATCGGCGCGACCGGATTGGCCGAGGTGCTGGCCATGTAGGGCGCGAGCTCGTTGGACGCGGTAAGGACACGAGCGGGCCCAAGCAGCATGCGCCAGGCCTGGAGCGCAGGGTTGATATTCGCCATCTCAGTTCCTGCCCTCGCGCAGGCGCACCGTAATACCGGCTTCATCCTGTGGCGAGAAAAAGAAGGGATAGAAAGAGCGCTCATTGGGTTCGGATTCCATGCGCCCGCCATACAGCCGGATCTGCTCCGCCATGTGCGCCAGGTCCAGCCGCAACAGCACGGCCGGGGCACCGACACGGCTGCAATGCCGTTCCGCCGCCGCATCGCGAAAACCCAGCATGCGTTTGTAGAACCGGACATGGCGCGGATTGACTTCAATCACATAATCCGTACAGCCGTGCAGGTTGTGGGCGTACACATAGGAAATGTGGATCAGTGCAGCAAAGACCCGCATGTTGACGTTGCGGTCGATGGCCAGCCGCGCCGGCTCGCACAAACGCCTTCCCTGAGCCCGCAGCGCCGCCAGGATGTCGCCAAAGTTTTCATCTGCCGGCAGGCCAATTTCAGGGTCATCCAGGCACAGCGACATGGTGGCAACCGTATCACCCTGGCTGTCGGCAGCCAGGGTGATACGGTTGGGCTCGTGCGGTGCGTTCGGCTCCACTTCATAGCCGCGCCAGCCATACATCTTTTGCAGCAATACGCTGGCCGCTTCGCGCATGCCGGTCGAATTGGCCAGCCGGATATGGAACAGCTGCTGGTCGATCGGATGCAGCGGCTGCTGGCCGCTGGCGCTTTCGTCAATCAACAGGGAAACAATGGTGTCGTCGTCCACGGTACGCCCTCCTATCGGAATTGCGCTTGGACGCTCGGCCTCGCGCAAGGTTCCCCACGCGTCGGATTTCTTTTCACCGGCAGCGCTCATCGGGGCCTAAGGGCATGGCACGGATGCTGCTCATACGACTTTGCCGGCAAACCCGCCGCAATCCAATCGGGAGATCCACGCTATGACTACCTTCCGCAAATCCTTACTGGCAACTGCCGTCCTGTTGGCGGCCAGTATTGCCAGCGTACCCGCCCGGGCATCGACCTTCGCCTCGGCCATTCTCGACATCAGCAATTTCCGCTTGCTTCACTCCAACGGCAGCGCCTACAGCACGGGCGATTTCACGGTTCTGCAGGGCACCAATGACGCCCATGCCACGGCCGCGCTGAACTCGGACTTCGCCAACGGCACGTCGTCGATCCCCATCCTGCTCGGGACGCCCAACGTCAACCACCAATGCAAAGGCGCCCCGTGCCCGGGCTTGCTCGACAACGACTTCAGCCATTTCGCCAGCCCGCCGCCCGTTCCTGGCACCTTCGGCTATGCCGACCAGGACCTGACCGGCGCATCCATCACGATCAACGGCAATCCCGCCGGGGCGCACGCCCGCACGCGCGCCGATGCCTCGACCGCCCTGAATGCCATTGCCTCCGGCAACTCCGACGTCGGGACGTCGACTACTTTCCAGTTCACACTGGGCGCCGCGGATACGATGACGGTGTCGTTTGATGCCAGCGCTTTCACCCAGGCCTATGTATCGCCCGGGTCCACGCCCGATGCGAACGCCAACGCACGCCTGTCGTGGTCCATCAACATCGTCGACCTGACTACCCAGGGAACGATCTTCGACTATGCACCGGGCGAGCTGAACGCGCTTAGCGTACGAAGCCGCACCGACGGCAGTCCCGGCCTCCTGACCTACACTTTTGCGACCGCGCCCGGGGTTCCGCTGTCCAAGGTGTCGCCTTTGCTGACAGCCGGCACCAGCTACCAGATCACGATCCAGCACAACACCCTGGCCAATGCACTACAGCAGGAATTGCCCGAGCCCGATTCGCTGGCCGTGTTAGCCGCGGGCATGCTGGGCATGTCCCTGGCCCTGCGCCGCCGCAAATCGTGAGCACTTGTTGACAGGCCTCAAAGTTCGGGCGGGTTCGCCAGCCAGGCAGCAAACCCGCCCATATAATCCAGAGGACCGAGGCTCACCACCAGGGAGCGCAGCATGGAGCATCTCTTCAGCCAATTGCTGTCCAGCCTGAAAGGCATCTGGAAGCACCGCTGGGCGGGATTCAGCATCGCCTGGCTGATCGTGCTGGCAGGCTGGGCAAAAGTCTATTCGCTGCCAAACGAGTACCAGAGCACCGCAAGGGTATTTGTCGACACCCAAAGCATCCTCAAGCCGCTAATGGTCGGCATGACCAGCATGCCCAACGTCGAACAGCAAGTGGCAATCATGAGCCGCACCTTGCTGAGCCGTCCGAATCTCGACCGCGTGCTGCGCATGGTCGATCTCGACGTCCACACGGTATCGGCACGCGACCATGATGCGATGGTCGACGACATGCTGAAGCGCATCCACATCAACGGCACCGGCACCTACGATATCTACACGATCAACTACACGCATTCAGACCCGCGCCAGGTGCGCGATGTGGTCCAGGCACTGCTCTCGATCTTCGTGGAAGGCAGCTTCAAAGGAAAGAAAGGCGACTCTGAGAAAGCCGTGCAATTCATCGATGACCAGATCAGGAATTACGAGGACCGCTTGCTGGCCGCAGAAAACGCCGTCAAGGAATTTCGCCTGAAGCACAATTACCTGCTGCCGCGCGAGGGGCAGGATTATGGCGGCAAGCTCGTCACGGCAAGCGAAGCGCTGGCCAGCGCCCAGCTCGAACTGGCAGAGGCAGAACAGGCACGCAAGGCGATCGAGTCCCAGTTTGGCGGCGACGAGCCGCTCCTTGCCGCAGTCGGCTCGCCCGGCGAGGCGTCTGAGCTCGATGCGCGGATAAGCGCCCTGAACAAGAACCTCGATGCCCTGCGCATGCAGTACACCGACCAGCATCCCGACGTCGCCGCAGCCCTGCGCCTGATCGCCCAGCTCGAAGAGAAACGGCAGCAGGAACGCCAGAAGCAGCCGGGCCCAGGCGACACCGCACGCCAGTATAGTCCCTTGTTCCAGCAAATGAAGGTTGCCCTGGCTGAATCCGAGGCCCGCGTTGCCGCCTTGCGCGCCCGCGTCGAGGCCATGCAGCGACGGCAGCTGCAGCTACAGGAGCAGCGCAATGCCGTGCCCGAACTCGAGTCCCAGCTTGGGCAGCTGACGCGCGACTATCAGGTCAACAAGGAGAATTACGAGAAGCTCGTCGCGCGCCGGGAGGCGGCCAAGCTGTCGGGGGAATTGACAACGACCACCGAGATGATGAGTTTCAAGATCATCGACCCGCCAACCATGCCCCAACGCCCGATTGGTCCCAACCGTGCACTGTATTACAGCACCGTCCTCGTTGCCGGCCTGCTCGGTGGCGCCGCTTCGGCCCTCGGCCTGGCCGAACTGCGCCCGACTTTCCTGAGTCCTGCAGAACTGCGCTCGGCAACAGGCTTGCGCGTGCTGGGCTCAATCGGCATGAACTGGACTGACGAAGAAAAGCGCCGGCATGCCCACGACCGCCTAGGCTTTGGCGCCGGCAGCGCCGTCCTTCTGCTGGGTTATAGCGGCGTCATGGTGTTCACCTTGTTTTACCAATAGATGGAGGTCGCATGCAATTGCCGCCAAGTTTGCTGGAAGTCTCCCCGCCAACGGAGCTAGGTTATGCCGACATCAACCTGGCCCGTATGCGCCAACGGGGCATGGTGACGCACGAAAGCGGCCGTACCTCGGTCGCAGAGGACTTCCGCATCGTCAAGCGCCACCTGCTCAATGATGCGCGCACCAGCGGCGCCAATGGCATCCCGCATGGCAACCTGATTGTCGTTACCAGCGCCTTGCCAGGTGAAGGAAAGACCTATTGCGCAGTCAACCTGGCCATGAGCATTTCGATGGAGAAGGATGCGCGTGCCCTGCTTGTGGACGCCGACGTGGCCCGGCCATCAGTGCTGAAAGTACTGGGCCTGCAGGCCGAACGGGGCCTGATGAATGTCCTGCTCGATGGCAGCATCGAGCTCTCCGACGTCATCATGCGCACGAATGTGCCTTCCCTCACCTTGCTGCCTGCCGGGCCGGCCAGTCGCCATGCGACGGAGCTGCTGGCCAGCCGCAACATGAGCCGACTGCTCGATGAGCTTGCCAGCCGCTACCCCGACCGCATTATCGTGTTCGATTCGCCTCCCCTTCTATTGACTACCGAGGCCAGCGTGCTCGTATCGCAGATGGGACAGGTCGTCTTGGTGGTCGAAGCCGAGACCACCACCCAGTCCGCAGTGAGGGCGGCATTGCAGCGCATCGAACATTGCCGGCACGTGAACCTGGTCTACAACAAATCGCGTGCCTTCCCCGGCGCCCAATACTACGGGTACTACGAATGATAGATGCCGCAGCCATCGGCATCCTGGTCCTGTGCGCGTACATCTTGCACAAGGTGCGTAATATGCACCTGCTGGTGCACGCAATGAAAGATGATTCACGCCAGGAGCATGCTTCGCTATTCCGGCAGCTCGAAGCCTTGCAGGGCCTGTATGTCAGTCTCGGGCTGCAGCGTGCCCTGCCCTTGACGCGGGGCTGGGCTGCGTCGCCCGACTTCCTGCAGGAACTGGCTGCACACGCTCTCGACGAGAAGCCTTTGTGCGTTGTTGAATGCAGCAGCGGAACTTCTACACTGGTCCTGGCGCGCTGCATGCAGATTAACGGTGCCGGCAGGGTCTTCAGCCTGGAACACGATCCCGCCTATGCCCGGCGCACACGTCGGCAACTTGAACTGCATGGCCTGGCCGATTGGGCTATCGTCATCGATGCACCGTTGCTTACCCAGACCTGCGGCGGACGTCAGCAACCATGGTACGACTGCAGCGGCCTGTCAACAGGGCGGCCAATCGAGATGATCGTGATCGATGGACCGCCCCAGGCGACCAGCGAGGCAGCGCGCTACCCGGCCGGGCCTCTCCTGTTCCCCCGCATGGCGCCCGGGGCAGCGATCTTTCTTGACGATGCGATGCGCCTCGGCGAACGCACGGCCTTGCAGCGCTGGGCAGCCGAGTTTCCGGAGCTGGAAATCAGCTCACTGCCGTGCGAAAAAGGAGCGGCGATGCTGCGCTATAAGCCGAAGCCTTGACGCTTCAAGCAATATCGGCCGGCACCAGCTCGCGATAGCAGGCGGCCACCTGGCTGGCAACACGCTGCCAGGTGAACTGTTCTACCATTGACTGGACGCTGGTACGTTCCGGCGGCCGGGATGCCAGACTGATGATTGCTTCACGCTGGCCGGCCTGGTCATTCCAGGCCACCTTGCGCAACATGGCCTCCGAGCCATCAAGCTGCAGGGCGCTGTCCTGTGTCATGACTACCGGCGTACCCGCGGCCAGCGCTTCGAGCACCGATAAAGGGAAGATCTCTCCCTGGCTGGGCAGCGCCACCACTGAGGCCGCAGCATAAGCGCTGGCCAATAACGGATCCTCGTGATCCAGCGCTCCCAGCCAGCGTGTCCACGGGGATTGCAACACGCTTTGCAGATAATCGTGTTCCTCGCGGGCCACCGGACCAATCATCACCAGTGGCAGTTCGCTGCCTTCCAGCGCCCGGGCCAGGCCAAGCTGGTTCTTGTAGGATGAAACCGCACCGACGGTCAACACGAAGGGCCCGACAATGCCGGTCCGCTGACGGAACATCTCGCCTTTGGCGGTAAAGAACTGACGGCTGATCCCATTCGGGAAGACGCGGATCTTGCAGCGGTCAGTCAGGAATCCGTTGACGATCGCTTCCCGCTCCGCTTCGCCAAGGGCGATCACGAGGTCTGCGAGCTGCAATGCGCGCTTGGTCTGGGCATAGCTGGTCTGCAGGTTGTACGAGCAGATTCGCCCTGCCAGCCGATCCGCCACGCGCGCGCGGAAGCCGGCATTGCGATTCCAGGTGGGCGAGACCAAAGGTGACAGGACCACAGGAAGGCCCAGTTCGACAGCGGATTCTACTACCCGGAAGTTGCCGTTGAAGGCGGAAAAGACATGGATCAAGTCAAAGTCAGTCAGCTTCTGGCGCGCGGGATCGACCAGTTCCGCCGACATCGAGGCGTCCAGGTGATTCAGCGCAGCCACCGTCTCGCGCACCTGAATCTGCAGGCCGCCTTCGCGCTGGAACAACATGGGATAAGACAGGATTCCGATGCGCATAGCTCCCTCCCTCATTGCTGCCAACCAGCGCGGCGTAAGAAGCCGGCCAGAGGATGCTGCTGAAGCCAGATAGCCAGCGCCCAGCCAATCCCTCCCGCAACCGCACCAGCCAGCATATGCGACACGCCCAGTGCCTCGTTGCGAGCTGTTGCCAGCACCAGCAAGGCAGGGGCTAAGGCTGCGCCTGTTGCCAGCGCGCTTTTGCGCAAGGCGCGAGCCAGGGTTGCGGGCTGCAGCCCGTACAACTTGCGCAGCGACCGCATCACGAGCAAGCTGCGCAAGGCCAGGCTAAGCGCAAGTGCCGCCGCCAGCCAGTTCAGGCTCGCCAGTCCCGCGGGGACCAGCATGGCCAGCCGCCCTGCAACGGCCATTGCGTCGATACGCGCCTGTTCTCCGATATGCCCCGTCGCGACCAACAGGTAGCGTCCCATATTAAACATGCTATACAGCGCAGCTGCGCCGCACATGATGCGGATCAAAGGTACGCAGCCTTGCCACTGATGCCCGTACAACAGCGCCACGATTGGACCCGAAAACAGCCCGGCGAACAGGAAGAAGGGCCAGGACAACGCCGTCATGCAGGCGGCGGCCGAGATGTATGCCTGCAGCGGATCGCCACCATCGCGCGCGTGCTTCGCAAACAGTGGGAAGATCACCGGCGAAACCGCGCTGGTGACGGCCTGGTTGAACAGCGCAAGAACCGACTGGGCTTTACCCAGTAAGGCCACCTCCTCCACCCCAAGCAATTTGCCGGCGACCAGGTCGGGCGCAACAACGCCGACTTCGTCGATCGCATTTCCCGCGACGGCGAGCCCACCGGGCCGCAGCAGCGCGCCGACGCCCTGCAGTCCCGGACGCCATGCCATTCCGGCAGGTTGCAGCGCGAACGCGGCCAGAAAGCCGGCGAATGCCGCCGCAAAACTGCCCCATGCCAGTGCGCACGGCCCTAAGCCACTCGCGGCCAGGCCAATGGTGACCACAAGCTGCGTGGTGCAATAGCAGGCCGCGACCGCCAAGAGCGCACCAGCACGCATTTCGCGGCGCAGCATCGCCGTCACCTGCGATGAAAATGGCACCAGCACGAAATTCAGCGCCAGGATACGCAGGACTTTCGCCAGCTCAGCCTGACGGTAAAACGCCGCCAGAGGTTCAGACAAGCCGGCCAGGAGAAGCGCGAGGCTCCATCCCATTGCAATTGAAATAGTCAACAACGCTCGCTGTTGAACGACGGACAGCTCCCGCCGCGCAACGAGCAACTGCCCGGAGCCCAGGTCGCGGAACACTTGCGCCAGTCCTGTCAGCACCGCAGCGATCGAATAGATCCCGATTTCAGCAGGGGACAAAAGCCGGGCGAGTATGATCGAAGAAGCCAGCGCAAAGGCTGCCTGCAGGTGCTTCTCGGCGAAGCCAAATGCGAAATTGCGCGCGACTCCACGCATCTCAGGTCATTCCATCATAGAAGGCCTCCACTTGCGCGCTGATAACCGGCACCGCATAACGCGCCTCCACTTCGGCCCTGCCATGGCGGCCCATTTCGGCGCGGCGCACCGGATCGTCAAGCAATGCGCAAATCACCCTGACTGCACTTTCGACGTCGCCTGGGGCCAGCAGTAAGCCGCCAGCGCTTCCTTCCAGGATGTCTTCGCTGCCCGGCACCCGCGTGGCCAATGCCGGCACACCGCAGGCCATCGCCTCGATGGTCGCGATACCAAATCCTTCGCGCCGGCTGACCAGCAGATGCAAGTCCATGGCGGGAATGATGGACTCGACCTGGGCCTGGAAGCCAGTGAAAATCACGCGCCGCGACAGGCGCTGGCGCCGGACCAGGTCCCGCAGAGAGGATTCCAGCGGGCCGGTTCCGACCAGCAGCAGCTTTAACCGCGGCCGGGCCTTGGCCAGGTGTGCGAAGATCGCCAGCAGCTCCTCCGGCCGCTTTTGCGCCGAAAGACGGCCGACGCTGCCTATCACTTCGTCATTGTCCGCAATGCCCCATTGGCGCCGCGCAGCCGCCCGGCGCCGGGACGACGCCTGAAAGCGCCGCAAATCGACGCAGTTCGGGATCACGGCCAGACGCACATCGGCCGGCAGCCATTGGCGGTACAGCGCGAGGAAGTGCCTCATCGCGGAATCCGAGACCGCGTACACTCCTTTCACGCCCGACATTGCGCGTTGCAGCAGGCTGCGCTGCCAGTCATTGAATTCCGTATGCGGAAAAGCGTTGTGGACGCTGATCACGGCCGGCACGCCGCAATGCTGCGCAAGCCACAAAGCGCTGGCACCGTAAGTCGTCCAGCAGAATGCAACATGAACCAGGTCTGGCCGCAGCTTGCGCAGCGCCGGAGCCGAGAAGGCCATCGCCCGCATGCGGTTAAGGCGCCGCCAGGACCATTCTTCGAGCATAGGCGGCACATTCAGGTCGGCGAGTTCAACGCATTCATCCTGCGCGGACTGGCGCCACCGTTCGTCGCCGGTGAAGCGTGGCGGCGCCAGCACGCAGTCGTAGCCGACACCTTTAAGAAAGCGCGCCTCATCGAGCATGCGCAATTCCATGCCGCCGAGCTCGCCAGAAAAGCTGGTCAGCACGATGCGCCGGCTGGCCGGGCGACGGGTAGCGGCTGCCGCCTCGGCGATGTAGCCACCGAGGTATGCAAGCTCCCAGCGTCGCTGGAAAATCCGTTCGGGCTGGCGCAACAGCATTGCGGCGGCCAGGCCGCACAGTTCTTCCACATATTTGCGCAGCATCCAGCGCGGTGCGCCAAACAGTTCCGGGAACTGGCCAGGCCTGGTCAAGCGGCAGGCACCACGGCCATAGCGACGGGCGCGCGCCATGACCCAATCGGGCGTCAACTGCACCGGGCGTATGTGGTGCGCCACACGGGCCGCCGGACAGAACCAGGATTGGAATCCTGCCCCCTCCAGCAAGCGGGTGAAGCTGACCTCGCCGCCCATTGCATAGTCGCCCGCCGCTGGCCCGATCGACTCATCAAAGCGGTAACCGTGCCTGAATACCTCGCCACGCACCGCCATATTGGCGCCCCAGACCAGTCCCGGATAGACTGGGCCCTCCGGCAGCGTTGGGTCGGTCAGGCCATAGGTCAGGCCGCAAGGCACGAGCCGCAGCAGCCATTCGGGCGGCGCTTCGCTCCAGTCGGGAACTATGCTGCCACCGAAGATCGCGAAGCCCTGCCTCTCCGTGGCCGCATCGGCGTAGCGCACAAGCCAGTCGCGTTCAGGCGTCGCGTCGTCGTCGGTGAACACGAACAGGCGAGTCTCGGGACCTTTCATCGCCAGCGTCAAGCCATGGTTCAAGGCAGCATTCTTGCCGCGCCGCGGTTCGTAGGCATAGTGCAGCGGCAGCCGGCTGGTGTAGGACATCAGCAGCTCGCGCGTCCCATCGTCGCTCCCGTTGTCGACCACCAGCAGGCGCCAGCCTTCCTCGGGACTATGCAAGCGGGTATAGGCATCGAGCACCTGCGGCAAAGTACGCACACCATTGAACGTGGCCATCAGCACAGTCAGCATGATGATTCCTCCCTGGAGGTCCCAGTCTATGCAAGGCGCCGTCGCAAGCGCTTGCGTTAGCTCAAAGAGCCCGCGCGAAGCTTTGCTGTAATGACTTCATGTTCACGCGCTTCCTGCATACTATTTCGGAACTTGGCGCCGGCAACGCGGCCTGGTACGCGCTTGCGCGGGCCTTGCCGCTTTTCGGCCTGCAGCTGTGGCGCTACCATTTCGTGGCGCAGCGCGTGTCGTCCAGCGCCATGCGAAGCGCGCCCGGAAAGCTCCTGATGTCGCCCGTTTCGAGCCTGGCCGACTTGCCCGCGGAGTATCCGCGGCCGCGTGCAGTGGCCGCGGCGCGCTTCCGCCAGGGCGGCTACAGCATCGCAGCCTGGAAAGGCGGCAGGCTGGCAGCGATCCTGTGGTACCAGTTCGGGGCCTACGAAGAGGACGAAGTACGCGCGCGCTATTGCCTGCCGTCGCCCCACTCGTGCTGGGACTATGACGTCTTCGTGCAGCCGGACATGCGCCTGGGCACAACCTTTTGCCGCCTCTGGGATGAGGCGCACCGCCGCATGCATGCGCGAGGGATCCAGTGGACGTGCAGCCGCATCTCCGCGTTCAACCCGGCATCGCTGCGGGCACACCAGCGTATCGGCGCCGTCCACCTTGGCAGCGCTGCATTCGTCGCATTGGGACGTTGGCAATTGATGCTCGCCAGCGTGCCGCCCTACCTGCACTTGTCTGCCGGCCCCGGTTCGCGGCCGCAACTCACCTTCGACACGCGCCCGCTTGAACACGGAGAACGCCTATGCCAGCCCACCTGATACTGCTCGCCGCCCTGGCAGCCGATTGCCCACCCTACTCCAAGGGCGGCACAGGCGGAGACTATTACGACGCCGAGGACGCCAAAGGACTCGCCGTGGTCGAGTCCTTTCATTTCGGTCCGCAAGTAGAAGCGCTGCAGCGCGGCATGACTGGAGCCCTGGGTGCCGATATCGGCTACACGCTCGATCACTTCCCCAACCATCCGCGCGCCCTGTCGGCCATGGCGCGGCTCGGCTTACGCACCGGGAAGAGCCAGGTGCCCGGGGCCCATCACACGGTGGACTGCTATTTCCGCCGCGCCATCGAATTCGTTCCCAACGATGGCGCTGCGCGCGCCCTGTTCGGCGCCTATTTGCTGTCATTGCGGCGCGAATCGGACGCGATCGAACATTTGCAGGCCGCGCTGCAGGTCCAGCCCGGGAATGCCGCCGCCTGGTACAACCTCGGCCTGGCCCGCATACGGCAGAAGGAATGGCGTGCGGCCCTGGAAGCAGCCCACAAGGCCTATGGGCTGGGCTTCCCGCTGCCTGGGTTGCGGCAGCAACTGAAGGCAGCGCACGAGTGGCGCGAGCCCGATTCACTTGATCCCGTGGTGGCTCATTAAGTCGTACAGCGTCGGACGGCTGACACCCAGCAGTTCGGAAGCGCGTGCGATGTTGCCGCCTGTCCTGGCCAGCGCCTTGACCATGACGCGATATTCGGCAGCATTGCGCGCGTCGCGCAGGTCAATGTTCTCGGCCTGAGGCGCGCCGGGCGGCAAACCCAGGTCTTCCAGTGTGATGTGCGGCCCTTCGCTCATGATCACCGCACGCTTGATGCAGTTCTCGATCTCGCGCACATTGCCCGGCCAGCCATGCGCTTCGATGGCGGCCAGTGCGTCGGGATGGAACGGCAGCGGCGGGCGGCCTTCCGCCTGCAGGAAGCGATGCCGGAAGTGCTGTGCCAGCAACACTGCATCGCCAATGCGTTCGCGCAGCGGCGGCACCACCAGCACGATCTCGCTTAGCCGGTAGAACAGGTCTTCGCGGAACCGCCCCTCATCCACCATCGCCTTCAGGTTGCGATGCGTGGCGCAGACAATGCGCACGTCGACGGCGATCTCGCTGCGGCCGCCGAGCCGCTCAATCACGCGCTCCTGCAGGAAACGCAGCATCTTCGCCTGCAGCGGAAGGGCCATGTCGCCGATTTCGTCAAGGAAGAAGGTACCGCCGCCTGCCAACTCGATCTTGCCCAGTGTCTGCCGTTCAGCGCCAGTGAAAGCGCCTTTTTCGTAGCCAAACAGTTCGCTTTCCAGCAGGTGCTCAGGTATCGCAGCACAATTGATCGCCACCATGCGCCGGTCGTGGCGGGCGCTCAATTCATGCAGGCCACGCGCCAGGACTTCCTTGCCGCAGCCGGAGGCACCCATCAGCATCACGGTGGCGGAACTCGGAGCGACTTTCTCTATGCTCCGGCACACACGCAGCATGCCCGGATCGCGGGTCACCAGCCCTGCCAGCGGTGAATCAGCCTCAGTCTGCAGCATGCGCCGGTTTTCTTGCTGCACGGAGTGCAGGAAAAATGCGCGCTCCGCCATCAGGCGCAGCATGTCGCCATCCAAGGGCTTCTGGTGGAAGTCGTACGCGCCGAGCGCCATCGCCTTCAGCACGTTTTCGCGGTCCTGGTTGCCGGACAGGACGATCACCTTGGTGTCTGCCGCAATCGCCAGCATCTGCTGCAGCAACAGCAAGCCTTCGCTTGCGCTGTCAGGCTCCGGCGGCAGGCCGAGATCCATCGTCACGACGGCTGGCTGGTGCCGGCGCAACTGCCCGAGGGCAGCGTCGCGGTTCCCCGCAAACACTACCTCATACGCGTCCAGGGCCCAGCGCAACTGCTTTTGCAGGCCCAGATCGTCCTCCACCACGAGCAGTTTTTTCCCGGTCATGGACCCATGATGCAGCATGCTGCCAGTGGGGCTTTTGAGGCAGCGCAACGGCAAATAGTTTATATTGTTGCTTATTACGCGAAAAATCAGCCCGAAACACCATGAAATTCGATGTCGTGATTGTCGGCAGCGGCCTGGCCGGCCTCTCTGTTGCACTCCACCTGGCGGAAAGCCGCAAAGTAGCCATCATCTCCAAACGCGCCCTGCTCGACGGCGCCAGCAACTGGGCCCAGGGTGGTATCGCCGCCGTGCTCGATTCAGGCGACAGCCATGAACAGCACATTGCCGATACCCTGGTGGCCGGCGGCGGCTTGTGCGATGAGGGCGCCACGCGTTTCATTGTCGAACATGGACGCGAAGCGATCGAATGGCTGATTGGCCTCGGCGTTCCCTTCACGCGCGACGCCAGCGCAGAACTTGGTTTCCACCTGACCCGCGAAGGCGGCCACAGCCAGCGCCGCATCATCCATGCGGCCGATGCGACCGGCCATGCGGTACAGGTCACGCTGGAAGAAAAAGTGCGCGCCCATCCGAACATCAGCCTGTTCGAGCAGCATTGCGCGATTGACCTGATCACCACCGACAAGCTGGGCCCGCGTCCGGCAAATTCGCTGCCGCGCTGCCACGGCCTGTACGTGCAGGACGTGACCACTGGCCAGGTTCACACTGTCACTGCCGAACATACGGTGATGGCTACCGGCGGCGCCGGCAAGGTCTACCTTTACACCACCAATCCCGATACGGCCAGTGGCGACGGCATCGCCATGGCCTGGCGCGCAGGTTGCCGCGTGTCGAACATGGAATTCATCCAGTTCCACCCGACCTGCCTGTATCACCCCTACGCCAAGTCCTTCCTGATCACGGAAGCGATTCGCGGCGAAGGCGGCCTGCTCAAATTGCCACCGGAAGCCGGCGCCGCAGCCGGCCAGCGGTTCATGCTGGCCCACGATGAGCGTGCCGAGCTGGCGCCACGCGACGTCGTCGCGCGCGCCATCGACTTCGAAATCAAGAAACGCGGGCTGGACTACGTGCACCTGGACATCAGCCATAAGCCGGCCGACTTCCTGATCGAGCACTTCCCTACCATCTACGCCCGTTGCCTGGAACTGGGCATCGACATTACCAAACAGCCGATCCCAATCGTGCCGGCAGCGCACTACACCTGTGGCGGGGTGGTGACCGACCTGTTTGGCCGCACTGACCTGCCAGGCCTGTACGCCGTGGGCGAAACGGCCTGCACCGGCCTGCATGGCGCCAACCGCCTGGCCAGCAATTCCCTGCTCGAATGCGTAGTCATTGGCCGCGCCTGCGCCCAGGACATTCTGGCCAAGGACAAGGAAAGCACGCCATACCTGCCGGATTGGGATGAGAGCCGCGTCACTGACGCCGACGAGGAAGTGGTCATCGCCCACAACTGGGACGAGCTGCGCCGCTTCATGTGGAACTATGTGGGCATCGTACGCACCACCAAGCGCCTGGAGCGTGCGCAGCACCGCATCGCCCTGCTGAAAGAAGAAATCGACGAGTATTACCGCCACTTCCGCATCACCAGCGATTTGCTGGAACTGCGCAACCTGGTGGAAGTCGCCTCGCTGATCGTCAACAGCGCGCTGCAGCGGCGCGAAAGCCGCGGCCTGCATTTCAGCCGCGACTACCCTGCTACCTTGCCCAAGGCCCTGCCAACCGTGCTCACGCCTGAACGCCGCTAAGGTACGCTCACCTCATGCCGCAAGCCGAGGCGTTTCAACTCGCCGCTATCGACCAGGCGCTGGAATTCCGCATCGAATTCCTTGCGCAGCGCGTCGGCAGCGGGACGTTTGGGGAAGGCAAAATAGCCGTCCTGCACTTCGATCACGCGTGGCAGCATCGCCAACTGGCCGGACAGACCCAAGCGGCCCAGCACCGGCTCGGTGTTGCGGCGGTTACTGGCAAACATCTGCGCATGGTGCGCGGCCAGCATTTTCAGCCCGCTATCAACGCTGTTCACCACATCGAGCCTTAGCTGGGGCCGCGCCTTGTCGAAGCCGGCACCGTAAGACCAGCCATTCACAATGGCGATGCGCTGCTCCGACAGGGAAGCGTAATCGCCACTCCAATCCGGCATTTCTCCTTTGCGGACATAAAACACCATCTGGTCCTGGTAGAAGGGCAGCTTTGAAAACGACATCAGCTGCTGGCGCTCGAAAGTCTTGTAGGGGCCCACCAGGATATCGGCCTTGCCTTGCGCGATAAGCGCCTGGGCGCGCGCCCATGGATAGAGTTCAAAGATTGCCCGATGGCCAAGGCGCTGGGCAACCAGGCGCACCACTTCCGGACCGAGGCCAACAATCTCGCCTTCCTGGCCACGCTCGTAGACGCGTTCGAAATGGGTACCGATCACCAACAGGTCGCGGGCGGCCGCCGGCAGCCAGCAGAGCAAGGCGAAGATTGCAGCGGCGAATTTGCGCATGGATTCTCCTTGGGTGCCACCCTATGATAGCATTTCCAAATGACAAATCCAGCCACATTGCGCCCAGCTACAACGGCCGATATCCCGGCCATGGAAGCCTTGATCCGACGCTCGGGAATCGAGCTCAGCAAGGGTTTCTATACGGATGAACAGGCGGCAGCGGTGACGCGCCATGTATTCGGCGTCGATACGCAACTGGTAAACGACGGAACCTACTTCGTCATCGAACGCGATGGCGAACTGCGGGCCTGTGGCGGCTGGAGCAAGCGCGCCACGCTGTTTGGCGGCGACCAGCACAAATCTGGGGCGGACCCGTTGCTCGATCCTGCGTCCCAGCCCGCGCGCATCCGGGCTTTCTTTGTCGATCCCGCTGTACCGCGCCAAGGCCTGGGCCGCATGCTGATGGAGCATTGCGAGCGCGAGGCCGCCGCTGAAGGCTTCCTCGCCATGGAACTTGCCGCCACCATGCCCGGCGTGCCGCTTTATGCAGCCTGCGGCTTTGAGCGCGTGGAAGACTTCGCGCTTGCGCTGCCCGGCAACGTCACGGTACCGTTGTCGCGCATGCGCAAACGCATCGCCTGATTACCTGCCGGTCCCCGGCGCCACGCCCTGGTGCGGGCGGCCGGCGCGCTCAATCGCGTCGCGATCGATAACATCCACGTTCCCGCTCTGGCGCCTGCGCTTCAGGTGCGAACCGGTCTGCTCCACCATCTCATCCTGGGCTGCGTACTTCTGGCCACTGCTTGCTGCCTCCTCCGGGACATTGGCACAGCCAACAAACAGGATCGACAGCGCAGCGATAGTAATGACTTTGATCATCATAAAATCCAATCGGTTAAAGAGTTGCTAACTTAACATGTTTTAACCGATTGTATTTATCTTTTTTGCAAAAATTTGTAGATCTGAGTCAACTATTGAAGCCCTTCCCTTCGCCAGCCAGCTTGACCAGCAACGGCGCCGGCTTCCACGCCTCGCCGTGGCGGCCTTTGGCGAATTTCTCAACAGCGCCGAGCACATTGACCAGGCCAACTGTGTCGGCATAGAACATCGGGCCGCCGCGATACAGCGGGAAACCGTAGCCGGTCAGGTACACCATGTCGATGTCGGAGGCGCGCAAGGCAATGCCTTCTTCCAGGATCAACGCCCCTTCATTGACCAGCGCGTAAATCAGCCGTTCAACGATTTCCTGTTCGGCAATCTGGCGTCGCTCAACGCCAATGTCGGCCGAATGCTTGAGGATCATTTCGTTCACAATGGCGCTTGGGTAAGCTTTGCGATCGCCTTCCTTGTAGTCGTACCAGCCGCCGCTGGTCTTCTGGCCGAAGCGGCCCATCTCGCACAGCAGGTCGGCAGTCTTCGAGTAGACAACTTCCGGCTTCTCGACATAGCGGCGCTTGCGGATATACCAGCCGATGTCATTGCCGGCAAGGTCACTCATGCGGAACGGCCCCATCGGGAAGCCGAATTTCTCGATTGCCTTGTCCACCTGCTCCGGCAAAGCGCCCTCCTCCAGCAGGAAACCAGCCTGGCGGAAGTACTGTTCAATCATGCGGTTGCCGATGAAGCCATCGCAGACGCCGGAAACTACACCGGTCTTTTTCAGCTTCTTGGACAGCGCCATGGTGGTGGACAGGACGTCCTTGCCGGTTGCCTTGCCGCGTACGACTTCCAGCAATTTCATCACGTTGGCAGGGCTGAAGAAGTGCGTTCCGACCACATCTTGCGGGCGGCTGGTAAACGCGGCAATCTTGTCCAGGTCCAGCGTGGAAGTGTTGGAAGCGAGAATCGCCCCTGGCTTCATCACTTCGTCCAGTTTGCGGAATACCGTTTCCTTGACGCCCATGTCCTCGAACACCGCCTCAATCACGATGTCGGCATCCGCAATGGCCGCGTAATCGAGCGTGCCGCCGATCAGTGCCACGCGCTGGTCGAATTTATCCTGGGTGAGCTTGCCCTTTTTCAGGGTGTTTTCATAATTCTTGCGGATGGTTGCCAGACCCTTGTCCAGCGCTTCCTGGCGGGTTTCCAGCAGCATGACCGGAATGCCGGCGTTGGCGAAATTCATTGCAATGCCGCCGCCCATGGTGCCTGCGCCGATAACGGCCGCCTTGCGGATGTCACGCACAGCGGTATCCGGCGGCACGTCTGGAATCTTGCTCGCAGCGCGCTCCGAAATGAATGCATGGCGCAGCGATTTGCATTCAGTAGTCTGCATCAGGTGCAGGAAGCGCTCGCGCTCGAACTTCAGGCCCGCTTCGAATTCCATGGTGACCGATGCAGCGACAGTTTCCAGGCACTCCAGGGGCGCCGGGAACGGGCCGGCTGCCGCTTTGACGGTATTGCGGCTGAATTGCAGGAAAGCTTCATGATTCGGATAGTCGACTTTGCGGTCCCGTACTTTCGGCAGCGGACGCACGTCGGCGATCCCCTCGGCAAAGGCCAGGGCTTCGGCGAGCAGGTCGGACCCGGCAGGAAGCAATTTGTCGAACAGCGCCGTGCCAGCCAGCTTTTCCGACAACACAGGAGTGCCGGACACGATCATGTTCAGCGCCATCTCCAGGCCAAGCACGCGTGGCAGGCGCTGCGTGCCGCCCGCGCCAGGCAACAGGCCCAGCTTCACTTCCGGCAACGCAATCTGCGCGCCAGGCAAAGCAACGCGGTAATGACAGCCGAGCGCCAGTTCCAGGCCGCCCCCCATGGCGACGGAGTGGATCGCCGCTACCACCGGCTTGCTGCATCCTTCCACTGCCCTAATCAGGCTGTGCAAAGTCGGCTCGGTCAGCGCTTTGGGAGAATTGAATTCCTTGATATCGGCGCCACCAGAAAATGCCTTGCCGGCGCCGGTCAGCACGATGGCCTTGACCGCATCGTCCTCTTGCGCCCGGCGGATGCCCTCGATCGCGGCAGTGCGCGTCGCCAGGCCAAGGCCGTTGACTGGGGGATTATTCAGCGAAATGACAGCGATAGAACCGAGGACTGCGTAATCTGCGCTCATGGATTGTCTCTACTTTCTTAGTGTGATGGTGGTGCCGAGGAATTACTATACCGCAGAAATCGAACGATCGTACGTTTCAATCCGGGCAATGCCCTGGATTATATTTCGGTTCAAGAATCCGCTTGCCACGCGTCAATTGGCCGAATAGTATCTCGCGGGTAGTTCTCGTTTTTTAATCTATTAAAGACAGGGACTCGCACCATGAAATCTATCGCCACGCTTTGCCCCGCAATCGCAACGGCCTTTTCTGTCTTCGGTATCGCCCATGCCGCCCCGCCGGAATCATTTGCCCCTGGCCGTATCCTCTTCGAGCCGCGCGCCGGACTGGTTGCCGGCGAGCTGTCAAAGCTCCTGAAACTAAACGGCGGCAATCAAACCCGCAAGCTCGGCCAAAGCAATATCCACGTGCTTGAAGTACCCAAAGGCTTGGAAAAAGCCATTGTCAACAAGCTTAGGAACAATCCGCATTTCAAATACGCCGAGCTGGACCAGATGGTGCCAGTGGCAGCGACTGCCAACGACCCTTACCTCGGCAGCGAATGGCACATCAGTAAAATTGGCGCCAACCTTGCCTGGGATTCCACCCAAGGTGCCGGTGTGACCATCGCAATACTCGATTCGGGCGTTGATTCCACCCATGCAGACCTTGCTGGCAACCTGGTCGCCGGTTACAACAGCTACGACAACAACTCGAACACTGCGGATGTCTGCGGCCACGGGACCAAGGTTGCCGGTTCTGCAGCCGCGGTGACGAACAACGCCGTGGGTGTTGCTGGTGTGGCCGGCAAGGCTATGATCATGCCGATCCGCATCGCCTTCGTCAGTTCCGGTTCTTGCTATGCCTATTTTTCGACCATGGCGAGCGGCCTGACCTGGGCAGCAGACCATGGGGCAAGAATCGCCAATATCAGCTATGCCAATGTGCCGACCAGTTATGCCGTGCAGAGCGCGGCAAACTACCTGCGCGGCAAAGGCGGCTTGCTATTCGTTTCGGCCGGCAATTACAACCGCGACGAAGGCTTTACTCCAACGACCTCCATGATCCCCGTTTCAGCCACCGCTTCGAATGACACGCGAGCAAGCTTTTCGAGCTATGGCGCCTTTGTAGCCTTATCCGCTCCCGGCGCAGGCATCTACACCACAGTGAATGGCGGCGGTTATGGCGGCGTCAACGGTACGTCCTTTTCGAGCCCTATAGCCGCGGCAGTCGGCGCACTCGTCATGTCGGCCAATCCCTTCCTCACTGCCGACCAGGTCCAGGACATCCTGTTCAGCACAGCCACCGACCTGGGCACGGCCGGCCGCGACATCTATTTTGGCTATGGCCGGGTCAACGCTGCCGGGGCTGTGGCAGCTGCCTTGGCCGCCCCAGTGCCGGACACCACGCCACCGAGCATCGCCATCACGAGTCCGGCGGGAAGCAACACGGTTTCCGGCCTGGTCGCGATCGACCTCAACACATCAGATAACAAGGGCGTGACGCGCGTCGACCTGAAGGTGAACGGAACCGTCGTCGCATCCGATAATTCCAGTCCGTATGGCTTTAGCTGGGATTCCACTGGCGTTGCCAACGGCATCCACGAGCTGATCGCAATAGCTTACGATGCCGCTGGTAATACAGGCGCGTCCAGCAGCGTACAAGTGAATGTCGCCAATACTTCCAAGTAACCCATTTATTGATTTCCCCTCTTATAAAGCCCGGCGGGAGCCGGGCTTTTTATTTAATTGCATTATTGTAGCTACGAAATTAAAAGTAACTGGAAGAAATATCGCAAGTCATTGAATCAACTAATGTTTCTTTAATTCCAGACTTAATTGCGACATTCAAAAAAACTTTTAAAATTCCGCTTGCCATGCGGCAATTAACGACCTAAGATTCCGTACAGCAAGATCTGATAAGGGCAAACCACGGGAAACTGTGGGACGCAAAGTCATCGGTCTAAAGGGCTTCGGCCCCATGACGGCAGGACTGCCAGACAAAAGTATCCCCTCTACATGGGCGTTGATACGCCTGTGCGGGTTGTGATGCAGTCTTCTACCGGCTTTTAGACCGGCGGGCAGTCCTCGTTTTTTTATTTTTTGAAAACAGGGACTCGCACCATGAAATCCATCACCACCTTCTCCGCTGCTATCGCAACCGCAATCGCTACCCTGGCTGCCCCAGCCTTCGCAGCGCAACCTGAAGACTTCGCTGCTGGCCGCATCATCGTCGAGCCACGCGCCGGCCTGACCATGGAAGACATGGGCAAGATCCTGAAGCAGGTTGGCGGCGGCAAAGCACGTAAGTTGGGCCAAAGCAACATCCACGTGGTGGACCTGCCAAAAGGCTCTGAAAAGGCTGTGGTTGCGAAGCTGAAGAACAACCCTCACTTCAAGTTCGCTGAGCTGGACAAGCGCATCCGCCTTTCCGCCACCGTCAACGACTCCTACGCTGGCAGTGAATGGCACCTGAACAAGATGAACGCTTACACTGCCTGGGATACGGCTCAAGGCTCCGGCATCACCATCGCCATCCTGGATTCGGGCATCGACGCCAGCCACCCGGACCTGGCAGGCAAGATCGTGCCTGGCTATAACGTCTACGACAACAACACCAACACCGCCGAGATCTGCGGCCATGGCACCAAGGTTGCCGGCGCAGCCGCCGCGGTGAGCAACAACGGTGCCGGCGTGGCGGGTGTCGCCGGCCAAGCCAAGATCATGCCGGTGCGTATTACCGACCTCGAGTGCTACGCTTACTTCTCGACTACCGCCAACGGCATCATTTACGCTGCCGACCACGGTGCACGCGTGGTCAACGTCAGCTACGGTTACACCCCGCTGAGCACTGCTGCGCAAAGCGCTGCCAACTACCTGCGCAGCAAAGGCGGCTTGCTGTTCGTCTCCACCGGCAACAACGCTATCGACGAAAACATTGCCCCAACCAACACCATGATTTCGGTCTCGTCGACCGATTCGTCTGACAACCTGTCGAGCTTCTCCAGCTGGGGCGATTTCACGGTCCTGTCGGCACCAGGCTCGGGCATCTATACCACCGTCGCTGGTGGTGGCTATGGCGCCGTGAACGGCACCTCCTTCTCCAGCCCAATCGCTGCCGCGACCGCTGCACTGGTGATGTCGGCCAACCCATCGCTGAGCGCAGACCAGGTGCAGAACATCCTGTTCACCACTGCGGTCGACCTCGGCGCCGCTGGCCGCGACAACAAGTTTGGCTACGGCCGCGTCGACGCTGCCGCTGCTGTGGCTGCTGCTAAAGCCGTACCGGCACCGGACACGACCGCACCGACCGTTTCGATCGCCGCACCGCTGGGCAGCAGCACCGTGTCCGGCCTGGTCAGCGTCAGTGTGAATGCAGCCGACAACGTGGGCGTTGCTCGCGTCGACCTGAAGGTCAACGGCACCGTGGTCGCCTCCGACACCTCCGGTCCATATGCCTTCTCCTGGAATTCCGCCAGCGTGGCGAATGGCATCAACAACCTGGTGGCGATCGCTTATGACGCAGCGGGCAACGTGGCAACCTCCAGCACCGTCCAGGTGAACGTCGCCAACGCCGTGCCAGTACCAGTGGCTGACACCACCCCACCAGTGGTTGTCATTGCCAACCCAACCTCGGGCACCGTTTCCGGCAATGTCAACGTGACCGTGAACGCCTCCGACAACAACGGTCCTGCTGGCATCAACATGAGCCTCTACATCGACGGCCAGCTGAAAGCTTCCGGTGCGGGCTCGTCTCTGTCCTACAGCTGGAACACCCGCAAAATCGCACAGGGCAATCACACCGTCCAGGCGGTGGCCCGCGATGCGGCCGGCAACACCTCCACCACTACCGTGCAAGTGACCCGCTAATTCAAAGAACCCTGTTTAAGCCCGGCGAAAGCCGGGCTTTTTTTATTACCAAACGGAAAAACAAATTAAATGCGCGCCAAGTGAAATGGAGTTAATAAATATTTCTGCGCACCATTAGTTAACTCATTGATTTGACTGAATAATATTAATCGCTACAATCATGCAAGCCAACTTTGCAAATATGCTCAGATTGATTTGTATCAGGATGTAATTCGGGGGCAAATTCATTTGCCGTGCAGTAAAACTCAAGTTACTATTAAACCTGAAGTCTGACAAAGGCAAACCGTGCGAAAGCACGGGACGCAAAGTCAACGGTCTAAAGACGCCAACGCGTCTATGACGGCTGGACTGCCAGATACGCAGGTTCCCCTGCGTGCTCTCCCAACCGCCCTTCCAGGGGTGGCCGGCAGTCCTTTTTTCTGAAATTTTTGAAACAGGACCTGCTGGATGAAGAATCTCACCATCGCCACCCTCCTCCTCTCCGTTGTATCCCCATTCGTGTCGGCAGCACCCAACAAGGCTGAACCGGACTTCGCACCCGGGCGCATCATCGTTGAACCGCAAGCCGGCCTGACTGCAGACGACTTTGCCAACGAACTTAAAGTCCATGGTGCAGGCAAGGCGCGCAAGCTGGGCCAAAGTAACATCCACATCATCGACGTGCCTCGCGGCTCCGAGAAGGCCATTGCCAACAAACTCAAGCACAACCCGCATTTCAAATTCGCTGAGATCGACCGGCGCATGGAACTAAGCGCCACGACCAACGACCCTTACCTGGGCAGCGAATGGCACATCAGCAAGATCGGCGCGAATACCGCATGGGATAAAGCACAGGGCAGCGGCATTATCATCGCCATCCTGGACTCGGGCATCGATGCCAGCCACCCTGATCTGGCAAGCAGGATCGTGCCTGGCTATAACGTCTACGACAGCAACAGCAATACCGCTGAAGTGTGCGGCCACGGGACCAAGGTCGCAGGGACGGCAGCCGCGATCAGCAACAACGGTGCCGGCGTGGCGGGTGTCGCCGGCCAAGCCAAGATCATGCCGGTACGTATTACCGACCTCGAGTGCTACGCTTACTTCTCGACTACTGCCAGCGGCATCATTTACGCGGCCGACCACGGTGCACGCGTCGTCAACGTCAGCTACGGTTACACCCCGCTGAGCACCGCGGCACAGAGCGCTGCCAACTACCTGCGCAGCAAAGGCGGCCTGCTGTTCGTCTCCACCGGCAACAATGCTATCGACGAGAACATCGCCCCAACCAACACCATGATTTCGGTCTCGTCGACCGATTCGTCTGACAACCTGTCGAGCTTCTCCAGCTGGGGTAACTTCACCGTTCTTTCGGCACCAGGCTCGGGCATCTACACTACTGTTGCCGGTGGCGGCTATGGCGCCGTGAACGGCACGTCCTTCTCCAGCCCGGTTGCTGCTGCCACCGCTGCGCTGGTGATGTCGGCCAACCCATCGCTGAGCGCAGACCAGGTGCAGAACATCCTGTTCACCACCGCGGTCGACCTCGGCACCGCTGGCCGCGACAACAAGTTTGGCTACGGCCGCGTCAACGCAGCAGCAGCCGTGGCGGCAGCCGGCGGCAGCACTGCACCCGCGCCCGCTCCGGCTCCAGCCGATACCACCAAGCCAACCGTTGTCATCGCGAATCCACTGGCTGGCAGCACCGTTTCCGGGATTGCGACCGTCAGCGCCAACGCAACGGACAATGTGGGCGTTGCCCGCGTTGAGCTGAAAGTAAACGGCACCACGGTTGCCAGCGATTCGTCGGCTCCATATGCATTCTCCTGGGATACCAAAGGCGCTGCCAACGGCACCGCCAACCTGGTGGCAGTGGCTTACGATGCAGCAGGTAACGTCGCATCGTCGAGCACTGTAGCGGTCAACGTCGCCAACGCCACTGTGCTGCCGGTACCGACCACCGACACCACTCCACCTGTGGTGGCAATCACAAATCCGGTCGCCGGCATGGTCAATGGCAATGTGGACGTGGTAGTCAATGCTTCCGATAACAATGGTGCTGCCGGCATCAAGCTCTCGATCTATATCGACGGTTCGGCTGTAGCAACCGGCAGTGGTTCCAGCCTCTCCTACCGCTGGAATACCCGCAAGATCGGCGCTGGCTACCATACAGTACAGGCGGTAGCACGCGACGCAGCAGGTAACACGTCGACCAAGAGTGTCCAGGTCTCGCGTTAATAATCCGTAGCATCAATGGACAACGGCCCGAGAGCTGACGCGCTCGGGCCGTCTTCTTTTTGAGCTCAACACTAGTTAGCGAACGCGGCGCCTACGGGTATAAGCCAGGCCAATCAGGCCGGTGCCGATCAACACCAGGATTCCAGGTTCCGGCGTTTCGTTACGTGGCTGACGGCAGTCAGGGTAAGTACCAACCAGTGGTGGGGGGCAGACCGGGGTGCAGGAAGTGTCGCCAGGCTGGCATCCGCCGCCACCGCCGACCCAGACGCTGCTGGAGCCGTTGTAATTGAACCCCTGGATGTGAACTGCAGCAAGGAAGCCTCCTCCGCCGCCTTGGTCAGGCGCAGAGAACATATTCTCGAACATTGCAAGAGTCAGACCACCTGGCGCGCTCAAAATATACTCCGAGAAGGAACCGGCATCCAGCTCATGGCCGCCTCCGTTCGGGAACCTCAACACGAAATCGAAAAGGCCGCCAGTTCCGTCCGCTTTGCAGCAGTCGGTGCCTGCTTCGATGCCACTCGTATTAGGATTTTGCGTCTGGGGCGCGAGCAGCTCACCACCGTTATTGGTAAATGTCAGCTGCAGAGGGTTTCCGGAATAGTTGAAATACCATTCATCAATGAATGCGCCAGCAGTCATGTTGGACAACACATCCATCCGCAATGTGACCGTGTTATTGGCGCTAGCGGTGAAGGTAGCAGTCGCGTAAGTTCCGGCCACGTTAGGACCAGTACCAGAGAAGGCGCCGGCATTCGAGAAACTCAGAACGAATGCTTCAGCGTTCGGCATCGCGGCGGCAAGCATCAGCGCCGTGGCACCCAGCATTTTCTTAAAAACGTTCATAGGACCCCCTTGGTTGTTATGCTGGAGTATTAGCATTTACCGTGCCCAACAATCACAAACAAATAGAATCAAGTAGTTAACCTCAGCCATATTGACTTCGCAGTCATCGGTTGTAAAACTTTCCGACAGAAAGTCAGTTGAAACATTTGCATTCTTGAAGGAAATTCCAATACTTAGCTTTCCCTTAGGACACTAACTGCCCCTCGGTGCCTGCGTTACAATGCGCTTGACATGAGCGCTACTAACTTCCAGTTTGAAAATTCCTTCGCAGGTTTGCCGCCGGCGTTCTACACGCACCTGATGCCGACACCGCTGCCGGCGCCATACCTGGTTGCCGTGAGCCCTTCAGCGGCACATCTGATTGGACTCGAACCGACAGCACTGGCTACGCAAGAGGCGGTTGAGATCCTGATCGGCAACCGCGTCGCAGAGCACTCGAAGCCACTGGCTGCCGTCTATTCCGGCCACCAGTTCGGCGTTTGGGCGGGCCAGCTTGGCGATGGGCGAGCCATTTTGCTCGGCGATATCGCGACAGCCGACGGGCCGATCGAGCTGCAACTGAAAGGGGCCGGCATGACCCCGTATTCCCGGATGGGCGACGGGCGCGCCGTGCTGCGTTCCTCCATCCGCGAATTCCTGTGTTCTGAAGCCATGCATGGCCTCGGCATTCCAACCACCCGTGCCTTGTCGGTCGTGGGCTCGGACCAGGGCGTCGTGCGCGAATCAATCGAAACGGCGGCCGTGGTGGTGCGCATGGCGCCAAGCTTCATCCGCTTCGGCTCCTTCGAGCACTGGTACTACAACCGCAAGCCGGAAGAACTCAAGCAACTGGCTGATTACGTCATCGACCGCTTCTACCCTGCCCTGCGCACTGAGGAGAATCCCTACGCCGCCTTGCTCGAAGAAGTGACCCGCCGCACCGCGCGCATGATCGCCCACTGGCAGGCTGTGGGCTTCATGCATGGTGTAATGAATTCCGACAATATGTCGATCCTGGGCCTGACCCTCGACTACGGCCCTTTCGGCTTCATGGATGGTTTCGACGCCAACCAGATCTGCAACCACAGCGACGACCGCGGCCGCTATTCGTATTCCAACCAGCCCCAAATTGGCCATTGGAATTGCTACGCCCTGGCGCAAGCCCTGCTGCCACTGATCGGCGAAGTTGAGCTGACGCAAGAGGCCCTGGACGTCTATCAGCCCGAATTCGCCCGCCACATTGATCAGTTCCTGCACGCAAAACTCGGTCTGCAAACAACGCAGGAAGGCGACCGCGAACTGCTCGACGGCCTGTTCGCGCTCATGCAGGCAAACCACACCGACTTTACCATTTTCTTCCGCCGCCTGAGCGGCTTGCGCGCCAGCGGCCCGGAAGGCGACGAGCCGCTACGCGACCTCTTCATTGACCGCCCTGCCTTCGATACCTGGGCCGAAGCATATCGCGCGCGCCTGCGTGCCGAAAACAGCGACGATGCTGCACGAAAACTTGCGATGGATCAGGTCAACCCCAAGTATGTCCTGCGAAACTATATGGCACAGGTCGCCATCGAAAAGGCGCAGAATAAAGACTTTTCTGAGGTCGAGCGCTTGCGGGCGCTGCTCGAGCGCCCCTTCGACGAGCAACCTGAAAATGAACAATACGCAGGCTTTCCGCCCGACTGGTCCAGCCAGCTTTCGGTAAGCTGCTCTTCGTGAGATAGAAAATGACCAACAAAGTAGTCAAGACCGACGCCGAATGGCGCGCCCAGCTCGATCCGATGGAATACCAGGTGACCCGCCACGCCGCCACCGAGCGCGCTTTCACCGGCAAGTTCTGGGATCACCACGAGCACGGGATCTACACCTGCGTCTGCTGCAATACGCCATTGTTCGAATCGGACGCCAAGTTCGATTCCGGCTGTGGTTGGCCGAGCTACTTCAAGGCGCTCGATCCAGCGAATATCATCGAGAAAACAGATCGTTCACATGGTATGCTGCGCACCGAAATCATCTGTGCAGTATGTGATGCCCACCTGGGCCATGTCTTCCCGGATGGTCCGCCGCCAACCGGATTGCGCTATTGCATTAATTCGGCTTCGCTGCGCTTCGAACCAAAGCCTTAATACGATGAAGATTATTTTCGACCTTTTCCCGCTGATACTGTTCTTTGTCAGCTACAAATTTGCCGGTGGCCACCAGGAAGCGGCGCATGCGATGCTGAACACGCACCTTGGCGGCCTGGTTTCCGGCGGTGCAATTCCGGCTTCCCAGGCGCCAATTGTGGTTGCCACGATCGTCGGGATAATCGGTACCGCTGCCCAAGTGTTATATCTCTTGGCACGCCGCAAGAAAGTCGACGGTGCACTATGGGTTTCCCTTGTGGTGTTTATCGTATTTGGCGGTATGACTATCTATTTCCACGACGACGACTTTATCAAGTGGAAACCGACCATTATCTACTGGTCGCTCGCGACCGCAATGCTGGTTGCGTACCGCTTCTTCGATAAGAACATGATACGCGTGGCGATGGAAAAGCAAGTACAGCTGCCAGAGCACGTCTGGGTGCGCTTGCATTTCATGTGGATTACCTTCTGGCTGGTCTTGGGTTTCGTTAACCTGTTTGTCGCCTTCATCCTGTTCAAGTCGGACAACGATGCCTGGGTCAATTTCAAGGCGTTCGGCGTGACTGGCTTGATGCTGGTGTTCTTTATCGCCCAGGCTCTCTACCTTTCTAAACATATTAAGGATGAAGCATGAGCGACCCGCGCCTGGCAAAGATTCGCGAGCGTCTGGAAGCTGCGCTCGCGCCGTCGGAAATCGTGCTCGATGATGAGTCCGCGCTGCATGCCGGCCATGCCGGTGCAGCCTCTGGCGGCGGCCATTACCGAGTGAAAATTGTCTCTACTAAATTCGAAGGTGTGAAACTCGTCATGCGCCATCGTCTGGTGTATGATTCCGTGCACGATATGATGCATAAAGAAATTCATGCATTGGCCATTACCGCATTGGCACCGTCCGAAGTATGATATGCGCGGAGTTTTTGGGAAACATCAAAAAGAACCTCGATCGTTGAATAGTAGAGACATCTCGGCGAACCAGCCCAAAATCCCCGCAATTCAGTAAACTTTCCCTAGGAATTAAACTAAATGACTTTCAAGCCAGCCCGCTTGCTGCTCGCACTTATCGCCGTTGCCGCTGCACCAGCTTTCGCCCAGAACGCCGCTGTCGTCAATGGCAAAGCCATCCCGACCGCCAAAGTTGACGCCCTGGTCAAGCAAGTCGTTGCCCAAGGCCAGCAGCAAGACACCCCACAACTGCGCGAAATGATCAAGAAATCCCTGATCGGCCGCGAAGTAATGATCCAGGAAGCGGAAAAGCAAGGCCTGGCCAAGAGCAAGGATGTGACTGCAGCTCTGGAACAGGCTCGCCAGGACATCATGCTGAACGCCCTGGCTGCTGATTACGTGAAGAAAAACCCGGTTGGCGACGCCGAAATCAAGGCTGAATACGACCGCGCCGTTGCCGCCGAAGGCGACAAGGAATACCACGTGCGCCACATTCTGGTGGAAACCGAGAAGGAAGCCAACGACATCATCGCCAAGCTGAAAGGCGGCGCCAAGTTCGAAGACCTGGCCAAGAATTCCAAGGACACCGGTTCCGCAGCAAACGGCGGCGACCTGGACTGGGGCACCCCGGGCAACTTCCCTAAAGTCTTCGCAGATGCCTTCACCGCCCTGCAAAAAGGCCAGGTTACCGAGAAGCCAGTGCAAACCCCAAGCGGTTTCCACGTGATCAAGGTTGACGACACCCGTCCAGTCAAGCTGCCTACCCTGGAAGAAGTGAAGCCACGTATCGCCGATTCCCTGATGCGCGCGAAACTGCAGGCCTACCAGGAATCCCTGGTTAAGAAAGCCAAAGTACAATAATCCGTCACGGACCTGATCCGGCGCCCAAGTGGCGCCGGATTTATTTTAACTAAGGAAACACTCAATGAAATTCAAACCAGCCACCCTGCTGTTGGCCCTGATCGCAGTTGCAGCAACTCCTGCCTTTGCCCAGAACGTCGCTACCGTGAACGGCAAAGCGATTCCGTCGTCCCAGATGGACGCCGCTGTCAAGCAAGCCGCCGCCCAGGGCCAGCCTGACACGCCAGAACTGCGCGAAATGATCAAGAAATCGCTAATCGGCCGTGAAGTGCTGGTGCAGGAAGCTACCAAGCAAGGCGTTGCTGCCAACAAGGAAGTGAAAGACGCCCTGGAACAAACCCGCCAGGACATCATCATCCGCGCCCTGCTGGTGAACTATGTCAAGAAGAACCCGGTCAGCGATGCTGAAGTCAAGGCTGCCTACGACCAGTTCAAAGCTTCCAAAGGCGAAAAGGAATACCACGCCCGCCACATCCTCGTGAAGACCGAGAAAGAAGCGACCGACATCATCGCCAAGCTGAAAGGCGGCGCCAAGTTTGAAGAACTGGCCAAGGCCTCGCAAGACCCAGGCTCGGCTGCCAACGGCGGCGACCTGGATTGGGCAGCGCCAGGCAACTACGTGAAGCCATTCGCTGACGCCATGGTCGCACTGAAAGACGGCCAGATCACCGACAAGCCTGTGCAATCGCAATTCGGCTACCACGTGATCAAACTGGAAGGTTCGCGCGCTGCCAAAGTGCCTGCACTGGAAGAAATCAAGAGCCAGATCGTGGAATCCCTGACCCAGCGTAAAGTAGCGGCTTACCGCGACCAGCTGGTTGCCAAGGCTAAAGTGCAGTAACCCCGGGTGCGCCTTCGCCGGCCGTCCTGAATAAGCGCCCTGCGGGGCGCTTTTTTATTATGCCAACGACAAAAGACTTCATCTCCGCCCTCGTCCCGCTCGCCGACCCTGCGCGCGCGCCGGCCATGCGTGCCTATATGCGTGACCAGTTCCCCTTCCTCGGCATCGCCACGCCAGCGCGGCGGGAGGCTGTCAAACCCTTGCTCCGTGCGTTCAAGGATGCATCCCCGGCCGAACTCATCGGCGTAGCCGGCGAGCTCTGGCAATTGCCTGAGCGCGAATACCAGTATGCAGCCCTCGATTTGATGGCAGCAAATTGGAAGCAATTTGCTGCTTCCGATATTCCGGCACTGTTGGACTTTGTGCTGCGTAAGCCGTGGTGGGATTCGGTTGACGGAATGGCGGGCATTATTGGTGACGTGCTTCGTTTCGGCCATAACGAAATGGATTCGGCTTTAAAGCACGAAATTTTCTGGATGCGGAGAATTGCCCTTCTCCATCAATTAGGCTGGCGCGGGAAAACAGATGAAATGCGCCTGTTCCGATATTCGCTCGCGCTCAGCCATGAAAATGAATTTTTCATTCAGAAAGCAATTGGCTGGGCCTTGCGGGATTACGCAAGGCATGCGCCACATAATGTCGCTCAGTTTATTAATGAAAATAAGACCGTTCTATCGAAACTGAGCATTCGTGAAGCCGGCAAGCATCTCGTGCCCGTGGGCTAAGCTAGCTTTTGGCGCATACACGCCAGAACTTAGCGTGCAATTTAGAAGTTGCAAGCCGACGCCAAAACAACAGTGATAATGCGCACAATTGCCCCCAGTGAAAATGTCGCGTTAAACTCGTGACAACTAAAAGGAGGCTGGAAAATGAATAGACTCGCATTACGGCAGTTAATCGTTTGCGGCGCTCTTATTACCGCAGCCCCCGCAATGGCAGGTATCATCGCCACATTTGACGACCTGCCATTCCCTCCCGCGCTCGACAGCGCTACCGGCATCCAATGGACCAATTCGACTGCCAGCCTGGAATATCAAGGCGTCATTTGGGATGCCCGCTTTGGCGTGGTCGGGGATCAATATCGCGTCGGAGGCCCGAGCGGGCCATTATTCGGCATTCCCCATTCCGGCCACTATTTTGTGTCCAATGCGGACGGATCCAGCGGCATGACGATCACGACTGACAAGGTACTGACTGGCGCCTGGTTCGGGCGCAACCAGTACTATGGCTTTGGTGAAGGCGGTGCCGACCAGGTCACAATCGTGGCGTTGAACGGTGCGAGCGAGTTGGGTTCGGTTGTATTCGATTTGCCGGAAAGCCATCCGGGCCAGCCGGAACCGCTGTCCTTCGTTGATACCAGCATTTTCGCGGCCCTAGGTCCAATCACCGGCTACAGGATCGACCGGCGCGAACTCGGGCAGCTAAATGGAAACTGGGTCGCCGACGATTTCCAATTCGCCGATGCGACCCAGGTGCCGGCCCCGGGCGGGGCCGTGCTGATGCTCGGCGGGATCGCCGCCCTGCTGGCGGCCCGCCGGCGACGCGCTTAAATCCTTAACCGATGAACTTGCGCGCGTTGCCCCACATGCGCGCCCAAGGCGAATCCTCGCCCCAGCCGTCCGGATGCCAGGAGTTCTGCACCGTGCGGGAGACACGTTCCGGGTGGGGCATCATCACGGTGAAGCGGCCATCGGCCGTGGTCACCGAAGTCAGGCCACGTGGCGAACCGTTCGGGTTGTACGGATAGGTTTCGGTGGCGCTGCCTTTGTTGTCCACGAAACGCAGCGCGCCGATTGCCTCATCGATATTGCCGGTCTGGCTGAAGTCGGCGAAACCTTCACCGTGCGCGATCGCGATCGGGGTCTGGGTACCGGCCATGCCCTGCAGGAAGATCGATGGCGAATCCAGCACTTCCACCATCGAGAAGCGTGCTTCGAACTTCTCCGACTTGTTGGTGGTGAACTTAGGCCATGCGTGTGCGCCCGGGATCAGCGACTTCAGGTTCGACATCATCTGGCAGCCGTTGCAAATACCCATGCCGAAGGTGTCCTTGCGGTGGAAGAACTTGGCAAACTGCTCAGCCATTTCCGGGTTGAACAGGATGGACTTGGCCCAGCCCTCGCCCGCACCCAGTACGTCGCCGTAAGAGAAACCACCCACGGCGATAATGCCCTGGAAGTCGTCCAGCGAAACGCGGCGCGAAATGAGGTCGCTCATATGCACGTCGACGGCGGCAAAGCCAGCGCGGTGCATCGCCCAAGCGGTTTCGATATGCGAGTTCACGCCTTGTTCGCGCAAGATGGCAACGCGTGGACGCACGCCCGACGACAGGAATGGCGCCGCGATGTTCTCGGCCATGTCGAAGGTGATCTTTGGCTGCATGCCTGGATCGCTTTCGTCCAGCAGGCGGTCGTATTCGGCATCCGCGGTCGCAGGGTTTTCGCGCACGCGGGAAATACGCCAGCTCGTCTCGCTCCACAAGCGGTGCAGTTCGGCACGCGGCTGCGAGTAGATGATCTTGGCGTCGCGGGTGAACTCGATCACGCCACGGTCGTTCAGCTTGCCGATGATGTGGCTGCACGCGCCCAGGTTGAAGGTGCGCAGCACATCCATGACAGCCGATTTCTCTTCGGCCCGAACCTGGATCACGGCGCCCAGCTCTTCGTTGAACAGCGCGGACAGGGTCAGCTCGTTGCGGCGCTCGGCCACCTGGCCAGCCCAGTTCTTGGCATCGCCATGGTCCATGGTGCCTTCTTCGCCCAGGGTCAGCATGTCCAGGTTGACGGACAGGCCGGCGCGGCCGGCAAAGGCCATTTCCACCAGGGTTGCGTACAGGCCGCCGTCGGAACGGTCGTGATAGGCCAGGATCTTGCCTTCCTTGTTCAGTTGCTGAATCGCGTTGAAGAAGGCTTTCAGGTCTTCCGGCGAATCCACGTCCGGCGCGGTGTTGCCGAGCTGCCCCATCACTTGTGCCAGGGCGGAAGCGCCCATACGGTTCTTGCCGCGGCCCAGGTCGATCACGATCAGGGAGGTTTCGCCCAGGTCGGTGCGGACTTGCGGGGTCAGCGACTTGCGCACATCGTACACCGGCGAGAAGCCGGAAACGATCAGGGAAACCGGCGAAATCACAGCCTTGTCGGCGCCTTCATCTTTCCAGGTGGTGCGCATGGACAGGGAATCCTTGCCCACCGGGATCGACAGGCCCAGCGCCGGGCACAGTTCCATGCCGACCGCTTTCACGGTGTCGAACAGCGCTGCGTCCTGGCCTGGCTGGCCGCAGGCAGCCATCCAGTTGGCCGACAGCTTGATGTCGGAAATATCGTTGATTGGCGCAGCCGCCAGGTTGGTCACGGTCTCGCCAACGGCCATGCGGCCGGAGGCCGGCGCGTCGATCACAGCCAGCGGGGTGCGCTCGCCCATCGCCATCGCCTCGCCCACGTAGCCGTCGTAGCTCAGGGTGGTCACGGCGCAGTCGGCCACCGGCACCTGCCATGGGCCAACCATCTGGTCGCGCACGGACATGCCGCCCACGGTACGGTCGCCAATGGTGATCAGGAAGCTCTTGTCTGCCACGGTAGGCAGCAGCAGCACGCGCTTGGCGGCCTCTTCCAGCTGGATGCCGGTCAGGTCGATCGCCGGCAGGTCGTTCTGCACATGCTTCACGTCGCGGTGCATTTTTGGCGGCTTGCCCAGCAGGACTTCCATCGGCATGTCGACCGGATTGTTGCCCATTTCCTGGTCAATGACCTTCAGCTGGCGCTCTTCAGTTGCTACGCCGACAACAGCGAACGGGCAGCGCTCACGTTCGCACAGGGCCTGGAATACCGGCAGGTCGTTCGGAGCGATCGCCAGGACATAGCGTTCCTGCGATTCGTTGGACCAGATTTCTTTCGGGGCCATGCCGGACTCTTCCAACGGCACCTTGCGCAGGTCGAAGATTGCGCCACGCTTGGCGTCGTTGGTGATTTCCGGGAAGGCGTTGGACAGGCCGCCCGCACCCACGTCGTGGATCGAAATGATCGGGTTCTTCTCAGCCAGCTGCCAGCAGCCGTTGATGACTTCCTGGGCGCGCCGTTCCATTTCCGGGTTGCCACGCTGGACGGAATCGAAGTCCAGGTCAGCAGTATTGGTACCGGTTGCCATCGACGAAGCGGCCGAACCGCCCATGCCGATGCGCATACCCGGACCGCCCAGCTGGATCAGCAGGCTGCCCACCGGAATATCGTTCTTGTGGGTGTGCGAGGCCGAAATATTGCCGATGCCGCCGGCAATCATGATCGGCTTGTGGTAGCCCATTACAGTGTCTTTGCCGCCGGCGAACTGCTGGCCGATGTTCTGTTCGTAGGTACGGAAGTAACCGCCCAGCACCGGACGGCCGAATTCGTTCGAGAACGCAGCGCCGCCCAGCGGGCCTTCAATCATGATCTGCAGCGGCGAAGCGATGCGCTCCGGCTTGCCGTAGACCTGGCTCTCGTCACGCTTGCCGACAGGTGCGGTCACATTTGCCGCGTTTTCCCAGGCCTGCACGGCGCCCGGGATCATCAGGTTGGACACGGTGAAGCCAGTCAGGCCTGCTTTTGGCTTGGAGCCGCGGCCGGTCGCCCCTTCGTCGCGGATTTCGCCGCCAGCACCGGTGGAAGCGCCTGGGAATGGGGAAATCGCGGTTGGGTGGTTGTGGGTTTCCACCTTCATCAGGGTGTGCACCAGCTCGGTGGAAGGCGCATATTCCTGGCCTTCACGCGGGTAGAAACGGGTAACTTCAGCGCCTTCGATGATCGAGGAGTTGTCCGAATAGGCGACGATGGTTCCGCGCGGATTCTTCTCATGCGTGTTCTTGATCATCTTGAACAGCGATTTGTCTTGCGGCACGCCATCGATGGTCCAGTCGGCGTTGAAGATCTTGTGGCGGCAGTGCTCGGAATTCGCCTGCGCAAACATCATCAGTTCAACGTCGGTCGGGTTGCGCTTGGCATTGGTGAAGGCTTCCAGCAGGTAGTCGATTTCGTCGTCCGACATCGCCAGGCCCAGGTCGGTATTGGCCTTTTCCAGCGCATTGCGGCCGGCGCCCATCACGTCGATCGATTCCAGCGGCTTCGCTTCCAGGCTCGAGAACAGGCCGGCAGCCTGGTCCGGGTGGCGCAGCACAGATTCGGTCATGCGGTCGTGCAGCAGTGCCGCCACGGCTTGCGCCTGCTCGCTATCCAGCTTCTTCGCTGCGCCCAGGCCAGTGCCCAGGATGCCGCCCTTCAGGTTGATGCGGTAGGCAACGCCACGCTCCACCCGGTGGATATGCGCCATGCCGCAGTTGTGCACGATATCGGTGGCCTTGGAAGCCCAAGGCGAGATGGTGCCGAAACGAGGAATGACGACAAACTCTTCCACCACGCCTTCAGCATGCTCCGGCAGGGCTGGCTCGCCGTAAGTCAGCAGGCCGTTCATGCGGTTCAAATCGTCTTCGGAGAGGGGCGAAGCGGAGTCGACAAAATGGATAAAGCGGGCTTGGACCGACGTAATGGCCGGCAGAACTGCTTGAAGCTGGTTGAGGAGGCGTTGGCTACGGAAAGAGGACAGGGCGTTGGAACCCGGCAGAATCAACATAGTGGGGGCGTGAAGAATGCAGCGTAGCTGCGGTTTAAAGGAATACTGTGCACGAGCTGACTGGTCTTGCTGTATTTCGATTTGCCGACATTATACTTGTTTCAGGCATCACTTCCCACCCTTCCTTCATTGGTCCGAAAGCAACATTTGCTGTATTTGCGCCTGTTTTTTGAGCGCCCTTGGGGTATTCTCCCCTTATGACAGCCTTCTGCCTTCAAAATGCAAGAATATAGCGACCTGTCAGTCCTGGTAATCGACCCCAACCAGCACATGCGCAGCGGACTGCACAATATGCTGAGCCAATTGGGGATCAACCGCATCGAGCACGGCGTGAGCGCAGGCACTGCCATCCGCCACCTCGAGAAGAAAGCGTTCGACCTGGTGTTCTGTGAATATGACCTGGGCAATGAACAGGGGCAGGATGGGCAACAGCTGCTGGAAGACCTGCGCCACCACAAGCTCATCTCGCCCTCCACCATCTTCATCATGCTGACCACCGAAGGGGTATACAGCAAGGTGGTGAGCGCGGCGGAACTGACGCCGACCGATTACATCCTCAAGCCCTTTACCGTCGACGTGCTGGCGCAGCGCATCGCACGGGCCGTCGACCGGCGCGCCGCCCTGCTCCCGATCCACCAGATGATCGAGCGCAATCGCCTGCGCGAGGCAATACTGGCCAGCGAGGTTGCGGCAGCGGCCAACCCACGCTACGGCACCGAATGCGCCCGTTTGCGTGCCGAGGCCCATACATCCCTGGGTGAAGTCGCGCAGGCTGAAACGATTTACCGGGAAATCCTCGAAATCCGCCCTCTCGGCTGGGCACAGCTTGGCCTGGCGCGCTGCCAGTTCCAGCAGCAGCAATTTGATGAGACCCTTGACACCCTGCAGCACCTGATCGACGACAATCCCAAATACATGGCGGCCTACGACCTGATGGCCCGCACCCAGCAGGCCCTGGGCCAGCCGGCCGAGGCGCGCGCGGCGCTGGAAACGGCGGTCTCGATCTCTCCCCATATGGTAAGGCGGCTGCGCCACCTGGGCCAGGTGGCACTGGGGGCCGGCGATCTCAATGCGGCCGAAAAAACCTTCAAGCAGGTGGTCGCCAAGTCCAAGTATTCAGAATTCCGCGACCCGGAGGATCATGTCAACCTGGTCCGAACCCTGGTGCTGAAGGGCGATGCCAGCGGCGCGGCGAATGCCCTGCGTGATCTCGAACGTTCGGCGCGCAATGGGCCAGCAACGGATGCCTGCAAGGCCTTTTCGGCCGCCCTGGTGCAGGAATTGAACGGCAACGGCGAGGCAGTGCACAAAGAACTGGCAAATGCCGTGCGCGCCGCAGACGAAGCGGACACGCTCTCCGGCACGCTGAAACTCGGCATTGCGGAAAACTGCCTGCGCCAGCGCATGGACGAACAAGGCATGCACTTGCTCGATGCACTGGCCGGAGATCCCGCCAGCGGCATCAGCGAATCCGATGTGGCAGCTATCTATGAACGCACCGGCCGTGCCGAACTGGCGCAAAACCATGGCGACAGCGTGGAACGCTACCTTGACGGCCTGGTCCGCCAGGCGGCCGCGCGCAGCGGCCAGGGCGACCAGCGCGGCGCCATCGAAGTGCTACAGGTGGCGGTGCGGCGACGGCCGGAAAATGCCGGCCTGATCTCTGCCCTGGCCTCCGCCATGCTGCGTCTGATGGGCGACAGCGGCTGGGAATCGGTCCTCGGCGAGCAATGTGCGGCCCTGTTGGTACGCATGCGCAAGGCAGATCCCCATCATCCTATGCTGGCTGCGTTATCATCACAATATGTCACCCTGCGGGGCAAACAATAAGAGACGAAGTCAATGCAATCGTATAGCGACCTGTCGGTGCTGATCATCGACCCCAACCCGGCAATGCGGGGCAACCTGCACAATATGCTGAACCAGGCCTCGATCACGCGGATCGAGTATGCCGTCAGCTCGGGCACGGCGATCCGGCAACTGACCAACAAGCGCTTTGACGTCATCCTGTGCGAGTACGACCTCGGCAGCGGCAATGAGGACAGCGGCCAGGATGGCCAGCAATTGCTGGAAGACCTGCGCCACCACAAGCTGATCGACCGCTCGACCATCTTCATCATGCTGACTTCCGAAGCAGTCCAGTCGAAGGTGATTGGCGCCGCCGAACTGACGCCGACCGACTACGTGCTGAAGCCTTTTACAGTCGATGGCCTGATGCAGCGCATCGGTCGCGCCGTTGAACGGCGTTCCGCCTTCATGCCGGTCTACCAGCTTCTCGCGCAGGGCAAGCAGCGCGAAGCCATCGATGCCTGCCAGGAGGCCGAAGCCGCCAATCCACGCTACGCTACCGAGTTTGCTCGCCTGCGTGCGGAACTCAATTACGAAGCCGGTGACCTGGTACAGGCGGAGCTGATCTACCAGGCGACGCTGATTGGCCGCCCGATGGGCTGGGCCCAGCTTGGCCTGGCGCGCTGCCAATTTGGACTCGAACGTTATGGGGATGCGGTGGGCACGCTGGAGCGCCTGCTGGAAGCCAATCCAAACATGATGGCGGCCTACGACCTGCTGGCGCGCTCGTATGAAGCCATGGGCCAGTCGCAGCAAGCGAAAAAGATCCTTGAAGATGCCGTTGCCATGTCGCCCAATATGGTGCGGCGCCTGCGCCACCTGGGCGAGGTCGCCTACGGCACCGGCGACATCTCGGCGGCCGAGAAAGCATTCCGCCAGGTCGTTGCCAAGGCCCGCTATTCCGAATTCCGCGATCCCGAAGACCATGTGAACCTGGTGCGCGCACTGGTACGCAAAGGGGACGTCACCCAGGCGTCAGGGGTGATCCGCGACATGGAGCGTACGCTGCGCTCCAGTGCCAATACGGAAGTGTGCAAGCATATTTCCTCTGCCCTGGTGCTGGACGTGACCGGGCACGCAACCGAAGCCGCCTCCGAGCTGTCGAACGCCGTTACGGCGGTCGGCATGGCACGCGGCCTCTCCAACCGCTTGCGCATCGGGCTGGTTGACTCCTGCCTGAAGCACCGCCTGGACAAGGATGCTGCGGATGTCGTCATGCACATGATGAACGACAACGAAAAGCCGATTACCATGGAAGAAGCGGTCAGCGTCTTTGAAAAGGCCGGCCGCCACGACCTGGCGCGCGGCGTGGGCGAGAAAATCGATAACGTCATGCAGGAACTGGTGACCGAGGCCGAATCCATGGCCCGCCAGGGCGATCATCGCGCGGCTGTGGCAACGCTGCATCAGGCATTGCGCCGCACGCCAGGCAACCTGAAGGTGCTCTATGCGGCCGTACAGGCGATCCTGCGTCAATTGGACGAACTGGGTTGGGAGGCGCCGCTGGGCGACCAGGCCGCGTCGCTGATCGACCGCATCCGCCGGCTCGATGCCGGCAGCCCCGCGCTGGAGGCCCTGCTGATGCAGTATTCGGGCACCCAGCGCAAGTACGGTATTTCTACGACCGCTTAAGACTCCCGGGCGCCGGCCGGTCCAAAGCCGCCTCCTCCCGGCGTCTCCACCACGAAGATATCGCCGGGCTGCATATCGGTCTTTCCGATGTGGCCCAGCTGCTCGACACTGCCATCCGCGCGCAACACCGTGTTTCGGCCAAGCGCACCCGGCTCGCCGCCTGCCATGCCGAACGGTGCATGGATACGGTTGTTCGACAGGATGGCCGCTGTCATCGGCTCGAGGAAGCGCACCTTGCGCACACCGCCATTGCCGCCATGCCAGCGGCCCGCACCGCCGGATCCGTGGCGGATTTCATAGCTTTCCAGCCGCACGGGGAAGCGGAATTCCAGGATTTCCGGGTCGGTCAAGCGCGAGTTGGTCATATTGGTCTGCACCACGTCGGTTCCGTTGAAGCCATCTCCCGCACCGGAACCGCCGCTGATGGTCTCGTAGTACTGGTACTTCGCGTTACCGAAGGTGAAGTTATTCATGGTCCCCTGCGATGCGCCCTGCACGCCGAGGGCGCCGTACAGCGCATTGGTAATGCAGGTCGAAGTTTCGACGTTGCCCGATACGACCGAAGCGGGATAATGCGGGTTCAGCATCGAGCCCGGGGGGATGATCACGTGCAGCGGCTTCAGGCAGCCAGCGTTAAGCGGGATGTCGTCGTTGACCAGTGTGCGGAACACGTACAGCACTGCCGCCATGCAAACGGCGGACGGTGCATTGAAATTGTTGTCCAACTGGCCCGAAGTGCCGCTGAAATCGATCTCGGCGCTGCGTTCAGCGGCGTTGACGCGAACCGCCACATTGATCACGGCGCCGTTATCGAGCTTCAGTTCATAGCTGCCATTGCGCAGGGCGCTGATAACACGGCGTACCGCTTCTTCTGCGTTGTCCTGCACGTGTCCCATGTACGCACGTACCACGTCCAGGCCGAAGTGCGCGACCATCTTGCGCAACTCCTCCACACCCTTCTGGTTGGCCGCCACCTGGGCACGGAAGTCGGCCATGTTCTGGTCTGGATTGCGGGCCGGGTAGCGCGCGCTGGCCAGAAGGGCGCGCGCTTCGGCGTCGCGCAACTGGCTGCCGGCTGAGCCGTCGACCAGCTTGAAGTTATTGATCAAAACGCCCTCTTCCTCGATATTGCGCGAGTCCGGCGGCATCGATCCTGGCGTGCTGCCACCGATATCGGCATGATGGCCGCGCGAGCCGACGTAGAACAGGATTTCACCGCCCGCCTCGTCGAAGACCGGCGTGATGACGGTGACGTCCGGCAGGTGGGTGCCGCCGTTGTATGGGTCGTTCAGCATGTAGACGTCGCCGGGGTGCATCTGGCCGGCGTTCTCGCGCATGACCGTCTTGATGCTTTCGCCCATCGAGCCAAGGTGCACCGGCATATGCGGGGCGTTGGCAATCAGGTTGCCTTCCGCGTCGAAAATGGCACAACTGAAGTCCAGGCGCTCCTTGATGTTGACCGAGTAGGCCGTGTTCTGCAGGCGCAGCCCCATTTGCTCGGCAATGGACATGAACAGGTTGTTGAATATCTCCAGCATCACTGGATCGGCGGTGGTGCCGATCGCGCGCCGCACCGGCAACGCTTCAACCCTGGTCAACACCAGGTGGTCTTGCGGGGTGACCTCGGCTTGCCAGCCTGGTTCCACGATTGTCGTGGCATTCGCTTCGGCAATGATGGCCGGGCCCTTGATCATGTCGCCAATGCGGGTAGCGTCACGTTTGAACAAGCCTGCGTCGTGCCATTGGCCGGCGCTGTACATGCGCACGGTTTGCGATGGCGCCAGCGGTGCGTGGCGTGGCGCCTGCTTTGGCGCCGCCTCCGGCGGCGCGTCGGACTTGCCGATTGCCTCTACGGAGACTGCTTCGACGATCAGCGCTTTGGCCGGCATCAGGAAGGAGAAACGCTTGCGGTATGCAGCTTCGAACTGGGATTTCATGCTCTCGATCGTGTCGAACAAGACGATCAGGGCCGAATCCGTGCCTTCATAGCGCAGGTGCACGCGCCGCACGACGCTGATACGCTCGTCGGCGACCGCCTGCGCATGCAGGTCGGCGACCGCTGCCGCGCCCAGAGCTTGCAGGCGTTCTTCCAGGGCCGGCAGCGCTTCCGGCGCCAGCCGCAGTTCGACCGCGCTTTCGCGCATAGCAGTCTGGTCGGCCAGTCCCATGCCGTAGGCAGAGAGCACGCCGGCCAGCGAATGAATGAAAACTGTCTTCATGCCCAGCGCGTCCGCCACCAGGCAGGCATGCTGGCCGCCCGCGCCGCCAAAACTGGTCAGCGCATACTCAGTCACGTCGTGTCCGCGCTGTACGGAAATCTGCTTGATCGCATTGGCCATATTGCCCACAGCGATCTCGATGAATCCTTCGGCCACTTGCTCAGGCGAGGACGGCGCGCCAGTGGCGGCCTGGATCTCGGCGGCCATCGCACTGAATTTCTCCCGCACGGTTGCCGCATCGAGCGCCTGCGCGCCATCGCTGCCGAACAATTTCGGGAAGAACTCAGGCTGGATCTTGCCAAGCATGACGTTGCAGTCGGTAACGGCCAGCGGGCCGCCGCGCCGATAGCTGGCCGGGCCGGGATCGGCGCCGGCACTGTCCGGACCAACGCGGAAGCGGCTGCCGTCGAAATGCAGGATCGACCCACCGCCGGCTGCGACTGTGTGAATGCTCATCATCGGCGCGCGCATGCGCACACCGGCGACCTGGGTCTCGAATACGCGCTCGAACTCGCCCGAGAAATGCGAAACGTCAGTCGACGTGCCGCCCATGTCGAAGCCGATGATTTTTTCAAAGCCTGCCGCACGGCTGGCGCGCACCATGCCGACGATGCCGCCTGCCGGCCCGCTCAGGATCGAGTCCTTGCCCTGGAAGGTACGCGCATCGGTCAAGCCACCATTCGACTGCATGAATTGCAGGTTCACGCCCGGCAGTTCGGATGCAACCTGGTCGACATAGCGGCGCAGGATGGGCGACAGGTAAGCATCGACCACGGTTGTGTCGCCGCGGGCCACCAGCTTCATCATCGGGCTGACCAGGTGCGAGACGGAGACTTGCGTGTAGCCAACCTCACGGGCAATGTCTGCCAGCGCCGCTTCGTGTGCGGTGTAGCGATAGCCATGCATCAGGACGATGGCAATCGAACGCAAGCCCTTGTCGTAATGTGCCTGCAGGCCGGCACGCGCGGCCGAGGCATCGAGCGGCAGCACCACTTCGCCATGGGCGCCGATGCGTTCATCGATTTCCACCACATGCCTGTAGAGCAGCTCAGGCAGCACAATATGGCGGTCGAACAGGCGTGGACGGTTCTGGTAAGCGATGCGCAGCGCATCGCGGAAACCGCGTGTAATCGCCAGCACTGTCGGCTCGCCTTTACGCTCGAGCAGTGCATTGGTGGCAACCGTGGTCCCCATTTTTACAGCTTCGACTTGCTCAACAGGGATCGTGCGGTCCGCGGCCACGCCCAGCAAATGGCGGATGCCGGCAATGGCGGCATCGCGGTAATGCTCAGGACTTTCCGACAGCAGCTTATGCGTGGTCAGGCTGCCATCGGGCCGACGCGCCACGATGTCGGTAAAGGTGCCACCACGGTCGATCCAGAATTGCCAGTCCATTGCGCTGCCTCGCTCTAAACGTGAAGCAGTTATTGTAGTGCTAGAATGCCTTGCATGACGCCCCTCTTTACGATTGCAGAAATTCGCGCGATCGAGCACGCTGCGGCACAACGCTTGCCCGACGGTGCGCTCATGCAGCGCGCAGGCCAGGCCGGCGCCAATGAGGCGCTCGACCTCTTGCCTTCCACCATTCATCGGGCCCAGGTGCTGGTGCTCGCAGGCCCTGGCAACAATGGTGGCGACGCGCTCGAGACGGCTGCGCATCTCGCCCATGCCGGAGCCCAGGTCACCGTCCTGCATTTCCAGCCTGGCGGCACTCCGGCAACTGAACGCGTCGAGGCCCTGCGGCGTGCGCGCAGTTCCCCTGCCCGGTTTGCCTCGATCAATGATGTCGCTGAGGCACCTGCGGTCGTCGCAGGCACCGCATGGACGCTGGTTGTCGATGGCCTGTTCGGCATCGGCCTGGCCCGGCCAGTTACCGGCGACTTCGCGGGGCTTATAAACGCGGTCAATGACCTGCACTGCCCAATCCTCGCGCTGGACGTACCCAGCGGCCTCGATTCCGATACCGGCGCTATCGTCGGCAAGAAAGATGCCGGCGTCGCGGTGCGCGCCACGCATACCGTTACCTTCATTGGCGACAAGCCCGGCTTGCATACGGCCGAGGGCCGCGACCACGCGGGCGTCGTCATCGTCAGCAACCTGGAAATCGACCGGGAACTCTTTCCTGCCGCGCGGGCAAGGCTGAACGACGTGGCCCTGTTCGCCCACTGCGCACGGCGCCGCCGCCACAGCTCGCACAAAGGCAGCAACGGCAGCGTGGCTGTCGTGGGCGGCGCGCGCGGCATGGCTGGTGCGCCAATACTGGCCGCCCGCACGGCACTCGCCAGTGGTGCCGGCCGCGTTTATGCCTGTTTCGTTGGAGAAGCGCCGGCGTTCGACGCGGCCCAGCCGGAGCTGATGTGCCGCAGCGCCCAGGAATACGACTTCAATAGCGCCGTTCTGGTGATTGGCCCCGGCATGGGAGGATCCTCCGCCAGCGCCGAGATGCTGGCCAGCGCCCTGCACAGCCAAAGCCCGGTGGTACTGGACGCCGACGCGCTGAACTTGCTGGCGGGCTCCGAAGCACTGCGCACGCAAATTGCGCAGCGCGCAGCGCCCTGCATCCTGACGCCACACCCGCTGGAAGCCGCGCGGCTGCTGGGACTAACGTCGGCCGAGGTGCAAGCCGACCGTTCCTCGGCAGCGCGTACGCTGGCCGCGCAGTTGGCGGCAACAGTCGTGCTGAAAGGATCAGGTACGGTGATTGCAGCACGTGATGGTGAAATCGTGGTCAACACCACCGGGAACCCTGCCCTCGCAACGGCGGGCACCGGCGATGTGCTGTCCGGCCTGTGCGGGAGCCTGCTGGCCCAGGGCTGGCCGGAATGGGAAGCGGCATTGGCAGGCGTCTGGCTGCACGGCATGGCGGCCGACGACCTCGTCACCCAAAACGCCGGTCCAATAGGACTGACAGCAAGCGAGCTGATTCCCGCCATCCGCACGGCAGTCAACCGGCTGGCCGCGCAGCACGGCACTTGAAGGTCAGGCGATCCGCCCCGCCGCGATCGTGATGACGCGCCCGCAACGTGCCGCGATATGCGTGTCGTGCGTAACCAGCACCAGGGTCGAACCGTGCTCGCGGTTCAATTCGAACATCAGCTGGATCACCGACTCGCCGGTCGCCGCATCCAGGCTGCCGGTAGGCTCGTCGGCCAGCAGCAACGGCGGCTGCGTCACGAAGGCGCGCGCCAGGGCAACGCGCTGCTGCTCGCCGCCGGACAGGAACTTAGGGTAATGCTTCAAGCGGCTGGAAAGCCCCACCCGGCCCAACATGGCCTCGGCCTTCTCACGGGCCGCGCCATCGCCGGCCAGTTCCAGCGGCAGCATCACATTCTCGACTGCCGTCAAATGCGGCAGCAGTTGAAAGGACTGGAACACGAAGCCCAGTTTTTCCTTGCGCAAGGCAGCCCGGCCATCCTCATCGAGCGCGAAGATATCGACGCCATCCAGCACCACCTTGCCCTCGGTGGGGGTGTCCAGGCCGGCCAGCAGGCCAAGCAGGGTCGATTTGCCGGAGCCGGAAGCCCCTACAATGGCAAGCGTTTCCGCCTTTTGCACTGTAAAATCCACTCCATGCAGGATGGTCAGTTCGCCGCTGGCGTCGGCCACTCGCTTGCCCAGGCCAGAAACAGTAATCGCCGCCTTGGCCACTTGGCTGGAGGTTTGAGGAATATCACGCATGGTCATGTTCAAAAATTTAGTCCGCTGCTTAGCGATGCTGATCCTGATGTTCAGCGCCGCCACGAACGCCTATTCTGCATCAAAAACCGTCCTGGTGGTGGGCGACAGCCTCTCGGCCGAGTATGGCATCTCGCGCGGGGCGGGCTGGGTTGCCCTGCTTGACCAGCGCCTGAAAGACGAAAAAGTCGCGGCGACCGTGGTCAACGCCAGCGTCAGCGGCGAAACCACCAGCGGCGGCCGTACCCGCCTGCCGTCCTTGCTGAGCAAGCACAAACCGAATATCGTGATCATTGAACTCGGCGCCAACGATGGCTTGCGCGGCCTGCCGGTAGCCGCGGCCGAATCCAACCTACGTGCCATGGTGGACGAATCGCGCAAGGCTGGCGCCCAGGTGCTGCTGGTCGGCATGCGCATGCCGCCGAACTATGGCCGCGATTACGCTGACAAATTCTTCGCCATGTACGGCACCCTGAGCAAAGACGTGAAAGTGCCGCTGGCGCCCTTCATGCTCGACGGTGTAGCGCAAAAGCCCGAACTATTCCAGCCAGACCGCCTGCATCCGCTGGCGGCTGCCCATCCCATCATCCTGGGCAATATCTGGCCCTACCTCCAGCCCATACTGAAAACAAAATGAAGTATCCAGAAATCCTGCCAATCGAAGACGTCCTGGCCCGCCTTGACGATTTCGACACCATCATCGACGCACGCAGCCCGTCCGAATATGCCTTGGACCACCTGCCGAACGCGATCAACTGCCCGGTGCTGGACGACGAACAGCGCATCACGGTCGGCACCATGTACAAGCAAGTCGGCTCCTTCGAAGCAAAGAAAGTCGGCGCCGCCATGGTGTCGAAAAATATCGGCTACCACATCGAGACGCTATGGCTCGACAAACCGCGCGACTGGAAGCCCTTGATCTACTGCTGGCGCGGCGGAAACCGCAGCGGCTCCATGGCCACGGTACTGGCCAAGATCGGCTGGCCGGTCGTCCAGCTCGATGGCGGCTACAAGGCCTTCCGCGCGGCCATCAACGCCCAGCTCGAACAAACGCCCGAACTCGATTTCCGTGTGATCTGCGGCACCACCGGCAGCGGCAAGACCCGCCTCCTCGATACGCTGGAAGCGATTGGCGCGCAGGTGCTCGACCTTGAGCAGCTGGCTGCGCACCGCGGCTCGGTGCTTGGCAATATACCCTGCCAGCCGCAGCCTTCGCAGAAAGCCTTCGAGACCTCGATCTGGGACCGCTTGCGCCGCTTCGATCCGAGCCTGCCGGTGTTTGTTGAATCGGAGAGCCGCAAGGTCGGCAGCCTGCGCGTGCCGGGCGCGCTGATGGAACGCATGCGCGCTTCCCCATGCATTTCGATGCAGGTGTCGCGTGAAGACCGCGTCAAGCTGCTGATCGAGGATTACCAGCACTTCGCCTGCAACGCTCCTGCCCTGAACGCGCAGCTGGAATTCCTCGTGCAGCTGCATGGCCGCGAGCGCATCGAGCGCTGGCAGTCGATGGCGACATCCGGCGAAATGCCGGCGCTGGTTGATGAGCTGCTGGTGGACCACTACGATCCGGCCTACCTGAAGTCGATCCATCGCAACTTCGTGCAGTTCGATAAAGCCATCGAAGTCGCACTGCCTGATATTTCTCCCGAGTCCTTTGTGGCCGCTGCACGCAAGCTGCACGGAGCATAAAAAAACCGGGGTCCGTTTTCACGGACCCCGGTCTTCATTGGGCATTCTGCCCCTTATTCTGCCTGCTTCTTGATCGCTGCAACTGGGTGCAGGATCTTGACCTTGGCCTTCTGCTTCAGCGCATCGATGTAGCCTGCCATTTCCTGCTGCGCCACGATCTGGTTGATACGCTGGCCTTCCTGTTCGCGGCGGGCTGCATCTTGTTCAGCCGGCTGGCCGACCTTGTTGATGCGGTACACGCCATAACCTTGGCCAGGAATCTCGACGCCAACATAAGCTGGCAGCTTGGAGACGTCGGCCTTCATCACTGCCGCGACGGCCGCTGGGTTGATGCCTTCCACTTTGGCGCGCGAGATGGTCTTCGCTTCGCCGAAGCCTGTCGCATCGCCGGACTTCTTGGCGGCAGCCAGTTTCTCTTCACCGGCCTTCTTCGCTGCTTTCACAGCTTCTTCCAGCGCAACCTGCTGCTTGATGGCCGCTTCCACTTCAGCCAGCGGTTTCTTGGAAGCTGGCTTGAATTCGACGATGCGGCCGGAAATCAGGGTTTGCGGTGCGACTTCAACAGCTTCGGTATTGCGCTTGTTCTTCAGCGAATCGTCGGAGAACAAAGCAGTCAGGAACTTGGCATTGTTGAATGGTGCAGCACCCAGGATCGGGTTCGGTTGGCGCGCAACCCCTTCCATGGTTTCGATCTTCAGCTTCAGCTTGTCGGCGGCCGGCTTCAGGCTTTCGTACTGCGAGAACACGATGTCAGTGAACTGCTCCGACATCTCGGAGTACAGCTTGGCGGCTTTCTGCTTTTTGATTTCAGCAGCGATGTCACCCTTCACTTCGTCCAGCGGCTTCAGGCGCGCTGGCTTCAAATCGGTCACAGTGATGATATGGTAGCCGAATTCAGATTCCACCAGGTCGCTGATCTCGCCTTGCTTCAGCTTCAGGATCGCATCTTCGACTGGCTTGACGAACGAACCCTTCACCAGCACATCCAGGTCGCCGCCCTGTGCGGCAGAGCCAGGGTCATCCGACTTGGCTTTAGCGATCTTGGCGAAGTCGCCAGGATTCTTGCGAACTTCGGCCAACACTGCTTCTGCCTTTGCCTTGGCGGCAGCCTTGTCGCCATCACTCTTGATCAGGATGTGCGACGAACGGCGCTCCTCTTGAGTGGTATAACGCTTCTCGTTCGACTTGTAGTAGCTCGCGATTTCTTCGTCACTCACGCTGGCTTGTGCAGCGACGGCATCTGCATTCAGCACCACATATTCAATCTTGGCCGACTCCGGGATCTCGAACAGCTTGGCGTTCTTGTCGTAGAAGGCCTTGACCATTTCATCGGTCACCTTCACGTTCGGCAGGAACTGCGAAACCGGCAGCGCCATTTCCTGCACTTCACGCTCTTGCGAGCCGAAATCGGAAATCGCTTTCGACACAGTGCGCGGCGCGAAGCCACTCAGTTCCACGCCGCTTGCTACCTGTTCCAGCACCATTTCATTGCGCATCTGGCTCTGGTGCGAATTGACGGTCTGGCCTTGCGAATCCAGGATCTGGCGATACTTTTCTGCATCAAAAGTGCCGTCAGCCTTGGTCAGGCCAGGAATCGCCCACAGTTGCTGGCGGATCTTGTCATCGCTCACGGTCAGGTGGGCGCTGCGGATTTCCGCATTCAAGGCGCGCTGGGCGATCAACTGGTCCAGGATGTTCTGCTTGAACTCTGGCGTGTCGAACAGCTTCTGGTCGAAATTCTTGCCCATTTGCTGGCGCATCTGGTCCAACTGGCGGCGCTGGGCGTTTTCCCATTCCTGCTGGGTCAGCGGATAGCCGGCCACTTTGGCGATGGTGTTCGCGTCTTCGCCGAACAGCTTGACGCCGCTGACGCCGACCAGCACAAATGACGGCACAATCAGGAGCGCCAGGATAATCTGCATCAGCTTTTGATGCGTACGTACGAAATCAAACATGTCAGCTATTGTTTTCCTAGAGTGGAGGCTTTAAAACTGCTCGCGCGATTTTACAGGGCAGTTGCTCACATGGCAAATGAAAAAGCCCCACAGTCTTTGGGACATGTGGGGCTTTCTCGGCATTCTGGCGGAGCGGACGGGGCTCGAACCCGCGACCCCCGGCGTGACAGGCCGGTATTCTAACCAACTGAACTACCGCTCCAGGTAGTGTGTGTGCGTTTGCTGGCGGAGCGGACGGGGCTCGAACCCGCGACCCCCGGCGTGACAGGCCGGTATTCTAACCAACTGAACTACCGCTCCAGCATTCACAACACAGGTACTACATTTTGTTTAAGTGGTGGGCGTTGAGAGGGTCGAACTCCCGACCTAATCCTTGTAAGGGATCCGCTCTACCAACTGAGCTAAACGCCCGCTTAAACTGCCCGGTAAGCATCACTGCTCACCGAAGGCCATTATTGTACAGCGTCTTTCAAAGCTTTACCAGCTTTAAATTTAGGAACTTTAGCTGCGTCGATTTTGATCTCTTCTTTGGTGCGTGGGTTGCGGCCGGTACGGGCTGCGCGCTCGCTCACGGAGAAGGTGCCAAAGCCAACCAGGGTGACGCTGTCGTTCTTGGCCAGGGTGGTGGTTACGCCATCGATCACAGCGTCCAGGGCGCGTGCAGCGGCGGCCTTGGAGATGTCAGCGGAAGTCGCGATGTGGTCGATCAGTTCGGTCTTGTTCATTACAGTCCCCGTCACAAAGGTTTATATCGTTTATACCGTTTTTTATGCCGCGTTGTGATGCGTATAAAAATCTCAGGGCCGTATTAGACAGGTCGGGGTTGCACTGTGTCAAGGGTAAAAACAAAACGGGCGCCTTGTCGGCGCCCGTTTTTTACAGCAAAACCAGCAAACCAGTGTCTGACCCAATGGGTCAGACACTGCCCTCCGGTTTAATGTTTAACTACTTCACTTCCGTCGGCGGTTGCCGCGACTGCCGGCACTTCAACCGGCGCCGCCGCTTCAACGATCGGCTCCGGCTGGCGTTCCAGCGCGACTTCAAGCACCTTGTCGATCCAGCGCACCGGCACGATCTCCAGCTTGTTCTTCACATTGTCCGGAATCTCGGCCAGGTCCTTCACGTTCTGCTCAGGGATCAGCACGGTCTTGATGCCGCCGCGATGCGCCGCCAGCAGCTTCTCTTTCAAGCCGCCGATCGGCAGGACTTCGCCGCGCAGCGTGATCTCGCCGGTCATCGCCACGTCCGCACGGACCGGAATGCCGGTGAAAGTCGACACCATCGCCGTGGTCATCGCGATACCTGCCGATGGGCCATCCTTCGGCGTGGCGCCTTCCGGCACGTGGATGTGGATGTCCTGCTTCTCGAACACTTCGTTCTTGATGCCAAGGCGCGAGGCGCGGCTGCGCACCACGGTGCGGGCTGCTTCGATCGACTCCTTCATCACGTCGCCCAAAGTACCGGTGCGGATCACGTTGCCCTTGCCAGGCATGCCGACCGATTCGATGGTCAGCAGGTCGCCGCCCACTTCGGTCCACGCCAGGCCGACCACCTGGCCCACCTGGTTGGTTTTCTCGGCAACGCCGAAGTCGTAGCGGCGCACGCCCAGGAACTTGTCCAGGTTTTTCGGCGTGACGCTGACTTTCTTGTCCGACTTCTTCAGCAGCAGCATCTTCACGACCTTGCGGCAGATCTTGGAGATTTCGCGCTCCAGCGAACGCACGCCCGCTTCACGGGTGTAGTAGCGGATGATGTCGCGCACCGCTGCTTCGCTGACGGAGATTTCCTCGTCCTTCAGGCCATTGTTCTTCACTTGCTTCGGCAACAGGTAGCGCAAGGAGATGTTGGTCTTCTCGTCTTCCGTGTAGCCGGACAGGCGGATCACTTCCATTCGGTCCAGCAGTGCCGGCGGGATGTTGTACGAGTTTGAGGTCGCAACGAACATCACGTCGGACAGGTCGAAGTCGACTTCGATGTAGTGGTCCGAGAAGGTGTGGTTCTGTTCAGGATCGAGCACCTCCAGCAGCGCCGACGATGGATCGCCGCGGAAGTCCGCGCCCATCTTGTCGATTTCATCCAGCAGGAACAGCGGATTGCGCACGCCGACTTTCGACAGCGATTGCAGCACCTTGCCCGGCATGGAGCCGATATAGGTACGACGGTGGCCGCGGATCTCGGCTTCATCGCGCACGCCGCCCAGCGCCATGCGCACGTATTTGCGGTTGGTGGCCTTGGCGATCGACTGGCCCAGCGAGGTTTTACCCACGCCTGGAGGGCCAACGAAGCACAGGATCGGCGCCTTCAGCTTGTCCACGCGCTGCTGCACCGCCAGGTACTCGACGATGCGTTCCTTGATCTTTTCCAGGCCGTAGTGGTCGTGGTCGAGCACTTTCTCGGCATTGGCCAGGTCGTTGTTGACCTTGGATTTCTTCTTCCATGGCAGCGATACCAGGGTGTCGATATAGTTGCGCACCACGGTGGCTTCGGCCGACATCGGCGACATCAGCTTCAGCTTTTTCAGCTCGGCCTGTGCCTTTTCCAGCGCTTCCTTCGGCATCTTGGCGGCGGCGACCTTCTTCTCGAGTTCGTCGATATCGGCGCCCTCTTCGCCCTCGCCCAGTTCCTTCTGGATAGCTTTGACCTGTTCGTTCAGGTAGTACTCGCGCTGCGACTTCTCCATCTGGCGCTTGACGCGGCCACGGATGCGCTTTTCCACCTGCAGGATATCGAGCTCGCCTTCCAGCTGGCCGAGCAGGTGCTCCAGGCGCTTCGAGACTTCGATGATTTCCAGGATCACCTGCTTCTGCTCGAGCTTGAGCGGCAGGTGGGCGGCCACGGTATCGGCCAGGCGGCCGGCATCGTCGATGCCCGACAGCGAAGCCAGGATCTCGGGCGGGATTTTCTTGTTCAGTTTAACGTACTGGTCGAACTGCTGGACGATCGCGCGGCGCATGGCCTCGATCTCCGACTCATCGCCCTGCTCGGATTCGAGCGGCATCAGGTCGGCAATGAAATGGGTTGGGCTATCGGTGATCTTCTTGATGCGGGCGCGCTGAGCACCCTCGACCAGCACCTTCACGGTGCCGTCCGGCAGCTTCAACATCTGCAGGATGTTCGCTACGCAGCCGATTTCATAGATATCCGATGGCGAAGGTTCGTCCTTGGCAGCGGCTTTCTGTGCTGCCAGCATGATGCTCTTGCCCTGCTCCATGGCAGCTTCGAGCGCCTTGATGGACTTTGGTCGGCCAACGAACAACGGAATTACCATGTGCGGGAAGACGACTACATCACGCAGTGGCAACAGAGGCAGTTGAGTTTGCTCAGTTAATTTGGTAGTTGTCATGGCGTACCTTATTTTAAAAGCTTGATTCTGATATAGGCCCCAGCGGCCAATTCACAAGCCCTATGCTGCAATTATATTTGCTTTGAGAAAATGCAGTTTTACTCTAACTAATATGCCGTTTTGGAACAAAAAAAGCCACGCGCGACGAGTGATCGCGAGTGGCTTTTCGACTGAAGCCGGCGTTATGGTTATTGAGACCGATTGTAACGCCTTGCCTCAGGGATTCAAAACCCTATTTAGTTTTCCCCTGCTGCTTTTGGGGATTCCTGGTAAATCAGGAGGGGTTTTGCGCCACTGGTGATCGTATTTTCATCGATTACGACTTTGGTGACGTTCGTTTGGTTTGGCAGGTCGAACATAATGTCCAGCAGCGCGTGTTCCAGGATCGAACGCAGGCCGCGGGCACCGGTCTTGCGCGCCAGTGCCTTGCGGGCGATGGCGTGCAGGGCGGCTGGACGGATTTCCAGTTCAGCGCCTTCCATTTCCAACAGCTTGGAGTATTGCTTGACCAGCGCATTCTTCGGCTCGACCAGGATCTCGATCAGGGCTTCCTCAGTCAGCTCGGCCAGGGTTGCCACCACCGGCAGGCGGCCCACCAGTTCAGGGATCAGGCCGAACTTGATCAGGTCTTCCGGCTCGGCGTCCATCATCAGGTCGCTGTTCGAACGCTGTTCCTTGCTCTTCACTTCGGCCGAGAAGCCGATGCCGGACTTTTCGGAACGGTTGGAGATGATCTTGGCCAGGCCGTCAAACGCGCCGCCGCAGATGAACATGATGTTGGTGGTGTCGATCTGCACGAAGTCCTGGTTCGGGTGCTTGCGGCCGCCTTGCGGAGGCACGGAAGCCATGGTGCCCTCGATCAGCTTCAGCAGCGCCTGTTGCACGCCCTCGCCCGATACGTCACGGGTGATCGACGGGTTGTCGGACTTGCGGGAAATCTTGTCGATTTCGTCAATATAGACGATGCCACGCTGTGCTTTTTCGACATCATAGTTGCAGCTCTGCAGCAGCTTCTGGATGATATTTTCCACGTCTTCGCCCACATAACCGGCTTCGGTCAGGGTGGTGGCGTCGGCGATCACGAACGGCACATTCAGCATGCGCGCCAGGGTCTGGGCCAGCAAGGTCTTGCCGGAGCCGGTCGGGCCCACCAGCAGGATGTTGGACTTGGCCAGTTCGACGTCGTCCTTCTTGCCCAGATGCTTCAGGCGCTTGTAATGGTTGTACACGGCCACGGACAGGATGCGCTTGGCAGTGGTCTGGCCGATCACGTACTGGTTCAGCAAATCGGTGATTTCCTGCGGGGT